>Ga0075471_10001566_pt1 | contig 15063 bp, 37 predicted proteins | sample DEB19_08_DNA_2_FD_74787 | JGI IMG/M metagenome (GOLD analysis project Ga0075471, IMG submission 74787) | Aqueous microbial communities from the Delaware River and Bay under freshwater to marine salinity gradient to study organic matter... | ecosystem: Environmental > Aquatic > Marine > Coastal ... | reverse complement strand
AATTCAATTGATTTTTGTATAAACTTTGAAACTTTTGAAAATGGCGGATTTGTAATAACCCATTCTGCATAGGTTGTTTCCTTTTTAAAATAATCAACACCCCTATTAATCTCACACCATTCATAAGAAAATCCTTTTTCAGCAAATATATCTGTAAATCCACCATCACCCATACAAGGTTCTAATATGATTCCATTTGGATTTAGTTTTTCAACTATTGCCTTTGCCATTTCTCTTGGTGTATAGATGCAATCTTCACCATTGTAACTTGTTAATTTTCTACCCATTTTATAAATATATCGAATTAATATTACAGATGCTTATAATCCTTCTCCAATAAATCATATAATTCATTAATGGTTCTTGGACCATCAACACTGGATGGGGTGGATCCCCAATTTATATCATATATAAACCAGTTAATCCACTCCATACCAATATTGTTATAATGTTTCAACATTGTATTATTGAATACATCAATGATGCTTTTTAATAGTTTCTCATCTATTTTCTCATTATTCTGATACATTTTGAAATTGTTCAGAATGGTATTAAATTTTTTCTTATCCATCTATGAAGTATATACTCTTGATGTTAATCCTGAACAATTCTTAAAACAACCTTGTCCAGCGCCTTCAATATATCCTATTCTATAATCAATATGTGTTCCAATACTATATGGTGTCTCAATACCACACATAACACAAATATCCTTCTTATTTAAATCAATTGGTTTCAAATAATCTGGAATTTGTGGTACAGTATGATATTCCCAACCTTCTGAACCATCATATTCCCACCTAGTCATCCAAGTCCCATCCACAAACCAAATAGTTCCAAATACTTCTTGCAAACCATACCCAGCATCATATTCAAAATCAAGAGTATCCAAAAAAGCCTGGTAATCTTCTTTAGTATGACCAACCTTTAAAATTGATTCTCTCTCCTGACTATACCTGCTGATTTCTACACACTTAACAGCTTTATCTCTAACTATAGCCAAAAATTCATTTTTTGCATTAACCATATGAATGTTTTTTTTTTAATTGTTATAGCAAGGAGGACGTTAAAGTCCTCCTTAATCAAAATTACTTTGATTTAAGTTTTTCAACCTCAACTAGTAAATCATAAATCTCTTCTCTCAATTCAGAACTAATAATGCCCAATCTCTCATCAACATAATCTGTATCCCTCATATTCGTTCTAACCTCATCAAATACATCACGTTTCAACTCTTGTATTCTATTGTCCAGAATGTCAAAGTTTTTTTCAGCCACCCTGGATGTTATATCCAATATCCGTGTTTGTGTTGAATCTGTTTCATTCATAAATGATTCAAAACCCCTTTTAAGAGTTAAAACCATTTTTAAACTTACTAATGAAATAACTGAAATTGCTACTGCCAAAACAGTTAGCATACCATAAAAAAAAGATAAAATGTCCATAATTTTTAATTTTTAATGACTTTAATAATTCCACTAGAGAATATAATACTAACCTTTACTGGATTTTCCATAATATTCAGTTTTAATTTGTTTGATGCACAAATATATAAACTTTATTTGAATAATACAATAGCATTTTTAAATTATTTTTAATCAAAAGGTACACTTGTTCCCCTCTTCTTAACAACAATTGCTGACATCTCATTTGCAAAAAATATGCTCTCCTCAATATCCTTTGTCTCCAATATTTTTAATCCAAATGCTGCGGTAAATGTATCTCCAGCACCACTCACATCAATTGTTCGCATATTCTCCTTTTGCTTGTATTTTATGTTGTTATACAAAACACCATCACCACCCATTGTAATGATAATCTTATCCAAATATTGATCACCAATAATATCCTCATTATTATCATATTCAGATTCATTCAATTTGACATAACTAACCACATCCAATATCTCCTTGGTTAATTTTCTCTTGGTGTCCAAAATTGTTGGCTTATTTAATTTACAAATATCAACAATATCCTTATCACTCAAAAATCCCTTGTTATAATCTGATATAATAATCAAATCTGTATTATTAATTATATCAGATATAATATTGCTGATATCAAACTTATCAATAAAATCCTCACCATCATCAATTCTTATGAATGTATGATTGCTCTTATAATCCACATATCTGGTCTTGGTTATCTTTTTATCGTTGGTCATAACCACAACAAAGGCATCTTTATTAATGCTCTCCAGGTTGTTCATAACGTTTAATGCCATACCCCCAGACCTAACCTCCTTAATTACTTTTAATACTGGGACAGGAGCCTCTGGGGATAACCTATCACTCTTTGTGTAGATATACACATCTTCACAACTTTCACCAATAACTAATATCATAATTTTATTTTTTTAAAATTTATCCCACATTCTACTCCTTATATTATTTTTAATAGGATTAACAACCTGGTTAATCTGATCTCCCAATGTTTCACCCAACTTACTTGCCAGTTGTATATGTTCAATAGCACCCATATTTTGGTGAATTTTATTATGCACCCCAATGAATACTAAACTAATTGGTTTAAAACATATATTTTCCATATTTTTACAATTCATTAACATTTTGTATTCTAGTTATTATCATAGTCTGTGACCTAATTGGGATTGAAATTTTTCTTCTAGCAATTCTAATTATATCATCTGGAAGAAGACTTCGCAACAACTGAAAATTAGTTGTTCGACATTCCACTGCTTTGCTAATCTTTATTTTAATGTTTTCCATCTTCATTTAATTTTACTCTTAATCCCAGACACCAAACTCCTAGTAGAATTAAAAACTATTTGATTCATTATTGGTAGAAGAATTAAATCAAAACATTTTGTTCTTACATCTTCATCAATAATACTTGGCATTAAAAGTTTTTTAAAAGAAAGTTTGTTTGAAATTTTGTCAAATATTATATCTTCTATATTTTTCATATGTTAATAAATCTCATTCTTGCCTTAAATAATATCTCATCATTAATTTTGTGATAGGTTTTCTCTTTCACATCATTATGTAGTTGGGTTATTGTATTACTCTCAATTGTATACTTTAAATTTTTCTCCAACAAATACCATACTTGTTTACCTATATGTTGATTAACATTTTTCATAGTTTTAAATTTTTTTTTATATTATGATTTAATTGTGGAAAAGTTATCTGTAATTTTTCTCTAACATCATCAATCATTTCAATTCTTATGTGCTTATTAATTTTGTAATATAATTCACTCTCAACTAAATAAAATATTTCATCAATTATGTGTTTTTTAACATTTTTCATATTTTTACACTAGTTTTTACATCAAACAACAAAGGTTCAATTTGTTCAGAAACTGACATCAACAATCTTCCATATATTTTTATATGCAAATCAGTTGTTATTTTATTAAGCAATTCATTTGAAATAAACTTTCTGTTATATCCTAGTGGTTCACCCCGACTGGTCAATATTTCAAAAGAAATAACATCTAAAATATTTTTCATAATTTTTAATTTAAAAATATAATTTATTATACACCTCATCTCTGGTTTGTTCAAACAATGTATTACCTACTTGTTCAGTTAATGGAATGAATATTCTTCCAGATACTTGCATATATAATTGATTTGATGTTTTTTTAATTAATTCATTTTGAATTACATTTTTATTACGCCCTTTTGTGCCTTTACGTATTGCCCAGACATCATAACCAATAGTCCCTGATATATTTTGCATTTTTAAATTTTGTTAGTATTAAAAATTAATTGCCTATTTGGTTCATATGTGCTTGTTTCAATCTGTTCAGCAATTGGTTTATTTAAACCATCAGATACTTTTATGAATATAAAATATGATGTTTCTTCAATTGTACTTGTTTTTATCTTGAAGTTATGTAAAGACAATATAATGCTAATATTAAACTGAATATTTCTCATTGTCCAGTTAGTTTTAGTTTAATTCCTTTTTTTTCAATCATAGGTATATTTTTTGTCTCCTTATCCACTTGAAGGCTGATGATACCAGGAATATAATCCATTGTCCTATAAACCATACACATAATTAATTGGTTTACTTTAACTTCTATATTAATAGAGTTTTTCATAATTTATTTTTTCTATTGATAACCTGAATATATTCTTCATAACTTAATATTTTCTATTAATAGGTTAGATAATTTATACTTAATTGCAGATGCTAATCCTAATTCAAAAATAAATAAACTTTTGCCCCAGTTTAATTTGGTTGTATTTGTTTCATATAATTTTTCAATTAATCGGTTATTCATTTTTTCACTTATTTTTTCACTTATTTTTTTATTGATGTTTATCATATTTTAGAATTTTGCTTAACTGAAATAAAATTACTTTCAACTAACACAAATAACGGATTAAAAACTTGTCTTGACACTTGCATTTGAAATTCTACACCAAATTGGACATCAACTTGATTCCCTATGAACCGCCTAATTTTTTTCTCCACTTTTACCAATATTTGTTCATCAACATTCACCATATTCATTTTAATTTAAAATTATTCAAAACTTGCCCAAATACTTGGCTAGTTACTAAATTATTAATAACAGTCAGACATTTAACATAATATACTCTCTTCCACTCATACAATAATTTGGATAAGAACACATACTGCAAATTACTATTCAATTGATTTTTTTTTCCAATATTAGTTACTTTCATTTTAATTCAAAATTAACCAAAACTTGATTATATACTTGGGTATTTATTGAATTATACACTATTGCTCTGTTCTTAGCAGCATAAATTTTATTGCCACCCCCTGGAACTTTGAAAAACATTTTATACCCCAAATTATCACTTAAAAAATCAGAAATTATTGTATCAATATTAACCATTTTTATTTTGAATATTTTTAAATATATGTGAAATAACACTAACTGTCCACCCATTTCCCAACATTTTATATCTATGTGAATCTAATATTCCAATATTTGTATAATTATCTGGAACAGTCTGTAATCTTTCACATTCCAAAGGTGTTGGTATTCTTAAATAATCATCAGATAATTTTATATTGGTAGATCCTGAATTGGATATTCCATGTCCAGATGTTGTTAGTGTTTTTGATTTTCTATCTGGTGTTCTAATATTACCCCTGGATTTGCTATAAGATAATGTACCCTCTTTCTTCTTATAGAACCTCTCTGTGATGTTATATTTATCAGCCACACTTTCCTCCATAATATCTCTTAAATGCAATCCTAGGTCATCTGGTTGCCCCACATTTGGAATATTTGTCCAATACAATCTCTTCCTATCCTGGGCTGAAACAAGATTTGAATTTATCATTATTGGTTCAACACCCAAAGTATCACTTATTACCTTTTTCCAATAATCTTTCATCATCACATTCTCCAATAGAAAATATGTTGGGTTTGTTTCCTTTAATAACCTAACATATTCCCAGAACAAATAAGATTCACCCTCAAATTCAAATCCGGCTTCTTTTAATGACAAATATGATTCCAAAGATAATATCTCTTTCTCATCTTTTGTTGACATACCTTTCATCTTTCCAGCAAAGGAAAATGATTGACAAGGTGATCCACCCATAATCAAATCAATTTTATCCAAATCCTTGCCATTAACTTTTGAAACATCCCCCAATTGAATTGTGTTGGGAAAATTATGTTGGGTGACCTTTATTGAGTTCTTTTCAATTTCAGATGCATAGTATTTATCATAATGAACATTAGCCCTATTAAGGGCTAACTGACCACAAGACATACCATCAAACAAACTAAGTATATTCATATATGTTTAAATTTTTAATTTAGTAAAATCTGGCAAATTTAATTCATCTAATGCTGTGGTAGTGAATTGCTCTCCACTATCTTCACATTTATAATAATGAAAATTAATCTCAAATGTTTCATCCTTGAAAGAAATTAATCTCTTTTCACTATACAACTTCATTTCCTTACCCGTTATTGGACTTTTCATTGTCTAAAATATTTGTTGTAAACCTAGCAGGATTTGAACCTGCGACCTCCTGCTTGTAAGGCAGGCGCTCTAAACCAACTGAGCTATAGGTTTGTTTTTGGTTGGCATAGCAGGACTTGAACCAGCAACCTCAATCGTATCAGGATTGTGCTCCACCATTGAGCTATATGCCAAATTAATAAAATTTAATTATATTTCTTTAACCATCTTTTTATAGTAGTCCTAGAAACCCCATATTTTTTAGCACACCATTCTTGAGAATGGATTTTAAGCTCATTTATTAAATCATCTAAACAAGGTCTAACAACTTTTCTTTTATAAAAATTATTACAATTAGTGCATCTTTCACTACCATAATTCACCTCACATTTACAATCAACACATTTTGGTTTTCCATATTTTTTTATTTCTAAAACAGAATTATCAACACTTTCAATTAATAATACAACTTTAGAAAATTCTAAATCTTTGTGGTGTGTTTCTTTATGACAATTAGAACAAAGAAGATCACATTTATCAAGTTCTATCATTAAATCTATCATACTAGAATTTGATATTTTTCTTACATCTATTTGGTATTCTTTTTGTGATGGGTCTCTATGATGAAATTCTAATGCTGCTAAATTATTAGCATAACCACATATCATACAACAACCACCTTTTTTGTTAATTAATTCAAATTTTCGTTTAATACCTCTTAATTTTTGATACTCATAAGTGTTAGTAATTCCCATAATAATTTTTATTATAATGATACTATCAATTATGAAAAAGAACATAAAATATTAGTTAATAGTTCTTTTTTATTTAAATATTGTGGACCTGGCAAGACTCGAACTTGCGACCTCAACTTTATGAGAGTTTTGCTACTAACCAACTGAGCTACAGATCCTTTTAAAATATTGGCGGTTCAAACGGGACTTGAACCCATGACCACATGCTTGACAGACATGCATTCTAACCAACTGAACTACCGAACCTTTTTAAATGTTGTTACCACAACTGGATTTGAACCAATACAAACAGAATCAAAATCTGTTGTGCTACCATTACACCATGTGGCAATTAAAAAGAAATAAGTTTTTTGTCCCCATTTGAACATCATGATCCAGTTTTACCCAGATGATTTGAATTTCCCAGTTGCTGTTCAATTGGCCATAACAGAACATAGTTATATCAAAAACTCAGCCACTTGCTAATATATCGCGAATCAAGCAAGTTAAACCTTACATATACCCTGGGGTTTCACCAGAGTCGTCACTCATTTCTAATTTCTTATGTAAATAAAAAGTTTAATTATTCAAACATATCAAAACTAATGCCCCTTTCATACATATTCTCCCTCAAAAAATTTCTAATGCTACTTAAAGCATCAACTGTCTCTTGGCTGGTTGTGTCTGGGGCATATTTTACTTTTGTTCTTAACTCCTGGTCAACATCCCACAATACAGACATAATATCCTTGGCATTAGTAGCCAACTTAAAATCATTTAATTCTTCATTCAAATCAAATTCAATTATTACTTTGGCCATAGTTTTTTATTTTAGTATGTGAGTTAAAAACTTTGATGCAACAAATATAAGCATAAAAATCCTAATTTAAAAACCAGTTTTAGATATTTTTGCAATTATATTCTTTAATCCACAATTGATTGACATTCAGTAATATCATATCTTTTTAATTCTTTACCATCTTGTTCAACCACTAACTCTAACTGGTCTGAATAATACCCATTATTATAACCATGTCCAGCAATTTTTACAGAATGTCCATAAATTGGTATTAATTCAATACCATAATCTGGTATTCTTTTAAAGAAATTATCATTAGTTAAGTCAAACTCCAATCCATCAAATTCATCCAAAGTTAAATCCTTTAAATTTAATTCGTGTGCTTCACAACACTCTGTGTCATGGAATGGGTATAACTTAATGCCATTTTCAAACTCAATAGCACCATAATGTTCACTTCCAATTCCTGTCTTATCAATTCCTATTACTTTTAATCTGTTCATTTTTTTTGGTTTAATTAGTTTATAAATAAATCTTGTCTTAACTACTCTGGTTTAGATTGCAAAGATAACAAAATATATTCTGCGGTAAGCCTAGTTTCTCTACTTTTTTCAACTATTTTTATTACATCAGCATCTGTCCACTTCTTATCTCTGGTATCCTCAAGTGCTTTGTTATAACCATCCATATAACCTGCTACCATATATTGCATTTCTGAACTAGTAAACATATCTGGATGCCTGCCAGCAACTTGTCCTTTAAAGTTTTTAGCAACTTCTCTACGCTTTTCAAGTTGTTGAAAATATTCCATTTCTAATTGTTTTATTTCCATGTTATTCTGGTTTAATTGTTAATTTACTCATTTTTCTTCTTTAAGTCTAGGTTTACCCCCAAAAAAACCAGATGCTAAATCATTAAAATATTTTGTTCCAACTTTTGGTAATCCAAAATCTTCTGAACTTATTTTTTTAGGTTCTTCTTTTGAAAAGATTATTTCATATCTTGGTTCAATTTTTATACATTGCATATTCCTACTTGAAAACTCAGGTGTTTTAGAAAAACTTATTAATTTTTCTCCTGTTTTATAGGAGTGTAAATATCTTGTTTTTATCTCAACTTCCTCACAACTTGGATTCTTAACAAACCATTCTAAAAACTGATCATCAATAGCTTGTACACCATCTAATGATGGGTCTGTTGTTAGGATGATTTTTTTACAAGACTGTAATGAAATTAAATCTTCTTTTGTTTTAGGATTAAAAATAGTTTGGCTATTATGTATTTTACCTTCATCAATAATGTTAAGATGAGATATACAATAATCTCTTTCTTTAATCTCTTCATCAGAAGTGATGTAGATGTTTTTATTTTTCCAATGAGAATCCATTGTGTGTTTTTTAGATAATAATAAATTACCTTTTGGTATTGTTATTAATAATCTACTTGGTTTGTCTGTTGGTATTATGTGAATGTTTCCCATCTGCTTATTTATTTTATTTGTTTTTCAATATTGAAATTAAGTATTTGATACCTTCAAGTTCTGCTTCTTCATAAGTAGGATAATCATTACCATCAACATGGTTATATGGGGCAACTTCAACTAGACCTTCTACAACTGTCATTGTTTTAAATGTCCAGTACATTGTTATTGTTGGTATAATCACAGCATATAAGTTGTGTTTTTCTCTGAACCAACGGAAAACTTGTTGGTATAGTGGTGCTGAACATTGATTACTTAGATTTGAATTTAAAATTGTAAATAATTTATCTGTTTTATGACTATGGTATAGCATTTCATTTTTATCATAAGCACATAAACAAGGTTCATCAAACCCTAATTCTTTTAGTTTTAAAGCAACTTCATAACTTACAAATTCATTTTTCATAGTTTCACTAGTTCTATTAATTTAATAATACAAGCAAGTTCAGCTTCTTCGTAAGTTTCAAATATCCAATCCCCAGATGGTCTGTTTTTTGGCATTGTATGGTGTTCTTCACCTGTTTGAGGATTCCAAATCCAATAATTATAACCAAGTTTACGGCTATGCTGATCGCTTGTTGCTTCAATTGTGGCTTGCCAATCATATTTTTCTCTAAACCATCTAAATGTAAGGCTGTTAAGAACTGTTTTATGAATATCATTTAATTCTTCATTCAAATCAAATTCAATTATTACTTTGGCCATAGTTTTTTATTTTAGTCATCTTTTAATTTATGAATCTCATCTAACCACTCAAAGAACCCCAACTTTTATAATTCCTTATATATTCTCATTATTTAATGTTTGTAAGTGGGTATGCATTTAAAATACTATTTACATCTACACCCCAAATAACACCAGTAATATCCACATCTATTACTGTTACATCTGCTTCATTAGCTGCTTCATTTAATGCAGCCATTACATGAAGTTTAGCAAATTCAATCATCTGTTTAGCTACTGTAGAATCTATTTCTACACAATGTTCTGCAAAAAAATCTTCTGCTGTTGGTATATTCATTTTTTAGATATTTAAAGATTTTTAAAATCTATCTGCTATTTTTTTGATACACAAATATAAGGGAAATAAAATTACTGCGCAAGTTCTTTCTTCAATCTTTCCAAAACATTTTGACTTGTATGACCATCAAAAGGAAATAAGGCTGTAGTTGTTTCTGGAACTTTAAAATCATTCCATCTATCAGCAGGATAATGATTGGATATTTGACCACTTGGCAATTTTGCCACCACAATAAACCAACCCCCACCAAAACAAGGATCACCATCATTATGTTTCCAACTCTTATGTACACTATGCTTTGTGTTTTGCATTACTAGGTTTACATCCTGGAACTCTTCATCACCTTTTTGACTTGCCCACTCATTAAACAATAGAGCATTGTAGGTTGCTCTAAAATCATATAATTCCTTAAAGGTATGATAACCATCAGAGGTGTATTCTGTCACCTTATGATAATCCTCTTCCAATTTCTTGATGCTTTCAAAAACCTCATTTGGAATTGTGTAATTTGTAATCCTGCTACCATATTGGGAATTTATATAGTCACAAAAAATATCAACTGGTGTTTTATTACTCATTTTGTTTATTTTTCTAAATTTAATTTTTTTAAATCTTTGTCCAAATTTTTCATAAATGATTCCTCACCATCATCACCAGATATCAGCCAATCAACACTCTGGGCATACACCTGTGCAATTTTTAAATACTTCACAGCATTCTTAAATTCCTCAATTATGTGAGGGGGGTATTCATAATAACGCTGCTCATAAAACCCCCACTCATCTTTGGGTTTATCCTCCTCTGCAATTTCCAAGTTATTCCTTGAAATAACTTCTTCAATTTTATTAACAATATCATTAATACGATAATTGACCATGTTATTTGTTTAATTTATTTAAATCTTGTTCCAACCTTTTAATAAATGAATCCTCACTATCATCACCAGATACCAACCAATCAACCCTATGAGCATAAATCTGGGCTATTTTTAAATACTTTACAGCATTCTTAAATTCCTCAATTATATGAGGTGGATATTCATAGTATGATTCTTCATAAAACCCCCACCTGTCTTTGGGTTTATCCTCCTCTGCAATTTCCAAGTTATTCCTTGAAATTATCTCTTCAATACTATTGACAATATCATTAATGCGATATTGTGCATAATCAAAATGTCCTCCACTCATAGTTATATTTTTTTTTGATTTAAACTGTTAGGGAAATAAAGTAAAGTTGGATTCTTACGTTGAATGTCAAGTTGGGGATATGATTTTCTGGACATCTCAACATCAAATCTTTTTGTGATTAAATGATAACCATTTTTAGTTGGAATTACTGCTTCCACCTTGCTACCAATTGGTCTGGTTTCATCAACCACAGAAATAACCTTTGCTAATTCTTTTTCATCTTTATCATCAATATCAACAATCCATCTATTCTCCATTCTCTTTACCTTACCAACAACACTCTCAAACAAGTTTTTCTGATTGTGTTGACCATTTTTAATTCTTTCAGCCAAAAGAATCATCATATCCAAAGCAACATCTTTATGGTTCTGTTTCTGAACATGAATATAGGCTCTTGCCTTGAAAAGTTCAGATAACTGGATAATCTCATCATATTTGCTTTCAAGATATTCCAGGCTATCAATACAATAAGTTTTGATGGTTCTGGATGACTGGTGATTAACTCTCTCATCTTCTGGTTGATCCTTCTTTCTTTTAAGAATATATAACATATAGAAATCACCCTCTTCTGTGAAGTTAAGTAATGGTTTGATTAGGTCTAGGTTGTTTATCATGTTTTTTTTTGTTATAATGCAAAGATAAATCAAAGTTTCCAGAATTCCAAATGTTTTTTTGTAGTCAGGACAAGATTCGAACCTGTAATGTGGTTGTTCCTACCTACCAAGGTCTATGTTAGTATCAAAACTAACTCGCGTTCAACCTTTCAGATAATAGCGTCTACCATTCCACCACCTGACTATTTTATTTATTCATGTGGTATAAGTCTTTCAATAATGAATCCTTTGTTATCTATTCGGTATAGACAATCACCCACATGAAGAATTAACCTTTCAACTCTCATACATTCTTTATCATCTATTACCTCCATGGTAAACTCATCTTTTTTGATGGCTACGCCAGTTGGGTCAAGAGATTCTAATTTAATTTGTAGATTTTTTGTTTTGCACATATTTTATTTTGTTGTTGTAAAAGATTAACCATTCAGGTGCTTCACCTGCCTTCTATTATACATGTACCTCTAAGTTAATAGTCAGTATGAGCTTTTTACTTTGGTTAATATTTAGTAGTCAGGACAGGATTCGAACCTGTATCTCCAAATCACAGGCACTTGGAACTTTCTCTCATCAATGAGGTTGATTACTTCTCACTCTAAAGTTACTCCTTCTTGCGTCTACCATTCCGCCACCTGACCATTTCCCCACTTTGAGATTACAAGTGAGTAGTTATTTCGGTTTTCTATTTCTTAAAAACCTGCGAGGCATCCCCCATTAAAACATCCAACACTACTGGGAGAGATTGTGTCAGTCCCTTTATCCCAAAAGACTGGCGTTTAAGGATGTCCAGTCCAATACCCTACCAAGTTTAAATGAGACATTGGCAAGTCTGCTGAGTACCTCTTACTCATTGTAGCAAGGGTAGGATTTGAACCTACAATTTGGTGTCAGTCATAAACTGATTGCTTATTCTGTTGTGGAGTTCTTTGCCCCACCGAACCTGCGTTTACCATTCCGCCACCTGACTAAATTGCTTGTCTTTCCAAGCTGTCAGTAGTTCAGTGTTTGCTTCGAGCCGTTTCCTACCTCTATGCTAGTTGCCCACTACGGAGGCACTATAAGTAGCCAGGACAGGATTTGAACCTTTGTCCACCAATCATCTAACGGAGTATCTCTGTCACCAATTCAACCACTGACTATTTAATTTCCTCTACAAAGATAAACCAAAGTTTTCAGACTTCCAAATATGTTTTAAAATTTTTTCATTTTGTAATGAATGGCAATAAATTTCTCATAATTTATGTCATTCTCATCACATATTTTTATAATTTCTCTTATTTTATGACTAACTTCTGAAACAACTTCACCTAGTTTGTTTGCCTCATCAATTAAATTATCAATCTCTTCTTCTATGCTGGTAGAACCCCCTTCTTCCCAATCAATATCATATAGGATTTCATCATCTAATCTGATATATAAAATAACATTAAATTTATCCTTACTACTTTCAATTTGAATATAAGATAATACATCAGTTGTATATAACTCAAAAAGAACAACATTTGGTTTTATTTTTTCAACAGAAAATTGGACGCCCAAATCTTTTAGATAATCACCTACATTTTTAACAATATTCATAATAATTTATTTTTTTATAACATATATAAATATATATACAAATCAATAAAATTAACACCCTAATTTATCCAACTTGCAGATGTTACGGCTGTCCCCCTATACAAGGGGTTAGGAATAGTCATTTTGTCCTAACGAGGTCGGGTTGACATCCCCTGACGTTCTCCCTATACGTCAATGTACGTACCTATACAGTAATCACTCTGTTTCATCATATTAGGCATACTATCTGTAGATTAACCAGAACGTGTAGCAAGAGTAGGATTTGAACCTACAAGCCAGGCTCAACAGCCCAGAACAGTTTTTTTTAACGTCAGTATCCTTCTGATTTCTGTTTTTGCGTGTACCAATTCGCCATCTTGCTAAAATAAAATAAATAAGTCTCTTGCATGTTCACCATGCTTATAGATTTTACTGAACATAGTTTACTGTTCACCTGTTATGAGTGCACCATAGAGCAGGGTCCATCACATACTCTCTTGGGACATTTACACTTCAATTGGGCAGCTACTCCCGTGAAGCCAAGAGTTATTTAAACGGTGCTAATCCGTTATATGTAAAAGAACTTATTTATTTTGCAGCCAGGGCAGGACTCGAACCTGATAAGCAACCATTTTAATGGACTCGGAACCGTTCCTCATTAAGCCCACCTGACTGTTTCATTTCCTCTACAAAGATAATCCAAAGTTTCCAGATTTCCAAGCAGTATAATTATTTTTTTTCAAAGTGAAATATAATATCTTTTGGCGTCTCATGGATTAACCCATATTTTTTTGCAAATCTAAAATTTGCATTATATTCATTTAATCTTTTTAGTTGCTGGCTAATTTCCTTACGAAATTGTTCCAAAGAATGTGCAGACTTCCACTTATTACAAACTCTACAACTGGGCATCAAATTATCAATATCATTTAGTTCCTTATCAGTATATATTGCATTAGATTTTAAACTGAAAATTAATTTACTAACAATATGATCCACTTGCATTTCCTTAAAAATAATTTCACATCCACAATAGGCACAGCAACCATTGTACTTATCATATACTAATTTTCTTAATTCTAGTTTCATTTGTTATTAAAAGATAAACCAAAGTTTCCAGAATTCCAAATATTTCCTTTCACTTTGCTAGTGACATCAAGTGATATTAACTCTCTCAAATTTGATCGTAATTTAGAACTTACTTTTGCACCAGTATATGCACCTGTATAACTAAATACTATTAACCATATTGGATCTGCTATATTTTTACTCACCTTAATCAAAACTGTATTTTGAATATTTTTCATAACTTTACATTTTGTCTTACTTCTTGCCATGCTTGAATGCTTACTTCATCTCTTACTTGGTTTCTTATTTTATCTTTTATTTGGTCAAACTGTTGAATTGTTACTAAATCACCTATGATTTCCCATATTTTTTTGTCAACTGAATTCCATAATTTTTCTCCAATACTACCTGAAGGTTTAAATAAATTCTTCATAATTATATGTTTTGTTTTACTTGACTAAGTACTTCATTTGATAATCTAGTATTTATTTGGTCTCTCAATTTAAAATATATTTTAATTGGTATATTACTGGCTACTTGATCCCAAGCATGCCATCCGAAATTAGTATATATTTTATCTGTTACTTGTTTATCTACATTTTCCATACTTTTATTTCATTTTAGAACGTAATAACAGAATTAATCGCCCAGATATATTCCATATTTGATTATTC
>Ga0075471_10001563_pt1 | contig 15075 bp, 15 predicted proteins | sample DEB19_08_DNA_2_FD_74787 | JGI IMG/M metagenome (GOLD analysis project Ga0075471, IMG submission 74787) | Aqueous microbial communities from the Delaware River and Bay under freshwater to marine salinity gradient to study organic matter... | ecosystem: Environmental > Aquatic > Marine > Coastal ... | reverse complement strand
CGGCTGGCCGGGTACTCGCTCGAGGAGGCCGACAACCTCCGCAAGGCGACGGGCAAGAAGATCCGTGAGCTGATCGTCAAGGAGCGCTCGAAGTTCGTCGACGGTTGCGTCGCCCAGGGCTACGACCGTGACTTCGGCGAGCAGATCTTCGACACCATCGAGCCGTTCGCCGACTACTCGTTCAACAAGTCGCACTCCGTCGGGTACGGCTACCTCGCCTACCAGACCGCCTACCTCAAGGCGAACTACCCGTACGAGTACCTCGCGGCCCTGCTCACCAGCGTCAAGTCGAACAAGGACCAGACGGCGGTGTTCCTCGCCGAGTGCCGCCAGATGGGCATGGCGGTCCTCGTCCCCGACGTCAACGGCTCGTTCTCCGACTTCACGGTCGACGACCTCGACGAGGGGCCGGTGATCCGCTTCGGCATGTCGGCGGTGCGCAACGTGGGCGAGGGAGTGGTGGCGCTGATCGTCGCCGCGCGCGAAGAGGGCGGTCCGTTCGCCGACTTCTACGACTTCTGCGAGCGCGTCGACCCCGGTGCGCTCAACAAGCGCACGGTCGAGGCCCTGATCAAGGCCGGCGGCTTCGACGCACTCGGCCACCCCCGCCAGGGCCTCCTCGAGGTCTACGAGCAGATCGTCGACCAGACCCTGGCCCGCCGCCGCGAGCGCGACGCCGGGATCATGAGCCTGTTCGGCGACTCGGGCGGTGGCGACGACGGCACCGTCTCCGACGCCCTGCGGGTCGCCGTCCCCGACCGGGAGTTCCCGAAGTCGGTCCGGCTCGCCTTCGAGAAGGAGATGCTCGGCCTCTACGTCTCCGACCACCCGCTGATGGGGGCCCAGGCCGCGCTGCGGCGCCACGCCGACACCTCGGTGGGGGAGCTGCGCGAGACCCGCGAGGGCGAGATGCGCACGGTCGGCGGCCTGGTGACGGCGCTCAACCGCAAGTACACGAAGCGGGGTGACCTCATGGCCACTTTCACCCTCGAGGACCTCACCGCCGGGGTCGAGGTGATGGTCTTCCCGAAGACCATGGCCGAGCACGGCCACGCGCTCGAGGACGACGCCGTGGTCGTGGTCCGCGGGCGGCTCGACCACCGTGACGACGCCCCCAAGCTCATCGCCATGGACATCTCCCGTCCCGAGCTGGTCCTCGACGGGGCGCCGCCGGTCCGGATCCGGATCCGCTCCGGGGCCCTCAGCGGGGCCAAGGCGGGCCGGCTCAAGCGGATCCTGGCCGAGCACCCCGGCGACAGCGAGGTGTTCGTCCACCTCGACAGCGCCGAGACGACCACCGTGGTGCGCCTCGACGACGCCTTCCGGGTCGACGCCAGCAACGGCCTCTACGCCGAGATGCGGGTCCTGTTCGGACCCGACTGCATCGCCTGACCGCCCGGCGTGCCAGACTGCCCCGATGCAGATCGGGGTTCTCGGAGGGACCGGTCCGGCGGGGAGTGGCCTGGCCGCGCGCCTGGCGTCGCTCGGACACGACGTGGTGGCCGGGTCGCGTGACCCGGCGAAGGCCGACGCCGTGGTGGGCGAGATCCACGAGCGCTGGGGCGACCGGGTGGCCACGCTGCGCGGCGGTGCCAACGCCGACGCCGCGACCTGCGACCTGGTGGTGCTCGCCACCGTCTGGGACGGCCTCGTCGACACCGCCGCCGAGTTCGCCGACGCCCTCGCCGGGCGGCCGGTCGTCGCGATGGGCAACGGCCTCGTGAAGGTCGGCCGGGAGTTCCACCCGGTGCTGCCCGCCGAGGGCTCGATCAGTCAGGCGGTGCAGGCCGCGGCCCCCGACGCCAAGGTGGTGGCGGCGTTCCAGCACGTCCCGGCGGCGGCCTTCGCCGACCTCGACCACCCGCTCGAGAGTGACGTCGTCGTGTGCAGCGACCACGACGACGCCCGGGAGACCGTGCTCGACCTCGTGGCGGCGATGCCGAACCTGCGGGCCTTCGACGCCGGCTCGCTGCTGCACGCCGTGGGCATCGAGTCGTTCGCCGCCGTGCTGCTGTCGCTCAACATCCGCCACAAGGGCAAGGGGACGCTGCGCTTCCTCGGGCTCGAGGGGTACGGGGCATGAGCATCCGGCTGTTCGACACCGCCCATCGCAAGGTCGTCCCGTTCGAGCCCGGGCCCCTGGTCCGCATGTACGTGTGCGGGATCACGCCCTACGACTCGACCCACCTCGGCCACGCCGCCACCTACCTCGCCTACGACCTGCTCATCCGTCGGCTCGAGGACCTGGGGCACGAGGTCCGCATGGTCCGCAACGTCACCGACGTCGACGACTCGATCCTGCCCAAGGCCCGGGAGCTCGGCGTTCCCTACCTCGAGCTCGCCGAGCGGGAGCTGGCCCGGTTCCACTCCGACATGGCGGCGCTCGAGATGCGACCGCCCTACGCCGAGCCCCGCGCCACCGAGTCGATCCCGGGCATCGTCGAGATGGTCTCGGCCCTGCTCGACTCGGGCCACGCCTACCTCACGCACGGCACCGTCTACTTCGACGTCTCGACGTTCCCGCGCTTCGGCGAGCTCTCGCACTACTCGGCCGACCACATGGTCAAGCTGGCCCGGGCGCGGGGCGGCAAGCCCGACGACCCGCACCGGCGCGATCCGCTCGACTTCATCCTGTGGCAGCCGTCGCTGCCCGACGAGCCGGCGTGGCGGGCCCCGTTCGGCGTGGGTCGGCCCGGGTGGCACGTGGAGTGCTCGGTCATGTCGATGGCCAGCCTCGGTCCGACGCTCGACCTCCACGGTGGGGGCACCGACCTGATCTTCCCGCACCACGAGTGTGAGATCGCCCAGAGCGAGAGCGTCACCGGGGAGACCTTCTGCGGGCACTGGATGCACTCGGCGATGGTCAGCTACGAGGGCGAGAAGATGAGCAAGTCGCTCGGCAATCTCGTGTTCGTGTCCGACCTGCTCGAGGTCGCCGACCCACGGGCCATCCGCCTCGCCCTGATGCGCCACCACTACCGGGCCGGCTTCGAGTGGTACGACACCGACCTCGAGGAGGGGACGGCGCTGCTGCACCGGCTCCTGGCCGCCGCCGGGCGCCCCGCCGGTCCCGACCCGGCGCCGTTCGCCGAGCGGGTGCGGGCTGCGCTCGACGACGACCTCGACGCGCCGCGGGCTTGCGAGGCGCTCGACGACCTCGCGAGCGCGATCCTCTCCGGCGGCGACGACCCGTCCGCACCGCGCGTGCTGGCCGAACTGGGCGCCCTGGTGGGCGTCGCCCTCGACCGTCCCGCGACCCACTGACGCCGGCCACCGGACGGCGCTGCGGGATCGGGCGCCGGGGGGCCGCTGGTAGCGTGCGGCGCCCATGAGCATCACCGTCACGCTGCCCGACGGCAGTGCCCGTGAGTACCCGACCGGGACGACCCCCGCCGACGTCGCCGGCTCCATCGGGAAGCGGCTGGGGCGCGACGCGCTCGCCGCGAAGGTCGACGGTGCCTGGTGGGACCTCGGCCGGGTCCTGCCCGGCGACGCCGCGATCGAGATCGTGGTGCCGGCCAGCCCCGACGGTCGGGAGGTCCTGCGCCACTCGACCGCCCACGTGCTGGCCCAGGCGGTCACCGACCTGTTCCCGGGTGCCCGCTACGCCATCGGCCCGGCCATCGCCGACGGCTTCTACTACGACTTCGAGCTGCCCGGCGGCGCGCACTTCACCGAGGCCGACCTGACGCGCATCGAGGCCCGCATGCGCGAGATCGTGGCGGCCGACCAGCCGTTCGTGCGCGACGAGGTCGGCCGGACGGCCGGGCGCGAGATCTTCGCCGACCAGCCCTACAAGCTCGACATCATCGAGAAGGTCGACGCCACCGAGGTCGGCGACGGGGCCGAGGTCTCGCTCTACCGCAACGCCCGGGCCGACGGCACCGAGTTCGTCGACCTGTGTCGCGGCCCCCACGTGCCCTCCACGAAGCGCCTGGGCTCGTTCCGGTTGATGCGGGTCGCCGGGGCCTACTGGCGCGGCGACGAGAAGGGTCCGCAGCTCCAGCGCATCTACGGCACCGCCTGGGAGTCCGACGCCGCGCTCGCCGAGCACCTCCACCGGCTCGAGGAGGCCGAGCGCCGCGACCACCGGCGCCTCGGCGTCGAGCTCGACCTGTTCTCGTTCCCCGAGGAGATCGGCTCGGGGCTCGCGGTGTTCCACCCGAAGGGTGCGCTGGTGCGCACCGTCATGGAGGACTACTCGCGTCGTCGGCACGAGGCGGCCGGGTACTCGTTCGTGAACTCGCCCCACATCACGAAGTCGAACCTGTTCGAGACGTCGGGCCACCTCGACTGGTTCGCCGACGGGATGTTCCCGCCGATGCACCTCGACGAGGGCGGCGAGGACGGCGCGACCTACTACCTCAAGCCCATGAACTGCCCGTTCCACATCCTGATCTTCCGCAGCCGGATGCGCTCGTACCGCGAGCTGCCCCTGCGGTTCTTCGAGTTCGGGACGGTCTACCGGTACGAGCGCTCGGGGGTCGTCCACGGCCTGACCCGCGTGCGCGGCATGACCCAGGACGACGCCCACATCTTCTGCACCAAGGAGATGATGGCGACGGAGCTCCACACGCTGCTGGTGTTCGTGCTCGACCTGCTCGCCGACTACGGCCTCTCCGACTTCTACCTCGAGCTCTCCACCAAGCCCGAGGGCAAGGCCGTCGGCACCGACGCCGAATGGGACGAGGCCACCGGCGCGCTGCGCAGCACCGCCGAGCAGATGGGCCTCGAGCTCGTCCTCGACGAGGGCGGGGGAGCGTTCTACGGTCCCAAGATCTCGGTCCAGGCCCGCGACGCCATCGGGCGCACCTGGCAGGTCTCGACCATCCAGGTCGACTTCCAGCTGCCCCAGCGCTTCGACCTGCACTACGTCGGCGCCGACAACGAGCGCCACCGGCCGATCATGATCCACCGGGCGTTGTTCGGGTCGATCGAGCGGTTCTTCGCGATCCTGGTCGAGCACTACGCCGGGGCGTTCCCCACCTGGCTGGCCCCCGTGCAGGTCACGGTCCTGCCGGTCGCCGACCGCCACGAGGCCTATGCCCACGAGGTCGCGGCGTTCCTCAAGGGGCAGGGGGTGCGGACCGAGGTGCACGACGCCTCGTCCGACACGCTCGGCTCGCGGGTCCGGCGGGCCAAGCTCGAGAAGGTGCCGTACGTGCTCGTCGTCGGCGACGACGACGTCGCCGGGCGCACCGTCGGGGTCAACCGACGGGGGACCGAGCAGCCGGAGCGGGGGGTCCCGCTCGACGTGTTCGCCCACGACCTGGCGCCCGAGCTGGCGCCGCAGCGCTGACGCGCCGCCGACGGACGGCCGGTGGGACTCGACCGCCTCTGGGCCGACTGGCGCTCGCAGTACATCCGCGAGGTCGTCGACGCTCCGCACCGTGAGGCGGAGTGCCTCTTCTGCGGGCTGGCGGCGGCCCCCGACGACGAGGCGCTCGTCGTGGCGCGCGCCGAGCACTGCTACTGCGTGCTCAACGCCTTCCCGTACACGAGCGGTCACGTCATGGTGGTGCCCTACCGCCACGGCCCCGACCTCGAGGCGCTGACCCCGGTCGAGGCCGCCGAGGTGATGACGGTCACCCAGCGGGCGGTGGCCGCCGTCAAGCGGGCCTACCGGCCCGACGCCTGCAACGTCGGCATGAACCTCGGCGCCGCCGCCGGTGCGGGGGTGCCCCACCACCTCCACGTGCACGTGGTGCCCCGCTGGGCTGCCGACACCAACTTCATGACCACGGTCGCGGAGACCCGGGTGCTGCCCGAGTCGCTCGCCGAGACCCTCGGGCGCGTCCGGGCCGCGTGGTCGGGGTAGCGTCGTCGCCGTGACCGACGCATCCGAGCCGCGACCCGAGCCGGCCCCCGAGTCGGCCGCCGACGCGCTCCCCGACGACCTCGACGTCACCCGCTACGTCGGGCCGTACCAGTTCCCGGGCACCCACCGTCGCCGGATCGCCGGCTGGTGGTACCTCGGGCTGGCCGTCCTGACCGCCGCCGGGGCGGTGGCGTCGGGCAATGCCGGCCTGATCGCCGCCACCGTCGTCCTCGGACTCGCCGGGACCTACCAGTTGCTGGCCGCCTGGCCCCTGCGCCTCGACCAGACCGAGGCCCTCACCGTCGCCGCCCGCACGGTCGGGTTCCCGGTGGGTCACACCTCGGGTCAGTTGGGCTTCCGGGGGCTGCGCTCCCGGCCGTCCTGGCGGATCCTGCTGTTCAGCGCCGACGACCCGCCGTCGATGCGGGGCCTGGTCGAGCTCGACGGCGTCGACGGCACGGTCCAGGGCGAGTACCTCGAGCACAACCCCGAGGACTGGTCGCAGTACGGCCTCGGGACCCCCGACCCGGCCTGATCCCGGCTACCGTCGGGCCCGGCCCGCCGAGCGCGGAAAGGACGGCCGCACCCATGCTCGACGGACGCTGGCGCTCGAACGCGGAGAAGGTCCTCGACCCGGTCGGACGGGGCCTGCACCGGATCGGCGTCAACGCCGACGTGCTCACCGTCGTCGGCCTGCTCGTCGCCGCCGCGACGGCCGTCGCCATCGGGACCGGGCACTTCGGTTGGGCGTTCGTCGGGGTCATCCTCACCGGCGTGCCCGACCTGCTCGACGGATCGGTCGCCCGCCACAGCGGCACCGCCGGACCCCGCGGTGCCTTCCTCGACTCGGTCTCCGACCGGGTCGCCGACGGGCTGCTGTTCGGGGGTGCCGCCTGGTGGATGGTGGGGGAGGGTCGCTACCTGCCGGTCATGGCCCTCGCGGTGCTCGGGCTGTCGATGATCATCACCTACGAGCGCGCCAAGGCCGAGTCGCTCGGGTTCGAGGCCCGCGGTGGACTCATGGAGCGCGCCGAGCGGATGGTCCTGCTGGCGGTCGGACTGCTGTTCGACGTCCTGGTGCCGGTCATGTGGATCATGCTGGTGCTGACGGCGGTCACCGCCGTCCACCGGTTCGTCAAGGTCTGGCGCCAGGCCACCCGGGCCGCCGGCCCGCCCCCGTCCCGTCCGGCCGTCGCCTCCCGACGCCCCGGTGAACGTCGACGCCCGCGGCCGCGCCGCCTTTCTCGCGTACCGGGCCGGCGCTGAGCTGGCGCGGGTCGTCCCGCCCGCCCTCGGGGGTGTGGTGGCCGACGGCCTGGCGCGGGTCGCGCGGGTGGCGGCGCCGGAGCGACGGGCCCAGGTGGCCCGCACCCTGACGCGCGTCACGGCCGGTGACCTGCGCGGCGCGGCCCTCGACCGGGCGGTCGACGAGGTGTTCGCCAACTACGCCCGCTACTGGCACGAGCTCTTCCGGCTCGCCGACCTGACGCCCGCCCGCCGCCGCGAGGGGCTGGTGCTCGAGGGCACGGGAGTCATCGACACGGCGCTGGCGCGGGGCCGGGGTGTGATCCTCGCCCTCCCGCACCTCGGGAACTGGGACTTCGCCGGCGCCGGGATGGCGGCCTACGGCTACCGCATGTCGGCGGTCACCGAGGTGGTGGAGCCGCCGGCGCTCTTCGACTGGTTCGTGCGCACCCGGGAACGGATCGGCATCCGGGTCATCCCGCTCGGGCCCGACAGCGCGACCCGGATCACCCGGCACTTGGCGGCCGGGCGGGTGGTCTGCCTGCTCGCCGACCGCGACCTGAGCGGGACGGGCATCGAGGTCGAGTTCTTCGGGGAGCGGACCACCGTGCCCGGCGGTCCGGCGCTGCTGGCCCTGCGCACCGGCGCGCCCCTCGTGGCCGGCGCCGCCTACTTCGCCGACGGGTCGGGACACGTCGGCCGGTTCCTCGCCGAGATCCCCACGCACCGCGAGGGCCGCATGCGCGACGACGTGACCCGGGTGACCCGGGCGTTGGTGCGCGAGATGGAGGCGGCGATCCGGGTCGCCCCGGAGCAGTGGCTGCTGATGCAGCCCAACTGGCCGAGCGACCGGCCGTGAGCGCGCCGACGCCCGGCAACGGTCCGGCCGGCGGAGCACTCCGCGTCGCCGTCGTGTGCCCGTACTCGCTGTCGGTGTTCGGCGGCGTGCAGGGGCAGGTCCTGGGTCTGGCGCGGGCGCTGCGCCGCCGGGGCGCCGAGGTACGGGTGATCGCACCTTGCGACGGCCCGCCGCCCGAGCCGGGGATCGTCACCGTCGGCCCCACCCGGCGGTTCCCGAGCAACGGCTCGATCGCGCCGATCACGTCGAACCACCTGGCCGCCGCCCGCACCCTCGAGGCGCTGCGGTCGTTCCGGCCCGACGTCGTGCACCTCCACGAGCCGCTCACACCCGGCCCCACCCACGCCGCCCTGGTGGGCACCGACCTCCCGGTGGTCGCCACCTTCCACGCCGCCTACGGCAACAACACCAACAAGTGGTACTCGGCGCTCCGGCGGCCGTTGCGCCGGATGGCGGAGCGCATCACGGTCGCGACGGCCGTGTCGGCCGAGGCGCGCGCCGACGTCGAGGCGTTCGGGATCGACTGCGAGGTGCTCTTCAACGGGATCGACCTCACGGGGTACGTCGACGCCGAGCCGTGGCCGAGCCCGGTGCCGGCGATCGCCTTCGTCGGGCGGCACGAGCCCCGCAAGGGGTTGGCGGTGCTCCTCGACGCCTTCGCCGGTCTCGACCGGGACGCCGCGCTCTGGGTGATGGGCTCGGGGCCCCAGACCGACGAGCTGGCCGCCCGGCGGGTGCCCGGGGTGGAGTGGCTCGGCCGGGTCGCCGAGGACGAGAAGGCCCGGCGGCTGCGTGGCGCCACGGTGGCCTGCTTCCCCTCCACCGACGGCGAGTCCTTCGGGGTCGTGCTGCTCGAGGCCATGGCGGCGGGCACAGCGGTGGTCGCCGCCGACCTGGTCGGATACCGCACCGTCGCCCGCACCGGGGCCGAGGCCGCGCTGGTGCCCCCGGCGGACCCGACGGCGCTGCGCGCGGCCCTGCGGTCGGTGCTCGACGACCCCGCCCGCCGGTCGGCGCTCGAGACGGCCGGATCGGCCCGGGCGGCCGAATTGTCGATGGACCGGCTGGCCGACACCTACCTCGACGTCTACGCCCGGGCGATCGGATCGCGTCGGTCGGGCACCGTGGTGGCCCGCCCGGTCCGGCTGGTCCGCGAGCGCTGATCCCCGAGCCCGGGCCCGCCCCGGCGGGGTCCCGGGCCACCGCTACCATCGATCCATGGTCGTCGTGATCGTGATCGTCGTCGTGGTGGTGCTCGTCGGGCTGTTCCTGATGCTGTCCTACAACGGCCTGGTCCGCACCCGGAACCGGGTCGACAACGCCGCCGCCCAGATCGAGGTGCAGCAGAAGCGCCGCTACGACCTGATCCCGAACCTCATCGAGACGGTCAAGGGCTACGCCGCCCACGAGCGCCAGACCCTCGAGGCGGTCACCAACGCCCGGGCCAACGCCATCAACGCCCAGCAGGGCGGCGACATGGTCCAGCAGGCCGCCGCCGAGAACGCCCTGTCGGGTGCCCTCAAGTCGCTGTTCGCCGTCGCCGAGGCCTACCCCGACCTCAAGGCCAACCAGAACTTCCTCAACCTCCAGGAGGAGCTCACCTCCACCGAGGACCGGATCGCGTACGCCCGCCAGTTCTTCAACGACTCGGTCCTCAACTACAACAACGCGATCCAGACGTTCCCGCGCAACGTGATCGCCGGCATGTTCAACTTCGAGCGCCGCGAGTTCTTCGAGGCCGCCCCCGAGACCGACGCGCCGCCCCAGGTCCGGTTCTGACCCGGTCCGACCCGCTGCGCCCGTCGATTCCAGGAAACCACCCCTCGCCGATGTCCGACCCCGATTTCGTCACCGCCGTCGAGCGAACCACCTACGAGGCCGAGATCCGGCGCAACCGCCGCCGCACCGCGCTCGTCATGGCCGGCTTCGTCGTCCTGATCCTCCTCGTCGGTGCCGCCGTCGACTACCTGGTCCAGGGCGGCCTGGTCGTGGTGGTCATCGCCCTCGTCTTCGCCGGCGTGATGGCCTGGGTCGCCTACTACCGCTCCGACTCGGTGGCGCTGGCGGTGTCGCGGGCCCGTCCCGCCGACGGTCCCGAGTTCCGCCGGTACCACAACCTGGTCGAGGGGCTGTGCATCGCCGCCGGGCTGCCCAAGCCCCGCCTCTACGTCGTCGACGACCCGTCGCCCAACGCCTTCGCCACCGGACGCGACCCCGAGCACGCCGCCATCGCCGTGACCACGGGGCTGCTCGCCACCATGAACCGGGTCGAGCTCGAGGGCGTGCTCGCTCACGAGTTGTCGCACGTCAAGAACTACGACATCCGGATCCAGACCGTGGCCGTGGTGGCCGTCGGTGCGATCGCCCTCATGTCCGATCTGGGGCTGCGGATCCTGTTCTGGAGCTCGATCTTCGGTGACGACGACGACAACGGGGGCAACAACAACCCGGCGGGGATCGTGGTCGCCGTGCTCGCCGTCGCCCTCCTGGTGCTCGCCCCGCTCGCCGCGGTCGGCATGCAGTTCGCGCTCAGCCGCAAGCGCGAGTACCTCGCCGACGCCCAGGCGGTCGCCATCACCCGCTACCCGCCGGGTCTGGCGTCGGCCCTGCGCAAGCTGCGTGACGACGGCACCGTGGTGCGCTCGGCCTCGAAGGCGACGGCCCAGATGTGGATCGAGACGCCCCTCGACGTCCGGCCCGACGGGCGCGGGGCCCGCCTCAACCGCATGTTCGACACCCACCCGCCGCTCGCCGAGCGCATCGCCCTGCTCGAGGCCATGTGAGCTGGTCGACCTGGAGCACCGGGCGCCGGGTCGGCGTGGTGGGCGCGGCCGTGGTGGCGGTCGCGGCGGTGGCCGCCGGCGCCGTGCTGGCCTTCTCGGGTGGGGGTGACCAGAAGGTCGTCCGTCCGACGACCACCAGTTCTTCGACCACGACCACCACGACCGCGCCGCCGGTCGCGCCGTTGACCGGGCTCCCCGACCCCACCGGCGTGAGCCTGAAGCGCGCCGCGTTGAGCGTCAAGATCGAGAACACGCCCGAGGCGCGCCCGCAGTCGGGGCTCGCCCAGGCCGACGTCGTCTACGAAGAGGTCGTCGAGGGGGGCATCACCCGGTTCTGGGCCGTCTTCAACAGCGCCGCGCCCGACACCGTCGGTCCGATCCGCTCGGTGCGCCTGATGGACCCCGACATCGTCTCGGCGATCGGCGGGGTGGTGGCGTTCTCGGGCGGCACCCCCGACAACGTCGCCCTGGTGCGCGCCTGCCCGGTCGTGTGGGTCGACGAGAGCAACGCCGGCGACGCCTTCTACCGCGACAACAACCGGTACGCGCCCCACAACCTCTACGGCTACACCGACAAGCTCTGGGCCCGGGGCGGCACCCCCGTCCCGCCGCGCCCGCTGTTCGGCTACCTGGCCACGGGCGCCACCTTCGGGGGCGAGCGCATCGACTCGTTCCACGTGGGGCTCTCGCCGGGGTACGACCCCACGTACACCTACGACGCCGCGGCGCACGTCTGGAAGCGCTCCTACGGCGACACCGCCTTCAACGACGCCAACGGCACCCAGATCGCGCCGACCACCGTGATCGTGCAGTTCGTCAACTACCCCGCCGGCTCCGAGGGCCAGCTGATCGGCGGGGGCGACGCCTGGATCTTCTCCGACGGTCAGCTGGTCAAGGGCCGGTGGTCCAAGCCCGACCCCACGACCCCGACCCAGTACACGAACGTCTTCGGCGGTCCGGTGCCGATCACCCCGGGGCGCACCTGGGTCGAGCTGGCACCCCTGAACACCGTGGTCGACGTCGTGTCCGCCCCGCCGCCCCCGCCCACGGTGGCGCCGACCACGACCACGCCCAAGAAGCCGAAGAAGTAGGGCGGGTCGGGCGATTCCGGGCGTTCCGGGGGTCTCGAACCGGTCCGAGGGAATGGGATCGGCCGTCCAAACGTAGAATCAAGGCATGACCGACTCGCAGACCACCGGAACCGCCCGCGTCAAGCGGGGCCTCGCCGAGATGCTCCGGGGCGGGGTGATCATGGACGTGGTCGACCCCGAGCAGGCCCGGATCGCCCAGGACGCCGGTGCGGTGGCGGTGATGGCGCTCGAGCGGGTGCCCTCCGACATCCGGCGCGACGGCGGCGTGGCCCGCATGTCCGACCCGGCCATGATCGAGGGCATCCAGAAGGTCGCAACCATCCCGGTGATGGCCAAGTGCCGCATCGGCCACTTCGCCGAGGCCCAGGTGCTCGAGTCCCTCGGCGTCGACTACATCGACGAGTCCGAGGTCCTCACCCCGGCCGACGAGGCGTACCACGTCGACAAGTGGGTCTTCACCACCCCGTTCGTGTGCGGTGCCACCAACCTCGGGGAGGCGTTGCGGCGCATCAACGAAGGAGCGTGCATGATCCGCTCCAAGGGGGAGGCCGGCACCGGCAACATCGTCGAGGCCGTGCGGCACCTGCGGTCGATCTTCGGGTCGATCGCCGAGGCCGCAGCGGCGAACCCGAAGGACCTCAAGGCCCTGGCCAAGGAGATGCGGGTCCCGAAGGCGCTCCTCCAGGAGGTCGCGGCGCGCGGCGAGCTGCCCGTGCCCCTGTTCTGCGCCGGCGGCATCGCCACCCCGGCCGACGCCTCGCTGGCCATGCAGCTCGGCGCCCAGGCCGTCTTCGTCGGCAGTGGCATCTTCAAGAGCGAGGCGCCCGAGGTGATGGCCAAGGCCATCGTCGAGGCCACGACCCACTTCCAGGACCCGGCGATCGTCGCCAAGGTGTCGACCGGTCTGCCGGGCGCCATGCGTGGCGACGAGATCAAGACCCTCGAGGTCAAGCTCGCCGAGCGCGGCTGGTGACGGTGATCCCGTCGGCCGCGAGGCCCCCAGGCCGTGAAGGTCGGCGTCCTGGCCCTACAGGGGGCGTTCCGCGAGCAGCGTGAGGTCTGCGAGGCGCTCGGCGCCTCGGTGACCGAGGTCCGGGTGCCCGAGCAGCTCGGCGCGCTCGACGCCCTCGTGATCCCCGGCGGCGAGTCGACCACCATGGCGCGCCTCCTCGGCACGTCCGGCCTGCGTGACCCGCTGGGGGCGCTGCTGCGCGACGGCCTCCCCGTGTTCGGCACCTGCGCCGGGCTCATCCTCCTGGCCACGACGATCCTCGACGGGCTGCCCGGCCAGGAGTGCTTCGGGGTGCTCGACGTCACGGTGCGCCGCAACGGCTACGGCCGCCAGCAGGAGTCGTTCGAGACCACCCTCGACGTGGTCGGCGCCCCGGCCTTCCCGGGGGTCTTCATCCGGGCCCCGGTCGTCGAGGCCGTCGGCCCCGGGGTGGAGATCCTGGCCGAGCACCGCGGCGACCCCGTGCTCGTGCGCGAAGGTGTGCGCTACGGGGCGACCTTCCACCCCGAGCTGTCCGGCGACCTCCGCCTCCACGAGCAGTTCCTCCACGCCGCCCGAGCGGCCTGAACCGGAGACACCATGAGCGGTCATTCCAAGTGGCATTCCATCAAGCACAAGAAGGGCGCGGCCGACCAGGCCCGGGCCAAGCTCTTCGCCCGCCTGACCCGTCAGATCGAGGTCGCGGCGCGCGAGGGCGGCGGCGACCCCGAGTCCAACGCCACGTTGCGCACCATGGTCCAGAAGGCCCGCGACAACTCGGTGCCCGTCGACAAGATCGACCGGGCCATCAAGCGTGGCACCGGTGAGCTCGAGGGCAAGCGCTACGAGCCGGTCACCTACGAGGGGTACGCCCCCAACGGCGTGGCGGTCTACGTCGAGTGCCTCACCGACAACCGCAACCGCACCACGGCCGAGATCAAGAACATCTTCAACCGCAACGGCGGCTCCATCGCCGAGCCCGGGTCGGTCGCCTGGCAGTTCGAGCGCAAGGGCGTGGTGATCCTCGACCACGCCGCCGCCGGCGAGGACGACCTCATGCTGGTGGTCCTCGACGCCGGGGCCGAGGACATCGCCGACACCGGCGACACCTGGGTCGTCACCACCGCCGCCACCGACCTCCACACGGTCCGGACCGCCCTCGACGAGGCCGGGATCGCGGTCGCCAGTGCGGACCTCACCATGGCCCCCACCATGACCGTGCCCCTCGGCGACGAGGCGTCGGCCAAGTCGGTCCTGCGGGTCGTCGACGCCCTCGAGGAGCACGACGACGTCCAGAACGTCTTCGGCAACTTCGACATCCCCGACGACGTCCTCGCCGTGGTGATGGGCTGACCGGCGCCGCCGGGATACGCTGCCCCGACCACCCGACCCAGGAGCCACCGTGCAGGTCTCGACCACCGTCAACGGCGTCGCCCAGTCCCACGACGTCGAACCCCGCACCCTGCTCGTGCAGTACCTGCGCGAGGCCTGCGGGCTCACCGGCACCAAGGTCGGCTGCGACACGTCGTCGTGCGGGGCGTGCACCGTCCTCCTCGACGGCGAGTCGGTGAAGTCGTGCACGATGTTCGCCGTCCAGGCCGACGGGGGCGCGGTCACCACCATCGAGGGCCTCGCGCCCTCCGACACCGAGCTCCACCCGGTGCAGCAGGCGTTCCACGAGAAGCACGGGCTGCAGTGCGGGTTCTGCACGGCGGGCATGGTGATGGCGGCCGTGTCGTTCCTCGAGGAGAACCCGAACCCCACCGAGCGCGAGGTGCGCCTGGGGCTCGAGGGCAACCTCTGCCGCTGCACCGGCTACCACAACATCGTCCAGGCGGTCCTCGAGGCGGCCGGGAAGATGGGGGGTGGGCGGTGATCCCCGCAGCGTTCGAGTACGTCCGGGCCGACAGCGCCGACGCCGCCCTCGCCGCCCTGGCCGAGCACGGCGACGACGCCAAGTTGCTCGCCGGTGGGATGTCGCTGATCCCCCTGATGAAGCTGCGCCTCGCCACCCCGACCGTGCTGGTCGACGTGGCCCGGCTCACCGACCTGTCCTACGTGCGCGACGCCGGCGACCACGTCGCCATCGGCGCCCTCACCCGCCACCGCGACCTCGAGACCTCGGCGCTGCTGGCCGAGGCCTGCCCGGCGCTGCGCGGCGTGGCCGCCGAGGTCGGCGACAACCAGGTCCGCCACCGCGGCACGCTCGGCGGCTCGGTCGCCCACGGCGACCCGGCGTCCGACCTGCCCGCGGCGCTGCTCGCGCTCGACGCCACCTTCGTGGTGCG
>Ga0075471_10001562_pt1 | contig 15085 bp, 16 predicted proteins | sample DEB19_08_DNA_2_FD_74787 | JGI IMG/M metagenome (GOLD analysis project Ga0075471, IMG submission 74787) | Aqueous microbial communities from the Delaware River and Bay under freshwater to marine salinity gradient to study organic matter... | ecosystem: Environmental > Aquatic > Marine > Coastal ... | reverse complement strand
GTTAAACGCATCTTGCATGTTACGGCTAGCTAGTCTTGATTACGTTGCAACAGCACGACGTCATTCTCAGCCGCGAACGCGTAAACTTTCAAACCATGCTCATCCTCCAAATGTTTTCGACCGGCAACCGCTTGTGCCACACTGCTGCAGCCGTGGCGCTTTTCGTCAGCACCTGCGCCTGCCAGTCTGAAAACTACCAAGCCAACAGCACGGTGACCCCGCCGCCCGTGATGCGGGAGTTCCGCGCCTCATGGATTCCGACGGTGGGCAATTCCTGCTGGCCGTCCAAGCCGGGATTGCCCGTCGGGCAACAGAAAGCGGAGTTGATTGCCCAGCTGGACCGTGCGGCGGAGTTGAATTTGAACGCAGTCATCTTCCAGGTTCGCCCGGCGTGTGATGCGCTCTACAAATCGGAGCTGGAACCGTGGTCCGAATACCTGACGGGAGCCCAAGGCAAGATGCCGGTGCCTTATTATGATCCGCTGGAATTTGCCGTGAGCGAGGCCCACAAGCGCGGATTGGAACTGCACGCGTGGTTCAACCCCTACCGCGCCCGCCACAAGAATGCAAAGTCACCCGTCTCGGCGAATCACATCTCCAAGTCGCGCCCCGACCTGACGCGAACCTATGGGAGTTACCTGTGGCTCGACCCCGGCGAGCGTGATGTCCAAGACTATTCACTGCGGGTCGTCATGGACGTCGTGAAACGCTACGACGTGGATGCCGTCCACTTTGATGATTACTTCTATCCTTACGAGGAGAATGATTCTGCCGGGCAAATCATTCCGTTCCCCGATGAGGCGAGTTGGAAGAAGTTTGGCGCCAGATCAGGTCTTACGCGCGATGATTGGCGGCGCCGCAACGTGGATCAATTCATCGAGCGCGTGAACCAGTCCGTCCACGCCGAGAAGCCTTGGGTGAAGTTCGGGCTGAGTCCCTTTGGCATCTGGCGTCCCGGGCATCCCCCGCAAATCAAAGGTTACGATCCCTACGTGAAACTGTATGCGGACGCGAAGAAGTGGCTGGTGGAAGGGTGGTGCGATTACATGGCGCCGCAATTGTATTGGGCCATCGAACCGCCGGCGCAAAGCTTCCCCGCCCTGCTGGCTTGGTGGAACGAGCAAAATCCCAAGCAGCGTCACCTCTGGCCGGGCATCAACTCCTTGAAGGTCGGCGAACCCTGGCCATCGCAGGAAATCGTGAATCAAATTGAAATCACTCGTAAAATGGTGGCTGCGCCCGGCGTTATTCATTGGAGCCACTCGGCGCTGATAAAAAAACAAAGCCTGCAACACGCACTGAACACCAGGGCATATCAGCAACCTGCGCTGATTCCGGCGTTCAGGTGGCTCGACCCTAAAGCGCCGACGAAGCCCAGCTTGAAAGCTGAGATCCGAACCAACGGCACCACGTTCAAGTGGTCCACAGGGGACACCAATCCACCGGCTTTGTGGGTGCTCCAAACCTACCAATTCTCGGATTGGAAGACGGAAATCCTAGCCGGAGGTTCGACCGAAAAATTACTCAGCTTGAAGCCAGAACAGGTGGCTTTGACTGCGGTGGATCGGTGCGGCAACGCCAGTTCCCCGGCGTCGCTCAAGCTGACAAAGTAAGTTTCACCGCAAACACGCACGAAGGCCAGAAAACCTGGCTGCGCAGCCAACGCGATGGTCGAGGGCGCGCAGCGTGACAATCACGGATTGGTCCAAGCGAGAAACCTGGAAGCTCAGCAGCAGTGCGCATTGTCAACTGGTTGAGCAGCCTGCCTTGAACCGGGACGCGTCGACCGCCGCGGCGTCGACTCGCCGCCGCCCAAGGCTGGCGACTCAGGAAAGCGCCCCCGATCGTTGGTTTCCACAATCAACGGCTCCAAAACACCATACAGCAGAAACCCAAATGTCACAGGACTTCCCGGTTCGTTTGGCCAGTGACAAAGGATTTACCCACGGACAATTACCAACTAGACTGGGCTGGTGGACATCGCTGCCAATCTAAAGATGATTCAGCACCGGATCGTGGCCGTCTGCGAACGCGCCGGGCGCGATCCCGCGACGGTGACGCTCATGGCCGTTTCCAAGACGCACCCACCCGAAATGGTTCAAGCGGCCGCCAATGCGGGCATCACTCATTTCGGTGAAAACAAGGTGCAGGAAGCGAAGTCCAAGATCCCCCAATGCTCCGGCAAGCTGCGCTGGCATTTCATCGGCCATTTGCAATCCAACAAGGCACGCGATGCCGTCGAATTGTTCGAGATGATCCAATCCGTGGATAGCCTCCCGCTGGCGCAGGAGATCAACAAACGCTGCGAGCAGGCTGGCAAACGGATGCCCATTCTGCTGGAGGTGAACCTCGCGGGCGAGGCCAGCAAGTTCGGTTACGCTCCCGAGCGGTTGCTGGCTGAACTGACTGACTTGAACGCTCTGCCACGCTTGGAAGTTCAAGGATTGATGACGGTACCACCTTGGAAGCCCGTCGCCGAACAGGTGCGGCCTTTCTTCCGTGAGGCCCGCGAGTTAAAGCAACGTTGCGAAGACGCATTGGGCGCGCCCCTGCCCCAACTCAGCATGGGTATGAGCGGGGACTTCGAAGTGGCCATCGAGGAAGGGGCAACCGTTGTGCGTGTCGGCACCGCGCTGTTCGGGGAACGCGCACGCCGCCCAAGCCAGTGAAGAGGACATGCGCCCCAGCAAAACTTGCCTCAATTCCTTTTCTTCCCCCGCGGGCAAAACGCGTTTATGCTCAAGCTGTGACGGTTGACACGTTCAAAACGGAGATTGCGGCGGCGCTGAAAGCGTTCGAGAAGTTCATCGTGTGCTTGGAGAAATCCCCGGCCGAATTCGACGCCTCGTTGCGTTCGCTCGTCAAGAAGGCCATCCGCGCCTATGAAACACGCGGCGATGGGATGCGGCACGGCATCGCGCTCGACAGCCATGTCACTGTCATCCTGAGCCAGAGCGATACCGAACGCCCACTCTGCGGGATCTACTTCAACCTGCACACGCCCTACCAAAAGGCTGCGCTGCCCAAAACGGTCAAGCCGCTCAAAGACAAGGCTGAAGAAGAATAGCGACCGAGACCGGTCTCTGGCTTCACGAGCGGGCCAGCCATCGCCGGACAACTGGTAAAGCCTTGCCGAATCGGGTAAGCATCCAGTCCCAGACGCTCACCGGTCGCGCACTTGATCACCCACCTGGGCCTCACCTTTCAGCAAGTCCGCAATGATGTTGTCGTCTTTTTTCGGGCCAGTGATCTTCACCTCACCGACCTTAAGGCCGTCGCGAAAGAGCGGGAGAGTCTGGCCGACCGCAGGCATCTGTGTCACCGGAAAGTTCAGCACAGCAAATCGCCCCACGCGGTTGTAAGATACGACTTTGCCCGAAATCGCGTTGGCCGGCTTGACCACTGGGTTGCTGGTGCTGGGGCCGTCGGGCAGATCCGCAAACTTGGCATCCTTGGTTGAGGAGCATGCAGCCATCAGCATCGCGATAGCCAGGGGCACAAGAGTCTTGATCATTCGCATGGCGGGAGCAAACCGGCTTCGCCAGCGCAGGTCAATGCCGTTTTGGCCCGACAGCAGCACCCATTGCTTGCTGATGGCGGCACGCAAAGGCACGATGCTGGGGACACTCGCGCGCAGCGGGTGAAGCCTGTGGCCCTGCCCGTGGCAAGAAACCAAAGCAACACTCATGTCCGAGAACGCATCTGTCATCCTGAGCGAACTGGTCATATTACACCCCGCGGACCTCGCGGATCAGCTGCAGCGGTTACCGGCCGGGGAAGTCCGCGCCATACTGCCTGAACTGCCGACCGGTCTGGCCGCGCGCGCCCTTTCAGAGCTGGCGCACGATTCGCAGCAGGAATTGCTGCTGTTACTCCCGTTGCACAGCTTGACGCCTTTGCTCGCCCAATTGCCCGCGAATCTCGTGGCGGACATCGTTCCGGAACTGGCTCCTACAGACCGGCGGGTCGCGTTGGAATCGCTCCCGCCAGAACAACGCAAACGAGTGCAGTCACTGTTGCGTCATGCGCCCGACACAGCGGGCGGCATCATGGGCGACCGGTTCATCGCCTTGCGCGACGATATGACGGTGGACGAGGTGCGCGAATTGTTGCGGGCCCAGGCCCAGGACGAACGCTCGCAAGACATCGCCTATCTATACGTCACCGACGCGCAGCAACGGCTGCTGGGCGTTGTGAGCCTGCGCGACCTGATCTTCCGCCGCGGCAATCCACGGATGGGTGAGATCCTCAACAAGAGCGTCAAGTATCTCAACGTCACCGACGATCAGGAGAAAATCGCGCAACAGTTCGAGCATTATCATTACCTCGGGCTGCCGGTATTGGACAAGGACGGCAAGCTGGTCGGCGTGGTCAAAGCCAGCGACGCGCTGGAAGTTGCCCAAGCAGAAGCCACCGAGGACATGCAGTTGATGGTCGGTCTCTCGGGTGAAGAGCGCGCCCTGACGCCGTGGCGTACTTCCATCAAGCGACGATTACCCTGGCTCTACATCAATCTGGCAACGGCCTTCGCGGCGGCATTTGTGGTGGGACTGTTTGAGGATGCCATCGCCCGCTGGACCGCACTGGCGGTGTTCCTACCCATCATCGCCGGACAAGGCGGAAACGCCGGCATCCAGACACTCACGGTCATCGTGCGGGATCTGGCTTTGGGGGAAATCTCGCCCGGCGATGGCCGACGCGCCCTGCAAAAAGAGATGATCCTCGGACTGATCAACGGTTTGGCTATCGGGATCATGGTCGGCTTGATTGGTTGGTGGTGGAAGCAGAGTTGGGAACTGGGATTAGTGGCCTTTGCCGCGATGGTGCTCAACCAGCTCTCGGCGGCGTTTGCAGGCGTCGCAATTCCGTTCGGACTCCGCGCCGTGAAAGTTGATCCGGCACTCGCCTCGAGCATCTTAGTGACGACCGTCACCGATGTGGCAGGTTTTTTCTTTTTTCTGGGACTGGCGGTGCTGGCAATGCGTTGGTTCGGGGTGTGATTGAAGGCGGCCCGAGGTGGAAACTTTATTTTCACTTTCTCGGCCCAACTTTTTGACAGGGTCGCAGATACGAGCGAAGGTGGAGGGTGGCTGGAGAGGTTCACGGGGCATTCCAGTCGAGAGGTTTAGCGCGGGATTCTTGGTGAAACAAAGTTTCGTTGAAAGCTCGCGTTCAAGGTGGAACGAAACCGTTGTCAGTTTCGCCTGCGAGCACAGGCACCCGTGGAAACTGGCAGAGAAAACAAGCAGTGAGTGAAAGGAAAGTTTATGACTACTGAGGAAGCCAACCAGAAATTGACGGGAGATCTCAAGACCGTCGTCCGCGATGCCGAGGATTTAATCAAAGCCACAGCGGGAAGCGCCGGTGACAAGGTGGCTGAGGTGCGTCAGCGTTTGAGCGCCGCGCTGGAAGCCGCCAAGGAAACCTGCCACCGCGTGCAGGACAAGACAGTGGAAGCCGCCAAGGCCACGGACAAGGTGATCCGCGCCCATCCGTATGAGTCCATGGGCGTCGCCTTCGGTGTGGGCCTGTTGATCGGGGTGCTGGTCGCACGCAGCCGGTGATGCCCAAGGACGCTGACAATCAATCGCCCGCATCTGGCTTGATAGATTCCATCAGGCGTCTGGCACGCACGGCGGCCGCCACGGTTCAGAACCGGATGGAATTGTTCACGCTGGAACTGCAGGAGGAGGGCATCCGCGCCGTCGGCGCACTCCTGCTGGCCGGTTTCATCCTGTTTTTCAGCGGACTGGCCCTGATCATGGGGATGTTCACCATTCTGCTCGCGGTCGCCCCCGAACATCGCGTGCTGGCTGGTTCAATCATGACGCTCATACTCATCGCGACGGCCGCCGTGACAGCCTTTTGGCTGAGGAGCCGGCTTACAAACTGGTCTGCATTTCCGAGCACGCGGGCCGAGTTGCGCAAAGACAAGGAATGGCTTCAATCCAATCGTTCATGAACCATCAAGAGCGCAAGCAGGCACTGCTAGCAGAGAGCGAAATTAATCGTCTCGTGCTTCAACTTGAGATTGAAAACCTCAAGAGCGCGGTGACGAGCGCAGAGGGGATGATTTCGCGCATAAGCAGTCGCATCGGCTGGCTCACGCCCATCCTCGCCGTCGCCGGTATTTTTGCGGGGAATAAAATCCGCAAGACTGCGGGTGGGTCCGGCCTGCTCAGGATCGCACTGATCGCCGCCCCGCTCGCCCTTCGTCTGCTGCGGTCACGCAAAACGGCTTCCAAGTAGCCGTCAGTCTTGAGCGCGCAGATCGACGCACACCAAGTCGCCCTTGGCGTTGCGGGCATACAGTTGGCCCTGGGCCATAGCGGGCATCGTCCAGCACTTGCCGCCCAGGATTTGCGCGCGGCCCAGTGGCTTGAAGCCCTCGGCTGAGGCATCCGCAATCAAGAGCTCCCCCTTCTCACTCAACGCCACGATGCGTCCATCGGCGATGAACAAAGTCCCCTTGCCCGTGACCGGGTCCGACCACTTAACTTTGCCATCCGCGAAATCCACACAGCGCAATTGTTTATCATCCACTCCGTAAAGATGCCCCTGCCACAGCACCGAGGTGGCGAACTGGTTGCGGAGGTTTCTGTTCTCCCAAACAACCGTTGGCTTTCCGTCCGCGATCTGCAAAACAGCGGCACCGTGGTTATAGCCGGAGGAGATAAAAACTTTGTCGCCGGAAACGATCGGGTCGGCGGCGTTGATGTCATAACTCGTTTCCCAAGGGTGCCGCCAAGCCACTTCACCAGTGGCCGGATGCAGCGCCACCAGATGCTTCGCGGTCATCAGGAGAATCAGACGTTGGCCATCGAACTGACTGGGCAAAGGTGAAGAGTAACCGGATTTCTCAGCGCCGGATTTCCACGCCAGCTTGCCGAAGTCCTTGTACAGGGCGGTGCCCTCGGTGCCCACGTTGTAAATGACGAGGTCGCCATCGATCAATGGCGACCCGGAGTATCCCCATTCCGGCTTGGCGGCACCGGTGAGCTTCGCCAAGTCCGCCTCCCAGATCACGGTTCCCTTAGCGGCATCGAGGCAGAACGCCTTGCCGGTCTTGCTCAAAGTATAAACCCGCCCCGCATGGACGGTCGGGCTGGCGTTGGGACCGCCTTCGTAGAGGTTTGGCTTCAACTCCTCGGGGTAACTGTGCTTCCAGATCTCCGCACCCGTGTTGGCATCGAGGCACCAGACCGTGTCCGTCGCCTGGTCATTTCCCATTGTATAGAGCCGCCCGTCGGCGACCGCAATGGCCGCGAATCCGGTGTCTACCTCAGCGCGCCACTTTGGCGTCACCCCACTTGTCAACTTCTCGGGACTCACCTTTTCACCCACGATGGCGTTGCGATTGGGGCCGCGGAAAGTGGGCCAGTCACCCCCGAAGGTGTCGAAACAGAAGACGACAGCCAATAAGTTGCAAGAAAGTGCGATGGACGTTTTCATGGGGCAGAATAAAGCCCCTGAACAAGATGCTGTCAAACCAGGGTGTCGCACACAGCACGACAAACAAACCCAGCAGTAGAGCGCAAGCAGCCGCTAAAAGCCCGTCTCCTGCTCCGGGCACTCAAGACACCCAGCAAGATCCAAAGGCTGCTAAACAGCGGCTTCCCAAACGCCGCCTACATCCGCAAATGCATCACTGCTTCCATGCGCTCGGCTTCACTGGTCAAGGCCTGGTCATGAGGGGGCACACCCACAGCCGCTGAGCCATTCACCTCGAAGTACTCGTTCTTGGCGGCTTTGCCGGTCCTGCCGTCGAGGAATGACTTGAGATGCTCAAGCTTGTCCGTCTCCCACAAGCAATCCGCTTTATGACCATCCGTGCTCGGGAGATACATCAACCCCTTCAAACCTTCCGGCAGCTTCCCCTGCTCCATGTCCGCCATGACCGCCCGACTGGTTGCAGTCCAGAGTTTGGGATCACGAATTTGGTGATGAACAGTGACTAACATAACAATCCTTTCTGCTTGGAGGGCAAGCCCGCGTTCCCTTTGCCCGCCCCGGGTTAACAGAGCAATCTAGCAGACTTCCGTGGCAAGCTCAAAGCATTGGGCTTGGAAATTATTCACCGGCAGTGCGGTATTGAGGGTAATGGTTTTGGGAGAGCTGTAAGCCGAATTTTGTCTGCGCCCTTGTGGGCGGAGAGAATCATTTGTCTCAGCAGCCATACCCGGAACCCGGCGGGTTTCCCCGCCATGGAGCGAGCCGCCCCGGAGTTCCCTATTTGGCCTTGCACCCGATGGGGTTTTCCGTGCCGCGTTGCTTGCGCTTCGCGCGGTGGGCTCTTACCCCACCTTTTCACCCTTACCCGAATCGTTGCCGACCCGGGCGGTATCTTCTCTGTGGCACTGTCCGTCAAACGGACTTGAATCCGCCTGCCCGCGTGTATCCCTGAAATAATCAGGGTTACGCGGCATCGCGCCCTATGGTGTTCGGACTTTCCTCCCCCGGCACGCGCCGGAAGCGATCCTCCGCCCTCCCAAAACCACCCAAAGTTAATCCGGCCCCTCCTCCGACACAACAGATTTACCCCATTCGCACCGTTGACTTTGAGGCTCGTTTCGCTAGTGTCTCGGCCCTTAATTGCACAATTTGATAGTAATTTATGCCGAATACGAAATCAGCCATCCGTCGGACGCGCGTCAACGAACGCAAGCGTTTGAACAACCGCGCCACCCTTTCCCGCGTCCGCAAGGCCGAGAAGGCCTACAATGCCGCCGTCGCTGCCGGCAAGAAGGATGAAGCCGCCAAAGCATTGCGCGATGTGGCTTCAGCCTACGACAAGGCGGCCAAGAAGGGTGTCCTCAAGAGCGGCCAAGCCGACCGCAAAAAGTCGCGCCTGACGGTCAAGCTGAACAAGCTCGCCTAAGGCATTGCGATATTCGGCCCTGACCGGCACAACGCCCGTCAGGGCCGTTTCATTTTGGAGTGCGGGAGTTGAATCTTGCGGGGGTATGGGGACACGACTAGCCTGACGCACGGTGAATCCGCAGCAGAAAAAGCAGGAAATCGTGGTGGTTGAGGGACAGTGTTCCCACCCGCCCACCTGCCCGCTCAGCCACGTTCCTGAGGGCTGTACGGTATGCATCAAGGAACTCACCACCACGCCCGAGGTCAGCAGCCGCTTGCGCGAGATGGGATTTGGCGAGGAAAAGCACATCCGTCTAGTGAGCCACGCCGCCAGCATCATCTGCCAGGTGTGCAACGCACGGCTTGGAATATCCAAACAACTGGCTGAACAAATCATGGTTCAGCCGCTCACTGGCACCCAAAAAAAACATTGCTAGCATGCCCGAAGCCCTCCAACCGCTGAGCGCGCTGGCGGTGGGAACTCCCGCCGTAGTTGCCGAAATCAACCTCGCCCCCGCCGCGAAGGCTCGCCTCATGGAAATGGGCCTGCTCAACGGCACGCCGGTCGAACTCATCCGCTTCGCCCCCATGGGCGACCCGGTAGAGATCAAAGTGCGCGGCTACAATCTCTCCCTTCGAAAAAACGAGGCCGAGCAGATACTCGTGCGGCCCAAGAGCTAAGCCGTGGCTGCCGCTTCCTTCACCCCCCCAGCGTCCGCCGGGCCGATTTACATCGCGCTCACCGGCAACCCCAACTGTGGCAAGACCACGCTGTTCAACGCCCTGACGGGATTGCGCGCCAAGGTAGGCAACTATGCCGGCGTCACGGTAGAACGCAAGGAAGGCAAACTGCAGCACACGCCGCCGAGTCTGGACGTCCGTGTGCTTGACCTCCCCGGCACTTACAGCCTCAGCCCCAACTCGCTGGACGAACAAGTCTCGCGCGACGTGCTATTGAAGCGTCTGCCGGACCTGCCTTCGCCGCATCTCATCATCGTCATTGTTGATGCCTCCAACCTGCAACGAAACCTGTATTACGCCACGCAGGTCATCGAACTTGGTCACCCCACGATTCTCGCGTTGAACATGATGGACGTGGCGGAGGCCAACGGCCATGCCGTGGACGCGGAGAAACTGTCGGAAGCGTTGGGCGTTCCGGTGGTGCCCATCGTGGCGAGCGAACGCAAGGGGCTGGACGAATTACGCGAGCGCATCGTCCGGATGTTGCAGCAGCCGGGTGAGATCAAACCCAAGCTGTTTTGCCAGTTGCCGGGATTGTTCCGCATCGAAGCAACCGGCTTGGCGGAGCTGCTGGCGGAGACTTACCAAGATCGACGCCTGCAAGCCACCGCGGAGGCGCTATTGCTTCTGAGCAATGAGAAGGCGCTCGCATCGAGCAGCACACACTATCCGCAGAAGATTCAGGACGCTGTCACAGCCGCCCGTAAACGCCTGGAGGGACATGGCATCGACTGGCAAAGCGCACCCATCGAGTGGCGCTACGCCAAGATCGCGGACATCCAGCAGAGCGTCACCACTGAACTCGCCCCGCCGGGTGAAACGTTCAGCGACAAGCTTGACCGTGTGCTGACGCACAAGGTTTGGGGCACGCTGGTGTTCGTGGCCATCATGGCCGTGATCTTCCAAAGCATTTTCACTTTTGCCGAATACCCCATGCATTGGCTGGAAACCAGTGTGGCGTGGGCGGGCGATTGGGTCGGATCATGGCTGCCGGAAGGCGAGTTGCGCAGCTTGATTGTGGACGGGGCCATCGCCGGTGTCGGCGGCGTGGTGGTGTTCCTGCCACAAATCCTGATGCTGTTCCTGTTCATCGGTTTTTTGGAGGACACGGGCTACATGGCGCGCGCGGCCTTCTTGATGGACCGCCTGATGAGCAAGGTGGGCCTGCACGGCAAAAGCTTCATCCCGATGCTGAGTTCATTCGCCTGCGCCATCCCCGGCATCATGGCCACGCGCACGATTGAGACGCCCAAGGACCGGTTGGTGACCATCCTGGTGGCCCCGCTGATGAGTTGTTCGGCGCGACTGCCCGTTTACACGCTGCTCATCGGCGCGTGCATTCCCGACCGCGTGCTCGGCAACCTAAATTACTCATTCAACCTCGGCTTCACGCAGTTCAATGTGTTCGGCTTCCTTGGGCTGCGCGGACTGACCATGCTTTCCATGTATTTGCTCGGCATCGTGGTCGCGCTGCTGATGGCGTGGGTCTTTAAGAAAACGCTGCTCAAGGGTGAAACGCCGATGCTGATCTTGGAACTGCCGCCCTACAAGATGCCGGTGCCGCACGTGATCTTCCGCCACATCTGGGACCGCGCGAAACTGTTCCTCACCCGCGCCGGCACGGTCATTCTCGGCATCAACATACTCCTTTGGTTCCTGGCAACGTATCCGAAGAGTGAGCAGATCGAGACCGAGTTTGCATCGAAGCGCGCAACCATTGAGCAGCAACTTAGCCCTGCGACCGGCAGCATTGTTATCGCGCAAGCGGAAGCTGACCTCGCTGAAGTGAACAACGCTGAAGCCAGCGCCCTGCTCGCCCACAGCTTTGCCGGCCGTCTCGGTCACATGATCGAGCCGGTCATCGCTCCGCTCGGCTTCGACTGGAAGATGGGCATCGGCATCGTAGCCTCTTTCGCCGCCCGTGAAGTCTTCGTCAGCACCATGGCGACGGTTTACAGCGTGGAGCAGACCGACGATGAAGAAGCTTCCATGCGGACGCTGGCCGAGACCTTGCAGCATCAGCAAAGGCCCGACGGTTCGGCGGCCTACACCACGCTTACGGGCATCACCCTGATGGTGTTCTACGTGTTCGCGCTGCAATGCGTCAGCACCGTAGTCATCGTGCGTCGCGAGACCAATTCGTGGAAATGGCCCCTCATCCAATGGCTTTACATGGGGGCACTCGCCTGGGGCTTCACCTTCGCCACCAAGCACCTCGGCCAGTTGCTGGGCATGGCATAGACCCCTCAATCCCCGAGCGAATTCGCCGCCGCCAATGTCCATTCTTTACACCCCCGGCTCGCTGCACAAAATACCACCGTGCCTGTGAGTTCGTTTACTGCCCATCGCCCGAACGACGCCACCGCGGCCGCCCATACTGATGCGCCGCTGGTGGCGCCAGATGCCCTTGCCGCCGCGTTGAAGCGGTCGCAGGAGTATTTGCTGAGCGTCCAAAAGCCCGAGGGTTACTGGATCGGCGAACTGTTCGTGGACGTCACTCTGGTGGCCGACATGGTCGCGTATCATCACTGGGCGGACGATGTGGACCCGGAATGGCAGCGCAAGGCCGTCAACCACATCTTCAGCAAGCAACTGCCCGACGGTGGCTGGAACATTTATCACGGCGGTCCGGCGGAGGTGAACGCCACCATCAAAGCCTATCTCGCGCTCAAACTCGCGGGCGTGCCCGTGACCGACCAACGGATGCTGCGCGCGCGCTCAATGGCCCTGAGCCTCGGTGGCGTGCCCCGCATGAACACGTTCTCCAAATTGTATCTCGCGCTGCTGGGATTGTTCCCGTGGGATTACGTGCCCACGATCCCTTGCGAGGTGCTGCTCATCGGCAAATGGTTCCACGTGAACTTCTGGGAGATGAGCAATTGGAGCCGAGCGATGCTGGTGCCGCTCGCGATCATCAATCATTTCCGCCCCACTCGCGTGCCGCGCAAAGGCATTGATCTTGACGAACTTTACCCGGCTGGCATCCATGAGCGCGATCTGGCGTTGCCGCCGGATCCGGAACGCGTCACTTGGCGTAACTTCTTCCTCTGGCTCGATCACCTGCACAAGTTCGCTGAGCGTTTCGCTTACCATGGTATCCATCCATTCCGGCGCCGTGCGTTGAAGAAAGCCGAACAATGGATGCTAGAACGATTTGAAGGCTCCGAAGGCTTGGCCGCCATTTTCCCGGCGATGCTGAACTCGGTAATCGCGTTGAAAGCGTTGGGATATTCCGACACCAATCCCGTCCTTCAGCGGGAATGGAAGCACCTCAAAAACCTCCAGCACGAAACCAAGGACAGCGTCCGCATCGAGCCGTGTTTCTCGCCGGTCTGGGACAGTGCCATTGTGTTGATGTGCCTGCGCGAATCCGGCGTGCCCGGCGATGACCCGCGCCTCAAACGCGCCGCCGACTGGATCATGGGCAAGGAGATCCGCTTCCGGGGCGACTGGCATCACAAGAATCCCGTGGACGTGGAGCCCAGCGGCTGGGTGTTCGAGTTCGACAACAAATGGAACCCCGACGTGGACGACACCGCCATGGTGCTGCTCGCGTTGCGACAAGTGCCGACGGACAATCAGGAGAAGCGGGACAGCTGCTTCAAGCGCGGCTTGAACTGGATGCTCGCATTCCAATGCAAGGACGGCGGTTGGGCGGCGTTCGACAAGGATTGCACCAAAAACATATTGGAGAAGGTTCCATTCGCGGACCACAACGCGATGCTCGACCCGGAATGCGCCGACATCACGGCGCGCATCCTCGAACTGCTGGGCTACGAGGAGTTCCCCATCAGTCACCCGCAAATCCAGCGCGCACTGGCTTATATTCGAAGCCAGCAGGAATCCGATGGCTCATGGTATGGCCGTTGGGGCGTCAATTACATCTACGGCACGTGGCAAGTGCTGCGCGGCTTGCGCGCCCTGAATCTCGAGATGCAGCAACCATGGCTGCTCAAGGCGCGCGCGTGGCTGGAGAGTGTCCAGCATGAAGACGGCGGCTGGGGCGAGCGCTGCGACACCTATGACGACCCAGTCTTCAAAGGCCAGGGACCAAGCACTGCCTCGCAAACGGCCTGGGCGGTGATGGGGCTGCTCGCCTTCCATGACCCGTTCCGGCCCAGCGTGCAGCGTGGCATTGATTACCTGATCCGCACCCAAAACGCGGACGGTTCCTGGAGCGAGGACGAGATCACCGGCACCGGCTTTCCCAAGGTGTTCTATCTGAAATACGACATGTATCGGAATGCTTGGCCGCTGTTGGCATTAGCAACTTACAAAAAGGTGCTGGCCCGCACCAAAGGGCAACCTGTCAACGGCCAACCCGCCAAGTCCCCGGCAACGGTCACCACCACGCAAACAGTGGCGTCGTTGTGAGCGCCGGCCGCTTGCCAGGCTAACCCACCAAAGGGCCTGGATCGGGAGTACCGAGCACTGCCTGGCGGCGAGGCACTCTGCTGCCGGCCACGTTGCCGGGGCTGAGGCATCCACTCGCGCCTGGTCAAATACGCGCACGTATCCATTGCTTCCCATAGCTGGATTTTCTGCTCTGACTGCGCCATGGGACAATGGCTTATTTGGGCTGGAACTGGTTGCGCTGGTCGCAGCCGGTTGGATTTACCGCACACGAACCTCTTGCTGAGCCAGACAACTGTTGACCGACTCCCCCGAAAAACCGCGCGGCTCCGTGGTGCCATTCCCCAACTACGACCCGCGGCACCAAGGACCGTTCCGGTTCAAATCCGGCGCATGTGGGCTTACGAAAAAATGGAGGCGCCACGCAGCGCGGAGCCGCGCGCATTCGTTTCGGTCTTCAACGCGTTGCGTCCCTGCGCACCCTAGATCCGAGCCCCATGGGATCGCTCTGGTAGCCGGCGCATGGGAAATAGGCAGAAAATCGTCGTCCAGAAGGCTGGACGAGCATGATCATTCCCCCCTAGGGCTAGGTTGAAAAGGTAGTGCCGAGACAGTTCAGAGACGCCATCGCGCCCGAAAGCATTGTGATACGCGTCCCCCAGAGAATTGTTACATCCCAAGAGGACCAGCGACGCAAAGCCACGACAGACAAACAGCAATCATAGTGAACGAACAAATCACCATCGAACCACTCCTCCTGACCACGACCCGTGTACAGACCTTTTTCGGCACGCAACTGCTCACGGGCGCCAGCAGTTTCTTTTTCGAGCGCGAGGGACGGCTGTTCCTTGTGACCAGTCGGCACGTGTTAATCGATTCCCCGACGAACCACCATCCCGACCGCATCGAAATCGAGCTTCACACCCATTCAACCAATCTCACGTTTAGACCGGTTGGTCAGTGCTGCTGTATCGCGACGGCAGGAAAATCTGGCGTCAGGGCAAGCACTTCGGCGGCGAGATCGATATTGCAGTGATTGAACTTGAGCGTTCAACGTTGCCGCTGTCGGTGGTTTTACAGCGTTTCACTCACGCCACCTCCAACGCTCGCTGCAGGACGTGGAAGTCGGCAC
>Ga0075471_10001561_pt1 | contig 15087 bp, 9 predicted proteins | sample DEB19_08_DNA_2_FD_74787 | JGI IMG/M metagenome (GOLD analysis project Ga0075471, IMG submission 74787) | Aqueous microbial communities from the Delaware River and Bay under freshwater to marine salinity gradient to study organic matter... | ecosystem: Environmental > Aquatic > Marine > Coastal ... | reverse complement strand
TTCGGCTTGCGGTCGCCGTCTGAACAGTCAACCGAAACTGGGCGACGCGATGGTGCGATCTTCGTTTATGCGTCCGGCTTGCCGTGGGCGCGGAGTTTGGCAACCACGTCGAGACCGAGGACGGCCCGGAGTTTTGACGACAGGCTGGTGTTGGCGTCGAGATGCCTGGCGAGTGTGTCCTGGGGCCAGGCGAGCACCCGCGATGCCTCGGTGGCCACGACGTCGGCCGACGCCAGGTTGCCCGAGAGAAAGCTCATCTCGCCAATGAACTGTCCCGGCTCCAGGGTGGCGATCACGTGATCATCCACCCGCACCGCCATCGCGCCCTGCGTGAGGATCATCATGTCGGCGACCGAGGTGCCCTTCCTCACCAGCACGTCTCCGGCGGCCACGTCGCGCCACTCGCCGCGCTTGAGAAGCTTCAGAAACTCCCCAGCCGAGAGCTCGGGAAACACCTCCTCCCGAAGCTTGCGCTCGGCTGGCGGCAGCTGCCGCGGCCATCGCTCCGACACGAGGATCGCGATCTGCACGATGTTCACGAAGGCAAAGAGGGCATTCCAGGTGATCGGCGCCCAGAGCGTGTGGTCGCCGCACGAACAGTAGTAGGGCATCAGCGAGAGGCCGGCCACCACGGAGAGCACCCGCAGCCAGAGGATGTCGCGCACGAGATAGGAGCAGAGGTAGAGCACGTTGGCGACATGGATCATGTCGGTCGCGCACGGATGCCAGATCGCGATCGCGAGGATGGCGGGGAAGTTCACGGCGGTTCTCCAAAAACGATCGGTGAGGGAGCGGGGCGGGTGGGTGTCGTCACCCGCACCGTTTCTCGCGCACGGTCGGCGTTTCGTGGGCCTCGTTCACCTCGACCTCGTCCGAGCCGATTTCGAACTTCCAGCCCTCGATCACGGTGCCTTCCGTCTTGAGGTGGGACGTGAGGAAGAAGAGCCGTCTGCGGGCATCCCCCTCCGGTCCGGGAGGAATATCGGCAAAACGGTCGCGAAGGTAGTAGGGAGCCCAGGCCTGGGAATAGAGCGTCGCCTTGAGCCGAAGGTTTTTGCAGTCGAAGCAGGTCGGCACGGTCACGCGGTAGCTGACGATGTCGGTTCCCTGCCCGTCGTGGTATTGCGGATCGTCGCCCGTGCCATGGGGGTGGGTTGCCTCGACGAACGCGGCCGGCATCTCCGGGCTCGGGCCGCGGGGTGACCAGCCAATCGGCAGAAGTCGATTGTCCTTCACCTCGGTGGCGCGGTGGAGAAAGCTCGTGGTGAACCGTCCGCCGGCGTCCTGCATGAGTTCCTCGTAAATCTGCACCTGATCGGGTGAATCGATGAGCCGATGGTGCGGCTGGAACGCCTGTGTCGTGCGGCCGTCGTGGCTGGCGGCTGCGAAAAACTCCGAGGGCAGCGGCCTTCCATCCGCGCCGACGATCACGCCAGCGGCGTTGGCAAGGCCCGAGGCCCAGATCACCCGTTCGGTGCCGGAGGTATTGTCGATCAGGAGAAACTCAACCCACATGCGGCGGAAGCCCACACCGCTGGGCAGCCGGTGGCCGGTGAGGTTGGTGATCTTGACGTCGGCGTCGATCGTCTGGCCGCTCGTCTCGACGTTGAGAATCTCCACCGTGGCGGTGTTGGTGCGGGCGTTCTGCACGTAGTTGTCGATGGCGAAGTGCACGCCCTCCACACCGGTCTCGTAGTCGGCCGTGCGCACGCCGAGCACGTCGTTGAACTGCCGGAACATCTCCAGGAGAAACACATTGGCGCCCTGGAAGGTGTGACGCCGGTAGCCCTCCTTGCGGAATCGCACGAAGGCTTCGTCACGCGGGACGCGATGATCCGATTCGGGGTAGTCTTGGTCTTGGAGCACGGCGATCTTGGTTTGGATCTGGTCGATCGCCACGGAGCCGTCGGGGCTCGTGTAGCCCTTGGGCATGTGGCAGTCTTGGCAGCTCCGCGAGTCGGCGGTCTTTCCAAACTCGTCCTGGTATCGGCTGTTGAGCCATTCCAGGTAGGTGGCCTGCTCGATCCGGTGCAGGAATCCCTGAAACTCCGGATTCTTCTCGGAGGCAAGCAGCTGATCCACCTGCTCCCGGGCCGGCGGGGCTGCATGAGGTGGTGGGCTGTCGAGCGGCCAATCGACCACGGGCAGGTTGATCACATGGCAGCTCGCGCACATCCGCGACGAGCGAATGAACGAATTCGGCTTCGGCGTGGCGCCGAGCGTCGTGGCCATCGCCCGCGGAGCGATGTCGGCGAAGGGGCCGTAGATTTCGTGGGCCGGCCCGGTCTTGAACTGCCCGGTGATCGAGGTGGCGAGAAAGCCACGGAGGTCTTTGTGATCGTCGACCATCCCGTGGCACACGGTGCAGCTGACACCGTCGCGGGCGAGCGCACCGTATTTGTGGTGCGGATCGGCCTGGTTCGCGAGATGGAACCAGTCGCGGCTGAAGGAGGCGTTCTCATCCCATGGGCGGTCGGCGAGCCCACGGTCGTGGTCGTATTGCCGCTTCCCCATCGCGCCATGGCATCGCAGGCAGGTGTTGACCACCTGATCACCGATGGCCCGGCTGCGATCGGCGGGAAGGTCGGCGGTGAGCCGCGAGAGTTCGCTCTCGAGCTGCGCATGAAACACGGGATCGCGGCCGGCGAGGCCCATCGGCGACCACCGCCATTCGCCATAGGGCGACACATTGAGACCGCCGCGCTGCGTTTCCAGGAACATGATCGGGCCGTAGGCGTGCTTGCTGCTCGCGCCACTGTGGCACATCATGCATTGGTCGCTCGTGAGAAAGCGTTCTGGGACGGTCGGATGGGCCGGCACGTGGTCGTTGGATTCGGGAGGTAGTTTTCGCACCTCCGTGTAGCCCACCGGCCGGACGTCGGCGAAGGTCTGCAGGAAGGCGAAGTTGGGGCGGGTGGGGCCCGGGGCCTGCGGTGCCCGCAGTTCCGGCGGCGGCTGGCGGTGCTCGAATCCGTAGGGCTGCTGGGCGGCCGGAATGTCGCGCCACGTGGAGTCGACGAAATACTGGATGGGTTCGCCGGGAAACCCGGTGATGTTGCGGAGGGACGAGAACGTGCCCCCCTCCTCCGCCACCGAATGGCAGCGGACGCACGCCAGCACGAAGCCTGCCTGGGGATAGTCGAACGACGTCGGGTCGTCGAGTTTCTGCCCCTCCCACGTGCTCGCCCAGAACCACCCGCTTGGCGACCCGGCGCTGTCCTTGATCATGATGTCCCAACCGGGGCCGTTCGGCTGCCGCAGGATCGCCTCGAGTTCATCGTCACCGAGGCCCTCATACCGGGCCGCCGGCGGAGGCAGCATCTCCTTGATGATCATGCCACCGTCGGGGATGCGGCCCTCGCGTGGCTTCTTGGGCGGCGCGAGCCCCGCGTCGCGGCCCTCCGGCCAGCGGTTGGGGTCGCCGGTGAGCCAATACATCACCTTTGGAGAGTAGTAGCAGCGGACGGCGGGATGGGTGCCGAAGGATACGCCCTTCACGTACGCGCCCGTATCGCGAATCCGCTTGTCGTGGCTCCAGCCAAGGTCGGTCGCATAGGCACGACTGCGGACGAAGGGAAACAGCACCCTCTCAAACTCGATGAGTGGTCGCGTCGTCGGGAGTGGCAGCGGGTGTTCCCGTCCTCCGGCGGTCGAGGCGGGCTCGGCCGCTCGGATTCCGCCGATCGTGGCGATGGGGAGCGTCAGACTGGTGACGACGACCAGGAGTCGAATGGGGCAGTCCATCATCCGTGAAAGCCTCCCGAGGCGGGGCGAATCATCCTTTCGAACTGTTGTACGCCGCCGGCTGTTTTTTCGTGAAGTGGCCGATGGCCGTCGGCGCAGGCTCGACTTGATGCCGGCCGTCTCCTCTGCGTCGGATGTCGCCACCACACCCCGGGCGCTCGGTCCGTGGCCGTTCCTCAACGGCCTTCCGGGGGGGCTGGAGCGTGCTTCAGGAGTTTCCTGGTGCGGCCGGAATCAGTCGCCAGGCTGAACAGGCCGCGCGGACGGCACGAGCTCGGCTGGTGACCCGCTCTCGTCGGCAGGCTGATCCGAAAACCGAAACGGATCCTCCAGCCGCCGCATCTCGGCCAGGAGATCGGCCTCCAAGGCGGCCCGTCGCCCGGCGTGGGCAGGATCGGCGGCCAGGCTGCGTTGGTGCGGGAGCGGCGACACGCGAGAAACGGCGGCGACAGCGGGATCGTGGTGCTCGGCCAGCAGTTCGAGCGGATTGTCCCGCAGGTTGAAGAGCTGTGTGTGCCGCTGACCCGTCGCCGACTCGTATTCGATCAGCTTCCAGTCGCCCCGGCGCACGGCCCGGATGCCCGGTCGCTGCCCGCCGCAGTAGGCACCGTAGAGGACCTCCCGTATCTGCGGCTGTTCGCCGGTCAACACCGGCAGAAAGCTCATGCCTTCGTTGCTGGCCGGCGGCTCGATGTCCGCCACGTCGCAGAGCGTGGCCAGGAAATCGGCCAGATAGACGTTTCCGTCGGCGCGGCTTCCCGACTTGACGCCCGGCCCCGCCACGATCAGTGGCACCCGCCAGGTGTGCTCGTAGAGATTCTGCTTGCCCTGCAGGCCGTGCCGCCCGACGGCGATCCCGTGGTCCGAGGTGTAGAAGATCCAGGTGTTGGCGAGTTCACCACTGGCCGCCAGACGGTCGAGCACGCGGCCGATCTGGATGTCGATGTTCTCGGCACAGGCATGCTGCCGTCCCGCTTCGTTGCGGATCGTCGCCTCGTCGCGCCGATCCCAGACACCGCTGACGGCCACTTCGTCTCGCACGTCAGCGTGCGTGGTGTCGAACGGATGCCGCGGGAGCCAGTTGCCGGGGAGCGGCGGCTGATCCGGATGCCGCGGCGGGAGGGTCTCGCGATCGGCGTGGTTCGTCGCTCCATACTTGGCCAACAACGCAGGAGTTCCGTCTCTGGTATCGTGCGGATGCGAGAAGCCCAGGAAGATCAGGAACGGCGAGGCAGTACCCGCCGCCTGTCGGGCGGCGAGAAACTCGAGCACGCGGTCGGCATGCCAGCCGCTGCCTCCCTCGGCCGTGCCTGTTCGCTTGGTGGCATCGTGCCGCACGGCAAACAGGCGATTGGCCGCCTCGTAACTGTTGCTTTCCTTGCAGGTCCGCATGGTGTCGTAGCCGGCCCGGTTGAAGACCGCGGGCAAGACCTGCTCCAGGATGTCGGCCGGGCATCGCCGTCCGCCTTCGGAAGCCGCTGAGACGCGGTTCTTCGGACCGATCGGCAGGTGCCAGAGGCTGCGGCCGGTCATGATCATGTGCCTCGACGGGGTGCACACGGCCCCGGAAAACGAGCCCATGTGATAAGCGGCGTCGAGCACGATGCCCCGTGCCGCGAGCCCGTTGAGCACCGGGGTCTCGAGCCGGGAGTCGGGATCGTAGGCGCGCAGGTCGAAAGGCGACTGATCGTCGGTGACGATCAGAAGGATATTCGGCTGCTCTCCCGCCCGGGCCGGCAGCCCCAGCACGAGCGACAGCAGAAGGCACGTGATCACACCGGCCGCCTCGCGGGCGAGGGGCGATGGTGGGCCAGGCATGGCGATCCTCCCTGGTTCAAGCAGGTCGACCATCTCCAGTGTCGGCCCGCGTCGTTGTTTCGAGGTCATCGAACGGGCTGCATCGGCTGCGGGGTTGTCGTCGAGCCGGGGCTGGGCGAGAGGGGACCGCCAGCGACCGGCAAGCCGTTCCAGCCTAAAAACAGCATGGTGGTGAACACAATCGGCCGGCTCAGAACGCGATGACGATCGGCCCGTTCGCGTTCACGGTGAGATCGGCCGCCGCCAACTGCACGGCCGGGTCGGTGAGCGGGTGGGCTGTCACGTGTTGCAGTGACACCGCGTAGAGCACATCGCCGATCCGCACGCTGCGATCGATGGAGTCGGCATGGCTGATCGTGCCGAGCTGCGTAAACGCATCTGAGGAGCCGGTGTCGATGCGAAACACGACCAAGCCTGGCGCCACCAAGCCCGGTGCCGAATGTCCCCCATCGACCGGCAGCGCCAGGATCCCCTGGGCAGCGAACCAGCCAAGCGCGTGGTGATCCCACTCGGCCGGCGACCACGAACCCCATTCGCCCGCGAACGTGTACGTCGCCGAGCGGGTCGGGTTCGTGGGATCCGCGACGTCGAAGAGGGAGAGTTGCAGGCCGCCGTCGCGGCCGGTCATCGGATCGACGTCGCGGCCAACGCCCAGAAGGTGCGTGTCGTCGAGCGGCATGAGGTACGTCGAGTACCCCGGCACCTTCAGCTCGCCTGTCACCCGCGGTGCTGTTGGCTCGGAGAGGTCGATCACGAACAGCGGGTCGACCTGCCGGAACGTGCTCACGTAGCCGTAATCGCCGACGAATCGCACGGAGTAGATCCGCTCCCCGCCGGCGAGTCCCGACACGCTGCCCACCGCTTCGAGCCGCCCGGCCGCAGCCGCCAGCACGGTGAGGGCATTCGACGCCCCGCTGCCGAAGCCGTCGGTCGTGGCGATCCGCAGGAGGCCGTCCTGCTCGTCGAGTGAGAACTGGTTGAGCGTCATGCCGGAGACTGATCCCATCGCCACCAGCGGCGCATCGGCGGCGGTGAGATCGAACTGGTAGATGTTCGTCGTCGTGCCGGCATCGGCCTCGTCCCACCATGAGCCGACGTGCGTGTCATACACGTAGAGGCCCGATGTCGAGGCGTAGATCCGGCCGCCGACACCGCCCGCCGTGGTGGTGGCGTCGGGGCCGGCGACGGCATCGCCCACGGTGAACGACACGACCGACAGGAGGCTCGTGTCACCGCCGTCGACGGGCAGCGACGTTCGGGCCGGATCGACCAGCGTGCCCGACACCTCGGCGCCGGCGGCATCAACGACCTGATAGCCCGGCAGTGACGCTTCGTCCCAGGCCTTCTCCAGACGGTCGCGGTACGAAGCCTCATCCTCATAACGGCTGCCGGTGCCGTCTCTCGTCATGAACGGGCCGATGGCATACGACGGCCTCGTCACTGTCGATGCAAGCATCGGAACGGGTGAAGGCGACGGGGGAGTCGCCGGATCCGTCACGACACCCGGCGCCGGCAAGTCGATCGAGCCCTGCGTCACGACCATCACCCGGTCGCCGATCGCCCGGGCGTCTACCAGCCAGCCGTCGAGCCTCGTGGTCTCCACGATCACCGGCGACGCTGGGACTGCCACGTCCACCACCGTCACGAATACATGCGGGGGCGATGCGTGGATCGGCATCATGGTCGCGGTGCCGACGGCCACGTCGAACTGGCCCCAATCCTGAGAGATCACGGTCACCCGCGTGCCCGACAGGAAGAGTTGCCGCTCGTCACCCGGCAGAGTGAGATGCGAGACCACGCCGAGCCGCTCCGGCGCCGCCACGTCGAGGATGTCGATGCCGTCGCCGGCGATCGCGAACAGGTGCGAACCATCGGTCTTCACGCGGTCGCCTTCATCGACGCCCGCGACCTGTGTCGGCGTCTGGGAAGAATCGCTGGCGGAGGGGGCGTTCGTGAGGGCAGCGGACACGAAGGGAAGGCCGCCGTCGCATATGGCGATGGGGCAACCTCGCCATGGCCACACCGGGCTGCCGAACAGATCGCGATACCGCGCCACTGCCGCCTCGATCGCCCACGACTTCAGCCGGGCGATGTCTCCGACGGGCGCCAGGGGGTTCGTGCTCTCGTTGCCGACGAGCTGCTCGCCCTCGTCGAGCCGGGCAGTATCCTTGCCCGCAACGCCATACATCGTGTCGATGGCCAGTCCGCCGTCGAGCGTGTTTTCGCCGGCACCACCGCGAAGGGCATCGATGCCGGCACCGCCATAGAGGGCGTCGTTGCCGCCGCTGCCCACAAGCGAATCGACGCCACCGTTTCCGCGGATCTCGTCATTGCCACCCCGGCCGTTGAGCGTGTCGCGGCCCGGGCCGCCGAGAATGACGTCGGGACCATCGCCTCCCGTGATCGTGTCGTTGCCGAACCCCCCTTCGAGTCTCGTCGCGATGCGATCATGGCCCCGCACGTTCACCGTGATCGAGTCGTCGCCTGCGCCGCCAAGAACGTGGATCGACTTCACCCGCGCCGCCGAGCGGACATCGATCACAACGCCGTTGACGGTCGCCCGCAGCTGGCGGGCATTCGCCGGATTCGGCTCGACCACGATCGTGTCGTCGGGAGTCGCCGCGTTCGCATCGCCCACGATCGTCCACACGCCCGCCGCGAAGCTCACGGCCAAGGCGTGCCGGGGCTCGAGCCGCTCGATGAACCGCTGCGTCTGCCGTGATCTGGACCGCCGCCGGTGCATGATGCCGCCTCCAAGGTGATCACCCGTCATCGCCTTACCCCCCGTGTTGTAGGGATAAAGGCGAGCCCGGTCAATGACGCTTCGCGACGGTCTTCCGGCTGATGAGCGACGCGCGAGCCACGGAAAGAGCGGCCCGGGCGACCGGAGCGGTTTCCCGAAACGCCCCACACCACCCTGACGCCCTCCCCAACTCTCGTATGAGCACCGGTACAAAAACAGGGAGGGGGTCACCGTCGTACCGTTGCGCTTCTCGCCGCGCCGGTCCGTGAATCAACGCGGCATGCAAACGGATGAACGTGATTCGTGAGGAAGGACGAGGGCCCCATCAGGCCCGTGTGCGGGATCGCGATAGTGCGAAGACCACAAAACCAGCAAAGCCAGAGATGCAGATCCCAGGCTCTGGTACGACAACCAGTTGGAGACTTCCCGATTGGAAGTAGGCACTCTTACCACCGCCAAGAACGTAGGCGTTGCCGCTCCCGACATTCTGCAGGTTCGTGAGGTCGACCGTGCCGGCAATCAGCGTGTAGGTGCCCTCTGGTGTGCTGCTCGAGAGGCCGAGAACGTCGTCGGCTCCGAAGATCGAGCCGATTGGGAAGGAAACGGTATTGGCCGCCGTCATCGGGACGCCAGCCGAGAAGTCATAGGCAAACTTGCTGCCGTTGCCGAAGGAAAAACTGCCGAGGATGGTGCCAGAGCCTGAGAGCACCTGGCCGCTGCCGACGGCGAAGGACGCTGCAGACACGTCAAACGTCGCCCCACTGGCCACGCTGATCGTGCCGCTCGTGGCGACCGAGCCAGTCGAATCGAGTTTCAGCGTGCCGGTGCTGATCGTCGTATTGCCCGTATAGGTATTGGCACCGGCAAGCCGCAGGATGCCAGTGGCACCAGTGCCCGATTTCTCCACGCCACCTGCACCGGTGAAGATGCCGGAAAGGATGACATCGGCGACGGGGTTTCCGCCATTTGGCGAGAGATCAACGGAAAGATTGCCCGTAATCGTCCCTCCGCTCGAGATGGTGAGGATAGACGTGGTCGTGTCGTCTTTATTGAGCACGACCGACCCTGACGCAGGGAATGTGACGTTGGTGTAGGTCACCGCACCAGCCGTGGACCTGGCTGTAATGCCAGCTCCGCTGAGCAGCGTCACAGCGTTTGTGACCTGGCCCGCTGTTGGTGCCGTGTTTTGGCTCACGAGTCGCACGCCACTCCCCACTTGGACGCTGCCAGTTCCGAGGGCATTGCTGCCCGCAAAGAAGGTACGAACGCCATTGTTTTGAGAAAAGACCCAGTTGACATCGGTGGCCGTACCGGACGAGTTGCCCAATGAAAGACCACTCGCTCCCGTGACGGTCACCGTTTGTCCAGCACCGGAGAACCGTCCATCGTAGGTAAGAAGGCCACCATTGACGGCGAGCGAGCCACCCCCAGACCCGATCGTCATGCCGCGATTCGCGTTCAGTGTGACCCCAGCGCTGGTTTGAAGCGTGGCACCGTTTGAAAGGGAGATTGCATCAGCGAGATACGACCCCGGATTGGCACCGAGCTGGTTGTTGTTGCTGATCTGAAGAACTCCCGCGGCGACAGACGTTTTACCTGCGAACGTATTCGCGACGGTGTTGCTGAGCACCAGCGTTCCCGAGCCATTTTTCGCCAAGGTTGAACTTGACGTGCCTGAAAGCAAGCCGGGAACCGTGAGCGTTCCGGAAACGTTCAGCGTGCCACCATTGGGTCCGACTGTGATGTCACGGCTTGAGTTCATGGTGAAGCCGGCCGTTGTCCTGAGAGTCCCGCCGTTCAACGTTATGTCGTTTGCAGTGGCCCCGAGGTTTCCATCAACGCCGACCTGAAGGGTGCCAGCTGTCAGCAAGAGATTGGCTACGAATGGGTTGCCTGCGTTGCTGAGCACCAGCGTTCCCGGGCCATTTTTCTCGATCGCTGGTGAAGCCGACGCGCCCAGCGGCAGTGCGATTGTCGCCGTAGCTCCGGCACCAAGATCATTGACCGTAATGACGGCGTTCGTCCCCGAACCGTTATTCAGTGTCAGTGAGTAGGGGCTAATGCGATCGAGAATCCAGCTAGCGGCCGACGCCGTGTTTGCGTCGCCGAAAACGAGGGAGCCGACGGCCCGACTTTGTACCGATGCTAACGAGACAGTTCTATCGGCGGTGATGTCGTTGGCGAACGTCGCGGTAAAACCGTTTCCCGCGGCAATGGTGCCACTCAACCAATTGGCGCCGACGTTCCAGTCTCCACTAGCATCAACGCCCCAACTGCTGCTGATGGCAAATGCGGAGTTGCTGGAGACCAGGCAGGCCGCCATGGCGATGGTCGCGGTAACCAACGCGCCTCGCGCCACGCCTGAGACGCGCGATCGACGGATGCTGCAACACGTCATCACAAGACTCAATCTTTTCCGACCAGGCTGTCCAAAGTGCCACGGTTACTGGATGAATCGAAAAAACGGCTTTTTTTGATGGGTCGATGCCTAGTTTTTAGTTCAGGCGGGTTGGAGACGAGCTGGATCGTTGCTTGGGGGAAAGCCTGCTTGACCGGCCCCTCTCCCTTCGACACACCACGCGGACGGTTCCGCAACTCTCTCGAAAGCACTGGTACCAACCCGGGGAGGTGTCAGAGCCACCGTCCGGCGCAGTGCACAGCGACGGCGATGAGGAGCGCGAGGTTGGGGTGCTGTTGCTGGACCTGGGGATCGACGGCCCGGCGCGGGTGCGGGATCTCTGGTCTGGAGAGGATGGTGGCACGGTCGAGAAGGCGTTTGGACGCTCCCTCCGGAGCCATGCGAGCGGCCTGTATCGACTCACGCCCGTGCCGCAATGACAGCTACGAGCCCGGTCGCATCGCGGGCCGCCCTCAGGCTTCCCGCCTCATAACCCGCCGGGTTTGTGTCCGAATGTGATCTCGTGTCAGGGGTGGGCGATCACTATCCTCGCTCGGCTGCACCGTCCCGTCTTCGAAGGAGATCTTCCGATGATTCGCGCCGTCGTCCGTCGTCTTCGTCTGGTGGTCGTCGTGTGCGCCGCTGGCGCTGCCCTGGTTGGCTCGATCGCCATGGCTCAGCAGCCTCCCGCCAATCCGGCCGATGCGATCATCGGCGACTGGCGGCCGGCCGACATGAACGTCGACGTCCGCATTTTTCCCTCCAATGGCCAGTATCTCGGCGGCATCGTGAAGGCCGACAATCAGGAACTGGTCAACAAAGAGATGATGCGTGGCGTGACGTTCGACCCTGACACGAAGATGTGGAAGGGCGAGGTCTTCGCGCTCAAGCGGGGCCAGTTCGTGCCGATGACGATCCGGATGACGCCGGCCGGGTTCGAAATGGTGGCCGGCTCCGGCATCATGTCGAAGACGATCGAATGGGTTCGCGTGCCGACGCCCGGGGCGGCTCAGTGACGTTCGGCTGACGGGATGTCGGCTACGATTTCGGCGATCTGCGTGCGCTGGCCCGCGTCGAGGAGTTCGGCCCACGCGGCACAGGTGTCGCCGCAGATGCCGAGTTCGCGGAGCGCCGCCTTGATGCCGACCACCACCCGGCAGGGCTCCGTGCCCACTCCATACAGCCTGCCCAGCGACAGCACCTGACGCTGGAGCGACGCAGCGAGCGTCTCGTCGCCTCGTTCGAGCGCCTGCTGCAGGCCGACGAAGAGGTGCGGCGCCACATTGGCTCCGCCGCACACGCCACCGTGGCCACCAAGGCCGTGTGCCTGGGGCAGCATCTGCTCCGGGCCAATGAGCAGCGACCAGTCGGGCCGCACGTCGCGCACCACCCGGGCGTAGCCGTCGAACACGCCGAGATCGCCGCCGGAATCCTTGATGCCCACGATGCCGGGAAGGTCTGCCAGCCGTCGGACCGTGTCGACCGGCAGCACCACCTTCACCATCTCCGGCATGTTGTAGAGCACCAGCGGCAGGGGGAGGCCTGACGCGAGCGTGCGGGCCCACCGTTCGAGCGGCTCACGGCCGGCCGGAAAATAGTAGGGTGCCGCCGCCACGACCGCGGCCGCCCCCTGCTCCGACGCGAGCCGTGCGAGGGCAAGACTTTCCGAGAGCACGGTGTCGGTGATCCCCACGAGCACCGGCACACGGCCGGCCACCTGGCGAAGGGTGCGCGACACCAGATCACGCCGCACCCCGTAGGGGAGCATGGGGCCCTCGCCCGTGGTGCCAAGCACGAAGAGACCCTGCACGCCGCCGGCGAGCACGTGCTCGACGAGTCGCTCGAGGCCGTCGATGTCGAGCGTGTCGCGGTCGAGCAGCGGAGTGGCCAGCGGGGGAACGATGCCGTGGAAACGCGGAGGGGCGGTCATGAGTGGCTCTGCGGGAAAGATGAACGGATGGATGGGGATGGCGTGGAGGACGATCAGCGGGCTGGGCTGGGGATGGTGCGCCGGCCGGCGAGCATCGCGGCCACGAGGAGCGCGGCACAGACGAGATAGACGATGCCGCCAGTGGCGATCGCCCGGCTCATCGCCTCGACTTCGCCCTCCTTGCCGGCGGCCTGCGTGGCCCACCCCACGAAGAGCGGCCCGAGGGCGCCGCCCCCCCAGCCCACGGTGTTCATGATGCCGGCGGCGCTGGCCCGCGCCCGGGGCTCGATCTGATCGAAGAGCGACGCGAAGATGCCGGAGTCGTAGCAGCCCTTGCACAGGCCGAACGCCGTCATCGCCGCGACGAGCACGCCGGTGGTGGAGCAGAGGCCGACCAACGCGACAAACGCCGAGCCGACGAGCAGGCCCGCGGCCTGCACGAGCACGCGGCCGCCGGCGAAGCGGCGGGCCAGTCGGTCGGCCACCACGCCCGCCAGCGGCGCCGCGACCGCGCTGGCGAGATGGATGAACACCGTGCCATTGAGGCCGGCGGCCCCGAGCGAATAACCAAACTTCTCCTTGAGGAAGGTTGGCGTCCAGGTGAGGAAGATCGTGGCGACGAAGTTGGCACCCAGGAACGCCAGCATCAACAAGATCACCGCGGGCCGACGCAGGACGACCGCGGCGGTGTCGGCCACGCCGAGCGCGTCGCCCGCGGCCAGACCGTCATGGGCCGTCGAGGTGTCGAGCCCCTGGGCCTCCGCCTCCTCACGATCCGCGGCGCCCCGCTGCGGCTCCCGCAGGAAGGCGTAGAGGATCGCAGCCACACCCATGCCGATCATGCCAAAGAGATAGAAGCCGGTGCGCCACCCGAAGTGCTCGGCGATCGTGGCGCCAAGCCAGCTGCCCAGGATCGTGCCGGCATACACGCTCGACTGATGGATCGCGAAGGCGCGTGAGCGGGTGCGGGGGCCGTGGTAGTCGGCGGTGAGCGACATCGAAGCCGGGAAGTAAAACGTCTCGCCAAATCCTTCGAGGGCCCGCACGGTGACGAACTGCCAGAGTTTCGTGCACCAGGCGGTGGCCACGGTGACGAAGCTCCAGAAGATGCAGCCGCCCAGGATGAGGTGCACCCGCTTGAGCCGATCGGCGATGAATCCGGCAAAGGGCGCCCCGCCGGCATACACCCACATGAAGGCCGAGCCGATCAATCCCAGCTCGAACTTGGTGAACCCAAACTCCGCCTCGAGGAGCGGGAAGACGGCATAGATCGCCTGTCGATCGGCGTAGTTGAAGAAGCAGACGAGCCAGAGCATGCCCACGACGAGCCAACGCTCGTGGGGAGGGCCGCCGGAGCGGCGCGGGGATGACGGAGCCTGTGAGGCCATGAATGTCGTCGGAGAATCCCGCCCTCGGTGCCGTGAAGCAGGCGAGTATGCCAGACAACGCGGCCTGCAACAGACCCGCAATCTGCGCACACACTGGCGGGTTTCGATGCGCTGGGGGAAGATGACGCAGGTGCGGCGGGGAGCCCGCCCCTGTTCATATCGGAGAGATCGTCATGAAGCCGTCGTCGTGGTGCCTGCTCGCGGTGCTCCCTGTCCTGCTCCTGCACGGAGCCGTGGCGACCGAGCCCGCCAGGGCGGCCGACAAGCCCAGGGTGATCATTCTCACCGACATCGAAAACGAGCCTGACGACGCGATGTCGCTCGTGCGGTTTCTGGTCTATGCCAACCAGTGGGACACTGAAGCCCTGATCGCGACCACCTCCATCCATCTGCCGGATCGCATCGCGCCACAGCGGATCGAGGCGATCGTGAAGGCGTATGGCACGGTGCGCGACACGCTCGAAGTGCATGAGAAGGGGTTTCCGACCGGTGAGCAGATGCTCGGTCGGATCCGTTCGGGCGTGCCGAGGTATGGCATGACGGGCGTCGGCAAGGATCATGACTCGCCGGGGTCGAATCGGATCATCGAGGTCGTCGACGCCGACGACCCGCGCCCGGTGTGGGTGTGCGTGTGGGGTGGGCCCAACTGCCTCGCCCAGGCGCTCTGGAAGGTGCGGGCCACGCGAACCCCCGAGCAGCTCGCCGCCTTCGTCGCCAAGCTCCGCGTTTCCACGATCTCCGATCAGGACGACAGCGGACCGTGGCTGCGACGGGAGTTTCCCGGTCTCTTCTACGTCGCGAGCCCGGGGTTTCACCCGCTCGGCGGCTACCACTACGCCACCTGGACCGGCATCGCCGGGGATGAACTCCATGGCCGTTTCGCAGGTGCCGACTTCAGCCTCGTGTCGCAGCCCTGGCTCGACGAGCACGTTCGCCGCAAGGGCCCCCTGGGGGCGGAATATCCTCCCGTGGCGTTCATGATGGAGGGCGACACGCCGAGCTTTTTCAACCTCATCGGCAACGGCCTCTCCGACCCCGAGCATCCCGACTGGGGCGGCTGGGGGGG
>Ga0075471_10001560_pt1 | contig 15105 bp, 11 predicted proteins | sample DEB19_08_DNA_2_FD_74787 | JGI IMG/M metagenome (GOLD analysis project Ga0075471, IMG submission 74787) | Aqueous microbial communities from the Delaware River and Bay under freshwater to marine salinity gradient to study organic matter... | ecosystem: Environmental > Aquatic > Marine > Coastal ... | reverse complement strand
GACGGCGTATGTGACCAGCGCAGGCATGGATGCCGGAGCGCAGGCACATCCGAGTGAGCCGGAGCCTGGAGGGCGGAGGCGAACGTCCGGCGAGACGGTACGGGGTAACCCCGAGCCGGCTTGGGCGCGTTGGGGCATGACAGGCTGAAGCCTGTCCTACGGGCGCTACTTCTTGATCAAGTCGCGGACGGTCATGCCGCTCGGGATCATCGGGAGCACGTGCTCCTGGTAGGGCACCTGCACGTCGAGGATCGCGGGGCCCTTCGCGTCGATGAGCCGCTTGAGGGCGGGCTCGAGATCCTTTTTCGCCGAGATCGTCTCGGCCTGCCAGCCGAAGCCCTTCGCGATCGCCACGAAGTCGGGGTAGCGGTCGCACGGCGAGATGCCGTCGCCCTGGCCGCAGGCCTCGGGGTGATCGACGGGGCCGAGGTAGGTGTGGGCACGGTTGCCCTTGAAGAAGCGATCTTCCCACTGCACCACCATGCCGAGGTGCTGGTTGTTGAGGAGCAGGATCTTCACCGGGATGTCTTCGGTGCGGCAGGTGGCGAGCTCCTGGATGTTCATGAGGATGCTGCCGTCGCCGTCGATGTCGACGACGAGCGCGTCGGGCCGGCCCACCTTCGCGCCCATGGCCGCGGGCAGGCCGAAGCCCATCGTGCCCAAGCCGCTGGAGGAGAGCCAGGTGCGCGGCTCGCGGAACTTGAAGAACTGGGCGGCCCACATCTGGTGCTGACCCACGCCCACGCTGATCACCGTCTCGCGATCGGCCGTGAGCCGCGAGAGGGCCTGGATCGCCTCCTGGGCGAGGATGCCCGGATACTGCGTGTCGAAGGAGAACGGATCTTCCTTCTTCCACTCGGCGATCTGCGCGTGCCAGGGCTCGAGGCTCGCCGTGGGCTTCTCGACGATCTTGTTGAGGGCGTGGAGGGCGTCCTCGACGTCGGCCACGATCGGGATGTGGACGAGCTTGTTCTTGTTGATCTCGGAGGGATCGATGTCGATGTGCACGATGAAGCCGTGCTGGGCGAACTCGCTCACCTTGCCCGTCACCCGGTCGTCGAACCGGACGCCGATCGCGAGCAGGAGATCGGCCTGATCGACGGCATAGTTGGCATACACGCTGCCGTGCATGCCGAGCATGTCGAGCGAGAGCGGGTCGGTGCCGGGATAGGCGCCCAGGCCCATGAGCGTCATCGTGACGGGGATGCCCGTCTTGCGGACGAGCTCGCGCAGCTCGTCGGAGGCGTCGCCCGTGATCACGCCGCCGCCGGCGTAGATCACCGGCCGTTTGGCCCGCTTGATCGCGGCGGCCACCTGGGCGATCTGCTCCGGCTGCACGGGCCGCGGCTCGGGGCGGTAGCCCGGCAGGTTCATCGGCGCGTCGTAATCGGGAACGAGTTGCGTGACCTGGATGTTCTTGGGGAGATCGACAAGCACCGGGCCGGGGCGGCCGGTCGTCGCGATATGGAAGGCTTCCTTCATCACGCGGGCGATGTCGGCGGCGTCGGTGACGAGATAGTGGTGTTTCGTGATCCCGCGGCAGACCTCGACGATCGGCGTTTCCTGAAAGGCGTCGGTGCCGATCACGCTCGTGCCCACCTGGCCGGTGAGGGCGATCAAGGGGACGCTGTCCATCTTCGCGTCGGCGATCGCCGTGACGAGGTTCAAGGCGCCGGGGCCGCTCGTGGCCATGCACACGCCCGGCTTGCCGGTGGTGCGGGCATAGCCCTGGGCCGCGAAGGCGCCGCCCTGCTCGTGCCGCGGCAGGATCGTGCGGATGCGGTCTTTGGCGTGGGTGAGCGCCTGGTGGAGCGGCATGCTCGCGCCGCCCGGGTAGGCGAAGATCACGTCGACCCCGTGGCGGATCAGCGACTCGACGACCACGTCGGCCCCGGAGACGAAGCCGGTGGATGACGCGGGGCGGGAGGCTGTGGCCATGGGGAGGACTCCTTGGGGGGGCGAAAACGATCCCTCAACCATACCCGATAAAAACGCCTTGGAAAAACGCCCGGTGGAGCCCGGCGGCCTCTGGACTGGGGCCCGCGTGCAACCCACAATCCAGCCTTCGAACCGGTCGCACTCTGGATCGATCGGGGCCTGGATCTGCGGGGCAGGGAAAGGGCGGACGCGTGAATGGCGGGCGGCTGACGTACGTGCTTGGAGGGCTCGTAGGGCTCGCGGTGAGTTTCGGGGCCGGCTATCGGACAAGCGCCCGGGCTGACGATTGGACCCAGTGGGGCGGCGGGCAACGGCGCAATCTCGTCTCGCATGAGACGGGCATTCCGGCCACCTTCCATCCCGGCAAAAAGAAACGCGACCGCCTCGGCTTCGATCCGGCCACGGCCAAGAACGTGCGCTGGATGGTGCGGCTGGGGAGCGAGAACTACTCCGGCCCGATCGTCGCCAAAGGCCGGGTGTATGTCGGCACGAACGACGAGGACCTCGACGACCCGCGGTTTCGCCCCACGCGCGGCGGCGTGCTCATGTGCCTCGACGAGGAGACGGGCGACCTCGTGTGGCGGCTCGTGGTGCCGCGGCTCGAGATCGACCGCACGCTCGTGAGCGAAGACTTCGACGACATGAACCTCGGGATCTGCTCGTCGGCCACGGTCGACGGCGGCAAGCTCTACGTGGTGACGAACCGCTGCGAGGTGGTGTGCCTCGACATCGACGGCCTGGCCGACGGCAACGACGGGCCGTTTCGCAACGAGGCCACCTTCAGCGTGCCGGGCGGGGCCGATCCGGTGGCCCTCGGCCCGCGCGATGCCGACCTCGTGTGGCGATTCGACATGATCCGCGACCTGCCCGTGTTTCCCCACGACGCCGCCAACTGCTCGGTGCTCGTGGTGGGCCGGCACCTTTATGTGTGCACGGCCAACGGCGTCTACGACGGCAAGGTGGTGCTGCCCACGGCCGCGTCGCTGATCGTGCTCGACAAGGAGACGGGCAAACTCTTGGCCCGCGACGACGGCACGATCAGCGCCGACGTGTTTCACGGGCAGTGGTCGTCGCCGACGATCCTCGACTCGCCGCGCGGCCAGCGGATCGTGTTTGGCGGGGGCGACGGCCGCTGCCATGGGTTTGTGCCGCTCGCCGCCGACGCCACGCCGGGCCCCACGCCGGCCACGCTCGAGCGCGACTGGCTCTTCGACTGCAACCCGCCCGGCTACCGGGCCCGCGGCGACATCCCGATCGATTATTGGGCGCTCGTGCGTGGGAAGGCGACGTCGGTCGACGAGACGGGGCTCGTGGTCAGCCCAAACGAGATCATCGGCTCGCCCGTGGTCGTGGGGAACCGTGTCTACGTGGCGATCGGCCAGGATCCGGTGCATGGCCCCGGCCGCGGAGCGCTCTCGTGCTTCGCCGTCGACGGCACCGACGAGGGCGCCGAGGTGCGCAAGGTGTGGCAGTACACGGGCATCGGCCGGGCGCTCTCCACCGTGGCCGTGGCCGACGGGCTCGTGTATGCCGCCGAATACGCCGGCAAGGTGCACTGCCTCGATGCCGACACGGGCGACCTCGCGTGGTTTCACGACACGCAGGACGAGATCTGGTCGTCGACGCTCGTGGTGGATGGCAAGGTGTATATCGGGAGCCGCAAGGGTTTCACGGTGCTCGCGGCGGGCCGGGAGAAGAAGACGCTCTCCGTGCACAAACTCGGCTCGCCGGTGTGGTCGATCCCCTGCGCCGCCAACAAGACGCTGTTCGTGGCCTCGCAGCGCAACCTGTGGGCCGTCGAAGAGCAGGGCGAAATGCGGCCGTAATCACGCGACGGCTCGGCTATACTCCGAGCGAGTGGCATGGAAATCCACACGGCCCGTCGGGCGCCTGCCCGGACTGGCCGACACGCTCGACGCGCATGGCGGGTTTGCCGAGGTGGTCGCGAGTCTCCGCGGGGGACACGGCGGCACGATCGGCGGAACCTGGGGATCGGCGTCTGCGCTCACCGCGGCGGCGCTGGCTGAACAACTCGCCGAGACGAAGCCCGCGGACCCGGGCGCTCTCGTGGTCGTGCTGCCCCACGCCGACGAGGCCGATGCATTCGCCGACGACCTCGCGCTGTTTACGACCCGGCCGGTCGCGCTCCTGCCCGCGCTCGAGAGCCTCGACGATGAATCGCTCGCCGACGACCCGGCGAGCGCCGAGCGGCTCGCGCTCGTGAAGCGGCTGACTGTGGGACAGGCCGTAGGACAGGCTTCAGCCTGTCACGATTCACGACAGGCTAAAGCCTGTCCTACGGGCGATTCTCGGCAGGCTGAAGCCTGTCCTACGCCGATCGTCGTCACGAGCATCCAGGCCCTGCTCGCACCGCTTGCCGATCCGCGCGAGATCGAGGCCAGCACGCGGCGGCTCGAGGTCGGCGGCCGGCTCGACCCGCTCGAACTCGCCGACTGGCTCGCGGCCCGCGGCTGGCAGGCGGCCGACGCGATCGATCGCCCCGGCACGTTTGCGCGGCGCGGCGGGATCGTCGATCTCTTCGCCGTCGACTGGGACCGCCCCGTGCGCGTGGAACTCTTCGGCGATGAGATCGAGTCGCTGCGCACGTTCGACACCGTGTCGCAGCGGAGCGTCGACACGCTCCAGTCGATCGACCTCACGGCGCTGGGCGTGGGCAGCACGGCCCGCCGCACGCACCTGGCCGACATCCTGCCCGCCGGCTCGTGGTGGGCCCTCGTCGAGCCGGGCGAATGCGCCGAGGAGGCGAAGCGCTCGTATGAGCGATTGAAGGGGGCGGCGGAGGTGTCGGACCCCGAAGAGGTGTTCGCCCGCATCTATCGCTTCCCGTCGGTGACGCTCGCCGCGGTGGCCCCGTCGAGCCTCGAGGCCACGGCCACGCTCGCCGTCGAGAGCGTCGAGCGGTTCACCGGCGTGCTCGACCGGGTGTGCGAGGAGCTCGGCACCGTGGGCAAGGACCAGGAAGTGTGGATCGTCGCGCCCACAGAGGCCGAGGAGCAGCGGCTCGGCGAACTGCTCGCGCAGAGCGCCCCGGCCCAGACGGGCCGGCTGCACTTCGCCCGCGGCCGGCTCTCGGCGGGGTTTCGCCTCGTGCCGGAGAAGCTCGTGCTCGTATCGAGCGCGGAGCTCTTTCGGCGCGAAGACGTGACGGTGCGGGCACCGCGGCACCGGCTCTCCCGCGCCATCGACACGTTTCTCGATCTCCACGAGGGCGACTACGTCGTGCACGTGGCCCACGGCGTCGGCCGCTACCGCGGGCTCAAGCTGCTCGAGAAGCAGGACCGCACCGAGGAGTTTCTGGAGATCGAGTTTGCCGAGAGCACGCGCATCTACGTGCCGGCCACCTGCATCGAGCTCGTGCAGAAATACGTGGGCGGCACGAAGCTCGCCCCCAAGCTCGCGAAGATCGGCGGCACCCTTTGGGCGAAGCAGAAGGCCGCCGTGCAGCAGGCGGTGGCCGACATGGCCGCCGACATGATCCAGCTGCAGGCGAAGCGGGCCGAGCGACCGGGGATTCCCTTTCCGGCCGACACGCCCTGGCAGCGGGCATTCGAGGAATCGTTTCCCTTCGACGAGACACCCGACCAGCTCACGGCCAACGAGGCCATCAAGGGCGACATGCAGACGCCCAAGCCGATGGACCGGCTGCTCTGCGGCGACGTGGGCTTCGGCAAGACGGAGATGGCGATGCGGGCGGCCTTCAAGGCCGTGGAGGCGGGCTTTCAGGTGGCCGTGCTCGTGCCCACGACCGTGCTCGCCGAGCAGCACCGCCGCAGCTTTGCGGCCCGGTTCTCCGAGTTTCCCTTCACGATCAGGGCGCTGTCGCGATTCTCCTCGGCCGCGGAGGAGCGCGAGGTGCTCGAGGGGCTCGCCCGCAAGAGCGTCGACATCGTGATCGGCACCCATCGGCTCGCGCAGGCCGACATCCACTTCGCGAACCTCGGCCTGCTCGTGGTGGACGAGGAGCAGCGGTTCGGCGTCGACGTGAAGGAGAAGCTCAAGGCGCTGCGGTCCACCGTCGACGTGCTCACGATGACGGCCACGCCGATCCCGCGCACGCTCCACATGTCGATGCTGGGCATCCGCGACATCTCGAACCTGACGACGCCCCCGGCCAACCGGATCGCCGTCGAGACCCGCGTGGCCCGCTGGAACGCCGCCCTCATCAAGACGGCGATCGACCGCGAGCTCGCCCGCGGCGGGCAGGTGTTCTTCGTGCACAACCGGATCCACGACATCCACCAGGTGGCGCAGCGGCTCGCCCAGATCGTGCCCGAGGCCACGATCGGCATCGGCCACGGCCGGCTCTCGGAGAGCGAGCTCGAGGAGGTGATGCTCGACTTCGTGGCGGGCAAGACCGACATCCTCCTGGCCACGACGATCATCGAAAGCGGCCTCGACATTCCCAACGCCAACACGATCTTTATCGACGAGGCCGACACCTACGGCCTCGCCGACCTGCATCAGCTGCGTGGCCGCGTGGGCCGCTCGCACCACCGCGCCTATTGCTACATGCTCGTGGACGAGACGGCCCACCTCACGAGCACGGCCGCCCGCCGGCTGCGGGCGATCCAGGAGTTTTCGAGCATGGGCGCGGGGTTCTCGCTCGCGATGCGCGATCTCGAGATCCGCGGTGCGGGCAACCTGCTCGGCACGCAACAGAGCGGCCACATCGCCACGGTGGGCTACGAGCTCTATTGCCGGCTCCTCGAGCAGGCCGTGCGCGGGCTCAAGGCGCTGCCGCCGGCCGAGCCGCCGCAGGTGAACATCGACCTGCCCGGCGAGGCCTGGCTGCCGCGCGACTACATCGCCGACTTCCGCACGAAGATCGACGTCTACCGCCGGCTCTCGCGGGCCACCGAGGAGAGCCAGATCGACGACCTCGCCGCCGAACTGGCCGACCGGTTTGGTCCCCTGCCAGCCGAGGCGCGGCGGCTGCTCGACTACGCCCGGCTGCGCGTGGCCGCGGCTGCCTTCGGCATCGACACGGTGGGCCGGGAGGCGGGCATGGTGCTCCTGCGCCACCACGATCGGCGGGCCATGGAACGGCTCAAGGCGGCCGGGCCGCCGGCCGCGAGGGCGCTGCGAATCGTCGACGACCGGACGGCCTATCTCCCCCTCGACAAGCGGCTTTTCGACGACCCGGAGCGGCTTCTCCAGGCCCTGCGGGCGGTCTTGCGACCCGCCGGCGGCCAGCCCTATAGTCCCCGCCCCCCGAGAGCCGCCGCGCATGCACCAGCCGGGCGTTCGCCCCCGTGAATCGACTCCGCATGCCGCGGCCGCGGCGATGCTCTGCCTTGGCGCCGCCATCGCCGCCTGGCCCGCCCATGCGCAGCGGATCGCCAATCAGTTCGACGACGCCGCATCCGGGGCCTCGCCGGCACCGATCGCCGTGGGGCAGGCGGGGCCGGGCAGCATCACGCCCGATCGGCTCGTGCCGAGCGTGCCGAAGGCCGTCTCTCGGCCGGACGACTGGCCGGGCCGCAAGGCCGGCGGAAAAAAAATCGACAACCACGTGCTCTCGAGCATCCGGCCCGACCCCGACGCCCCGATCGTGCCGATCGACTTCGGCCCGGGCGTGGCCCCCGCGAAGGACGGCGTCGTGCCGGCGCAGTATCAGGAGCCTGCCGGCCCGGTGTCGGCCAGCGACGCGCTCCTGGCGGAGGCCCAGTCGCTCGAGACGGCGATGGTGGTCGCCCGGGTCGGCCCCGAGGTGGTGCTCGAGGGCGACCTGCTCACGCCGAGTGCGCTCAATTGGCTGGCCAAGGTGTCGCCCGGCCTCAAGCCGGAGCAGGTCCGCGAACTCAAGCTCCAGATCTGCCGCCAGGTGCTCCCCCAGCATGTCGAATCGCTGATCGTCTACGTGGACGCCTGCCGGACGATCCCCGAGGAGCGCCTGCCCGACATCGAAAAGAAGGTCAACCAGGCCTTCGACGAGACGCAGCTCCCGCGCATGATGAAGGACGCGGGCGTGGCCAACTCGATGGAATATGAGCAGTTGCTGCGGTCACGCGGCCAGTCGCTCGACCGCGTGCGCAAGATGTTTTTCGAGCGGGCCCTCGCCCAGCAGTGGATCCAGCAGAAGGTGGCGAGCGACGAGGAGATTCCACACGCCGAGATGATCGCGTGGTATGAAAACCACCTCGCCGAGTACGACTTTCCGGCGAAGGCGAAGTTCGAGCAATTGACCGTGCGGATCACGCCCGCGCAGCCGCGCGAGGCCGCTTGGAACAAGCTCGCCGCGATGGGCAACGACGTGCTCGAGGGCAAGCCCTTCGCCGACATCGCCAAGACACGATCCGAAGGGCCGAACGCCGCGAGCGGCGGCGCCTACGACTGGACCACCAAGGGAAGCCTCGCCTCGAAGGTGCTCGACGAGGCGATCTTCACGCTGCCTGTGGGGCAATTGAGCGCAATCCTCGACGACGGCCAGACGCTCCACATCGTGCGCGTCACGGAACGGGCCGAGGCCGGCCGGACGCCGTTCATCGAGGCCCAGGTGGGCATCAAGCAGACGCTCCAGGAAGAGCGGCGGAAGCACGAGGTCGATGACTACCTCGCGAAGCTCAAGGACCGCACGCCCGTGTGGACGATCTTCGACGACCAGCCCCCTGCGGGCACGGCCACGGCCACGGCCACGTCCGCCAGCCGCGGGATGATGCGGTAGCAGACGGCAGATCGCGGTGGTTTCAGCCCCCTGCCGGGAAGTTGCCGCACCCCGGATCCTGGACTATTCTTGAAGCGTCCGGGGCACACGGGCGGAGCACACTCACGAAGCGTTCTAACCGTCGGCAGCGGTCGCGCGGGGCAGGAGTTTTTCTCGAGGCGCTCGAGGATCGCCGCATGCTTGCGGCGTATGCCGAGGGTGAGATTCTCGTGCAGTTTGCGGCGACGGCCTCGGTGGCCATGCGGGCCCAGGCCCGCGGCGCTGTGCAGGGGCTGGCCCTCGAAGTGATCCAGACGAAGGCGATGGCTCAGCAGGCGCTGGGCACGCTCGAGCGGGTGTCGCTCGGCCGGGGGATGACCGTCGAGAAGGCGATCGCGGCGATCTCGAAACGCCCGGGCGTCGTGTTCGCCGAGCCCAACTGGAAGCTCTCCACCGCCGCCGTCAGCAACGACCCCTCGTATGCCAGCGGTCAGCTCTGGGGCATGTATGGCGACGACCTGCCCGTGGCGTCGGGCGGCGCGGGCACGACCAATCAGTTCGGCAGCCAGGCTGAAAAGGCCTGGGATGCCGGGTTCGTGGGCTCGAAGTCGGTGGTCGTCGGCATCGTCGACGAAGGGGTCGACGTCAACCATCCCGATCTCAGGGCCAACATCTGGGTGAATCCCTACGATCCCCTCGATGGAGTCGACAACGACGGCAACGGCTACGTCGATGACGTGAACGGCTGGGATTTTTTCAACAACGACAACACCGTCTACGACGGCAGCGACAGCCACGGCACCCACGTGGCGGGCACGATCGGTGGCGTCGGCGGCAACGGCGTGGGCGTGGCAGGCGTGGCCTGGAACGTGACGATCGTCTCCACGAAGTTTCTCGGGGCGGGGGGCGGCTACACGAGCGGCGCCATCAAGGCCATCGACTACCTCACCGACCTCAAGACCCGCCACGGGGTGAACGTGGTGGCGTCGAACAACTCGTGGGGCGGCGGCGGTTATTCGGCGGCCCTGCACAGCGCGATCATCCGCGGTGCCAACGCCGGGATCCTGTTCGTGGGCGCCGCGGGCAACGGCGGCTCCGACGGCATCGGCGACAACAACGACACCACCGCGAATTATCCGTCGAACTATTCCACCTTGCAGGGCACGAGCACCACGAAAGCGGCCGCCTACGAAGCGGTGGTCGCCGTGGCGGCCCTCGGTTCGACGGGCGGCCTGGCCTCGTTCTCCAACTACGGGGCGACCACGGTCGACATCGCCGCACCGGGAGTCGGCATCACCTCCACGCTGCCCGGCGGCACCTATGGAGCGTACAGCGGCACCTCGATGGCGACCCCGCACGTGACCGGAGCGGTGGCGCTCTATGCCGCCGCCTATCCGACCTCGACGGCGGCCCAGACGCGGCAGGCGATTCTCGGCGCGGCCCGGCCCACCACCGCGCTGACGGGCAAGGCGGTCACCGGAGGCCGGCTCGACGTCGCGGCCGCGCTCAATGCCGCCCCTCCGACGCCGCGGACGCTTGCGGTTTCCTCGGTCTCGGCGTCCGAGGCGGCCGGCACGTTCGTGTTCACCGTGACGCTGTCTTCGGCGAGCGCGTCGAAGGTGACGGTCAAGTTCGCGACCGCGAACGGCACGGCGACCGCCGGACGGAACGGCGATTACACCGCGACGAGCGGCACGCTCACGTTCAATCCGGGCGAAACGTCGAAGACGGTCGCCGTGGCCGTGCGCAACGACTCGACGATCGAGCAAAACGAGACATTCTTCCTGAATCTCTCGAGTGCTTCCGGTGCGACGATCGCGGTGGGCCGCGGCACCGGGACGATCGTAAACGACGATGGCCTCACAACGCAGATTCAGCAGGCGGCGTTTGCAACGCTGAGCATGAGCCAGTCGTCTTCCGGCGCGAGCACGAAGTCGCCCCGACGCTGACCGTGTGCGGGCTTCTCTGAAGCGGCGGCAGGTTTGCGGTCCGATTGCCGGGCCTCGGTCCGAGGGCTAGACTGCCGCGAGCAGGCGGATGAGCCCGTCGCCCCGCTGCCGCAGGCCGGTCGTGGCAGCCCTTGAGGAGAGTTGCTGCCATGAGTGCCACGACGTCGAAGCCCGCCGCCAGCCCGACCACTGCCACTCCCTGGCCCGGCACCCGGGCCGATGGCGTCGCGAAACTCGAGATGGGCGGCAAGACCGTCGATCTTCCGGTGATCGTCGGCTCTGAGGGGGAGCGAGGCCTCGACATCTCGAAGCTCCGCGCCCAGTCGGGGGCGATCACGCTCGACGAAGGGTTCGTGAACACCGGTTCCACGACGAGCGCCATCACCTACCTCGACGGCGAGAACGGCATCCTGCGGTACCGGGGCTATCCGATCGAGGTGCTCGCCGAGAGGTGCGACTTCGTGGAGGTGGCCTACCTCCTGATCTACGGCAAGCTGCCGAACCCCGCCGAACTCCATGCCTTCCGCACGTCGCTCGCGCACCACACGATGATCCACGAGGACATGCGGAACTTCTACACGGGGTTTCCGCGCGACGCGCATCCGATGGCCACGCTCGGCAGCGTCGTGGGCGCGCTCTCCACCTTCTACCAGGACTCGCTCGACGTGCGCGATCCGCGGCAGGTGGAGGTGAGCGTGCACCGCCTGATGGCGAAGCTCCCCACGATCGCCGCCTACAGCCACAAGAAGTCGTGCGGCCAGCCGCTCATGTATCCGAAGAACGACCTCGGCTACTGCGAAAACTTCCTGCACATGATGTTCGCGGTGCCGTGCGAGGAGTATCACGTCGACCCCGACTTCGCCGACGCCCTCGACATGCTGCTCATCGTGCATGCCGACCACGAGCAAAACTGCTCGACCTCGACGGTGCGCATGGTGGGCTCGAGCGACGCCAACCTGTTCGCCAGCATCTCCGCCGGCATCTGCGCCCTCTGGGGACCGCTCCACGGCGGTGCCAACCAGGCTTGCGTGGAGATGCTCGAAAAGATCGGGGCCGACGGCGGCAACGTGCGCAAGTATGTCGACCTCGCCAAGAAGAAGGACTCGGGCTTCCGCCTGATGGGCTTCGGCCACCGCGTCTACAAGAACTACGACCCCCGAGCCAAGCTCATCAAGGCCACCTGCGACAAGCTGCTCGCGAAGATCGCCCGCCACGACCCGATCTTCGATATCGCCCAGCAGCTCGAGGAGGTGGCCCTCGCCGACGAATACTTCATCGAGCGCAAGCTCTACCCGAACGTCGATTTCTACTCCGGCGTGATCTACCGGGCGATGGGGATTCCCGTGCAGATGTTCACGGTGCTCTTCGCCATGGGCCGCCTCCCGGGCTGGATCGCCCACTGGATCGAGATGCACCACTCGCCCACCAAAAAGATCTGCCGCCCGCGCCAGATCTACTCAGGCGACACGCTCCGCGAATTCCTCCCCATCGACAAGCGCGCGTAGGACAGGCTTCAGCCTGTCATGCCTCAACTCGCCCAAGCCGGCTTCGGAGCCGGCGGTACGCTGCTCCATCGCCGAGGGCGATCGGTCGTTCGACCTCAACGCGCCCAACACGGCTTCGGGGGAGCGGCAAAAGTCTCCTCACTCCGGCCGCCGCGGCCGTCGTTCGGGAAGCGTTCGCCGACTCCCCCGAATCCTCCCTCGATCAGTTGGGGAGGCGAGGGGTTACCCCTACCGTTGAGACGGCGTATGTGACCAGCGAAGGCATGGATGCCGGAGCGCAGGCACATCCGAGTGAGCCGTAGCCTGGAGGGCGAAGGCGAACGTCCGGCGAGACGGTACGGGGTAACCCCGAGCCGGCGCGGGCGAGTTGACCCCGAGCCGAGCGTGAAGCGTCAACGCTTCCCGCGAAAGAAGTCGCTGAGGATCGCGCCGCATTCGGTGGCCAGCACCCGGCCGGTGTGTTCGACGCGGTGGTTGAGCCGCGGGTCTTCGAAGAGCTTGTAGAGCGACTCGACGGCGCCGGCCTTCGGGTCGGCTGCGCCCCACACCACGAAGGGCACCCGTGCCTGCAAGATCGCGCCCGCACACATCGGGCAGGGCTCGAGCGTGACATAGAGCGTGCAGCCCTCGAGCCGCCAGGAGCCGAGCTGCGCGGCGGCCTGGGTGAGGGCGATCATCTCGGCGTGGGCCGTCGGGTCGGCGAGCTGCTCCCGCTGGTTGTGGGCGCTGGCGATCACACGGCCTGCGGCGACCACCACGGCGCCCACGGGCACCTCGTCTTCGGCGGCTGCGGCCCGGGCCTCGTCGAGGGCGAGCCGCATCCAGCGGTCGTGGGGCGAACCGCCGGAGAGCGAGAGCGGCAGGTCGTCGTCGAAATCATCCATCTGCGCACTCTACCAGCGCTCCGAAAAAGGGGGTACGATCTCGATGCCGTCGCCGCCGTTCCACCGATTCGTTCACCCCGGAACCACCATGGATTCAACCGACCTCGTAAACCTTCTTCTCCGCTGGGCCCACGTGCTCGCCGCGATCGCAGCCTTTGGTGGCCTGCTGTTCGCCCGGTTTGGCCTGGTGCCCGCGCTCGCCGAGGTCGACGCCGCCACCCGCGATCGCATCCACGAGGCGATCCGCCGGCGTTGGCTGCCGTGGGTGATCGGCGCGATCACCGTGCTCCTGGCGAGCGGCCTGGCAAACTTCCTCATCTTCAACGCCCGCGTGAAGGCGGCTCCGGAGTTCTGGGGCGCCACCTGGATGCGCGACACGAGCTACCACGCGCTCTTCGGCGCGAAATTTCTGATCGCGATGGTGATGTTTTATTTCGCGAGCGCGCTCGTCGGCCGCGGGGCCGGCACCCAGTGGGTGCGGAACGATCGGGCGAAGTGGCTCTCGGTGACGCTCGCGCTCGGGCTCGCGGTGGTGCTCCTTTCGGGCTGGATGCGCCAGCTGCACACCGGCCCGAACCGGGCGCCGGCCGCGGCGACCACGACCAACTGACGAGGCTCCCGATGGACAAGAAAGACAAGAAGCGGATGGACGTGCTGCAGCAGAAGATCGCGAAACTGCAGCAGCAACTCGCCGGCGCCAAGAAGCAGCCCGACGACCCAGCCGACATTCCTCGGCTCGAGAAGGAACTCGCCGCCGCCCACGCCGAACTCTCCGCGCTCAAAAACGCCTGAGCGATCCTGCCCGTCTCTCCCGCCCCCCTGCCACCCACCGATGCCTGTTCCCGGATTTCTCGCGCGGCTCTTCGGCTCGTCGCGCGTGCAGCTCGACCGCCGGTATGAGCGGCTCCAGGAGAGCATCACGGGCACGATGTCGCAGTTTTACAAGGCTCGCGACCACGAGACCGGCGGCATCGTCGGGCTGAAGATCATCGACCCCAAGAAGCTCGAGCCGATCGAGGGTCGCTACAAAGGGCTCGGCAAGCCGTCGGAGGGTGAGATCGGGCAGCAGATCACGGGGCCGAACATCGTGAAGACGCTCGCCTGGGGCACGTCGAGCGACGGCCGGCCATACGTGGTGCAGGAGTTCGTCGAGGGCACGCTGCTCCACTCGCTGCTCTCGTCGCGCAAGGCCCTCGCGCCGGCGAAGCGGCTCGACCTCGTGCGGCAGGCCGCCACGGCGATCGCGACGGTTCACAAGGCCGGCTTCGTGCACCGTGACATCTGCCCGCGCAATTTCATCCTCCGCCCCGATGGCCAACTCGTGCTCATCGACTTCGGCCTCACCGTTCCCGACAAGCCCGTGTTTCTGCAGCCCGGCAACCGCATCGGCACGCCCAACTATATGGCGCCCGAGGTGGTTCGCCGCCGGCAGGCCGACAGGCGGCTCGACGTGTTTTCCTTCGGCGTGACGGCCTATGAGATCTGCACGCTCGACCTGCCCTGGCCCCGGGGCGCGAGCGGCAAGGCGGCCCTCGCCCACGACACGCCGCCGGCCGACATCCGCGAGCGCTGGCCCGAGATTCCGCGGCCGCTCGGAGACGCAATCATGGCCTGCATCGCCGCCGAGCCCGCCCAGCGGCCGGAGACGCTTGATGCGTTTCTCGCCCGCATCAAGGGCGTGGCCCTTGATGCATGAGCCGGGGCGTTTTACAGTCTGGGACTCCAGTTCGCATTCTTTCGAGGATATCGCCATGACGATGGACAAGAGCCTGCGTGTGCGGAAGGGCGCCACGAGTGCCCGCGGCGTGCTCTCTCGCGCCGAGCGGATCGCCAAGCTCAAGGAGCAGGAGCGCTGGGCGGACGGCCGCAGCCCGCTCGGCCTGCCGAAGGTCCGCGTCTACAAGATGGCGATGAAGAAAAAGAAGAAGGCCAAGGCCGAGGAAGGCGCCGAGGGCGCAGCCGGCGCCAAGGCCCCGGCCGCCGGCGCGAAGAAGAAGTAGCGTTGTCGTAGGACAGGCTTCAGCCTGTTACGTCCTTTGCTCAACGCGCCCAAGCCGGCGTCGGAGCCGGCGGTACGCTGCTCCATCGCCGAGGGCGATCGCTAGTCCAGTCTCAACTGTGATGGTGCGCTCGGAGTAAGCCGCGTATCTGCCCGTCGGCTCTTC
>Ga0075471_10001559_pt1 | contig 15108 bp, 11 predicted proteins | sample DEB19_08_DNA_2_FD_74787 | JGI IMG/M metagenome (GOLD analysis project Ga0075471, IMG submission 74787) | Aqueous microbial communities from the Delaware River and Bay under freshwater to marine salinity gradient to study organic matter... | ecosystem: Environmental > Aquatic > Marine > Coastal ... | reverse complement strand
CCCTGCTTGTCCACTTCCAGTCCGACAATAAAATCATGTCCGCCAGGCGAGGTCTGCATGAGATTCGTCACGCACTCATAAAAATCCGCTTCGTCATCGCTATTCAAATCTTGCAAACAGGTGATTTGATCGCGACCGAGCACATAGAGCTTGTCCTCGATGATTTTCAATCCCAGCGGCTGATGCAATCCGGTGGCGAACCGCTTCCAGCGAAGCTTCTCCAGATTGTTGTCGATGCCCTTCACGAGCCATACCTCGCCGGTCATTGTCGCGACCGCCGCGGTGCCATCGCTGAAGAAATCATGTGCCGTGATGAAGAACAGGGTGCCATGCGGATTCTCGAACGGGATCGTGATCCGATCCGTCGCGAAAGGCGCTTGCGTTCCAAGCTCTCCCTGGGTCTCAATCCATTGCGGCCATTGGGTGGCGGCTGGCTTCGGCAGTTCGGTCTCGCTGGTGATGATGGTGACTTCTTTGCCGCGACGGAACAGGCCCCGGTAGGTGCCAGAGAGCTTCTTCTTCTCTTTGGAGATCACTTTGCCATCCATTGGCGCTCCGGCCATGAAACCGTGTCGAGCATCATTGAGCTTGATGAAGCCGCCGGACCATTCGAGACGCCAAGCCATGCGTTCGGGGTCAAACACCGCAGACTTGTCCGCGAATCTCACGCAGATGCCCTTGGGCACGACGATGCCACTGCCCTTGAAGACGCCACAGAACAAGCTACCGAGATCACTCGTCGCCCAGCGATCGTCCTTCCAAGTCGTCTGGTCGTTTTGATTTCCCCAGTGCCCCTGTTTGCCGCCGTCCACTCCCGGGAAGGCGGGAATCAGCTCCGGTAATGGCTTCTGCCTCATGAAATGCAGTGCCTGCTTGCCGTAAAAGTCAAAGACACGCTCACGGTTGACGAACTCCTGCCAGTGCTGGTTGTCCTGCTTGTTCAGCGGCGGTAGCTCCGGTGTGAAAGCTGCGGCTTTGGGCGATGGCGGTGGTAGGAGCGACTCGATGTTGTCAAAGCTCCACAAGCCGATCGTGTTATCCATGCGCTGACGTGGTGATGTGGTTTTGCGCGGCTTCATCACCCCACGCGTGAGGCGCACATCATCGAGAATGCCATCGCAGCCGATGCCGCCTTCGACGAGGCGACCCAACGCAAGGCCGCCTGGCTTCGGCATGCCTTGGAGCGGTTGCACGGTCTTCTCGAAGACTTGCTTACCGTCCACCCAGATCAAGACCGTGTTTTCATCGACACTCGCGAGCAAGTCGTGCCACTTGCCGTCGCACACATCGACTTTCGAATCGAAATCGCCCCCACGTCCGGGCAAGTAGAGAGCCAGCGTGCCGCGACTCGTGTGTGTGTAGAGTTCCCAGTGGGTCGCCGAAGACTTCATCTCGGATGCGACAAGGATGTTGTAGCCTCTTTTGCCATCCAGCTTCGCACGACACTCTACTGTGAAGGGCAGTTTCGCATACTCCGCATTTCCTTCCACGACCCAGCCGCCTTTGAGCGCCCTACCAAACTCTTCACGGATCGACGCCACCGTTTCCGCTTTGCCGAATTCTAAGTTCTCACCTCTGACATCTGACTTTTCCCTCCATGTGCGATATGTCGGCTTCATGCCAGGCTTGGCGTCATCAAGCTGCGGTACGAGCCATTTCAAGCCGTCGAGATTGTCGAGCAGGCGGCCTTCCGCGTCCTCATTCGTGTGATTCAGAATGCCAATTGGGCCGCTGTAGCCACTGGCGCGGATCTGGCGCAGCACCTTCACATCCTGCGTTCCGACACCGAGCGGGAGGATCTTGCGACCTTGGGTATCGCCTGCAATATCCATGCCATTGAGGTTGAGGCAGAGCAGCCAAGGCTTCATCGCTTCGAGCACCTTCGGCAGGCGTTCGAGATGGCTGTGACCGTGATGCAGATTGTAAATAATGCCCACATTATCCGTGCCATGGTTCTTTTTTAGATACTCGCACACCGCGAGCATGTTCTCCGGTTCGCCACCCCAGCCGCCGTGATTGTAGATGCCGACTTGGCAGCCAATGGCTTTCGCCTTGGCCAAAATGGGCAGCAGCCCTTCCGCGGCAGATTTGACCTGGGTTTCCTGAGTGTCGCCGGTGCCCTTCATCATGATCCAAAGCTGCGGATGCAGTTTGTGTTTCTCAAACAATCTGAAAGCCTCGTCATGAGCCCCCCAGAAGGCAAAGAACTCAATGCCGTGTTTTTGATAAGCGAGGATCTCCCGCTCAAACTCAGGCACATGTTCCGCCCTCCAGTCATAGGCGATTTTTTTGATGCCCATTTTCGCCACCATGGCCGCACGGTCTTCCGGTGAGCGTTTCTTCGCATCAAATGGCACAATGCACCAAGCAGCGAGATTTTGCTGGTCGAAGACATCGGCGGCTTGCAACGAAGCCGTGAGGCAGAAGAAGAGAAGAAGACGCGAGAGCATGAAGGGGAGATTTACTTGGTGTTCGAGTAGGTGTTCCATTGGGCCTCGATCCAAATGGCATCAGGCACGGTATCAAAAACGAGGATGCGGTATTTCGAGACATACAGCTTCCCAGGCTCGATGGCCCAATCACCATCCTGCGACGGCGCAATGCAGAGCTGCGGGTTCTTCGGATTCAAGCGTAGGGACTGCGGGAAGCGGAAGTTCGATGGATGAATGAGGATCGCCATGCCCGTGGGCGCGCCATCGACATCGCCGCCGATGTGAACCCACTTTCCTTTTGTGGAGTCACCTTTGACACGGTCGTAGCCTTCGCTGGTGAGCATGGTGACGGCATCCACAGGATTCCAAGCGAGGTTTCCACGCACGCCGAGGCCGCCGTAGTGATACTTGGGCAATTTGAGCGGCTTGTCTCCTGCACAGGTCTGCTTGCTTGTGAGGTCGATGATGTTCGCGAGCGTGCCGTCGAGTGTTTTTTGCGACACCTCGACCTCCCATGTCTCATTCAGCACTTTTTCGTCAGCGGCATGGTGATGATCGAGAAAGAGATGCTTGCTGATGAAACCGCCAGCTTCCGCGCCGCCCCAGCTTTTCTCGAGCTTGTCGAAGCGCACCTCGGCAAGGATTTGATCGCTGCTTTTCTCTTTGCTGTCACCCTTGCCTTGATTCCAGAAGTCGGGATGTGAGTCACCAAACTCGGTCTTCGTCCATGCCATCCAGATGCCACGATGCCAGCGGTGATCCTCTGGATGATTTCCGGTGACCAATTTACCGCAAGGTGAGTAAATCGGATGCAAATGCGCGCCGTGTTTGAATACAGCGGGGACGCCTTCAGGTACATCACCAGCCTCCATTTGATAATCGCAGATGGCCTTGCCACCCGCTGTGAAGTGCAGCACCGCACCAGATTTATTGGCGACGATGTCGGCGGCGTGAACAGAAGCAATAGCGAATGAGAAGCAGATGAATCTTTTCATGGCGATGGAACGAGCAAGGCTCTCACAAAATCGCAGGCTTCAGCAGCGTTCCGGCTTTGACCACGCCGCCTTGCATCACCGCGAGGAGCTTGCTGCGGTCTTCGAGGAGGCTGATGTTCTTCATCACGTCGCCATCCACGACGAGCACATCGGCGAGCTTGCCCTTTTCCAGCGAGCCGAGCTCGTGGGCGCGGCCCATGATCTTGGCACCACCGAGCGTGGCGCACTTGAGGGTGTCGAGCACGCTGAATCCGACGTAGTTCACGAAGAAGGTCAACTCCTGCGCGTAGGTGCCGTGCGGCGTCCAGCCGAAGCCGTAATCACCGCCGAGGCCAATCGTGCCGCCGGCTTTCAGCACCTTACGGCAGCTTTCGGCGCCACCTTCGAGTGTTTCTTGATGCCCGTCGATCACGCGCTGAGACAATCCGAATTCCTTGCCACGCTGAACACTCCACAGCTCAAAACCAAGGCCCGGACACATCGGCACGTTGCGCTTCAGCAGAAGATCGAGGCACTCGTCGTCCATGAAGGTGCCGTGCTCAATGCAGTCATAGCCGGCCTTCAGCGCGTTTTTGATGCCTTCGGTGGCGCGACAGTGACCGGTGACCTTGAGGCCGTGATTGTGCGCCGTTTGTACGACGGCATGCATTTCATCAAAGGTCATGCAGAGTGTGTGGTGGTCGTTGATGTCTGGCGAGGCTGCGTCGCCGGTGGGGTAGGTCTTCACCCACTCAATACCGTCTTTGACTAGCTTGCGGACCGCAGAGCGGGCATCGTCAGGGCCGTTGACTATGAAGACAATGCCCTCCATGCCGATTTTTCGGTAGTCGGGATTCCAGTCCATCAAACCACCAGCGCCACAGATCTCACGCCCGCTGGCGCTGAGGCGTGGTCCAAGGATCATGTCCTCCTCGATGGCCTTTTTCATCCAGACGTCAATGTTGTGCAAACAGCCGCCGCTTCGGGCACTGGTGTAGCCGCACTCAAGCGCGGTCTTCGCGTTCACCGCAGATTGGAGAGTAACATATTCGACAGGATACTTGATGTCGAGGTCCTGAAGCTCGGTGACATTGAAATAAGTAAGATGAATGTGTGCTTCAATAAGACCCGGCATAATCGTGCCGCCTCTTGCGTCGATGTGTTGCGCTTCAGCCATACGCGGGGCTTCGGCAGCCGGCCCCACATAGTCAATGAGCCCGTCTTTGATGATGACGGCAGCGTTGGGGACAGGCTGCGTGCCCGTGCCGTCGATGAGCTGTCCATTGTTGATGAGGGTTATGCCGGTGGAGTTTTTCATAAAGAAATCAGGTGGCCTGTTAGGATATTCAGAACAGGATGAAGGCATGCTTGAGCATCTGTCTCGTCAATCACTAACACGAGCGAAGACTAGGTTCTTGATGCAATGCGTCTGATACTTGTCTTGGAGCGGCAAAATGGGGTATCAATGACGATAATGCATCCGGTAGTCTCCAGGTGTGCGGCCAAGATGGCGGCGAAACTCGTGGTTGAAATGGCTTTGGTCGGCAAATCCGCTCTCGACAGCCACCTCAGCCAACGGCAAATCCGAATAGATGAGCAGACGGCACGCCATGCGAACACGCAACCTACGAATGTAAGCCTGCGGTGTCATTTGATAGGCGATTTTGAATCTGCGCTCGAAAGCCCGGACGGAAAGCCCCGAAGCCTTGGCCAGTTCTTCGTTGCCAAGGTTTTTTTGATAGTGATCCCGGATGTGGCTCAGCACCCGGTCAAAGTTTGAGAGAGTGGAAGCTGTGCTTTTAGGGGGATCCATCCATCGGGTGGTTCCTGTGCTTCCGATCACGCGGTCTTTTTCATCGCGTAAAGGGAGCTTGTTGGTGACGCTCCAGCGCGGCGCTTCAGACGTACCGCCGACCAACTCGATGCGATTGACCACGCGGTGACCTTTGACCACCTGATCGTCATCGAGCCAGAACTGATCGGCGAGGAAAGGTGGAGAAAAATCGTAGTCTGTTTTGCCCAAGATTTGCCCAACTCCTTCCAATTGATAGTTCAGTAGCAAGGCTCGGTTGGCATGAAGGTAGCGATTTTTCAGGTCTTTAATCCAAAACTGAACGTCATCGAGCGGCTCGAAAAGCTCCACCAGTTGCCATGCACTGGAGGTGTTGAGGGCGAGGAGTTCTTTCATGTCCTGATTTCCGGTTCAGTCAGTTCCTTGAGCTATAAACTTCATTCGAACTTCATCTGCAGCCGATCTTGCTGCACAGCTGTTTGCGCAGCGTACTGTTGCCAGAAGCTTAGCGAGGCTTGTCTTCTGATTGAGGCGCCCCCCAATCTGCCGATGCAACACATGCTGGGCACGAGGAACGCAAGGGTGGTGAATCGGCGCGACATGACTTGGGTGTTTGGAACTCGAAGAAGACGGCTGAACACAAGGTCTCCTTATGCATACGGTGCAATCAGTCCCTTTTCATGCTTGGGATGAGTGCCTGCCAAGAACGTGAATCTCCTTGACGCTCGGGTCTGCAAGCAAAAGAGGCGGGCGTAGGCTGGTAGGCATGCACAAGGTGCTCCGCTCATGCTGGACACAATCTTTGTCGCCGTTTCATCTGAAAGGCTGATCGGGCGCTTTTTACAATGGAGTTCTACCACAGTTCCACGGCTTGGTGGGTATCTGGGCGGATGATCTCGGTTGCGGGCAGGGTGTCGCGGAAACGGTTGATGAACCAGTTTTGAGCTGGCTCTTCGCCATGGACGAGAAGAATTTTTTTGGGCTTCACTTTCTCCGCGTATTCGGCGAGCTGCTCACGGGTGGCATGAGCGCTGAGATCAAAGCTTTCCACTCGGCAGCGCAAGGGCACCGGCGGCAGATCGCGAGCCAGCTTGATCATGTCGCCCTCCTTCGCGGTGCGTATCTTATAGCCGGGCGATTCTGGATCCGTGTAACCGACAAAGCAGATGGCATTGCGAGGATTGTCGAGAAACTTCCAAGCAAACTGATTGCTCGCCGTGTGTTCGGTCATCATGCCGCTGGAGAGCGTGTAAAGGCAACGTGCGTTCGCGGTGAGTTCGGTGCGGCCGCGTTTGCGTGGGGTGAGCATCTTGATGTCCTCCAAGATGCGGAAGCCGGGATAGCTTCGGCGGCTGCGCGAGGCATAATGATCGTAGAGCACGGTGATCTTCGTGCTAAGGCCTCCCATGAAGATCGGGCACTCCGGCACGAGGCCTTCTTCATGCAGTTCATGGAGCATCATCATGACCTCCTGTGTCTTGCCGAGGGCGAAGACGGGAATGAGCACCGCCCCCCCTGCATCATGTGTATCACGAATGACGGATGCTAGGCGCTCTTTTTCGCCTTTCCGGCTGTGGCCTTCGGGGCGTGCGTGTTCGCCACGAGTGCTCTCCATGATCAACACATCAATTCCACTGGTAGGAAAGTCTGCGGCGCGGCAGATGGTCTGATGCTCGAAATTGACATCGCCAGTGTAAAACAGTGTGCTGGAACCCTCTCGGATCAGCACGCCCGTGGAACCTAGGATGTGGCCCGCATCAAACATTGTCGCCTCCCACTCGGTGTCTGGTACGGTGAAGGCGCGATCGATATCGCGGTAGATCCAGTTCCTGCGGATGCCGTCGAGTTCCCGGTGGGTGAACAGCGGGTACTCATGGATGTTTTCCTCCTCACGCTGCTTTGTCATCACATTGACGGAGTTGTGCAGCATCGCGTTGCTAAGTTCGCCGGTGACCTCCGTCATGAGCACTGGCGTTTCTTCTTGCTGGCGCTGAAGCAGCGGCAGCGAGCCGATGTGGTCGTGATGGGCGTGCGTGATGAAAATGGCATTGGCCGAGTGATCGGGCAGGGGGCCAAAATCTGGCGTGGCCGCATGCCCTGCTAGCTTTGGGTGCATGCCGGAGTCCAAAACGACGCGCTGGTCTCCAGATTCGAGGAGGTAGCAGTTGGCGCCGATTTCACGACGACGGGTTAGATTGCGGAAACGCATGCAAAAGAGAGGGCAAAGGCGGAAAAGGGTCGCGACACTAGGCCCGGAATACCAAGTCGCAATCACGAGCTGCATCTGTGCCGTTTGACGTGGCGTAAGTGCAGCCATCCCTATTCCCAGCCATGAGCAAACCCGCCCTCAAGTCCTCCGCCCCCGATTTCACCGCCTCGGTCACCGGCGGCGATTACGCCTCTGGCAGCACCGTACGCCTCAAAGACCTCCGCGGAAAGCCTGTCGTGCTCTACTTTTACCCGAAGGACGACACGCCCGGCTGCACAAAGCAGGCCTGCGCCCTGCGGGACTCGTGGGCGGCTCTCAAAAAGAAGGCTCTGCTCCTTGGCGTGAGCCCGGACCCAGTCAAAAAGCACGACAGTTTCATCAACAAATACGAGCTCCCCTTTCCGCTCATCGCCGATGAGGGCCACTCCATTGCCGAGGCCTACGGCGTATGGGTTGAAAAGAGTCTCTATGGTCGCAAATACATGGGCATGGAGCGCAGCACTTTCGTCATCGACGCCGCGGGAAAAATCAGCGCCATTCTCGAAAAAGTGAAACCGGAGGAGCACCTCGAGCAGCTTTTAGAAGCGCTCTGAAAAGGCTCGGCAGGACGTGATGGGGGGGCTTTTGGGCAGAAATATCTGTTCCAGCGGTAAAAAGCCTTTACGACATCCGAAAAATGCGTTTTCTGTTCTTGCGAACAGCATTTTTAACTACACAACAACGACGATCATGGCCCGCTCACCCAAAGAAAACCCCTCCGAATCCGCCAACAACAAAGTCGCCGAGGCTCGTGCCCGGAATCTCGACTTGGCGATCCAGCAGATCCAAAAAGACTACGGCGAGGGGGCGATTCTCCGCATGGGCGAGGAACACAAGGCTGATGTTTCCGTCATCCCAACGGGCAATCTTTTGATCGACCAAGCCCTTGGCGTCGGCGGTTTTGCCCGCGGCCGTATTGTCGAAATCTACGGTCCGGAATCTTCCGGTAAGACGACGCTCACTCTCACGGTGATCGCTCAGGCGCAGAAGGCCGGCGGTCTTGCCGCTTTCATTGATGTGGAGCATGCACTGGATCCGAACTACGCACGTCGTCTGGGCGTGAAAATGGATGAGCTTCTTGTCTCCCAGCCCAGCAGCGGTGAGGAGGCCCTGCGCATTTGCGAGACGCTCGTCCGCTCCAATGCCCTCGACGTCGTCGTCATCGACTCGGTGGCAGCGCTCGTCACCCGCCAGGAACTGGAAGGCGAGATTGGCGATAGCACCGTGGGTGCCCAAGCTCGTCTCATGAGCGCGGCACTGCGCAAATTAACCGCTATCATCAGCAAGGCCCGCACGACCTGCATTTTCACCAACCAGATTCGCGAGAAAATTGGTGTTATGTTCGGTAACCCCGAGACGACTCCTGGCGGCAAAGCGCTCAAGTTCTATGCTAGCGTTCGCGTGGACATTCGTCGCATCGGCGCGATCAAGACTCCCGATGGCACTGTCACTGGCAATCGAACCAAGGTTAAAGTCGTCAAAAATAAGCTCGCTCCGCCCTATACTGAGGCGGAATTCGACATCATGTACAACGAGGGCATCAGCAATGTCGGCTCGCTACTCGATTTAGCGATGGATTTCGACATCTTGCAAAAGCGTGGCTCGTGGATCAGCTACAAAGGCACGCAGCTCGCTCAGGGACGCGATGCCGCGAAAGAGGTTCTCCGCACCGATGAGGCCGTCTATGCGGAGATCGAAGCTGCGGTGAAACAGAAGCTCCTCGAGAAGAAAGAAGGCGGCGCTAGCTCCAGCAAGTCTAACAGCAGCAGCGACGAATAACCCTCCTGCCATGGTGGGTCCTCTTAAGAGCCGGTGAGACAACTCGCGGGCTCTTGTGTTTTGTGCTGTTGTTGGCAGGCAGGAGTTCTGGCCTCACTTTCTGCCGACAAATACCGCAACGACTGATATGCGGCAGACGTTTTAGCGGATGCATGTTCCGATTTGTCTTAGTCCTCGTATTTGCCTCCGTCACTCTTCAAGCTGCGGATCTGGTGGAGATCCAAATATGGCCGGAAGGAGCGCCCGGGCTCATGACACCGCCTTCCCCTGCCACAAAAGATTTTCTTCGGACCAAGGCAGGCAAGACGACAATCACGAACATTCATGAGCCCACGCTCACGATCTTTCAGCCCGCAAAGCCAAATGGCACCAGTGTCATCGTGGCGCCGGGCGGCGGTTATGTATTTCTCTCCGCTGTGCATGAAGGGGTGCAGGTCTGCGAATGGCTTACGACGATCGGCGTCACCGGCATCCTGCTCAAATACCGAACACCCACTCGCGATGATGCCGCGCCTCACGAAAAGCCTGTCGCAGATGCCGCGCAGGCTATCAAGCTCGTGCGTCGGAAGGCTGTCGAGTGGCATCTCAATCCGACGCGAGTGGGCTTCCTTGGCTTCAGCGCCGGTGGAAACCTCCTCGCCCATCTCGCGTGTGATCGCGGCGAGCCTCTGGAGCGTCCCGACTTCGGCGTCATGATCTACGGCGGTGGCTTTGTGGACTCCAAAGAGCCCACGAAGCTCAAACCAGGCTTCAGGGTGCCCGCCGACGCTCCGCCCATGTTTCTGGTTTGTGCACACCATGATGGCCAGAACTCCACTGCCTCAGCCGTGCTTTACCTCGAATACAAAAAGCATAACATCCCCTGCGAGCTTCACCTCTTCACCCAAGGTGGTCATGGCTTTGGCATGCGTTCCGAAAATAAGCCCATCCATGCTTGGCCGCAGCGTTGCGCCGATTGGATGAACTCGATGGGCTGGCTTCAGCCATGACTGATATGGCTGCGCAACAGATGCTCATGTCCCTTGATGCGCTTCTTGAACGAGGTTGTAGCTTTGAGTGGTCGGGCATGAGGTGTGTGGTTTGCTGATTCCCGCGAATGCCACCCAAAGCTTCGCAAGCGTTGGGCATGTTCGCGGTTGAATCTTCAACGTTCGGGGTTCTAAATGCGTCTATAACCTCATGTCCGATTCCTCAGCTCTTCGTGACGCGCTCAAACAGTCACCCAACAATCTATCCCTCTTGCTGCTGCATGGTCGTGCCTGCCTCGAGGAGATGATGCTGGAGGAAGCGCGGAAAACTTTTGGGCGGGCGCTGGAGCTCGCGCCGGATCACGCGGATGCTCAGCTGGGCATGGCAAGAGTGCTATTCTTGGAAGGGGAGATCTCTGGGGCTGCGGTTCGTGCAGAACGAGTGCTCTTTCTGGAGCCTGAGAATGCTCAAGCGCATTTGCTGCTCTCACGAGTCCATCTTAGGGAGGGGGATCGAAAGAAGGCTATCGAGCATTTTGACCACGCCGCGCAGATTGATGGCACAGTGAGTGATCCACTGCTCGAGCGTGAGCTCGGCCGCACGGTGCGCGATGCCCGGAAAACGGCTCCTGCACCGGCTCCTGAGCCTGCAAGTCCCGATGCTGCGCAAGGCGGAGATACGGATGAGTTCAGTGACGAAGCCTTTGTCGATGCTCAAGGTGATTGGAGGCCCGAGACTTTTTTTGGTCCAGATGATCCCAATCGCAGCGCACTGAACTTCGAGGATGTGGGTGGCATGGAGGAGTTGAAGGAGGAGATCCGTCTAAAGATCACCTATCCACTCCAGTTTCCGGATCTCTACAAAGCCTACGGCCGTAAAACGGGAGGTGGTATTCTCGTCTATGGCCCACCTGGCTGCGGCAAAACGCTCATTCTTCGTGCTGTGGCGGGTGAGGTCGCTTGCAACTATCTTGTGGTGGGTCTCCACGAGGTCTTTGACCCATATTATGGCAACCCAGAGCGTAACCTGCATCAGTTCTTCGAGACGGCACGAGCCAACGCTCCCTGCGTGATGATTTTTGACGACCTAGACAGCCTTGCTCAGGACCGCCGCCAGATTCGCGAGAGCCAGATGCGCAGCCTTGTGAACCAGTTCCTGCATGAGATGGATGGCATCCGAAGTGAAAACCAGCGTGTGCTGGTGATTGGAGCCACCAACCAGCCATGGGCGCTTGATCCTGCCTTCCGCCGTCCGGGGCGGTTTGATCAAGCCATCTTTGTGCCACCACCGGATGTGCCTGCGCGGGCCCAGATCATCGCTCTGCTGGCAAAAGACAAGCCGATGGCCGATTTCGATACCGGTGCACTCGTCGAGGCTACGGAAGGCTTCACTGGTGCTGACTTGAAGTGGGTCTTTGATCGTGCGGCGGAGCTCGCGCTCTCTGCGGCGATTCACAGTGGCAAGGCGGTGCCAATCAGTCTCGAGCTGCTTTTGGCCGTGGCTCGCAAACACACACCGAGCACGGAAGGGTGGTTTGAAGGAGTTCGCACGCATGTGGGGCAACAGGTGGCTCCAGATGGTTTTTTCAATGAGGTGCGCAAGTTTCTCGCTGCCCCAACCAGTTCAAAGAAGGAGCGTTGAGAGCGGAAATCGGACTTGCCGCCGTTGATGGCGCATGCGAAACCGTGGGCATCCGAACGCGCCCGTAGTTCAACGGATAGAATGGTGGTCTCCGAAGCCGCAGATTCAGGTTCGATTCCTGACGGGCGCACCAGCCGCAAATGCGGCTGAGGGTTTCGCGGTATCCAAGTTGTGAATGTGCTTGCCAAAAATTCGGCCAAGTATCAAAACCGGGTGCGATGAAAAACCTGTTTCTTTTGCTCACTCTTTGCCTTGGTCTTACCCAGTGCGTGTCCACCCGAGTCACTTCCGCGGCGTCATCCGCACCGATTCGAAAGGTTTATGTGGTCAACAATCCTGATACGCACATGGCAGGATTTCAGCCCGAGCTCGTGAACCAGATCCAGCAGATGGGCTATGCCACCGAGGTGGTGGACACGCCGCCAGCCGGAAACCCGCACTATGTGCGTTACACGGCCATCTGGCGTTGGGACATGGCGATGTATCTGCACCGTTTCGATATCACACTGTTTGAGGGCACCCGGGCAATCGGCACTGGCAACTACTTCGCCACGGGCCTCGATTTGCGAAAGTTTGGTCCCACCAGGGAGAAGATCCGTCCGGTGCTCAAGCAGTTGTTCGGTAAATAAAGAATGCCCCGCCGTGTGAGGGCGGGGCATTGAAGTGTTACACGTCGTCGTCCGTGTCGCCATCACCAGCTTTTTTGCCACGGAGCTTGGCTTCCATGAAGGCGTCGAGGTCGCCATTCATGACGTCGTCGATGTTGCTGGTCTTTTCACCGGTGCGGTGGTCTTTGACCATCTGGTAAGGCTGGAAGACGTAGCTACGGATCTGGCTGCCCCAGCCGATGTCGGACTTTTCACCGTATTGCTTGTTCAGCTCGGCGGCGCGTTTGTCTTCTTCGATCTGGTAGAGCTTGGCCTTGAGCATCGCCATGGCCTTGGCCCGGTTTTTGGGCTGCGAACGCTCGATCTGGCAGGCGACGATGACGCCGCTTGGGATGTGCGTGAGGCGAACCGCGGTTTCGACTTTGTTCACGTTCTGTCCGCCCTTGCCACCGGCGCGGTAGGTGTCGATACGGAGATCCTCATCGCGGATGATGATGTCGATCTCCTCTTCGGAGTCTGGAGTCACATCGATGGAGGCGAAAGACGTGTGACGCTTCTTTGCGGCATCGAAGGGACTGATGCGCACGAGGCGGTGCACGCCACGCTCCGCCTGCAGGAAGCCGAACGCATTTTCGCCCATGATTTCGAGTGTGGCGCTGCGCACACCGACTTCGTCGCCGGCTTGGAAATCGATCATTTCGACCTTGTAGCCGCGGCGGTCGCACCAGCGCTGATACATGCGCAGAAGCATGTCCGCCCAGTCGCAGGCTTCCGTGCCTCCAGCACCGCTGTGGATGGTGAGGAAAGCATTTCCACGGTCAAATGGGCCACTGAGGAGTTGCTGGAGCTCGAAGTCGGCCACGTCTTTGACGAGCTTCGTGTGTTCTTCCTGGACCTCGCGCCAAGTGTCCGTGTCACCTGCCTCTTTGGCGAGGTCGATGAGGCCGTCGAAGTCATTCGCACGAGCTTCAAGCTGCTCGAGCGGGATGATCTTCTTTTTAATCACATTGGAGCGGTCGATCGACTTCTTGGCCGCGTTGGCATTGTCCCAGAAACCTGGGGCGCCCATGCGGTCTTCGAGCATCGCCAGCTCATCGCGCAGTCTCGGGACGTCAAAGATACCTCCGGAGCTCACCAAGGCGGGCTTTCAGGGCGGCGGTATCGAGGGATTGGAGGTCAGTGAGAACAGCTTTGGAGGATTTTTCCATGCTGGCTCCTAGCCGTGAGGATAGCGTCGTGCAATGCCTTCTTTGAAGGTCGCGTATCACTTCTTCGCAGGCTTCGGAGGCGCAGGCTCGACGTAGGGCGGGTTGGTGTAGGCCAGGGGAGCGACTTCCTTGAGATTCGGTCGGACCTCCGCCGTCACATCACCATTCGCCCAGTTCAGTGCGCCGACGAGAATGCTTTGGAAAATTAGATTTGTCCATACGTCCTCACGATGCCCCATGGCCGTATAAAAGACGCGGCCATTACCCTCCCGGCGTGCCCAAGTGCTTGGGTAGGCAGGACGCTCATACTCTTTTCCCTTCATCGGTGGGTTGTTAATGACACTGAGAACATGAATGTCGGGCGTAAAGTCCTTCAGCGAATACCATTCCTCCATGAAGCCATAATCCTTGCCGATGTTTTCGAAGCCAGGAAACTTCGGATTTTCGACTGTGTTGCGCGTTTCTTGTTGAGCACCGTGTTTGATGAATTCACCACCGATAAATCGCACGTAGGGATCAGCTTGATCACCATGGTTCAAATAACGTTCCGGGCCTTTTTTTGATTCGTTGTTCGTATGGAACGTGTCGCTGGCACTGTGCGTGCCGACGAAGCCCTTGCCGCTTTTCACAAAATCAAATAGCGCTTGCTTGCCCTCGGCCGTCATCGCCGGCTGGCCATCGGTACCGGGTTCCAGCAGATTGCCTGTCGTGTAGAACATAACCGTGTCGAATTGCGCTAGGTAAGCTTTGCTAAACTTTGAGCCGTCTTTGCTGAAGACAAACTCCCAGTTGTTCTTCGCTCCAAGCTCTATCAGCACCTGCTCGGCATGACTAGGCTGACCTTTTTTCCACGAAATGACGCTGTGTTCATAGCCGCTCGATTTGGTGAAGAAGAGGATTTTGCGCTTGGTATTGCTAGGTGCGGCAAACGTGACTGCAACAAGAGTGGCAGCAAGAAGCAGGAGCGGGGCGAGGAGTCGGCGTTTCATGAGGAAGCATCCGCATGAACGTGGAGCTGCGGCGGTTCTGCCAGCAAAATTCAACGCTTTGGTTCAATGGGCCCAGCCGGACGACTTGTATCACCAGTGCCCTCTTCGCGTAGCTTCCGAAAGCGGCTAAACTCTTCTCCCACCAGTTTTCGATAGAGCTCTCGAATCTTTCTCAGTGCATCGAGGCGGTCCGCCGGTGGCATTGTCTCCAGCTTACTCATGGCCTCTTTCATGCGCGGAAGCTGCATGATGCGGTCATGAAAGCGGTGGCCGTCCTCCTGCTTGCCCGGTTTAGCAATCGACATCATTTCCGCGCCGAGACGGGCTTGTGCTATCTTGACGAAATCGGGCGAATCAGGCCGTGGCAGGATGGGGAACCCGCGGTCATCGGTCTCATACGGCGGCTTCATCTTGTCGAGTAGCGCTGCCACTTTTGGATCGTTCTGGCTCATCGTTTCGTGTAGCACC
>Ga0075471_10001558_pt1 | contig 15115 bp, 15 predicted proteins | sample DEB19_08_DNA_2_FD_74787 | JGI IMG/M metagenome (GOLD analysis project Ga0075471, IMG submission 74787) | Aqueous microbial communities from the Delaware River and Bay under freshwater to marine salinity gradient to study organic matter... | ecosystem: Environmental > Aquatic > Marine > Coastal ... | reverse complement strand
AGCACTTCGCCGTCGCGGTTGCCGAGGATGTTGGTGGAGTACCAACCCTTGACGCCGATCAGGCGCGCCTTGAGGCCGGGCGCGATGATCGTCTTGATCAACGTCTGTCCGGTCTTCATGTCGTTGCCGGCCAGCGGTGAACCGGTCTGCGCCGCGAGTTCGAGCATCGCCGGAATGTCGGCGGTCAGGTTCGGCGCCGCGTTGGCGAACGGCAGGCCTTCCTTCAACGCCGCGTAGGCGTAAATCATGCTCGACGGGATCGAGTCATCCGACAGTTCCAGACCCTTCTCGAACGCGGCGAGCGACTGGTGCACGGGGCCTTCCTTCATGAAGACTTCCGTGCTGCCGCACCACACCATCACCATGCGCGAGCAGTTGTGCTTTTGCTTGAAGTTGCGGATGTCGGCGATCAACTGATCGGCAAGGTCCTTCTTGTTCTTGCCCTTCTTGACGTTCGGACCCGAGAGGCGCTTGACGTAGCGCTGATCGAACACCGCCGGCATCGGCTTGATGGCCTCGAGCTCGGGGCGGATCGAATCGAGCAGCGAGCGCTCGAGCACACCGGCCGTGCAGGCCGCGGCGTAGCAGTCCTCTTCGAAGATGTCCCAGCCGCCAAACACGACGTCGTCCAGCGACGCCAGCGGCACGAATTCGTTGATTTTCGGGGAACGGTTGTCGGTGCGCTTCCCGAGGCGGATCGTGCCCATCTGGGTGAGCGATCCAATGGGTTTGGCCAGGCCCTTGCGGATGGCGATGACGCCCGCGATGGTGGTGGTGCTGACCGCGCCGAGGCCGACGAGGAGAATGCCCAACTTACCCTGGGCAGGAGCGATTTCTGAGGCTGATTTCACCTTGGAAATATATCACTTCGCAGGTTCCCGGCCCCCGATGTCCGGGATCCGGGTTCTAATGGCTACAGATGATGTTTTTGCTCCGGCTCCTGACGCGAAACAAGGGCGGTCCGGCCATGGATCCGCTCCACGTGTCGATGACCGGCGTCCGCATGGGCGAACGCTTCCTGCAGATTGGCTGCAACAACAAGGCCCTGCTCTCGGGGCTGGCCGCCAAGGTTGGTTTGAGCGGTGCCTGCGCGGTTGCCGCCACCGGCCCAGGCCAGGTCAAACTCGCGGAATCGATCGGCCGGAAGGTCGGCGCCCTGATCGACATCCAGGACATCCAGGGGGGGCGCGAATGGCCTTTCGAAGACGCGGCCTACGACCTCGTTGTGATTGACGATACCGACGATGGCTTCCGGGCCTTCGAGCCATCGAGTGACATTCTGCGCAAGGCGTTCAGCGCCGCGCGCCAGGGCGGGCGCATCGAGATCATCACCCTCGAGAAGTCGCCCAAAGGGCCGATCGACTTCGTGCCCCTGCTGATCGCCGCCGGCTTCAAGCCGGTGCGGGTGCTGGCCGAGCGCGACGGGCTGCGCTTTGTCGAAGGGTTGCGAACGACCTGATCAGCCGATCGTGACCGTTGACGGCGTCGGATCCCAGATCTCGATCGTCGTCTCCACGGTGCCGAACGTCAAGGTGTCGCCATTCACCAGGCGCTTGGCCTGCTTGATACGTTTGCCGTTCAGGCAAGTGCCGTTCTTGCTCTCCAGGTCCTCGACCGTGACGGTGCCGGCCTCGACCGTCAGCCGCGCATGCCGGCGCGAGACGTCGGGGTGATTCAGGAACACTTCGCAGTCCGGCTCTCGGCCAACCAGTTACTCGCCGGTCGCGAGGCGCTGCCGCTCCCCTTCAACGACCAGGAAGATTCGATCGCGGCTGATCGGCCGCGCCGCCCGTCCCGCCGGCAATTCCTCGACCTCGGCGGCAAAGCTGTAGCCGATACCGTGATGTGTCTTGATCACGCCGCCGCGCGTCTTTTCGCCGACGGCGTCGCGAAGCTCACCGATCAGGACCGGGAGGTTGGCCTCGACCACGAAGGTGCCGGGCCAGAGCCCGTTCATCAATTCCTGTTTGTTCAGGACCCGAGGCCGCTGCTCCAGCAGCAGGAGCAAGAGGTCGTAGGCCTTGGGTGACAGATGGACGTCTTGGCCGTTTCGTGAGAACTCACGGCTGGTCGTATCAAGTTGGCAATCCGCGAACGAATAGCGCATTTCTGGCGAAAATCCTAATCCACTGGCGTCCTTAGAAAAACCCTAGATGCTCCTTAAGACTCCGCAAGACCCGGATGGGTAGTCTGGCGCCATGACGATCGAAAACCTCACTCCCCGTGAACAACAAGTGGCCGACGCCGCCGCGCGCGGCCTCACCAACCGGCAGATCGCCGCCGAATTCGGTATCAGCACCGAGACGGTGAAGCGGCACCTGTCGTCGATCTACGGCAAGCTCGCCATGCCTGGCCGCGTGATGCTGGCCATTCATGTTGCGCGCACGGCCGTTGCCAACGCCTCGGCCGTCGCCAACAACTCATAAGTGGGTTGTGGTCGGCGGATCGTCGGCAGCTTCGACGATGAACCATCCTTTGACGCTGCCGAATTCGATCTCGTCCCCGTCGTGCAGCGGCGTCGGGCCGGTGATGGGTTGCCCCATCACCTGGGTGCCGTTCTTGCTGTTGAGATCCTGCAGCTGGGCGGAATCGCCTTCGATGGTGATGCACGCGTGCACGCGCGACACGCTCGCGTCGTTGACGCAGACCGTTGAACCGGGATCGCGCCCGATCGTGTTGGCGCCTTGCGCCAGCACGAACCGGCGGTGGCCGATTCGGAGGGATCTGACCGTTGGCGCGGGGGCACGCATGGGCTGCATCATAGATTGGACGGACCGTCCTTAAACCACCACAGATTGCTGGGACCAGCGGGCCAAAGATTTAGGCTTTTCCGGCCGAAAAGCCCAATGATGGACTCCATTCCCGGCCTGCCAGTGACGGCAAGGAAATTGCGATAAGGGTCAGCACTGCCATGTCTGCTTCCCTTCCGCCGGACGTCTACACCGCCCGGGATATCGCGACAGCGGCTGGGGTCAGCGAGCCCCGGGTCCTGCAGCTGATCGCACGCGGCGAGATCCGCTCCGTCGCCGCGCAACTCCCCATCGCCGTCGATCCGGCGCTTGCCGCCTACGTCGCGCAGGGTGAAGCCATCCGCGCCGTCCGCGCGCTGAAAAAGGGATCGACCGTTGGTGTGGCCGGCACGCTCGGCCTCGGGCGCGAGTTGTTTGCCCAGGCGGCCCGCGCGGAGCGATCGACGGCGGTGCCACTGCTGTTGTCGACGAGCCTGCACGGGTTGGCCGTCGCCGCGATCCTCTTCGTCGCGAGCCTCGGCTTTGCCGTCGCGGACGAACGCACCGAACCGCTCAAGGAACCCGAGCCGATCCGCATGGTGTTTCTCGTCGCGCCCGGCCCAGGCGGTGGCGGTGGTGGAGGTGGACTGAAGTTCAAGACACCGCCTCCCAAAGCCATGCGCAAGGGCCCCGAGAAAGTTAGTAGTCCGCTGCCCGCGCGCAAGCTGCCTCCGCCGATGCGGCCGGAGCCCAAACCGCCAGAGCCTCCCAAGCCGCTCGAGGCCAAGGTGCTCACGCCGGTGATGGCGCCGATTCCCACGAAGAAGGCGGAAGTCGAGGACCGCGAAGGCGTGCTGGCGAAGGCACCCGAAGCGCCGCCGACACAAGGCACCGGCACTGGCGGAGGAACCGGATCGGGCCAGGGCACCGGTCTCGGACAAGGTGACGGCAGCGGCGTTGGAGAAGGAACCGGCGGCGGCTACGGCGGCGGCCCCTTCCGTCCCGGCAGCGGCGTCGAACCGCCGCGACTGCTGCGCGAAGTGCGCGCCGACTACACCGACGAGGCGCGCCGCGGGAACATCGAAGGCGAAGTCGAACTCGAGATCGTGGTGCGGCGCGACGGCACGGTCGGCGAGGTGAAGATCGTGCGCGGACTGCGTGGCGGCCTCAACGATCGCGCGGTGCAGGCCGTGCGGCAATGGCGCTTCGCGCCAGGCCGCATGAAGGGCGTCGCCGTCGATGTGGTCGTTGAAGTGGGCGTTGAATTCAGGTTGCGATAGCCATGGACATCATCCTGTTAGCCATTACCGTCGTGTCGCTGATCGTCGCATTCGTGATGAGCGTGACCGCGTCGCGACTGCTGCGCGAAGAAAAGCAACGCTCGTCAGCGCGGGTTGCGGCGCTGTCGCTCGCGGCGGACGCTGACGCGGTCAACCCACCGAGGCTCGCTCAGGACCTTCCGCTGGCCGCGCCGACACTTTCCAAAGCGCCGTGGTCGTCGCCGCGAGTGACAGCGGCGTCACCCGTGTCACCCTCGGCGCCCGCTGCGCCGTCTTCACCGTCGCTCGGCCATGCCACGGGGTTTCTGGGAGCGGCTGAGTCGCAGCGCACCACCGGCAGCGGGCAAACAACGCTCGCGTTTGCCGCCGTCGTGCTGTTTGTCGTCTTGTCTGGCGGACTAGCCTGGATGATGTCTGAGCCACGCGGGACGTCGGCCGCCGCCGTTGGACCAAACGCGCCGCTCGAACTCGTATCGCTGACGCACCAGCGCCAGGATCAGAAACTCGCCGTCTCAGGATTGGTACGCAATCCGGTCGCGGGGCATCCCGTTGAGCGCCTCTCGGCCGTCGTGTTCCTGTTCGATCGCGCCGGCACGTTCATCACCAGCTCGAAGGCCAATGTCGATTTCCTGAAGCTTGGCGCCGGCGACGAATCGCCGTTCGTGGTCTCGCTCGACGCGCCCGCTACGGTGTCGCGCTATCGCGTCAGCTTCCGCACCGACGAGGGCATCGTGCCGCACATCGACCGGCGTGAGGCGTCGCCCGAGCCGGCGGCAGGCGACCAACCCGTCAACGTGGCCGCAAAGTGAGGACCGCCATGGTGAAACGAACTGGGCTCTCGGTCGTGACCATCGCGCTGGCATGCGCGACGCTGGCCGCTCAGCAGGAGCAAGGCTTCAAGTTCAAGAGCGGCGTCGAGCTGATCAACGTGACGGCCACCGTCACCGATCGGAGCGGGCGCTTCTACGGCAAGCTTCGCAAGGAAGACTTTCTCGTCTACGAAGACAACAAGCCGGTTGAGGTGACACACTTCAACGCCGAACGCACGCCGGTCAGCCTCGGCATTGTCGTCGACACCAGCGGCAGCATGTCTGGCGAAAAATGGTCGGCAGCGGTGAACTCGATCGACCGCTTCTTCCGGATGATGTCGAACGAGTTCGACGAGTTCTTCCTCTACCGCTTCAGCGGCAACGCGGACCTGGTGGCGGATTGGACCAACGATCGGGATCGGCTGGCGGTGGCCATCGGCCGCGTGCATCCCAACGGTGGCACCGCGATGTATGACGCGGTCTCGGAAGCCGTGCCAATGGCGCAGGGCGGCCAGAATCGCAAGAAGGCCGTCGTCATCATTTCCGACGGCAACGACACCAGCAGCCGCGTCGGCGTCTCCGACGTGAGGCAGGTGGTGCGCGAAACCGAAGTGCTGGTCTACGCCGTCGGCATCGACGGCCAGGGCACACCCACGTTTACGCGTCAGCAGCCACCGGTGATTCAACAGCCGCCGCCTCGCCTGCCGATTCCGCTGCCGTTTCCCGGCGGCGGTCGCGGCGGGTCGGGACGCGGCGGCGGTGCCCGTATTCCTCCGGGAACAGGAGGCGTTGGTGGATATCCGCCGAGCACCGGCGGCCGCGGCACCTACTCGGTCGGCAATGACGATCGCGTCAACGTGATGGCGCTGCGCGAGATGACCGACGACAGCGGCGGCCGCACCGAGATCGTGCGCGACACGCGCGACCTGGATCCGGCCATCGGCAGCATTGCCGATGAACTGAGTCAGCAGTACTACCTGGGGTACCCGAGCCTCGGATTGAAAGACGGACGCTGGCACACGATTCGTGTGGAGCTGCGCGATCCCAACCTCAAGGTGCGCGCGCGGAAAGGCTACGTCGCCACTCCGTAAACGAGGACAGAACAGGCTGGCATAACTATCGCAGTAGCGAATGGCGTCGGAGGTTTCACATGAGAACGCTATTCGCTACTATCTTGGTCTCGGTCCTGTCTCTCTCCCAGGCGTCGGCGCAAGTCCCGCAACCCGAACGCAAGGATCTGCAGGTCTTCAACGACGTCGCCGATCAAGTCAATCGCTACACGCAGCTCACCATCTTCGACAGCATCTCTGCGTCGGTGACCGACGGCAAGGTGGTGCTGAGCGGATGGGTGACGATGCCGTTCAAGAAGGACGACATCGAGAAGCGCGTCCGCAAGGTCGAAAGCGTGACGGATGTCGACAACAAGATCGGCGTGCTGCCGGCGTCGACCTGGGATGATCAACTACGCTTCAGGATCGCCCGTGCGATCTACGGCCACTCGTCGTTCTGGCAATACGCCTCGATGGCCAACCCGCCGATCCGGATCGTGGTCAACGGCGGGCACGTGTCGCTCGAGGGCGTGGTGCAGAGCAACGTCGAGCGGATGCTGGCGCGATCGCTGGCGTCCGGCTTCGGTGAGTTCGACGTCAAAAACGCGCTGAAGACCGACGCCGAGGTGCGCGAGTCGATGGAGCCGCGGAAGAGCAACTAGGCGGGCTTGCGCGATCGCACGAACCAGATCGCGCCGATGAACGTCAGGATGACGAGCACGCCCATCGCGGCAAACAGCGCGAGTGTGCGGAACAGGATTGAGTCCTTTTCCAACGTGGCCTGGATGTCGAGGGGCGTGCTCTTCAGCCGTTCGGCGAGCGGTTGCTCCCAGGTCACGATGTTGCCGCGCTCGGTGGTTCGTGACGGCGCGTTATGGAACGTGATCATGCTGGGCAGGTGCATGCGCACGGCGACGAGTTCGTCACCCTCCCACCCGGCGTTGCCCACCGCCGTGCCGGCCGCGTCGTTCATCTTCTGGCTGAACTCGAACGACGCGTCGCTTTCGACGTAGCGGTAGGTCGACCATGCAAACGGCGGCGCCTCGCCAAGCCTGCGGACGTCCGGGACGTTGAGGCGCAGGTGCACGTAGCGCCGGCCTTCACGGCGCGAGGTCGTGACGCTTTCAACCTGCGTGACCGGCGTCTGGTAGAGATCGCGAACCGCGATCCGGTCGAGGCGCGCCGCCGGATCGAGCGGCAGCGAGACGCCGCGCAGCGCCACTAGCGCCGGCACGGACGCGTTCACGTAGACGGTCGCCGATCCGTCGAGACGCAGGAAAATCTCTTCTTCGTATTCGTATTTCCTGGCAATGACGTTGCTGCACGCCATCGACGTGAGCACCGCAATCAGCACTAGCGCAAAAGCAAGACGCACTATCGAATAATATCGTTGGATGGCCGCCGGCCCCACCCTGTTTCTCATTGACGGCAGCAACCAGATGTATCGCGCCTACCACGCGATCCGTGGGCTGACGCGGTCTGACGGCAAGTCCACCAACGCCACCTACGGCTTCATCACGATGCTGCGCAAGCTGCTGGCCGACCACCAGCCGCAGTACATCCTCGCGTCGTTCGACCTGCGCGGCAAGACGTTCCGGTCGGACGTGGCTGCCGACTACAAGGCCAACCGGGCACCCATGCCCGGCGACCTGGCCGAACAGGTGCCATGGGTCCACGAGGCGTGCGAGGGGATGGGCGTCCCGATCCTGACGCTCGAAGGCTTTGAGGCCGACGACGTGATCGGCACGCTGGCGACGAAGGCCAAGGCCCACGGCCTGCATGCCGCCATCGTCACCGGCGACAAGGACTTCTTCCAGCTGGTGGGAGACGGCATCCGCGTCTACAACCCGAAGGACGACGGCACCTGGTACGACGCACAGGGCGTGAAGGAGAAGTGGGGCGTCGAACCGTCGCAAGTGTGTGATGTCCTGGCGCTGATGGGCGACTCGATCGACAACGTCGCGGGCGTCCCTGGCATCGGTGAAAAAGGCGCGGTTGGCCTGATCAACGAGTACGGGACGCTCGAGTCGCTGCTCGCTCACGCGTCGGAAGTCAAGAACAAGCGCCAGCGCGAGGGTCTTGTGACCTATGCCGACCAGGCGCGCCAGAGCCGCGAGCTGGTGACGATCCGCACGGAACTGGACGTGCCGTTCGATCTGGAGAAGTTCCGCTTCAAGGGCGCGGATCGCGAACGCTGCTACCAGTTGTTTTCGAAGATGGAGTTCCGGACGCTGGTCCCGGAATACGCGCCAACCGCCGCGTCGGTGCAGAAGGACTACGCGCTGATCGGATCGACGGACGAACTGAAGGCGCTGGCCGGGGAGATGAAGGCGGCCGGGCGCTTCAGCATGAAGGTGATTACCGACGGAACCGCGCCGGTGCGCGCGACGCTGGTCGGCATTGCAATCTCGATCACCGGAGCAAAGGCCCGCTACGTGCCGCTCGGCCACGAAGGCTTTGGCAGCGGTGTGTCGATGGCCAAGTCCGAGGCGCTGGCGATCCTCGCGCCGCTGCTGACCGATCCGGCGATCGAAAAAATCGGCCACGACCTCAAGGCCGACCTGATCGTGCTCGGCCGCCATGGCGTCGACGTCGTCAATCCGAACGGGTTCGACACGATGATTGCCAGCTACCTGGTCGACGCGAATCGCTCGAGCCAGGACCTGGAGCCGCTCGCGCTCGAGCAGCTCGGCTACAAGGCCCTCACCGACGAGGACGTGCGCGGCAAGGGCGTCAAGGCGGTGCCCTTCGCGCAGGTGCCCGTGGACAGCGTGCTTGACTACGCCGGGGAACGCGCCGACATCGCGCTGCAACTCGCCGACAAGGTGAAGCCGGTCCTGATCAAGGACGAACTCGAAGCGGTCTACCGTGACCTCGAGTTGCCACTGGTGCCGATCCTCGCCGCCATCGAACGCATCGGTGTCCGCGTTGACATCAGGTCGCTGGCGTCGCAGTCGGTCGTGCTCGATCGCGAAATGAGCGACCTCAGTCGCCTGATCTTCGAGCAGGCGGGTGGGGAATTCAACATCGGCTCGCCAAAGCAACTGGCGGAGGTGCTGTTCGAGAAGATGCAACTGCCGGTGTTGAAGCGCACCGGCACCTCGCGCGCGCCGTCAACGGCGGTCGAAGTGCTCGAGGAGCTGGCCGCCCAGCACGAGATCTGCCGCCACATCCTCGATTGGCGCGGCCTGTCGAAGCTGAAGGGCACGTACATCGACGCGCTGCCGACGCTGGTGAATCCCGAGACCGGCCGTGTCCATACGCAGATCAGCCAGGCGGTTGCGGCGACGGGGCGCTTGAGCAGCAGCGATCCGAACCTGCAGAACATCCCGATCCGCACGGAGATCGGCCGCCAGATCCGCAGCGCGTTCATTGCCGATCCCGGCCACGTGCTGATCTCCGCGGACTACTCGCAGATCGAGCTGCGCGTGCTGGCGCACCTGTCTGGCGACGAAACGCTCACCGAAGCCTTCGTGCGCGGCGACGACATCCACGACCAGACCGCGACCAAGGTGTTCGGGGCGGACAGCACGCTCGATCCGTACGAACTGCGGCGGCGCGCCAAGATCATCAACTACGCCCTGCTTTACGGGAAGACGGCGTTCACGCTTTCGAAAGACATCGGCGTGTCGCAGCAGGCCGCGCAGCAGTTCATCGATGCCTACTTCGCTGGATTCCCGCGCGTGCGCGCGTTTATCGACAACACGCTCGAGGACGCGCAAGCCAGCGGCGTCGTGAAGACGATGTTCGGCAGGCGGCGTCCTGTGCCGGAGCTCTCCAGCCGCAACTTCCAGATTCGCGCCGGCGCCGAACGCATTGCCGTCAACATGCCGATCCAGGGCACGGCGGCCGACATCCTCAAGCGCGCCATGATCGATGTGTCGTCGGCGCTGGCGAGCGCGCATCCGCAGGCGAAGATGATCCTCACCGTGCACGACGAGCTGCTGTTCGAATCGCCGAAGGATCAGGCCGATGATGTCGCGGCGCTGGTGAAAGACAAGATGTCGAACGCGGTGAAGCTCAGCGTGCCGCTCGATGTCGATGCGGGGATTGGCGAGAACTGGACGGCAGCCAAGGGGTGATTCGCGCTACCGGCTCCCGCCGCTCTTCACTTCCACCGCTCCTTCACCACGGCCCATTCGCCGCGCAGTTCTGATTCGGTCTGGGCGCGCTTGTCGGCCGCAACGGCGCGAACACGATCCGGGATGATGCCTTCCAGGACCAACTTGTCGAGATCGGCGCGCAATGTCGCCGATCGCGCGCCGGCCATGCGCGCGCGGACCCATCCGGCAATCGCCGCCTCCCACGCATCGACCGGCTGATCGGTCCCGCGAATCGCCACCACCAGAAAGTACGCCGCGGCCGCTGAACCCGGATTGCGCGACAACTCCTTCGCCATGCGCTCGCGAAGTCGCCCGAAAGCAGACCGCCGCGCCTCGCGCTCAAGGGCGTCGGCATGGCGTTCGCTCGCGCTTCCCCACCATTCCAGCATCGCCTCGCCGGTCTGCACACCCTGCGCCACGGCCACGTCAATGCCGCTCTCAAACAACGTCGCCGCGGCGCCATAGTCGTCTTCAAAGAACAGCGCCTCGCCGAGCGCCATCAGGTAGTCGACGTTGTCGCGCGGCTCCAGGTTGGAGACGCGCACGGTGCCGAGGGCAAGGCGGGCCGCAGACAGATCGTCCGGATTGGCGCGCTCGCGATATCGCTCGAGATGCGCGCGCGCCAGCACAACGGCCGCCGCGTCGGCCGTGGCCTGGACTTTCTGCGCCACTCCAGCGGCTTCAATCGCCACGTCGAACTGGCGCTGGTTGTAGGCCGTCCTGGCGCGAGCGAGGTCGGCGCGTTGCGCCGAGGCAGAAAGCGCAGAGACCAAAACCAGAGCCAGGGCCACAGAAGGCACAGATTTCACAGACAGCTTTGATAACACGAAAACCCGCCCTCCTTTCTCTACAATTGGGGAGGCAATGGTGGCCAAGATCGCGGCAACGCTCGCGCTATTGATGACGCTGACGGCTTCCCAGGACACGGGCGTACTTCGCATCCGCGTGGCCATGCCCGATGGTTCAGGCGGCCTGATACCGATGCCGCGCGTGGTGTTGCTGGTGAGCGACAACCCGTCCACTTCAGAGCCTCGCCGGGTACGGACGTCAAACGACGGCACGATTGAATTGAGGCTTCGGGCAGGCTCTTACACGGTCGAGTCGGACCAGCCGGTCTCGCTTGGCGGGCGGCTGTTTGCGTGGACGCAGACACTGGATGTGATCGCCGGTAAGGAGGTCACCCTTGACCTCGGCGCGGTCAACGCCAGCGAGGATGTCGACGCCGGCGCGGCTCCCGCGACCAGCGGCGACGCCGCCAAAGTCTTCGCCCTGTGGCGCGACAGTGTCGTCGAGATCTGGACGCCGACCTCGCATGCGTCGGGATTCGTCATTGATGCCAGGGGGCTGATCGCCACCAGCCATCGAGCACTGAACGGCGCCACGGCCGTCGACGTGCAGATCACCGCGGGTCGCGAGCGGCTCAAGGTGCCCGGCACCGTGCTGCTCTCTGAGCGGCTCACGGGCGCGGCCATCATCTGGATCGACCCCTCGGTCGCCGGGCGCCCGATCGCGCCGGCGTGCACTCCCCGTGCGCGCGCGGCCGCCTTCAAGGACCCGATCATGGCGATCGCGGCGCCAATGCTGGCACCGAAAAGCCTCAGCGACGGCTCGGTCACGCGCGTCACCGAGCAGGCGATCTATGCCGACCTGCGGTTGGCGCGAGACAGCGGAGGCGCACCGGTCTTCGACGAGCGCGGCGAGTTGATCGGCCTCGGCGCCTTCGAAGAACGGCGCGAGGATCAGAAGCGGTGGACCGACGCCTGGGTCGTGCCCATCGACAAGGTCTGTGCCGGCGTCGACATCGCCACGTCGAAGATGACGGGCAATCCGCCGCGACCCGTCCACCTGCCCATGGAGCCGGTACAAGGCAGCACCCGCGTGGAGGTGCTGACGCCGAAGAAGGCGGCTGAACAGAAGCGCTTGCCGGTGTCGTTGACGGCGGCGGACTTCGACCTCACGCTGCTGACGCCCTGGCACCTGCAGTCAGGGTCGACGGGGGCGACCGCGAAGACCGACTTTGCCAACTGGAACGACTACCTGGCCGACGCCCCGCCGCTGCTGGTGATCCGGGTCACGCCGAAGTTCGAGGAAAGCGTGTGGCGGACGATCGCGCGCGGCGCCGCCATGACGCAGGGCGTGGCCCTGCCCCCGCTGCCAAGCTTTCGGGCGAATTTCGTGCGCATGCGGACCTTCTGCGGCGACACAGAGGTGACGCCGATCCAGCCGGCGATGATCGAGCGGCCGATTGACGAGCAGAAGACCATCAAAGAGGGGATGTACGTCTTCCCGATCAACGCGCTCGGCGCGCACTGCGCGTCGATCCGGCTGGAAATCTTCTCGGAAAAGGATCCCAAGCGGCCCGACATCAGGCAGATCGATCCGAAACTGTTCGAGCAGGTCGCGCAGTCTCCCATACAATGATTGGCTGGAATGACCGAACCGGTGATCGTCCCGCGGGCTGAGCACCCGATCTCACGCCGGGACATCGACTCAGACGCGCTGAAGGTCCTGTATCGCCTGCACGAGTCCGGAAACGTCGCCTACCTGGTTGGCGGCAGCGTGCGAGACCTGCTCCTCAGCCGCCGTCCCAAAGACTTCGACATCGGCACGTCGGCGCACCCCTATCAAGTCAAGAAGCTGTTCCGGAACTGCTGGATCATAGGCCGCCGCTTTCGCCTGGCCCACGTCCGCTTCGGGCTGAAGACCATCGAGGTTGCCACCTTCCGCCGAAACGTGCCGGCCGGGAGCGAGGGTGAACCCGCCGAGCCGGAGGTTCGGCAAGAGGACGCCGTGCCGCTGCTCGATCCCGTCGCACAGGGCCGCGCCGACGCGCAGGCGCTCCTCAACCCGAAACAGCCGCTCGATAACACCTTCGGCACCCCCGAAGAGGACGCGTTCCGGCGCGACTTCACGATCAACGCGCTGTTTTACGACATTGCGACCTACTCGATCATCGATTACGTCGGCGGTCTGCAGGATCTCAAGGACGGCGTCATCCGCTGCATCGGCGATCCACACGAGCGCTTCCAGGAAGATCCGGTCCGGATGCTGCGCGCAATCGTGTTTGCGTCGCGCCTCGGCTTCCGCCTCGATGGGCCGATCGTTGACGCCATCGCCACGCACCGCGAGCTGATCGCCACCGCGTCTCCGGCGCGCATGATCGAGGAGTACTACAAGATCCTGCGATCGGGCTATGCAGAGCAGACCTTCCGCCTGCTGGCCGAGCATCGCCTGCTCGAACCGGTGACGCCCGAGATCCAGCGCGGCTCGCGGAACGACGGCCTGTGGAGCAGCCTGGCGGCCCTCGACACGTATCGCCGCAAGTTCGACAGCGCGCCGGCGACACTGCGAAATCCCGTGCTGCTGGGCACGATGCTCATTCCGCTGGGCCTGATGCCTCGCAACGAGCGTCCGCGCTGGGAGCCAGAGCCCGACGACGAACAGGATGACGACAACATCGGCAACCTGGTCCAGCCCAAGGGCAGGCCGAAGTTCCGCCGCCCGCCAAAGGAACCGATCCTCAAGATCGGCATGCTGCCGATCGCGCGTGGCGATACGGAGCGGCTGCGCCAGATGCTGTCGCTGCAATCACGGCTTGCCGATGTCGAGATGTCGCCGCGCGCGAAGCGCTCCCTGATGCATCGCGGACCGTTCGAGGATTCGCTGACGTGGTTCGAGATCCACGGCAATGCCGCGGCGGTCGTCGAGCACTGGAAGGGCTTCATCGAGGCGATCAAGGCTGAACCCCCGCAGGAGCCGTCGGCGGATGGCGAGCGCGCCCCTGGAGACGGGCGGCGAAAACGACGCCGGCGGCGCGGACGCCGCCGACGTGGTGGACCCGGACAGAAGACGCCCGACTAGCCGTTCTTCTTCTCGAACTCCTGCATGAACGAGACGAGCGCGTCGATGCCGGCCTCGGGGAACGCGTTGTAGATCGACGCGCGCATGCCGCCCACCGAGCGGTGCCCCTTCAGGCCGTCGAGACCGGCCGCCGTCGACTCCTTCACGAACTTGTTCTCGAGCTCTTCGCTGGGCAGGCGGAAGGTGATGTTCATGCGCGAACGGCTGTTCTTGTCGGCCGTGCCGCGATAGAAGCCGCTGCGATCGATCTCCGCGTACAGCTTCGACGCCTTGCGCTCGTTGTGCTTGCCGATGGCGTCCAAACCGCCCTCGGCGAGCGCCCACTTCATTACCAGGCCCATCAGGTAGATGCCGAAGCACGGCGGCGTGTTGTACATCGAGCCGTTCTCCGCATGCGTCGCGTAGTTCAACATCGTGTGGAGGGACTTCTGCGAGCGAGCCAGCAGGTCTTCGCGGATGATCACCAGCGTGACGCCGGAGGGGCCAAGGTTCTTCTGGGCGCCGGCGTAGATCAGCCCGTACTTCGACACATCGATCGGACGGCTGAACATGTCGGACGACGTGTCGGCCACCAGCGGCGCGTCACCGACCGACGGTTCGGCCGCCCACTCCGTGCCGAACAGCGTGTTGTTGGTCGTCATGTGGACGTAGGCGGCGCCCGGCGTCAACTTCAATTCGTCCTGGCGGGGAATGCGGTTGAAGTTCTCGCTTTCGGTGGAGCCGGCAATGTTCACCGTGCCCACGCGCTGCGCTTCCTTCACCGCTTTCTGCGACCAGCCGCCGGTCACGATGTAGTCGGCGGTCGAGCCGGCCGTCAGCAGGTTCAACGGCACCATCGAGAACTGCATCGACGCGCCGCCCTGGAGGAACAGCACCTTGTAGTTCGCCGGCACGTTGCCGAGCGCGCGCAGATCCTGCTCGGTCTTGGCGAGAATCGCCTCGAACGTCTTGGAGCGGTGGCTGATCTCGAGGACGGACATGCCGACCCCCGGCAGGGAGACCAGGTCGCGCTGCGCCTCTTCGAGGACGGGAACGGGCAGGACGGCGGGACCGGCTGAGAAGTTATGAACGCGATGTGTCGTGGTGGCCATATGCGATTTGTGATTTACGAAAGCTTGACGAGTTGAAGGTCGAGGATGTCCGCGTTACCAGATTGCATGGCGTCGAGCGCGCGCGCCGACGGAGCGCCGTCGAGATTGATGCGCGCGACGGCGGCCTGCGCGCCGTCGAAAATGATGTTTTCGGTTTCCTGAACGTTGAGGTGGGCGACGCGCAAGTACTCGA
>Ga0075471_10001556_pt1 | contig 15125 bp, 16 predicted proteins | sample DEB19_08_DNA_2_FD_74787 | JGI IMG/M metagenome (GOLD analysis project Ga0075471, IMG submission 74787) | Aqueous microbial communities from the Delaware River and Bay under freshwater to marine salinity gradient to study organic matter... | ecosystem: Environmental > Aquatic > Marine > Coastal ... | reverse complement strand
CCCGCACGGTTTGCGCATGAATCATGGTGATCGGCGGCATCGTCGCGGACGGCTGGGCCATGCGCGCTTTGGCCACGGCATCAATCAACATTTGCGCCGCCGCATCCCCGTTCGCATGCGCGATGACGCCGACACGGCGCTCGAGGGCCTGCGCGATCGCCTGATCGACCGCGCCCTGAGGCATCGCGGGATAACCGGCGTAATCCGCGGCTTTGCCCTCGGGTGGTTTGAAATAGGGCCTGGAAAGATAAGCGGTCTTCGCTTGCGGACTGCCATCCAAAATCAATTTGACACCCGCACGCAATACTCGTCCGTCGCGTACGCCGTAAGACGCGTCGACCGGAAACGGATTGCCGACCGGCATCCAGATGCGATAGGTCACGACGTCGATCGGCAACAGATCGCGCTTTGCCGCTTCGTCGAGCAAGAGCTGCCCATCGGGCGCAATCGCGCCATCCTGCACCGTCGTGATGCCCATGCTCGCGTAATAGCCGAGCGCACGACGCAGGTCGCGCAAAGAATCATCGAGCGATGGCGTCGGCAACTTGGCCAACGAACCCATGAAGGCTTTTTCTTCCAGTACGCCGTTGGGCTCCGAGGAACCTGCGCGACGACGAATCACGCCACCTGCAGGGTCCGGCGTATCGGCAGCGATCGCGAGTGCCTGCAACATACGCGAGTTCGCGGCGGCGACATGCCCGGAAACATGCACCACCAAGATCGGATAATCGGTCGACACCGCATCGAGATCGTCGCGCGTGGGATGACGACGTTCCGTCAATTGCGCGTCATCATAACCGCGACCGATCAGCCAGCTACCGGCCGGCAGCTGACGCTCGCGCACGAACGCGCGCAGTACCTGCTGCAACCCTGCGATGTCCTTCACGTTGCCGACTGGCGGCGACGACAGATCCGCATAGCGCAACGTCGCGGCGGTTGCCGTCAAATGCCCATGACCGTCGATGAAGCCAGGCAACAGCGTACGCTCGCCGAGTTCGACAAGTTGGGTGTCGGACCCAAGGTGGCGCATCACGGTACGGCGCGCACCCACGGCCACGATGCGACCCGCACTCACCGCCACCGCCTCGGCACGAGGCGCGGTCGCATCCATCGTCAGGATGCGACCGACATAGATCGTGTCCGCGGCCGGGATCGTCGCAGCCTGCAACGGCATCGTGAGCCACAGCGCGATGAAACCGCAGAGCCCGGCGTATCGGCGCATGCTCAGCGCTCGAAGCGCGCCGCCGGCGCATCGAGCGCGGCGATCGGATCCGCGGCGATCTTCGGTGCGACGCGTGCGAGATTTGCGCGCCACTGTGCCGGCAGGTCTTCGTACCGTCGCACCTTGCGACCGAACATGCGGGAGGTGAGACCGCCCGGTCGGTCGCCCATGTTCATCCAGCGTTGCCAGCCGGTCACCTCGGCAAAGAATACCGTCGCGGCACCGACTGTCGTTTTCGGATTTTTGAGGTCGGCGACGCTGCCGTGATACATCGCGATATCATTCACTTCGAACGGTTTCGCGCGCCCCGGCGTGAAGACTCTGGCAACCGACTCGTCGCGCTGGAAGACGTCGTCGGCGACGATCGACGGTGGATGCACGGTCGCCGTCGCCTCGAGGGGCGTGCCGCCGATTTCTTTGGGCAATACGCGCACGTTGTCGGCGCCATAACGCGTCACCGTCGGGCCCACGGGACTCAAGCGGACGGGCAACACTTCGTTCGTATAAGGGTTGCGCCACGACTCGAGCGGCTCACCGGTCGCCAGATCGAGCATCACGTTCATCTCCAGCTGCGTGACGTCGAACCCTCCATCAGGCCGATATTTGATGCGCTGCAAGGTACCGATAGAGCTGTTGTACAAAGGCGTCAGCGTGGCATCGACCTGGCCGTACTTGATGCCCTGCAGCCACCAGAACACCAACCCGTCGTCGCTGCGAAAATGCATTTTGCGATACGTCAGCAACGGATCCAGCGCGGCAGCACCGCCCGCCGCCGGCGACGTGTCCGCCATCGCAACCGGCAGGCCTTCGAAACCGGCCCACATCGCCGCAGCGGCACCCAATGCATGACGTCGATTCAAAATACGGCTCATCGTAAGTCTCCTGTTTGCGCGTTGCGCGGCCAGATCACGGGGAACAAATCATCCGGCGGCGGCTCGCCCGGCCGCATCAACCCGGTCGCTTCAAGCTTCGGAATCCGAATCGTCAGAGAATTCGGCGCCCAGCGCACGTCATCCCCCAGCCATCGCACCGTGAGTGCGATGCGGCGGCCCGTTGCCGTCGGCTGCTGCGGCAACGACGCATGGATCGTCTTCGGATGGATGAGCAACACGTCGCCGGCCTTGCACGGCCAGACGTCTTTTGGCGCATCGGGGCGCGCGACACGACGCTCGAGGTGGCTCCAGGGGATATGCTCGGTCTCGAACGCTTCCGCATTCGACATCGGCGAGTGATAACGCCAAGGATCGCGATTCGAACCGCGCAACGTGACGAGCGGAGCGTTGTCCGCCTGGACATCCGTCAGCGCCACCCAGAACGACGGCATCATCTGCCCGGTGAACGGGAACGTACATTCGTCGTTGTGCCAAGGCGTGGCGGATCCCGGATCACCGCCTTCCTTGACGAATGTCGCATCCATCCAGAAACGCACGTGTCGCGCACGCATCAAACGCGCGACGAGCTCGGCCGCGCAGCTGTGCCACAACCACTCGCGCATGAGCGGCACATGCTGCGCGAAGTTTCGCAGCTGCATCTGCCCCTCGCCACGGTGTACGCTCGGCGGGTTCTGGTGCCTGGCCCCCGTGTCGATTTGCGAAAACGCGGGGGTTCCGAAATTGCGCGCTGCCTCGTCGATCGCCGCAATGAGCGCGCGACATACGCCCGCGTCGAATACGCCCTCGACTCTGACGCAGCCGTCCGACTCATAGCGATCGACATGTTCGGCCGTGACGAGTTTTTCGACCTGAGACACGCTGTCACTCCAAAGGATCATGCGCGCCCGGCGCGAGCGCGACGGGGTGATGCAATGTTTTGAACACGGTGCCCGGTGCGTGGTGGTCCCAGCGCATCGTGAGCGGAATATTCGTGAAGTGCACGCCGATGTTGATCACCCACAGGACAAACAGGGCGGCGAAGGTGTATGCCGCCAGCGAAGACTGCGCCACGCCGTCGAGCGTGAACCCCCACCAGCATTGCCACAAGCGCCACGCCAGATAGAGACAGGGCACGATCACCCAGATCGGACTGCGCCAGCGCTTCCATACGAAAATTTCGGTCGCGACCTGCGCAACGAACATCAGCAGATAACCGCCGACGGCGGCGGTGACCGCACGATTACCCGACCACAACCCCTCGCTCGCGAGGGTGATGACGGGCAACACGAGACCCACCAGCCAGATCACCACCAGCCATACTTTGAACCAGGTCGGTGGCGGGCGTGGCCCGGGGAACGGCAGGGTGCCTGCAACGCGCCGCGCTCCGATCCAGACGTACAAGCTCGCGATCGCGAAGAACACGATATTCTGTACCAACATCGCCCAAAGCGGATCACTCGGCATGCCCAAAGATCTCATCCCCAAAGCATACGTCAATACGAGCCGCGGGCAGTTGCACTATCGACGTTCGGGCACCGGCAACCGGTCATTGCTGTTGATCCATTGGTTACCCCTGTCCTCGCGCATGTATGCCACCGTCATGCCGGAACTGGCGGAACTCGGATACGACGTGATCGCGCTCGATCTTCTGGGCTACGGACGTTCCGATCCGCGACCGGAGCAATGGTCGATGGAGATGTGGGCCGACAACGTGCACGAGGCCATGGAGCAGTTGTGCACTCGACCGGTCACGGCCGTCGGAGGTCACAGTGGCGCCTGCGTGGTCACCGAAATCGCGCTGCGTCATCCGGACGCGGTCGAAAACGTCATCCTCGACGGATGCCCGCTACCGACTCCGGAGCTGACCAAAACATTTGCGGCGATGCGCCAAAATTCACGCCCCGGACCGACGGCCGATCTCGGCCACGAAGCGCTGGTGTTCCGAACGGTACGCACGACCTATGAGCACTATGTGCCGGGATTCACGGTGACGCCGCAGACCATCGAAGCCATTTGGCCGGCGATGATCGACTATCTGGAAACCGACTTCGTTTCTTCAGCGCCCATTTCGGTTTCTTACGATCTCGCCGCGCGACTCCCGCAAATCCGGCAACCGCTCGCACTGCTCTCGGCGACGACCGACACCCTCTTCGGCAATCATGCCCGCGCCTGCACGCTCGCCGCCACGGCGCAGCAACACGTCTTCGAAGGACACCATCCGCTGCACGACCCCGCACGTTGCCGCGAGTACGCGCAGGTGATTGCGCGTTTCAGCGACCGACGCCGAGTTCTTTGACGACGACCCCGCCTTTCATCACGAACGCGACGTTTTCAAGCGCTCTGACCTCGGTGGTCGGATCGGTGCTGACGGCGATCAAATCCGCAAACGCTCCTGCGGCCAGGGTTCCGACTTTGCCCGCCAGACCGATGGCTTCGGCGCTGTTGATCGTCGCCGCCTGGACGGCCTGCATCGGCGTCATCCCGTAACGCACCATCACTGCAAACTGCCTGGCATTGTCGCCATGCGGATAAATGCCAGCGTCCGTACCGAAAATCATGGGGATGCCGGCACGCAACGCGCGCTCGAAGTTGCGTCGCTGAATCTCGCCGATCATGGCGTCCTTTTGAATGAACTCCGGCAATTCGCCGCGCCGCTTCGACTCGGATTGCGTGTAATCCGTGTTGTAGATGTCCATCGAGAAAAATACGCGCCGCGATTTCGCGAGTTCGAGCCCCTCGTCGTCGATCAGGCTCGCGTGCTCGATGGTATCGACGCCCGCACGCAACGCGACTTTGATGCCGCTGGCACCGTGAGCGTGAACCGCCACCTTGCGACCATGCATATGCGCTTCGTCGACCAGTGCGCCGACTTCCTCCGCGGTGAACTGCTGCATTCCGGGCTGCGTGCCTTTGGAGAATACCCCGCCCGTACCGCAATATTTGATGACATCGGCGCCATAGCGCACGTTTTGCCGCACCGCCTTGCGCACTTCATCCGGGCCATCGGCCGTGCCGAGCGAGGTTTGTCGATACTCCGGTGCAAGCAGATTGCTGCCGCAATGCCCCCCCGTGATGCCGATCCCCGGCCCGGATACCAGCAAGCGTGGCCCCGGCACGTCGCCCGCGTCGATCGCCTCGCGCAAGGCGACATCCGCATAACCGTCTGCGCCGAGATTGCGCACCGTCGTGAAGCCTGCCATCAGAGTACGTCGCGCATTCGCGGCGCCGATCAGCGCAAGACGCGGCACCGACAGACCGAGACGCTGGTAACGCAAGATCGTCGGATCGGAAGTCAGATGGGTGTGCGTATCGATCAGGCCCGGCAGCACCGTCATGGCGGACAAATCGACCTGCCGCGCGCACGAGCGCATTGCATCGCGATCATTCGGGACCACCGCGACGATTTGTTCGCCGTCGATGCGGATCACTTGATCGCGCAGCACTTTCCCGCTGGTCGGGTCGATCAGTTTGCCGGCGCGAATTCCGACCGTGCAGTCGGCTGCAAGCGCAGGCCCGCATGCCAGAAGACCGAGTGCAATGATGCAGGCGATGGTCGATTGCTTCTTTGATTGCAGCCGCATAGCTATCCTCCCGATCGGAAACGGAGTCTCAACGAACCCGAGCAATTAAGGTAAATCCGACGATCGCCATCAGCGCCGTCGGTATCCAGGCGAACAGCAGCGGGTCGCTCCCGAACACCCGTACGCTGCTCTCCAGAAGATTTTGCATCATGAAGAACAGCAATCCGAGTCCGAGACCGGTCGCCACCCACGAGCCCGTGCCGGACGAACGCAAAGAGCCGAAGACGAAGGGAAATGCGAGCATCACGGCAAAAAACGCGGCAACGATGCGCGCGATGCGAGACCACATCACATACCTCGATTCGTGAGCATCGAGTCCGTTCGTCTCGAGATGACTGATGACTCGCCATAACGTTGCCGTCGGCAACTGAGTCGGCTCGGCAGCGGCGATTCCAAGGAACTCGGCGCCGATCTTGGAGTCGATTTGCCGATTCGCCGTTTGCGCGCTGTGCACGCGATCCGTATCAAAACGCGACTCCACATAAGGCTCGAGCAACCAGCGTCCGCTGGCATCGGCGCGCGCGGTGATCGCGCGACCGATCGCGCGCAGCGAATGATCGTCATTCAATTCGAATACCATCATTCCGCCGAATTGAGACTTTCCGAGTTGGCGCTCGATCGTGATCACGAGATTGCCGTCACGTGCCCAGGCTTCCTGCGAGCCGCCGAAGTTCACGTTTTGGAATTTCGCAAACGTCTTGAGTTGGCGTGCGACTTGCGCAGCCGGCGGCGCGACGATTTCACTGAAGAAGAATCCGGCCGCAACTAGCGCAAGGCCCGCGATCGACACTCCCCGCGCAATGCGCCATATCGAAAGCCCAGAGGCGCGCATGACGTTCAATTCACTGCCGCGGGCCAGAGTCCCCAAACCGAGCAATGCACCGATCAAGGCGCTGATCGGCAACAACTCCCACACTTGTTGCGGAAGATTCAGCAAGACGAACAGCAGCGCATCGCCCGTCGTGTATTGCCCGACGCCGATGTCATCCTGCTGCTCCATGAACAAGAACGACCCACCGAGCGTCAGCAGCACGGCGGCGACGAGGCCGACGCCGCGCAGGATGGCAACGAGCAGATAGCGATCGAGACGGGTGATCATGATCGCGGCCATTGTAGCCGGAGGCCGCCCTGCTGCGTGCGCGCGCGAACGGACGCCTCTGTGCTTCGGCGATAACCTGCTCCGCGTGCAGTTTCGGAGGACGGTCGGATGCCAAATCGCATTTCGGTTGCATTGTTGGTCACGGCGACGCTCCTGGTCGCCGCCTGCGGCAGCGGTTCGGGGACGCTGTCCTTCAATAACGCGCCCGCCGGGCTCACCGTCCGGCTGACCGACGCGCCGGTCGACGATGCGCTCGAGGTCGTCGTGGTCTTCACCGGCATCGAACTGCAGCCCGCAGGTGGCGGGGCACCCATCGCCGTGAGTTTTTCCACGCCCAAATCGATCAACGTATTGCAACTGCAAAACGGCACGACCACGAACCTCGTCGAAGGCGCGAACGTGCCGGTCGGCCAGTATTCCTGGTTGCGACTACTGATTTCCGCCGACCAAAATCTGCAGGGCGGCTCGTACATCCGCTTGAAGGACGGCCGACAATTTGCGCTTTTCATTCCGAGCGGCAGTGAATCGGGCTTGAAGCTCGTGCGCGGTTTCAGCGTTGCGCAAGGCAACATCACGCGACTCGTGGTCGACTTCGACCTGCGAAAATCCATCGTTGCGCCACCTGGACAACTGCCCAACTGGTTTTTGAAGCCCGTGTTGCGCGTCGTCGATGAACTGCAAGTCGGCACGCTCGCCGGCACCGTGAACCTCGCCACGCTGGCCACCACCTTGGGTACGACCGAATCGGCCTGCAAGCCCGGGATTTACGTTTATTCGGGTACGGGCGTCACGCCCGACGACATGGATGGCAACAATGCCGACGGGATCGATCCTCTCGTCTACCTTCCTCTCATACCCGCCGCCGGCGCCTCGACCGCCACGTACAACGTTCCGTTTCTCGAAGCCGGCGCGTACACGGTCGCCACCACCTGCAATTTCGACGTCGACGCGAGCCCCGCCGTCAGTGAATACGATCCGACCGCGCAAGCTCCGGCGCCGGGCGCCACGCCGCCCGCCGGCTATCAAACGATGAAGTTCCGTTCGAAGAACGCCACCGTAAACAGCGCCGTCACGACGACCGTCGACTTTCCGTAGAGGACTTGCGCGTCAGAGCTCGGCGAACGGCTCTGGCAGTGTGACGCCAGTTCCGCTCTAATTCATGGCCAATGTGAATGGGTGGGGAACGTCGTCATGATTCAGGTTTCCAGTGCGCAGGTGCTGATGTACCCGAATCACACGCTTACGTTGCTGCTGATCGGTACGTATTTCGCACTGCTGTTGATCGGCATGGTGCGGCGCGGCCGGGAGATCTCCGGTCCGTGGCTGTTTCTGTTGCGCAGCTTTTTCCCGAATTGGCGTTTCTATCACGACATCGGCTACCAACCGCGCTTGTACTGGCGATACGCCGACGATGACGCGCAATGGTCGGATTGGACGCTCTGCATGCCGCGCGCCGCGTTTCGACCGCGCGATCTGTTTCACAACGCCGACAACAACCTCGCTCTCGCACGTCAAAATCTCGTCGACCATCTGAGTGCCGACGTGCAAGGCCTGCCCGATGACGGCGATGCGCGCACCCTCGTCACGTATCGTCTCGTAGACCGGCTGGTACGCGAACAGCTGCAGAGTCGCAGCCTGTCGGTCGCTCGCTATCAATTCCAAGTGCGTTTGTTGCCCGCCACGCAAGCGCCCGACGACGCCGTCAATCTGCTCACCTCGCCCGAATTGCCATGGAGTTGACCACGCCGTACGCCGCGATTCGCTGGCTTGAAGCGGCCATCGGCGTCAGTCTGCTGATACAGACCTTCGAATTCCTGCGCATACCGCAGGCAACCGCCGTAACAGGCGTCTGGTCGTGGCCCGTGCAACGCGCCGATCTTGCACACGCGCAGCGTTGGCTGCGTTCGGTATTCGACGTGCTGTTCGACGCACGGGTCCACCACGCGCATCTGCTGCTGCGCGTCGTCGCCGCGGCGAGCCTCTTGCTCGGCGGCAGTGCGCTGATCATCGGCTTTCTGTTCGTCGGCACGGTGGTGATCCTCATTCGCTGGCGTGGCGCCTTCAACGGTGGCAGCGACTTCATGACCATCGTGGTTTTGAGTGGTTTGCTGATCGCGCATCTCGCCGCCGGCGTGATCGAACCGAATCTCGCCTGGCGTGCAGGACTTTGGTACGTCTGCATCCACGCCGTAACCTCGTATTTCATCTCCGGCGCCATCAAGTTGTGCTCGCCGAACTGGCGCAGCGGTCATGCGCTCACCACTTTCCTCGACGGTGGTCTCTATGGACCACTGCCGGTGGGCAGCCTGCTGCGTCGCCCGCGCGTGGCACAACTTTGTGCCTGGGCCTTCATACTTTGGGAGTGCTGCTTCCCACTCGCCCTCGTGGGGCCCGACTGGGCGATCATGTGGTGCGCGGTCGCAGCAATATTCCATCTGCTGGTCTTCCGGTTTTTCGGCTTGAACCGATTCTTTTGGGCGTGGGTCGCCAGCTTTCCGGCCATCATCCACTGCGCCGGACAATGGTGATTCGATCACCCGATTGCGCGCCGTGATTTCGGCGGATGCGATACCATCGCTCGCATGTACCGCAAAGCACCCGGCGTACCCGGCCGCCATTGGCTTGAACGACTGCTGTCCTCGCGTGCGCGCCGCGCCGCGAAGCGCGATTTCCTGTTCTCGCATTTGCCGAAAGGCGGCGTTGCAATCGAGGTCGGCGTATTCGACGGAGATTTTTCGGAACGCATCCTGCACTTCAACGAACCGCGCATCCTGCACCTCGTTGACCCCTGGTTTCTCAAGGACGATGGCTCGTTGATCGACGGGCCGACCCAGCATTTCGATTCGACCGCCGAAGCGGCGGCCAGTCTCGAGGATCAGTATCAAAACATCCAGCGCCGCTTTGCGGCCGAAATCCGCTCCGGTCGCATCGTCGTGCACCGCATGCTCTCCCATGATGCGGCCCCCCTGTTTCCGGACGAGCATTTCGATTGGGCCTACGTGGATGCCAGTCACTTCTACGACGACGTGAAACGTGACCTCTACGCCTTCTATCCGAAAATCCGTCATGGCGGATACATGCTCGGCGACGATTACGATCGGCGCGGCATTTGGGACCACGGCGTCACCCGTGCCGTCGACGAGTTCCGGCGCGTCGAAGCCGTCGACACCCTCGAACTTCGCAACCATCAGTTTTTGATACGCAAGAGATAACTCACTCGCGACGACCATGAGCATGCTTGCCGGAAAAATCATCACCGTGATCGGCAGCTCGAGCGGCATGGGGCGCCAAACCGCGCTGCAACTCGCCTCCCAAGGTGCGACCGTCGTGGTCGGCGCTCGCCGCCTCGATCTTTGCGAGCAATTGGCGGAGGACATACGGTCGGCGGGCGGTTGCGCAGACGCGCTGCCGATCGATGCGACGGACCCGGGCAGCGTCGAGCATTTCTTCGCCTGCATTCAAAAAACCCACGGCAGACTCGACGGCGCCTTCAACAACGTCGGCCGGACGTTGGGCAGTTCGCCGACCACCACGACGCCGCTCGAGCGCTTCGAGCAAACATTGGCCGTCAATCTGCGATCTACATTTTTATGCATGCAGCAGGAGCTGCGCATGATGCAGCAAAGCGGCGGCGGTGCGATCGTCAACAACAGCTCGATCGGCGGCACGCGCGGCTTCGCGAACATCCAGGACTACTGCGCCGCCAAATGGGGCGTGATCGGTCTTACCAAAGCCGCAGCCCTCGAGAGTGCGGCGCAGGGCATCCGCATCAATGTAATCGCTCCCGGTCTCGTCGCCACGGAACGGTTCGAATCCATCCGTACTCAGCAATCGTCTCTGCTCGAATCGCGCCTCAAGGAAATCCCGTTGGGCAGACCCGCGGACATGCGCGAGATCGCCGACGCGGTGATTTGGCTGCTGGGACCCGCCTGCGGGTTTCTGACCGGCGCCGTGATCCCGCTGGACGGTGGGGAGTGCGCCCGATGACAGCCCATGCCGATTGCAATCGCGCGTTCGTGCGCATCGCCGAAGGCTCCATGCATTACCGGCACGCAGGCGATGCGACGAGCGGTCGTCGGCCCGTTTGGATGATGCACGCCTCGCCGGCCTCGTCGCGCAGCGTCGAACCGCTGGCACTCGCGGTGGCCGCGCTCGGCGGACGTCGCGTGCTTGCGCCGGACACGCCGGGCAATGGCGACTCGGCGCCGCTGCGTTTAGCCGATCCCGAACTCGGTGATTACGCCGATGCGTTTCTGCGCATGCTCGATGCATTGCAGATCGACCGCATCGACCTGTACGGATTCCATACCGGAGCGCATATCGGCATCGAGATGGCGCTCCGTCACCCCGACCGCATCGGCCGATTGGCGCTGGACGGCTTGTTGTGGCTCGAGGCCAAAGAGCGCGAGGACTACCTCGCTCACTACGCCCCGCCGCTCGAGCTCGACCACGCGGGCACCCAGGTGTTTCGCGCGCTGCAATTCATTCGCGATCAGGCATGGTTCTTCCCTCACTTCAAACGTGATCCGCAGCACAACCTCGGTGGCGGCGCGATGCCGCCGGAACTGCTGCATACTTTGACCGTCGATCTGCTGAAGGCGGCTTCGACATACCATCTGGCGTACCGCGCGGTGTTTCGACACCAACTTGCAGAACGACTGCCCAAACTCCGGCAACCGACGTTGCTGATGGCGGACGGCGGCGACCCCACACGCGAATCCGTGCGTCGCGCTGCCGCTCTCGTGCCGGACGCTGCAACCGCCATCGGAGGCGAAGGCTGGTCACCCGACGGACTGGCCATGAAAGCCAAGCGTATCGTCGAGTTTCTGGATGTCGCCTCATGAGAAAGTCCCTGCTCGTCTGCCTGGCAATCTTTGGTTGCGTCGGCGCGCATGCCGCCGAACTGACGAGCCGCGAACCCTGTACGACCTCCGAAGCGCCCGATCTGCAACGCTACCTCGCGCGACAGCGCGCTACGGTGGAGAGCGAACAAAAAGCGGCGCGAGCGCAACGTCTGCCGGTACGTTCGATCGACGATCTTGCGCGAGTCGCCCCGACGCATGACGATTATTTGGCGCGCAATCGCCCGGGCATTCGTTGCGAACGAATCACGTATCGAGTCGATGGTCTCGCGATCAAAGGATTCCTTTGGTATCCGGGCGATGTACGCGCCGAGGCGAAGCTGCCGCTGATCGTCTTCAACCGAGGCGGCACGGGCGAAGATTCCAAACTGCGCCCGAACACGCAGTTCGGTTTCGAGCGATTCGTGCGCGCGGGCTATGTCGTGATCGGATCGCAATACCGCGGCAACGACGGCAGCGAAGGCAAAGACGAGCTCGGCGGCGCCGACGTCGCGGACGTGCTCGAGTTGGTGAAGATCGGTCGCACCTTGCCGAACGTGGATGCCGACAACGTCTACGCCCTCGGCTACTCGCGCGGAGCCATGATGACGCTGTCGGCGGTCCGCGACGGAGCACGCTTCAATGCGGTGGCGCTCGTCGGACTACCTGCAGATCTGCGCTCTCGCGGTGACAGACCCGCCGCAGACCTCGCTCACCGATCTGCGATCACGTTCGTCGATCGGCTCGATGTCCCGATGCTCTTGTTGCAAGGCAGCGGTGATCCGCTGGTCTCGACGGCCGAGAATACCCTGCCGTTCGCGAGCGCCCTGCAACGACAGACCAAAACCTATGAGCTCGTCGTCTACGATGGCGATACGCACGGTATCGTTTTCAATGCCGAAGACAAGGATCGTCGCATCCTCGAGTGGTTCAGGCGCCACGCGCGCTAGGTCGTCAGTCCGCCACGAGCCGCGACGTATCGACACACGTCGCACTCGACGCCTGATTCGGGCAACACGCTCGATCGATGGCACTCGACCGCGGCGGCGACGTGCCCGTCCACCCACCCGTCGTCACCCTCGTACGGGATCACCGTCGTATCGAAGCGCATGCACCCGACGCCCTGCTCGTAAAAACCGCCGTCCTTGCGACCGTTCACGTACAAAAAATAGCCGATCGGACTGACCGCGAACCCGGCGTGTCGAAACAGCCATTGGTAGATTTCCATTTGGCGTTTGTAGCCGGCGCCAAAGCCGCCCTCCAGATCGGGAGTCCCCTGCTTCGAGGTCGATTTGTAATCGACGATATGCAGTTCGCCCGTCGAACGGTTCTGCCAGATATCGTCTACGGCACCGAAGATCACCGCGCCGGTCGCCGCATGCGTCACCCGCAGGCCTTTGAAGTTGCTCCGCCAAAGATCGAGCTCAGGATGGGCGTAAGCACGCACGTCCAGGTTTTCCCGCTCCCAGATCGGATGCGACGCCCCGCTGGAACGGATGGCATCGAACTCGTTTTTCAGCAGCGCATCGGTCGCCACCGCGAGGGTGAGCGGAATGCGTCGCAATCCCTTGAGATCTTGGCTGCGATGCAGATAAAAGCACCGCGGACACTGGGCAAAATCTTCCAGCGCCGTGCGCGACAGCGCCAATGGATCGGTGGCAGATTTCTTTTTACGTGGCATGTTGTAATGGTATCGAAACCAAAATCATACTGGATCACCGGCTCAGCTTTTGAGCCACCGTCAAAGCAAGGTATTTCGCATGCGTAGCCTCTACTCGTCGCTGCTCGTACCAGCGCTGCTCTGTGCCACCGCCGCTTGCACGCCGACTCCGGACGATTCGGTGCAGCTGCGCCCGCCGGGATTCACGAAGTTCGACGAGTATGCGGCGCGACAACGCGTGGTCGCCGAGCTCGAGCCGGCGAGCTACGAGTCGGTCGGCAAACCGTACGGCTGCACGCCCGATTGCCGCGATCGCTCACTGGGCTTCGAAGCGGCCAAGCGGCAATGGGCGGCGATCGGAACCTGCACATGGGATGACGACGCTTTGCCGAAGGACGAGTCCCGCTTTCAGCAGGGTTGCGACGCGTACATCGAAGCGCTCGAGACGCGTATCGCGAAATTGCGACGCGAGCATCTCGAGGGTCGCGAGAGCGGCTGACGCCGGATCAAGCCGGCAGAGCGTCCCAAAAAGCTTCCATACGCGTGCGCAGGGCGGCATCGGGCAGCCGGCCGCGGGCAACCCCGAGATTGTCCTCGAGGTTGGCGCGCTGCGTCATGCCCGGGATCGCACAGGTGACGGCAGGGTGCGACACCACGTATTTCAGAAAAAACTGTCCCCAGCTCGTCGCATCGAATTCTTTGGCCCAGTCGGGCAGAGCGACGCCGCGAACGCGCGAGAACAAGTTGCCCGCGCGACGCCCGCCGAACGGTACGTTGACGAGCACTGCGACCCCGCGGTCGGCCGCGATCGGCAGCAATTCTTCGGCGGCACCGCGATTGCCGATCGAATAGTCGAGTTGCACGAAATCCAGCGTTTCGCGACGCAGGATGGTGGCAAGTTCAGCGTACTGCGTGTCGGTCCAGGTCGTGACGCCCAGGTAGCGAATGCGCTTCTCGGTGACACGCTCGCGCAGCAGCGGCAACAACACGGCAGTACCGATGAGATTGTGCACCTGCACCAGGTCGATCACTTTGGTTTGCAATCGGGCAAACGACTCTTCAAGCATGGCCGCGCCTTCTTCGCGCGTGCCGCTCGCGGCGGTGACCTTGGTGGCGATGAATGCCTGATCGCGATTGCCGAGTTCGGCGAGCAACGCGCCGATCACGCGCTCCGACTCGCGGTAGGCGGGCGCAGTATCGATGACTTTGGCGCCGTTCCGGGTCAGGGACTGCAACACCTCTTTGCGCGCAGCGCGCTCTTCAGGCGTGGATGGGCTGTAGTTGTTTGTACCGACACCGATCACCGGCAAACGCTCGCCACTCTTGGGGATGCGCTTGGCAAGCAACGGCGATTCCGCGGCGACGGCCACGCTCGCACAGGCTGCGGCTGCAACACCGATTTTCAGCGCTTCGCGACGATGGATTTTCATGCGGAACAATCTACCACGATCTTGCCGACCGCTTCACGCGCCAACAATTTCGCGATCGCCTCCCCTCCTTTGGCAAGCGGATACCGCGCTGAAATCCGCGGACGGATTTTGCCGGATGCATGCAACGCGACCAGCGCACGCATGTTCGCCTGATGCTGCAGCGGCTGCTGCGTGCGGGCAGCGCCCCAAAACACGCCGCGGATGTCGCAGCCTTTCAAAAGTGGCAGGTTCAACGGCAGCCTGGGGATGCCGGCAGGAAACCCGACGACGAGGTATCGCCCCTTCCAAGCCGCACAGCGCAGCGCCGGCTCGGCGTAATCGCCGCCAACCGGGTCGTAGATCACGTCGGCACCACGCGCACCGCAGACCTCTTTGAACATGGCTGCCAAAGACTTTTGATCGACCGCGTCGCGCGGATAG
>Ga0075471_10001555_pt1 | contig 15129 bp, 13 predicted proteins | sample DEB19_08_DNA_2_FD_74787 | JGI IMG/M metagenome (GOLD analysis project Ga0075471, IMG submission 74787) | Aqueous microbial communities from the Delaware River and Bay under freshwater to marine salinity gradient to study organic matter... | ecosystem: Environmental > Aquatic > Marine > Coastal ... | reverse complement strand
TTCTCCGCCACGATCTTGAACACGAGCCCGCAGAACGGGGCCTTCGGATCGGCCTTCCGTGAGATCGTCTTCGGCGGCCCCTTCTTGCCGTCCTGCTTGGCATCCTTCTTCCCGTCGAGTGCCGCAGGATCGATCCCCTCGACCGGCGGCACGTCGGCCGGGCTCGGCAGGTACCAGGCGATCGCGTCGAGCACCGGCTGCACGCCGATGCAGTCGAGCGCCGACCCGGCGAGCACGGGCACCACCTGCCGGAGAATCGTCGCCTGGCGGATCGCCTTCCGCATCACGTCGCCGGGGATCGGCGCCTCGGCCAGGGCCAGCTCCGCCAGCTCGTCGGAGAAGTCGAAGAGCGTCGACACCAGCTGCTCCCGCCAGGTCGCCACCTGCTCGGCCAGCTCGGGCGGGATGGCCGACCGCGTCACCGCGGCGCTGCCGGCGGCCCCGGCCAGGGCCTCTTCCTTCGACGGGAACGTGAGCAGCTCCATCTCGACGAGGTCGACGAGGCCACGGAACGGGTCCTTCACGTGCGGCGGCCCGAGGCCCAGCGGCACCTGCAGCACGAGCGGCCGGGCCGCCAGCCGGCCCTCGATCTGGCGGACGGTGCCGAAGAAATCGGCCCCTTCCCGGTCGAGCTTGTTGACCAGCGCGATCCGCGGCACGCCGTAGCGGTCGGCCTGCCGCCAGACCGTCTCGCTCTGTGCCTCGACCCCCTCGCGGGCCGAGAAGACGACGACGGCCCCGTCGAGCACCCGCAGGCTCCGCTCGACCTCGGCGGTGAAGTCGACGTGCCCCGGCGTGTCGATCAGGTTCACGTTCACGTCGCGCCAGCGGAAGCTCACCGCCGCCGAGTAGATCGTGATCCCGCGCTCCTGCTCCTCGGGGTCGAAGTCGGTGACGGTGGTGCCGCGGTCGACGTCGCCGAGCCGGTGGCTCGTCTTCGTGAAGAAGAGCAGCCGCTCGGTGAGCGTCGTCTTCCCGGCGTCGATGTGGGCGACGATCCCGATGTTGCGGATGGATTCAAGCGGTCGGCCCATGCGGCTCTCCCTCACATCTTCTCGACGGTGCCGATGCCCAGCAGCGCCAGCCCCTGCCGCAGGATCCGGCCCGTGAGATCGCACAGCGCCAGGCGGCTGGCCCGATCCTCCCCTTCGGCCTTGAGCACCGGCAGGGCGTCGTAGAACGACGAGTAGCAGCCGGCCAGGTCGTAGAGATACCCCGAGAGCAGGTTGGGGCGGTAGTCGGCCTCGACGTCCTCGAGCGCCTCGGAAAAACGCACGAGCTCGAGCGCCAGCGCCCGCTCCCGCGGGTCGGCGAGCCGCACCGTCGCCGTCGCCGCCCGCAGCTGCTCCCGGTCGATGCCGGCCCGGCCAAAAATCCCCTCCACGCGGGCGACCGCATACTGCATGTAGGCCGCGGTATTGCCGGTGAGCTGCAGCATCTTGTCGAAGCTGAAGACGTAGTCGGTGGTGCGGTTTTGCGAGAGGTCGGCGTATTTGATCGCCCCGATGCCCACCGTCTCGGCGACGTGCCGGCGGTCGGCGTCGGTCATCCCCGCCCCGCCCCGCCCCTCGTCGCCGCTGCCCACGATCTGCAGGGCCCGCTCGACCCCCTCGTCGAGCAGCGATTCGAGGCCGACGGTGTCGCCGGCCCGCGTCTTGAACGGCTTGCCGTCGTCGCCGAGCACGGTGCCGAAGGCGACGTGGACGAGCTCGACGTCGGCGATGCCCCACAGCCGCGCGGTCCGGAAGAGCTGGTCGAAGTGCTGCCCCTGCCGGTGGTCGACGACGTAGAGGATCCGGTCGGGCTTCCAGTGGTCGAGCCGCCAGCGGATCGTCGCCAGGTCGGTGGTGGCGTAGAGGAAGGCGCCGTCGGCCTTGCGGACGAGGAACGGCGGCTTGTCGTCGCCGTCGAGGAACACGCCGATCGCCCCGCGGCTCTCGCGAGCCAGCCCCCGCGCGCAAAGGTCCTCGACGACCCCGCCCAGAAACGGCTGGAAGAAGCTCTCGCCGAGAGCGTGGTCGAAGCCGACGTCGAGCCGGCCGTAGAGCTTCTCGATGTCGGCCAGGCAGGCCGGCATGAACCGCTCCCACAGGCCGCGGCTTTCGACGTCGCCCTCGTGGAGCTTCGCCGTCTCGAGCAAAACCTCCCGCCCGGCGTCGGGATACTGCGCTGCCAGGCCGGCGAGGCCCGGGTCGGCCGCGAGGTCCTCGGGCTTTCCGTCGGCGAGCTTGCGGACGGTGCGGTAGATCCTGCCCAGCTCGGCGGTCGGATCGGCGGCGAAGGAGGCCTCGTCGCCGAACCGCTTCCAGCCCCAGAGGATCATCCCGAACTGCGTGCCCCAGTCGCCGAGGTGGTTGTCGGTGACGACGTTGTGGCCGCGGAACCGCAGGATCTTGGAGAGCGCGTCGCCGATGACGGTCGAGCGGATGTGCCCCACGTGCATCGGCTTGGCGACGTTCGGGGAGCTGTAGTCGATGACGATCTTCTCCGGCTGCGGCACCCGGGGCACGCCGAGCCGCGGATCGTGCACGGCCGCGACGACCGCCCGGGCCAGCGCGTCGTCCCGGACGCGGAGGTTGATGAACCCCGGACCGACGGGCTCGGTCGGCTTCTCGAAGAAGTCGCCCACGTCCAGCCGCTCGATGATCGCGACGGCCACGTCCCGCGGCTTCTTGCCGGCCCGCTTGGCCAGGGCCATCGCCATGGTGCCGGAATAGTCGCCGAACTTCGGGTCGGCCGTCTCGCGGACCTGATCGCAGAGCGTCGGCAATTCCTCCGGCGGGATGGCCACGACGCCGTCGGCCGCGAGCCGCGAGAGCGCGTCGCGAAAAATCCGCCGCAGCTCACCGCGAAAATTCACACCGGGGCCACCGGCTCCGCCGGCGTGGTCGCGGCCGCGGTCGCCGCCCGCCGCCGTCACCGGTTCGCTCCGGCAGCCGCGGCGCCGACCGGCACGGGCACCTGCTTGGAATCGCTCCAGAGCTGCTCGATGTCCCAGTAGGCCCGGGACTCGGCGTCGAAGAGGTGCACGACCACGTCGCCGTAGTCGATCACGATCCAGCGGCCCTCCTCGTAGCCCTCCATGCCCCGCCGCGGGTCGTGCATCTCTTTCTTCATCACCTGCTCGATCTCGTCGGCCATGGCGTGCAGCTGCCGGCGGCTGGCGCCCGTGGCGACGACGAAGTAGTCGAACACGTCGGTGACTTCGCGGAGGTCGAGCACGTGCACGTCGGTGCCGCGGGTCTCGTCGGCCACCCGGGCGGCGGCGAGCGCGCGGGCGCGGGCCGATTCCGACCCGCGGGCGGCGCGTCCGGGCACTCGTTCTGACTCGGTCCGGGCGGCGTTCACGTGAAGTTCCAGGGGCGAAAGGGGAGGCCTCAGTCTACCCGGAGCGGCGCGCCTGCCCAACGGGCCACCATCGCCTCTGACTCGAAACTGCCTTCGTCCGCCGCGCGTCAGCGATTGCAAGCCCGCTCGGCGGCCAGGGCGATGCCGGCGAGCACGAGATCGGGCATTTCCACGGCCCCGGGCAGGGCGTCCCGCACCGCGCCCCGCCAGCCGCCGGTGAGGATCAGTTCGGCGTCGCGGCCCACGGCTGACCGGGCCTCCTCGACGAGCCGCGCGATCGCGCCGCGGATGCCCCAGCCGATTCCCGCGGCGATTGCCTCGTGGGTCGAGCGGCCAGGCATCGGCGGCGGCGTGTCGCGATCGAGCGCGGACACCTCGGGCAGCTTGCTCGTGCCCTCCGCAAGCGCCCGGGCCATGAGCGCCGGCCCGGGCAGGATCGCCCCGCCGAGAAACGCCCCGCTCGCCGACACGAGATTGACCGTGGCGGCCGTGCCGCAGTCGACGACGATCGCCGCCCGTCCCTGCCGCCTCACGACCGAGGCCGCGGCGGCGGCGGCGAGCCGGTCGATGCCCACCTTGTGCGGCTCCGCGACGGAGATCTCCAGCGGCAGGTCTGTGTGCACGATCCGCCGCTGCCGCAGCGGTCTGTGCCTGGTCGCGGAGAGCTCGGCGATCGCCGCCTCGAGCCGCGCGGCGGCGGCGGCATGCACGCTGGCCACGAGCACCACGGCCGACGTCGGCGCCACCTGCGCCAGCCAGTTTTCCAGGTTGGCGGGCCGGAACGAGTGGCTGTCGAGGTCCTGCCGCTTCGCCACCCCCGGCAGCATGCCGAGCCCCGCGGCGACCGTCACCGCCGCCAGCTTGATCCGGCTGTTGCCCACGTCGGCCACGAGCACGGCATCGCCGAGGCTGGCGGGAGTGCTGGCGGCAGGGCGCATGCGAACGATTCCGGAAGGCTGTCGGAGGAGGCATCATACGGCGCCGCCCCGGACCATGCGACGAGGCTTTTGCCACTCCAAAGGCAGCGATCAGCCTCCCGCCAGCCTCCCTTGGCCAGCCGCAGCCCTGCCGCCCGCAGTGGCACGCGGACCGCGGCAAGGCGGCGCTGCGGCGGTTTGGCTCAGAGCCCAAGCGACGCTCGAGAGCACACGGCGGTCAACCCGGCCGCCGCCGTCAACTCGCACTGCCAGAGGGACAGAGAGACAAAGGCCAAAGGGTTGGGTTTGACGTGCCCTTCGTGAGTATTTGCTTATCACGATCTTCAGGTGCGTATCGCTCTCAATCCCAGCCCCATCAACACCGGGCAGCTCAAACCGGACTTGCGAGACGAAAACCGAGGTCGCCGTAGTACTCGAACGACGGTTCGTTCGAGTAGTTGACAGGGGACAACAAGCTGAACGAATCGCTGCTGTTCCAAGCGCCGCCCCGCAGCCCGCGAGACGAGCCGGCGGTACCATCCAAATCGTTCCACTGATACACGTTGCCGCTCTGGTCAAACGTGCCGTAGAAACTCCCGCTCTTCGAGAATGCACCCACGTCTGTCAGGCCGCTGGTGTTCCAGTTCGCCTGATTCGGCCCGTCGCCCACGGTGTTGCCGGGCGCGTCGTTGCTCTGCGTGGCGTAGGCGTAGTAGCCCGGAATGCCCACTCCGCCGTAGTTCGGCGAGTAATAGGCAGCCTTGTACCATTCATTCTCAGTCGGGAGCCGGAACTTGGCCCCGGCGTTCGCGGCCACGGCATTCCCGCTGACTGCGCCCTTGAGCGTGTACGCCCCCGTCTCCGTGCTACCACTGCCTTGGCCGTTCGTCATCCAGTTCGCAAACCTCGCCGCATCGAACCAGCTCACGTACGTGATCGGGCGGTTGGGGCTCCCGATCACGCTGTAGGTGTAGCTGCCGGATGAACCGCTTCGCTGGATGCCCGCGATGGTCGTGTCCGTGGCCATGTTCGTGTTGTAGAGCGAGTACGGGTCGGTCTTCGCCACCGAATTCAGAAACGTCGTGTACTGACCGATCGTCACGGCGTACGTGCCGATCTGGTACGAGTAGGCCACGGCGCCAATCTGACTGCCTCCCGTGTCGTTGGCGTTGCCCGGATTGCCGACCGTCACCGCTTGATAGGCGATCTTGACCGTCGCCACCTGCTTCGCCGCGCCGCTCGACCCACCGATGTTCGTCGTCACGGTCGCCTTCAGGGGGCCGGTTTTGTTCGGTGGCGTCGTGATGCTCACCGTCAATTGCGTGGCGGTCGCCGCTGTCACGGTGCCCACTGCACCGTTGTCGAACGTCACCGTGTTGGCCTCTGAGACACCCGCCACGAAACCCGTGCCCTTGATCGTGATCGTCGACGCGTCGAGTGCAAGAGTCGCCGTGCTCGACGTCACGGTCGGTGCCGCGACCCGACCCGGCGGGGTCACGATCAGGTTGTTCCAAACGGTTCCGTAAGCGGGGTAGCCCGTGAGGACTGGAGCGCGGATGGCCTTCGCACCAGCCGCCACGCCCGTGAAGGCGTCGGTGCCGACGGTCGGTGCATTGCCAAGGAACGTCACAGCCTTGAGGGAGGCGCTGTCCTGGAACGCGCTGTCGCCGATGCTCGTGACGGTGCCGGGGATCGTCACGGCCGTCAGGCCGGCAAGACCGAACGCAGCGTTGCCAATGGTTGTGACACCGTTGCCGAGGGAGATCGTCGCCAGCTTGAAGTTAAAAACGAACGCGAAATCGCCGATGCTTGTCTTGGCATTGGCAATCGTCACGCTCTTTAGCGGGGCGATGTTGGCGAACGCGTAGTCGCCAATACTCGTGACGGTGCCGGGGATCGTCAAGGCCGTCAGGCCGGTAGAAACGAACGCGAATTTGCCGATGGTTGTGACGCCGTTGCCCAGAGAGACCGACGCCAGCTTGGAGTTGGATTCGAACGCGGAATCGCCGATGCTTGTCTTCGCATTGGCGATTGTCACGCTCTTCAGGGAGACGTTGTTCTGGAACGCGCTGTTACCGATGCTCGTGACGGTGCCGGGGATCGTCACGCTCGTCAGGGCGGCACCAGCGAAGGCGCCTTCGCCGATGCTCGTGACACCGTTGCCGAGCGAGACTGTCGCTAGCTTGGAGGGCGTGAAGAAATCATTGTCAGAGAACGCATACGCGCCGATGCTTGTCTTCGCATTGGCGATCGTCACGCTCTTCAGATCGGCGTTGTTGTAAAACGCTTTTTCGCCAATGCGCGTGACGGTGCCGGGGATCGTCACGGCCGCCAAGGCCGCGCCATCGAACGCGGAGGGGCCGATGCTCTTGACGCCGTTGCCCAACGAGACAGTCGCCAGCTTGGCGTTGCCCCTGAACGCGTAGTCGCTGATGTCTGCCTTCGCATTGGCGATCGTCACGCTCGTCAGGGAAGGATTGTTGTCGAACGACCTGCTGCCGATGAACGTGACACTCCCGGGAATCGTCACGCTCGTCAGGTTTTTGTTGAAGCGAAACGCCCCCAAGCCGATGACCTGAACGCTAGCGCCGATCGTCACGCTCGTGAGCGCGTCGTTGTATGAAAACGCGTCCTCACCGACATACGTGACGCCATTGCCGATCGTGGCGCTGGTCAGCGACGACATGCCAGAAAACGCATAGTCATTGACGACACTGACGCTGGCCGGGATCACGATGCTCGTAATGTTCGAGTTGTCTGCGAATGCGCTCACGCCGATGACCGCGACGGGCACCCCGCCGATCGTCGACGGGATGTCGACCACGCCACCGGCACCCGTGTAGCCCGTGATCGTGCCCTGCGAGAACACGAAGTCGCTTTCCGACGCCGTCAGCACGATCCTCCGCTCCAGCACGTCGCAGCCCAGATGGATGCTCGTGCACGCCGCGGCCGCACTCTGGCCGCCGTCGAACTGCGCGGAGAACACCTCGCGGCGACGCACGCCACGACGGCGGGACGGACGGGCGGGGCGGGAAAAGACGGATCGCATGCGTGCCTCCACGTGCGGACCAAGGAACTCGGTAAAACCAGTGCCCTTGTCCACGCACGTGAGCGCGTCGCTGGATTTATGGCCCAGATCGTAGTTTTCCCCCGCAAACACCGCAAGGAATGGGTGCGGGGGGGCCGGGTTTGGGACCGGGAGTCGAGGGTGAATTGCGTGGCGTGACGTGCGGGCACCACATGACATTCGGCCAGGCACCTTCGCAATGCCGAGCCCAGTTGTGAACGCGACTGCGAATCTCCGGCCGCCTAAGGTGGTGCCCGTCAGGCCGCTTTCAGCCCAGCCGGCCCCACGGCATCACGCCTCGGCAAGCGCCATGAAATCTTCCGTGGTCATGCCGGCAGCGCGAATCAGACTGCGGAGCGTTCCTTTGGCCAGTTCTTGATGGTCGGGAACGGAAAGGGTGGCCGGTTGTCCCGTCTTGACGAGGATCACATGGCTGCCCCGCTGGCGGTCAACGAGCCAACCCGCCTTCACGAAGACCTTGACCGCATCGCTACCGCTCAGCACGGGCAGCCTGCCCATCAGATGGTGACCTCGACCTGCTGTGTCTCCACTGTGAGTGGCATGCCGCGTTCCGCCCGCGTCTCGAGGCAGGCGGCGATCGCCTCGCGGATATTCGCGATCGCCTCGCTGCGAGTGCCGCCCTGTGAAACGCAGCCCGGAATGCTCGGGCATTCGGCAACCCACACGCCGTCTTCATCCTGAGCGATCGTGACGAGGAATTTCATGGCAAGAGCCCCTGCGGAAAGCGACGACGAGCCTGTCGAGCCCAGCGACATCGCCACAGGGCTCACCCGCAAGTTTACGCCGGTTTGAATCGGGCGACAAAGCGATCTCGCGACGGAGACTCCTTGAATAGCACCGAATCTCTCGCCAGTGCCAGAAGCGGAGGCGACTGCAACACGCCACGGGCCGGTCGGTAGATCCACGACCGCGGCAGGCGATGCAGGAACCGGGCGTGGACTGAGCGTTACCCCCGCGGCTTCTTCTTCGGCGACGGCCTGCGTGGCGGAGGCGGTGGGCTGAACCGGTGCTTCTCGTCCGGGCCCTCGTCATTCTCGATGGGGCCACGGCCGACGTCCTCCACGATCTCGTAGTGCTCGGCATCGAACCATTGCTTGAAGACCTTCAGACTCCGGTCCTTCGGCCACACGTCTTCGTCCGTGTACCAGCCCTCCAGTTCTCGGCAGAAGATGTCCTCGCAGACTTTTTTAAGAACCCTCTCGGCGTCGGCAGGGTCCTCGTAGTCAGGCACGAGATAGAGCGTCGGCCCCATCTGATCGAGAGTCACCTCGGGAGCGTCGTCGTAGTCGACCGCACGCACCCAGTCGAGAAACGGCTTCTTCGGACGGACGATCACGGCACTGCGGTTGAGCATCTGTGCATTCCACGAACGGGCGGCGGGGGCTGACACCACGCCACCAGATTCCTCACTGCCGCCCGGTTTCGCAATCCACCCCACGCCCGTGTCGAACGTGCGGGCGCGGACGCCTCGTTCACCGTCAGCGGGCGTCGAGCCGCGCGACGACGGCGGCCAGCAGCCGGTCGAGCCCCTGACCGGTCACGGCGCTGACGCCGATCACGTCGCGGCCGATCGCCGCCGCCAGCGATTGCCTGACATCCTCGGCACCGGGCAGTTCGCTCTTGCTCACGACGACGATCTCCGGCCGGTCGCCGAGCGCCGCGTCGTAGCGGACGAGCTCGTCGCGGATCGCCCGGTAGTTGGACAGCGGATCGCTGCCGTCGACCGGGGCCGGCTCGACCACGTGGACGAGGATCCCGGCCCGCTCGACATGCCGCAGAAATTCGTGGCCCAGGCCGATGCCCGCATGGGCGCCTTCGATCAGGCCGGGCAGGTCGGCCAGCACGAAGCTGCGGTCCCGCGAGACCGCGACGATGCCGAGCATCGGGGTCTTCGTCGTAAAGGCGTAGTCGGCGATCTCGGGACGGGCACGGGAGAGCCGCGACAGCAGCGTGCTCTTCCCGGCGTTGGGCTTCCCGACGAGCCCCACGTCGGCGATCACCTTGAGCTCGAGGAGCAGGCGGCGGACCTCGCCCTTTTCACCGGGCGTGGTCTCGCGGGGCGCGCGGTTGGTCGACGACTTGAAGTGCAGGTTGCCCCAGCCTCCTGCCCCGCCCTTGGCCGCGACGATCGACTCGCCGGCGGCGGCCAGATCCTTGAGCACGAGCCCCGTGCCCTCGTCGATCACGACCGTGCCCGGCGGCACGAGCAGCACGAGGTCCTCGGCCATGCGGCCGTGGCAGTTGGCGGGGCCGCCTGATTCCCCAGCCGCTGCCCGCCACTGCTTGCGGTGTGCCAGCGCCGCGAGCGAATCGACGCCGGCCTCGGCCCGCATGATCACGCTGCCGCCGTCACCGCCGTTGCCGCCGTCCGGGCCGCCCAGCGGGATGTACTTCTCGCGCCGAAAGCTCTTGCAGCCACGTCCGCCGTTGCCCGCCGCCACTTCGATCTGCACGCGGTCGACGAACATGCGGCGCGATCAGTCGCCGAGCACGTTGATGCGACGGCCTTCGCGGTCGAAACCGACGACGCCGTCGACGAGCGCGTAGAGCGTGAAGTCGCTGCCCATGCCCACGTTCTTGCCGGCGTGGAACTTGGTGCCGACCTGCCGGACGAGGATGTTGCCCGCGCGGACCTGCTCGCCGCCGAATTTCTTCACGCCCCGACGCTGCGCGTTGGAATCGCGACCGTTGCGGCTGGATCCCTGACCCTTCTTGTGTGCCATGAGACGATGTCCTTCAGGAAACCTGCGTCTGTTCGAAACCCTGCCGCCCGCTTCCGGAGCTTGTCCGGAAATCTGGCGGCGGAAATCCGCCGTGAGCCGACGCCGTGCAGCGAGCCGGACGTCCGGTCGAACCGCTTCCGAGATGGACGGCCATCAAGGACCCGGATCCTCGATTTCGTACCTCAAAACCCAGGCATGGTCAATGCCCTCGGGCACCTTCGTGGCCGCCTCGTACAGGGCCGGCCCCCGGGGCCCGAAGAGCCCGACGAGCAGCTGCGGCAGGTCGGCGGCATCCTTGCGAGCGGCAAGCGTGGCCCGGATGACTTCGAACGCCGCCGCCGCATCTCCCGCGACGAGCAGACGGCGTTCCAGGTCGAGGTCGTCCAGGGTGGCGAGCGTCGTGGCCAACGACAGCTCCCGTGACAGGCTGCGAACGCGGCCGGCGGCCGGCCCGAAGCACGCCTCCGCCAGCCGTTGCCTGGCTGCGCCGGGTGGCAGGCGGTCGAGCGACTCGAAAATTGCGTTGAGGGATTCGAGCGGCTTCCGCTCCACGGCCTCGGGCGTGAGGTCGATCTCGGAAAGCGCCTGCCTACGGACCGCGTCGCGTTCCGGCGACACCGGCCCCGCGAGGGCTCGCGACAGCTGCTCGAAGGCATCCAACGCCAGATCGCCGAACAACGCCTTCACGATCCGACCGCGGGCCGTCGGCTCCGGGACGCCGGCGAGCTTTCCGACCACCTCGCGCAGCGGAGCGAGGCTGCTGCCCGGCGCGGCGGCGGCCGCCGCCGCGAGGTCGCTCCAGGTCAGCCCCAGTTCGGCCAGGCCGTCCGCGGGTCGCGATTTCACCAGCCGGGGCCGTCCCTCCGCCTCCAACAGCCTGCTCCCGAGCGTCATCCGCTCGAACATGCCGGCGGCGCCGACATGCAGCTCCTCCTCGACCTCGTCGACATCGTCGCCGGGCCGCCAGAAGTCGAGCTGGAGGCTTTGCAGCACGTGCTCGAACTCGGATGCCGGCGGGCGATCCTCCGTGAACGTGGCGTCTTTCCTGGGCCGCCAGCGGATGGCATTGGATAGCCCACGCACCGAGATCGTGAAGAAATCGAGCCGCGGATCGACGTCCGCCCAGACGGCGACGCCCCAGCGTTCGCCCCCGGGCGGAATATCGCTGGCAGCCATCGAGGCGCTGTCGAGCAGTTCACGGGCGGCGTCCTCGCGACGGCGGATCGGCCCCATGGCGCTGGGGATCACCCGGTCGAGGTAGCCGCGGTAGGTGGCCTCGCCCTCGTCGTCCGCCAGCCCTTCGAGGCTTTCGAGGACGAAGTGCGGAATGAATCGGACCGGCGTCTCGAAGGTCTCCACGGTCCGCTTCGTGGGATCATCTTTGTCGATGACGGTGCGACGGCCGCCCGTGTTCCGCACCCTGTACACGAGATACCAGACCTTCTTGCGGACCATCTTCGTGTCTGCAGCCGGGACGTCGACCTCGATCAGTCGGGGCGGCTTGAACGCGAATTCGAGGCACCAGATGTCGCGCTCGAACTCCCTCCCTTTGGCGCGTTCGAGGAGTGTCGTGTTCTTCGCCGCGAGGAGTGGCGTCCACTCCCGTTCCGCGGCCAGCCCGCGGGTCACTTCCTCCAGGTCGCCCCGCAGCACGTGCGAATCGCTGCTCGTATGGGGCGGCACGACGGTGAGCACGCCTGGGGCGAGGCGGCGAAACCCGGACCGGGCCGCGGTGCCAGCTGCATCGGCCGCAGCCGCCAGGCCAGCCGAGTCGATCGACCAAACAATGGCCGCGGACGCTGCCAGAGCGACCCCCCATAGGGAGAGGTGCCGTGGTTGCCTCCGCGGGCATGGTTCCACCGGCCGAACGGGCCGGCAGGGCATCTTTTGCAGCACGGTCATCGCACGCTCCCTCTCCGAAACTGTACCAAAAAGAGGCTTTTCTGCCTCCAAACGACACATTTTCTCCATATTTCCCAAAGCTGCTTGCTTGCCCAAAAACCGCATAGCAAACTCTTTGAAGGACCGTCACCAACGTGGAAAACTGACCTACTTCGGCGAGACAGTCCGAAAGACACTTGCGGCCCGCTGTACAGGGTGCCCGGCATCGTCCTCGTTTCCCGAAATCTCCCCATCGAACCAATGCTGGACCGGAATCGACTGCAACCACCGTCGACCGCAGCCGACGCCCCGGCCGTGGACTGGCCTTTGCCAGCCGCGGGCGGACTGTTTTGGTCGGCCGAGGACTACGATGCCACGGGCATCCTCGCCGGCGTCGACCCGTGCGAATCCAGGTACTGGTGGATGCCGGAGCTCCATGCCGCCCCCGGACTTTCGCCGCAGCCTGTGGCAACCGCCGGCATGGTCGACCGGAGCCTGCGTGCTGCTCATGCCGCCAGGCGGCCGTCGGCCCGCACCACGGCGGCAGCCTGAACCACCTCCGTGGCCAGGGCGGCATAATCGGCGGCGCCGTGCGAGTCCGGCGCGTAGTCGAAGATCGATTGGCCGAAGCTCGGCGCTTCCGCCAGCCGAATGTTGCGACGAATCCGCGCCTCGAAGACCCGCGCTTCCCCCCAGGCAGGGTGCCGCTGCGGGGCCGAGGCGAAGAAGGACTGCACGTCGCGGCCGACCTCCGCGGCCAGCCGCGTTCCGGCTTCGTACATGCAGAGCACGACGCCCAGCAGCCGCAGCCGCGGATTGACGTGCTCGGCCACCAGTTCGATGGTTTCGAGCAATTTGCTCAGGCCGTGGAGGGCCAAAAAATGCGGCTGGAGCGGCAGCAGCACCTCGTCCACCGCGGCCATGGCATTGAGCGAGAGCAGGCCCAGAGACGGCGGGCAATCCATCAGCATGTAGTCGAAGGCCCCGTCCGCATCGGCGCAGCACCGCGGCTCCGACTCGATCCGCTGCCGCAGGATCCCCTCGCGGCCGCCGCGGCCTGCCAGGGCGACTTCGACAGCCGAAAGATCAATGTGCGAGGGCACGACCCACAGGTTCTCGCCCGCCGGCACCAGCGCCGCGGCGAGAGGCTGGCCGGCGACGAGCACGTCGTAGGCCGACACGGGATGCGATCCCGGCGTGACGCCCGCGTGGAGCGTGGCATGCGCCTGCGGGTCGAGATCGACGAGGCACACCCGCTTGCCTAGCCGCGCCAGCGCCACGGCGAGATTGACGGAGGTGGTCGTCTTGCCGACGCCCCCCTTCTGATTGGCCACGGCGATGGATCGCATGGGAAACCTCGTGAGAGCCGGCCCGACCACCCGCGGATGCCCGGCGGGACCGCTCCGCGCAGCCGCCGTCGCGACGGGCTGCCGTCGGCCCGCAGGCGAGCGGGAGGATAGGGGCCGCCGCCCCCGCACAAAAGCCCGATTTCAGCGGATTTTTTCGCCGGTTTCGGCCGCTGCACGACCCCTGTGCAAGGGGTGTGATTCGCGCCGCCAGACGTCGTTGATCCACGTGTTGAGCCCGACAGTGATACGCCCCAGGCCGATCCGTCCCGGCCGTCCCACGACCGCAGCGGCGGGCCGAGAACCATCCAGATCCAGCACCAGGGTGGCCTGCCCGCCCGGCTCGGCAAACACCAGCGCCGCATCCCACGCGGCGATCGGCAACGGAGGCGTCGCGTCAGCCCCGGCGGCCTCTTCGCCCCAGCGGAAGTTGGCGTCCTCCACGAGGCCGCGACGCAGGTGTACCAGGCCCGGAGCGCGGGTCACGTCGATCCGCGCCACTTCCACGAGCCGCCGCGGGCCGTCCCCCTCGCGCACTGCCAGCAGCTGCACGCTCGGAGAAGTCGTGATCAGTCGGGCGACGTCCGCACCGTAAAACGCGAGGCATCTCCTGGTCTGCTGCCGTTGAAACCAGATGCCCAAGACGGCTGCGGCGACGCCCAGGAGCACCAGTCCCACGACCAACCACGCCCCGCCCGCGGACTGGCCGGGAAACGGCGGCCGGCTCGGCTTGGCAGTGACGTCTCGAGGCATCGGCTGGGTTCCACCGGCCCGACCGTCGGCCGCGGCAGCACTGTATACTCGGCTGCGTCCGGGGCAATACCGCCGATCGATCCCGCGACCAGGCCGCGTGTCAGGATTCCACACCGCAGGAGCCCAACAGCATGCCGAACGCCTTCGACCCCTACCGCGAAGCACTCGTGGTCGAGACCCACACGGTCTGGCCCGACGACTACGAGGACTGGTCCGACGTCGAAAAGTCGCGGGCCGAATCGCTGCTGCATGCCAGCCCGCAGGAAGCCGCCGAACTCGACTACGTTCGGCAGCACACCGGCTTCGCGCGGGTGATCACGGTGACCCCCGCCGACCTCGAGAGAGTCAGCGTCTCCTGACGACCCCGTGGCTTCGCAGCCCCCGCGCGAGGCCCGCCCACCGATCGGCTCGCGCTCCCCGACCGTGCCATCCGACCCTGCAACCATCCGCGTCGATCTGTCGGCGGCCCCCGCCTCCGGAGACCGCTCGTACGACATCGTGATCGGCAGCGGGGTGCTCCATGTGCTGGGGCGGGCGGTGGCGTCGGCCGGCGGCCGCCGCGCGTTCGTCGTGGCGGACGAGGCCGTCGTCGCCACGCACGCCGAGGATGTCTCCGCGGGACTGCGGGATGCGGGCGTGGACGTCTGGATACAGGAGATTCCGCGAGGCGAAGCCTCGAAGTCGATCGACCAGCTGCAACGGCTCTGGAGCGCCATGGCCCATCGGGCATTGGACAGGCACACCCACGTGGTCGGCGTGGGAGGCGGCGTCGTCGGCGATCTGACCGGATTTGCAGCGGCGACGTTCAATCGCGGGCTCGCGGTCTGGCACGCGCCCACGACGCTCGTCGCCCAGGTGGACAGCGCCATCGGGGGCAAGACGGGGATCAACCTGGACGCCGGGAAGAACCTCGTCGGCAGCTTCTGGCAGCCCCGCGGCGTGTTTTGCGACATCGACTCGCTGGCCACCCTGCCGCAACGCGAGTTCACCAGCGGACTCGCGGAGGTCGTGAAATACGGCATGATCCTCGACGCGGCGTTTTTCGGCTGGCTCGAGGGAAACGCGACGGACAT
>Ga0075471_10001554_pt1 | contig 15130 bp, 14 predicted proteins | sample DEB19_08_DNA_2_FD_74787 | JGI IMG/M metagenome (GOLD analysis project Ga0075471, IMG submission 74787) | Aqueous microbial communities from the Delaware River and Bay under freshwater to marine salinity gradient to study organic matter... | ecosystem: Environmental > Aquatic > Marine > Coastal ... | reverse complement strand
GTACGGTGCTGGCAGTCGGTGGACCGGTTGCCGCTCGGTGAGGCCATCGCACGCCGCGCGCCGGGCGCCCGGGTGCTCGTCGAGGTGAACCTCGGGGACGAGCCCCAGAAGGGCGGTGCGGCGCCGGGCGAGGTCCCGGGGCTCGTCGACGCGCTCGGTTCCCTCGGCCTCGAGGTCGCCGGGCTCATGACGGTGGCGCCCCTCGCCGGCGAACCGGCCCACTGGTTCGACGCGCTCGCGGCCCTCGCCGGTCGGCTGGGCCTCGCCGAGCTGTCGATGGGCATGAGCGGGGACTTCGAGGTGGCCATCGCCCACGGCGCCACGATGGTGCGGGTGGGCACCGCGCTCTTCGGGGCCCGTCCCCGACCCTGATCCGCGACCCACCCCGCGCCGGTCCGGTGCGTGGTGTCCGCTCGAGGCCGGGGGTGTCCCCGCCGTCGCAGGGCGGCGACGGTAGGCTCACGCGTCGCTCGAGGAGGTTGCAGCCATGCCCGGCTGGATGCGCAAGACCATGGACTACCTCGGCCTCTCGGACGTCGACGAGGTCGATCAGCCCTACGGCGCCTACGGCGACGATCCCGAGGGCTACGCGTACGACGACGAGCCCGAGGTGGAACCCGAGCCCGTCATCGCGCCGCCCCGACGCGAGCGCATGGTGCGCCCGACCGCGGCCCCGTCGGGCACGGTCCGCACGGTCGACCCCTCGACCCCGCCGACGGTCGCCACCCCGGTCGTCGACGTCACCAAGCCGATCATCCGTCCGGTGGCCGCGTCGAGCGCCCGCGTCCACGTCGTGGAGCCGCGCGGCTTCAACGACGCGCAGGAGGTCGGCGACCGACTGAAGGCCGGCCAGCCGGTCATCATCAACCTCCAGGGCATCGACAACGACCTCAAGCGCCGGCTCATCGACTTCTCGAGCGGGCTCACCTACGCGATCTCGGGCACCATGTCGCGGGTCTCGGACCAGGTGTTCCTGCTCACGCCGAGCAACACGGAGGTCTCCGACGAGGAGAAGGAACGCCTCCAGGCCCGCGGGCTCTACCGCCCGTAGATGCTCGCCGAACTGCTCTGCAACCTCATCACGATCTACCTCGTGGTGCTCGCGGCCCGGGCCGTGCTGTCCTGGTTCCCCCTCCGGCCCGACTCGCCGGTCGCCGGGATCGCCCGGGTGCTCGTCACGGTCACCGAACCGGTCCTCGAGCCGCTCCGCCGGGTGATCCCCCCGGCCGGGGTCATCGATCTCTCGTTCCTGGTGGCGTTCTTCGGCCTCTCGATCATCCGGTCGATCATCTGCCGCTAGGCGGATGTCCACCACCCGGCCGGGACGCGTCGCTACCATCCGGGGCATGGATGTGACGCCGCACGAACTCCGGGACGTCGAGATCAAGGAGGTGCGGCGCGGGTACGACTGCGACGCCGTCGACACCATCCTCGAGCGTGCCGCCGCCACCATCGAGTCGCTCCAGGAGCAGCTCCACCTCGCCGAGCAGCACGCCCGCGACGTCGAGGTGACCGGCTCGGCGGCCCGTCAGGATGAGGACGTGCTCCAGCGCACACTGCTGCTGGCCACCAAGGCCGCGGACGAGGCGGTCGCCGAGGCGAACGCGAAGGCCAGGGCCATCACCGAGGCGGCCGAGGCCCAGGCCCGGGCCGCAGTCGAGGAGGCCACCGCCGCCGCCCAGCGGGAGGCCAACGCCCAGCGCGTCACGCTCGAGGCCGAGGTCGGCGCGCTCTCCTCGCGCCGCGACGCGCTGTCCGCGGACGTGGACGCGCTCGAGCGGTTCGAGTCGGACTACCGCGATCGGTTGCGGCGAGCCATCCAGGCCGACCTCGACACGCTGAGCGCGTCCCGGGAGCCCGTGGGTGCTGCCGCCCGACCGAAGATCCACGATCTCGGTGATGCGGCGCCGGTCGCGCCCACGGTGCCGGCCGGTGGTCCGGCCACCGAGCAGCTCGAGGCGGTCGAACCCGCTCCTGCGATCGAGCCCGCGCCGTCCGACGGCGGTGACGCCGCATCCAGCCCGGCGCTGTTCGAGACCGCACCGACCCCGGAGTCGATGGACGACGACGAGTTCTTCGCGTCGCTGCGGGAGGCCGTCAACGACGACACCCCGCTCGGCCCGCGTGACGACGACATCCCCGAGCGCGCCATGTTCCCCGAGGAGCGTCGTTCGGGGATGTTCCGCCGCCGCCGGTAGGGGTGGGGCGGTCCTCCGACCGCCGCGATCAGGCGATCTCGATGCGGGCGGCCGCCGCCCCGTCGTCGAGTTCGAGCACGTGCCAACCCTCGGCCGCCACCGCCGACGCGTCCTCGATCGTCCAGCGGGTCGCGAGCACCTCGGCCGCGATCGTCGCACCGTGCTCGGCGATCGCCGCCCCCACCGCGCCCTCGGCGCGCAGGCTGAGGGCGATGCGGTCGGCGATCTCGAGCCCGGTGGCCTTGCGCAGGTCGTTGAGCGCCCGCACGAGGTCCCGAGCCGTGCCCTCCCGCCGCAGGCCGTCGTCGAGGGTGGTGTCGAGCGCGACGGCGATCCCGTCCTCCTGGGCGAGCGCGAACTCCTCGTGCGATGCGGCGCGCACCTCGATGTCGTCACGGTCGAGGACGATGGACTCCCCGTCGATCTCGACCGTGTAGGTGCCGGTGTCCTCGAGCGCGCGCCGTATCGTCGCGCCGTCGGCCGTCGAGAGGTGCGCCTTGAGGGCCGGCATGCGCCCACCGACCTTCGGGCCGAGCGTGCGGAAGTTCGGGTGCACGGTGTAGTCGAGCAGCCCCTCGAGGGTGGACACCGCCTCGAGCACCCGCACGTTGAGCGCGTCGGCGACCTCGGCCACGACCGCGTCGGGGAGGCGGAGTCCGTCGGGCAGCAGCACCATGGCGCGCCGCAGCGGTTGGCGGACCTTGAGGCGGGCGTCGTTGCGGGCGGCGAGGCCGAGGCTGACCACGGCCCGGGCCGCCGCCATCTCGGCCTCGAGCGCGGGGTCGAGTGCCCCGGTCTCCGCCCGCGGCCAGTCGGTGAGGTGCACGGACTCGGTCGTGTGGCACAGCTCCTGGTGCATCGCGTCGGCGACGAACGGCGTGTAGGGCGCCAGCAACCGGGTGAGGGTGTCGAGGCACTCGAACAGCGTGGCGTGGGCCGTCGGGTCGGAGTCCTTCCAGAACCGTGGGCGGGACCGGCGCACGTACCAGTTCGACAGGTCGTCGACGAAGCGGTCGAGGGCCTGCGCGCCCCGGAGCGCGTCGAACCCGTCGAGGGCCTCGGTGACCTCGCCGATCGTGTGGTGGAGCCGCGACCGCACCCACCGGTCGAGCACGTGGGTCGCCGCCGGCGCACCGGTTCCCGGCTCCCAGCCGTCGAGGTTCGCGTAGGTCACGAAGAACGAGTAGGTGTTCCAGAGCGTGAGCAGGAACCGGTTCGTCGTCTCGTCGATGCCCTCGACGAACACCCGCTTCGGGGTCCACGGGCTGCCGGCGCTGAACATGTTCCAGCGCAGCGCGTCGGCCCCGCGCGTGTCGAGCACGCTGAACGGATCGATCACGTTCCCCTTCGACTTCGACATCTTCTGGCCGTCCTTGTCGACGACGAGCGCGAGGCACACGACGTTCCTGTACGGCGAACGGCCGAACGCCATCGTGTTGATCGCGAGCAGCGTGTAGAACCAGCCGCGGGTCTGGTCGATGGCCTCGCAGATGAAATCGGCGGGGAACCGGCGCTCGAACATCGCCTCGTGCTCGAAGGGGTAGTGGAGTTGGGCGAAGGGCATCGATCCGCTGTCGAACCACGCGTCGAGCACGGGCTCGACGCGCCTCGCCTCGCCGCCGCACTCCGGGCAGGCGATCACGACCTCGTCCACGACCGGGCGGTGCGGGTCGAGGGCGCCGAGGTCCTCACCGGCGAGCCGTCCGAGTTCGGCGAGCGATCCGACGCAGGTGTCGTGATGGTCACCGCAGCGCCACACCGGGATCGGGGTGCCCCAGAACCGGTCGCGCGACAGTGCCCAGTCGACGTTGTTCTCGAGCCAGTCCCCGAAGCGGCCGTCCCGGATGTGCTCGGGGTGCCAGCCGACCTGCTGGTTCTCGCGGATCATCGCCTCCCGGTGGGCCGAGGTGCGGGCGAACCAGGTTGGCTTGGCCCAGTAGATGAGCGGCGTGCAGCGCCAGCAGTGCGGGTACGAGTGCTCGTACGCCGCGACGCGCTCGAGGCGGCCCGCGGCCCGGAGCCGTTCGATGATCCCGGCGTCGGCATCCTTGACGAACACGCCCTCATGCGCCGGCACGGCTGCGGTGAAGGCGGCGTCGGGACCGACCGGGTTCACGACCGGCAGTCCCTCGGCGGCGCCGACCTCGCGGTCGATCTCGCCGAACGCGGGGGCGAGGTGGACCATGCCGGAGCCGTCCTCGATGGTGACGAAGTCCGCCGCGACGACGCGCCACGCGTCGTCGGCCGCGACCGGCACGTCGTCGAACGGGCGCTCGTACCGGAGGCCGACGAGGCTCGCGGCGTCGACCGGGCCGACGATCTCGGCGTCCTCGCCCAGCACCGCGGTCACGCGGTCGGCGGCGAGCACGAGATCGCGTGCGCCATCACGGCCCCGGACGCGCACGTAGGGGATGTCGGGGCCGATCGCCACGCCGACGTTGGAGAGCAGCGTCCAGGGCGTCGTGGTCCAGACGAGGAGGTCGATGTCCTGGCCCACCACCGGGAACCGCACGTACACCGAATCCTCGGTGATGTCGCGGTACGCACCGGGCTGTCCGAGTTCGTGGCTGGACAGCGCCGTGCCGCACCGGCCGCAGTAGGGGATGACCTTGAACCCCTCGTAGATGTCACCCTGATCCCAGAGACGCTTGAAGACCCACCACACGCTCTCCACGAAGGTGGGGGACATGGTCCAGTAGGCGCCCTCGACGTCGAGCCACATGCCGATCCGTTCGGTGAGGGTCGCGAAGTCACCGACGTAGCGCTGGACGGACTCCCGGCAGCGGGCGTTGAACTCGGCGATGCCGAAGGCCTCGATCTGCTGCTTCCCGGAGAACCCGAGTTCCTTCTCGACCTCGACCTCGACCGGCAGCCCGTGGCAGTCCCACCCGCCCTGTCGACGGACGAGGTGCCCGCGCATGGTCTGGAACCGGGGGTAGATGTCCTTGAAGAGCCGGGCCCAGGCGTGGTGGAGACCCGGCCGGCCGTTCGCCGTGGGTGGTCCCTCGTAGAAGACCCACTCGGGGGCGTCGGCCCGTCGCCGGAGGCTCTCGTGGAACACCTCGGCGGCCCGCCACTGGGTGAGCACGCGCTGCTCGAGCGCGACGAGATCGAAGGGTCCGACGGGGCTGAACGGCACGGCCGGTACGGTACACAACGCCTCGGCGGCGCCCGCCGGTGGTCACGGCGCTCCGTCGGGGCGCACGGTGCGGGGTGACGCGCTTGATCCGCGGGATCCGGGCGGCTAGGGTGCCCCGCCCCCTCGCCCCGGATCGCAACAGGAGCAACCATGGCCCAGGCCGCTCGGAAGGCCGCCAAGAAGGCGCCCGCGAAGAAGGCCGCCGCACGGAAGGCGACCAGCAAGGCGGCGCCGAGGAAGGTCGCCAAGAAGGTCGCCCCGAAGAAGGCCACCAAGAAGGCCGCGCCGAAGAAGGTCGCCAAGAAGGCGGTCAAGCGGGCCGCGCCCAAGAAGGCGGTCAGGAAGGCCGCGCCGAAGAAGGTCGCGAAGAAGGCTGCTCCCAAGAAGCCCGCCAAGCGGGCGGCGGTGCAGACGCCGGCCCAGCGGGCGGCGGCGGCCAAGAAGGCGCGTGAGGCCGAGGCACGGGCGCGCGCGGCGGCCAAGCGTGAGGACGAGCGTCAGCGCGCGGCGGCCAAGCGCGAGGCCGAGCGTCAGCGCGCGGCGGCCAAGCGAGAGGCGGAGAAGGCCAAGCGCGAGGCCGAGCGAGCTCGTGCGGCGGCCAAGCGCGAGGCGGAGAAGGCCAAGGCTGCGGCGCGCAAGGCGGCCGAGAAGGCTCGCATCGAGAAGGCGAAGGCGGCCGAGAAGGCCCGGGCCGAGAAGGCGAAGGCGGCTGCCAAGGTGGCCGCCGAACGCGAGGCCGTCCGGGCGGCCAAGGAGCGGGAGCGGGCCGAGGCGGCGGCCAGGAAGGCCGCCGAGCGCGAGGCGGCCCGGGCCGCGAAGGAGGCGGCTCGCCTCGCCGCCGAGGAGGAGCGCAAGGAGGCCGAGCGTCGCGCCGCCGAGCTCGCGGCCCGCTGCCCGTACTCGGGCATCCGGTACGACGACGTGAAGCAGGCCCTCTCCGAGAGCGCCCGGCGTGGGCTCACACCGGCCCAGCTCGACACGTTGCGCACGCTGCTCACCGACGAGCGGGCGCACCTCACCCACCAGGCCGAGGAGATGCAGGCCGAGGCCGACGCGCTCGTCCAGGAGCGCGAGCTCGGTGACACGCAGTTCGACGAGGAGTCGGGTGAGGGCGACACGATCGCCATCGAGCGGGAACGCGACCTCATCATCTCCTCCCAGGCCCGGGAGACCGTCGAGGAGATCGACCGGGCGCTGGCCCGGCTCGACGCCGGCACCTACGGCCAGTGCGTACCGGGCGGGGTGCGCATCCCGTTCGAGCGGCTCGAGGCGATCCCGTGGGCCGAGCACTGCGTCATGTGCCGGAACCGGGTCGAGCGGCACCGCTGAGCGCCTCCGCCCGTCCCGTGACCTCCCGGCGGCGCCTGGTCGTCGCGTCGGCGATCGTGCTCGTCGTGGTGCTCGCCGACGTCCTCACGAAGACCTGGGCCGTGCGCGCCCTGGCCGACGGGCCGGTGTGGCTCGTGGGCGAATCGGTCGGGTTCGTCCTGTCGTTCAACTCCGGTTCCGCCTTCAGCATCGTGCAGTCGGGGGCGCCGGTCCTCGCGGTGGTCGCGATCGTCGCCGCCGGTGTCCTCGTCCGGACGGTCCTGCGCACCGACGACGTCTGGATGGTGGTCGGGTTGTCCCTCGTCCTCGCGGGAGCACTCGGCAACCTCGTTGACCGGGTGTTCCGCGCGCCGTCGTTCCTCCACGGGGCGGTGATCGACTTCGTGAAGGTCGGTCCCTGGCCCCTGTTCAACGTCGCCGACTCGGCCATCTCGATCGGTGCGGTGCTCATCGTCGTGCGCGTGCTGCTCGAGGGCCGCGAGCGCCCGGGCGCGCCCGCGGACGCCGACGGGGTCGAGCCGGCGGATACCGACGGGGTCGAGCCGGCGGAATCCGACGGGGTCGACACGTGAGCGAGCAGTACGAGGTCCCGGCCGCGCTGGCGGGGGAGCGGGTCGACCGCGCGGTGGCGCTGCTGACCGGTTGGACCCGGGTCGACGTGCAGGCGCTCATCGCCGACCGCAAGGTCGAGATCGACGGTCGACCGGTGATCAAGAGCCGGCGGCTCGAGGAGGGCGAGGTCGTCGACGTGCTCGCGGAACCGGAACCCGTCGGGCTCCCGGGCCCCGAGGACATCCCCATCGTGGAACGGTGGAGCGACGAGGACGTCATCGTCATCTCGAAGCCTCCCGGCCTCGTGGTGCACCCCGGCGCCGGCAATCCCGATGGCACCCTCGCGAACGCACTGCTGCACCACCACCCGGAGCTCGCCGGGGTCGGGGAGCCGACCCGGCCGGGCATCGTCCACCGTCTCGACCGCGACACGAGCGGCCTCATGATCGTGGCGCGCACCGAGCGCGCGTACGCGCGTCTCGTCGAGGCACTGGCCGACCACGAGGTCGAACGGCGGTACTTCGCGCTCGTGTGGGGCGTGCCCGAGGCGCCGCGGGGCGTCATCGACGCGCCGATCGGTCGCTCCATCCGGGTCCCGACGCGCATGGCGGTCCGGCAGGGCGGGCGCGCGGCCCGGACCCACTACGAGGTCGTCGAGTCCTACGCCGACCCGGAGGTGGCGTTGCTCGAGTGCACGCTCGAGACCGGCCGTACCCACCAGATCCGCGTCCACGTCGCTGCGATCGGACACCCCGTGGTCGGGGACGTCGCCTACGGCGGGAACCGGCCGAGCCTGCCCATGGCCCGCCCGTTCCTCCACGCCGCGGCACTCGGGTTCGACCACCCGGTCACCGGCGATCGGGTGGAGATCACCGAACCGCTGCCGCCCGACCTCCAGGCGGTGCTCGCCGGCCTCGAACCCTCAGCCTGAGGGCACCGCCACCGCGAAGGCCTCGAAACCGGGCAGCGGGATCACCCGCCCGTCGACGCCGACCACGACCCCGGTCCCCCGCATGCGCTCGACCGTCGGTGCCGCCGCCTCGGGTCCGAGCACCATGACCGCCTTGGCGAGCACCTCGGCCGTGGTGGCGTCGCCGGCGACGATCGTGACCGCACTCGGAGCGTGATCGATCGGCGCGCCCGTGCGGGGATCGATGAGGTGGTGCCGGGGCTCGCCGCCCTGCGTCCAGCGCCGTCGGGCGGTGGAACTCGTGGCGACACCGCCCGCCCGCACGGCGAGGTGGGTCGAGGGGATGGCCTCGATCGCGATGATCCAGGCCGGGCCCTCGGGTGGGGTGCCGGCGACGTGGAGGTCGCCGCCGATGGACACGCACACCCCGCGCGCACCGGCCGCGAGCGCCTCGCGGGCGACGAGGTCGGCGGCCCGACCCTTCCCGATGCCCCCGAGATCGAGGTGGAGCCCCTCGGGCAGGGTCACGCTGCGCACGAGGGGATCGAGCGCCACCGCGTCCATGCCCGGTGCGGGCCGGGCCTCGGGACCGGCCGCCTGCACGCGGTCGAGGCGGTCGAAGTCCTCGGTGTACCCGGCGTCGCGCACCGCGTCGTGGACGCTCGGATCGAAGGCGCCGCCGGTGGCCCGCCAGGCCTCGATGCTCGTCTCGAGGACGGCGAAGGTCTCCTCGGCGACGACGACCGGTCGCCCCGGATGCTCGTGGAGTCGCTGGAGCTCGCTGTCCGGGCGGAACCGGCTCCACCGGGCCTCGAGTCCCTCGATCCTGCTCCGGGCCGCGTCGAGCATCGCCTCGGTGCCGCCGACGAGGACGACCTCGACGTCGGTGCCCATCGCCCGCCACTCGCGACGGAGCGCCCCGGCCCGGTCGGGGCTGGAGCGCTCCTCGTGCGTCGGATCCGTCACCGCGCTGGCGTCAATCGTCGTCCGGTTCGGTCGTCGACGTCGTCGTGCCGTCATCGTCGTCGTCGGGTTCGGTCGTCGATGTGGTCGAGGGCGCCGTGGTCGAGGTCGGCGCCGAGGGGTCCGCGGACGCCGGACGGGAGGCCGGTGCCCCGGGCCGACCGTTCGCGGCCGGACCGGAACCTCCGGGTGCGGTACCCGTCGTGCCCGAGGCCGCTCGGACATCGGGCACGATCGGCGCCGACGCACCCTCCGAGGAACCCGGGCCGGGTCGGGCGGTCGTGGTCGTGGGCGCGACCGGGCTGAACGTGCCGGTGCGCCGGTCGGCGCCACCGATGCTGACCACCGACGCGGCCGCGATCGATCCGGCGACGACGGTGATGCTCACCGCCAGGCCGATGGCGAAGCCGCGTCCGGGCCGCACGGTCAGTCGTCCTCGTACGAGTCCTCGGACCCGTCGTGGTCGGACTCGTCCTCGTCGTGGTCACCATCACGGTCGTCGTCGGCGTCCTCGTCGTGGTCCTCGTCCGAGATGCCGGGCACGTCCTCGTCCTCGTCCGCGTCGTCGTCGACGGTCGGCACAGTGGTGGAGGTCGACGTGGTCGTCGGGTCGATGCCGGTCTCGCCGGTCGGACCGGTCTCGCCCGTGGTCCCGGTGATGCCGGACTCGCCGGTCGGGCCGGTGTCGCCGGTCACCCCGGACACCTCGGCCACGGCCGGTGCGCTCTGGCTCGGCGCGCTGAGCGCGCCGGCGGCGAGACCGCCGGCGGCGAGGGCGATCGTCGTCGATGCGATGATGGCGAGGAGGCGCTTGGGCTCCATGAGGGCTCGTTTCGTTCGGGTCCCGGGCTCGGGGTGCTCGGGCGCTTCATCGGTGTCGGCTCCGGTGGTGCGACCCACCGTCCTCGATGGCAACCACGGTACCGAGGCCGACCACAGCGGGTGGTCAGGACCGGGCCAAGATTCGGCAAAGGCGGGCGCCCGCCGGACCGCCGGTGTGGGAGGTTGGCACCGTGGACGTGCTCATCGTGGAGGACGACGACTCGATCGCGGAGCCGCTGGCCCGCGGGCTCGAACGCGAGGGCCTGCGGCCGCGGCGGGTGGCGACCGGGGCCGACGCGCTCGGGGCCGCACCGGCCGACGTGGTGCTGCTCGATCTCGGACTGCCCGACATCGACGGTCGCGACGTCTGCCGTCGCCTCCGCGAGGTCTCCGACGTGCCGATCATCGTCGTGAGCGCCCGGGGCGAGGAACTCGATCGGGTGCTGCTGCTCGAACTCGGCGCGGACGACTACCTCGTCAAGCCCTTCGGCCTCCAGGAGCTGGTCGCGCGGATCCGGGCCGTGACGCGGCGCGCCCGGGGCGGGACCCGTGCCACGGCGACCGGGGCCGAGGCCGTCCCGCCGAGCGTGGGTGCGCTCGTGGTCGACCGCCGGTCCCACCGGGTGACCGTGGACGGGATCGAGGTGGTGCTGACGCCGAAGGAGTACGACCTCCTCGCGTTCCTCGCCTCCGACCCCGGCCGGGTGTTCACGCGCTCGGAGATCTTCGACGAGGTCTGGGATCCGCACTGGTACGGACCGACGAAGACCCTCGACGTCCACGTGGCCTCGGTCCGCCGCAAGCTCGGCGACCCGGGATGGATCGAGACGGTGCGCGGCGTGGGGTTCCGCCTGGTGGATCCGAACCTGTGAGGCGACGCCTGCTCCTCGGGTACATGACGATCACCGTCATCGTCCTCATCGTGCTCGAGGTGCCGCTCGGGGTCGCGTACGCGACCGCCGAACGGCGACGGCTCCTGGCGAACGTGCAGCACGACGCGCTCGCACTGTCGATCCGGGCCCACGAGCCGGTCGACGCCGGGGACCTCGCCGCGCTCGGGACGATCGCGGCCGCCTACCGGACCGAGATCGGCGGACGGGTCGTCGTGGTCGACCGGGTGGGCCGCCTCCTCGCCGACTCCGATCCGCTCGCCGGGTCGGATCCGGCGCGGTCCTTCGCTGATCGTCCGGAGTTCCGTGCGGCCCTGCGGGGCGCGGAGGCCGACGGCACCCGGCGTTCCGACACGCTCGATCAGGACCTGCTCTACGTGGCCGTCCCGATCGTGTCCGACGGCGTGGTGGTCGGGGCGCTCCGGGTCACGTACCCGACCTCCTACGTCGACGCACGGGTCCGCAACGTCGCGATCGCGCTCATGGCCCTCGCCGTCGCGGTCGTGGCGCTCGTCTTCCTCGTGAGCCTGTGGCTCGCGCGATCCGTGTCGCAGCCGGTCTCGGACCTCGAGGGCGCCGCCCGTCGACTCGGGGCCGGTGACCTCGGGGCGCGGGCGCCGGTGCCCCGCGGACCGGCGGAACTCCGGGTGCTCGCCGAGTCGTTCAACGCGACGGCCACGCGTCTCGGATCCCTCGTCGAATCGCAGCGGGCGTTCGTGGCCGATGCGTCCCACCAGCTCCGCACGCCCCTGCAGGCCCTGCGGTTCCGGATCGAGACGCTCGAGCTCGACGTCGCGGCGGGCCGCCCGGCCGACGCGGCCGACCTCGAGGGTGCCCTCGCGGAGGTCGAGCGCCTCTCCCGCCTCGTCGACGGGCTGCTCGCGCTCGCTCGGGCCGAGGGCGCGGCGAGCGCACCGACCGACACCGACCTCGCCGACCTCGTCGGCGCCCGGGTCGACGCCTGGGCCGCACTGGCGGCCGAACGGGGCGTGGCGATCCTCGCCGAGGTCGACCCGACGGTGCGCGCCGCGGTGACGCCGGGACACCTCGAGCAGGTGCTCGACAACCTGCTCTCGAACGCGATCGATGTCGCACCGGAGGGCAGCCACGTGCGCATCACGGCGGGCGCGCCGGTCGGGGCCGTGATCGAGGTGCGCGTGACCGACGAGGGGCCGGGCATGGACCCGGCCCGTCGCGCCCGGGCGTTCGACCGCTTCTGGCGCCCCGCCGGGGCGGCCGCGGGTGGTTCGGGGCTCGGGCTCGCCATCGTGCGGGGCCTCGTGGAGGCCGACGGCGGCTCGGTCGAACTCGACGAGGGGCCGGGCGGGGGCCTCGAGGTCCGGCTCCGGTTGCGGGCGGGCGAGCGGGCCTGAGGTCGCCGGCTCAGTCCGTCGTCGCGTGCCCGCGCACCGTGCGGGCCACGAGGTCGGCCAGCGTCGTGGCGTCGAGGTGGCGACGCATCTCGTCGCCGACCGAGACCCACACCTCCTGGAGCACGCAGTGCCCCTCGCAGTGGTCGTGGTCCTCGATGGCCGTGGTGATCGGCCCGTCGACCGCCGCGAGGATCTCGGCGAGCGTGATCTCGTCGGCGGGCCGGGCCAGCACGTAGCCGCCGCCGACGCCCCGCTTCGATCGCACGAGCCCGGCGCCCTTGACCGCGAGGAGGATCTGTTCGAGGTACGGCTGGGGGAGGTTCGTGCGCTCCGCGATCTCCTTCACCGACGTCGGGCGCTCCGAGCCGTGCAGCGCGAGCGACAGCAGGGCGCGTGCCGCGTAGTCACCTCGAGTCGAGACCCTCACGGCGGGCATCGTCGCACACGTCGAGGTGGGCGCACCGGCCCGGCGCCGGCGGCGGGTACGGTCCGGGCGTGGAGCCGCCCCGTCCCGATCCGTCGGCCCCCGACCTCGCCGGCCTCGTCCTGGCGCTCGGGGAGCTCCGGCCGTCCTGGCTCCCGGGCCCGGCCCGGGACGCGGCCCGGACGGTGCTGCTCGTGCTGGACGGGCTCGGCCACGAGCAGCTCGACGCCAACCGATCCATCGCCCCGAACCTCGCGGCGATGGATGGCGGGTGGATCTCGAGCGTCGTCCCCTCGACGACCTCGGCCGCGCTCACCTCGATCGTCACCGGCCGCCACCCGGTCGAGCACGGGGTGCTCGGCTACCGGGTGCGCGAGGGCGACGACGTGCTCAACGTGCTCCAGTGGCGCATGGAGGGGGGCGGACGCGCGCCCGACCCGGCGACCTTCCAGCGGTACGCCGCGTTCGGGGGGCGGCCGGTCCCGGTCGTGACGCAATCGTCGTTCCGCAACTCCGGGTTCACCCGGGCCCACCTCGCGGGCGTGGAACTCGCCGGCTGGTCGACCGTCGCGGTCCTCGTCGAGCAGTGCGTGCGGGCGGTGCGGGCCGGGGCACCGCTGGTGTACGCGTACTACCCGGGGGTCGACACGGTCGCGCACGAGTTCGGCCTGGACGACGACCGGTACCGGGCCGAGGTCACCTTCGCCGATCGACTGGTCGGGTGGCTGCTCGATGCACTGCCGACCGACTGCGCGCTGCTCGTGACGGCGGACCACGGCCAGGTGGAGGTCGGCCCGGACGGGTGGCTCGAGGTCACCGAACTCGCACCCCTCGTGGCGCTCCAGGCCGGTGACGGCCGGTTCCGGTACCTGCACGCACGCGAGGGCCGGTCCGCTGCACTCGCCGGTGCGGCTCGGGAACTGGCGGGGGACCGGGCCTGGGTGCTGACCCGCCGCGAGCTCCTCGAGGGCGGGTGGCTCGGTCCCGCGCGTCCGTCGCCGGCGGCCGGGGCCCGGATCGGCGACGTCGTGCTCGCCGCACGGGACCGGTGGGCCTTCATCGACCCGGCGCTGCGGCGTGAGGCGGGTCTCGTCGGTGCCCACGGCAGCCTCACGGACGCCGAGATGCGGGTGCCCCTGCTCGCTGCCCGGGGGCGGGCCCGGACCGTCTGATCGGACCGCTCCGTCGGGGGCCGGCCGCCCGGGAACCGCCCCTGTCGCCGCGCCCGTCGATGGTCTATCGTCCCCGAGTTACACGGCTGTCATTCATCCACAGGTCCCTCCACAGGGTGGGGACATCCCGGGGCCCGGTCCCGGTCGGCGGGGTGACGGCGCGTGGAGGCGTCCGGTCGCTCCGGTGGTCGGACGTCGGGGGCGGTCGTGCGGACCGCCCCGGGGAACGCGGCGGACGTGTCGGTGCGGTGATGAGGGCAGTGGATTCGGTGGAGCGGGGTCGGGTCGCAGGGCCCGTGGCGGGAGCGCCGACGCGGCGCGCCCGGACGGTGCGCGCGATGGTGGCGCGGTGAGCAAGTCCTTCGTCCACCTGCACCTGCACACCGAGTACTCGATGCTCGACGGGGCGTCGCGCATCGACGAGGTCGTGGCGGCCGCACAGGCCGACGGGCAGCCGGCGGTCGGCATCACCGACCACGGGAACATGTACGGCGTGCTGCCGCTGTACCAGGCCGCGCGTGACCGCGGGATCACCCCGGTCCTCGGCATGGAGGGGTACTTCGTCGACACCAGTCGGTTCGACCGCCCGCGCCGCAGCGAGCACGAGATGTACCACCTCACGCTGCTGGCCGAGTCCACCCAGGGCTACCGGAACCTCATGAAGGTGTCGTCGCACGCGTACCTCGACGGCTTCTACTACAAGCCCCGGACCGACTGGGAGCTGCTCGAACTGCACTCCGAGGGCCTCATCGCCACTTCGGGTTGCCTCGGCGGCATCGTCGCGCAGCGCATCCTCGCCGGTGACGACGCGGGGGCCGAGGCCGCCGCAGTGCGGTTCCAGGAGATCTACGGCCGCGACTCGTTCTTCATCGAGCTCCAGGACCACGGCCTCGACGAGGACGTCATCGTCACGCCGAAGCTGCTCGAGCTCGCGGCACGCATCGACGCGCCGCTGCTCGCCACGAACGATTCGCACTACACCCACGCCCACAACGCGGAGGCCCACGACGCGCTGCTCTGCGTGCAGACCGGCGCCAAGATCCACGACACGAACCGGTTCCGGTTCGACGCGCAGGAGTTCTACATCAAGACCGCGGACGAGATGCGCACGCTGTTCTCGGAGGTTCCCGAGTCCTGCGACAACACGCTGCTCATCGCCGAGCGCGCGAACGTCGACATCGAGTTCGGCGCCGCCGTCCTGCCGTCGTTCCCGGTGCCCGACGGTCACACCGAGGACTCGTACCTGCTCGAGCTCACGCTCGCCGGAGCGCGGGAGCGCTACGGGTCCGAGCCCGCACCGCACGTCCTCGAGCGCATCGAGTTCGAACTCGACGTGATCCGGGACATGGGGTTCTCGG
>Ga0075471_10001551_pt1 | contig 15144 bp, 13 predicted proteins | sample DEB19_08_DNA_2_FD_74787 | JGI IMG/M metagenome (GOLD analysis project Ga0075471, IMG submission 74787) | Aqueous microbial communities from the Delaware River and Bay under freshwater to marine salinity gradient to study organic matter... | ecosystem: Environmental > Aquatic > Marine > Coastal ... | reverse complement strand
TTGAAAGTTGAAGGTTGCAAGTCGGGGTGGCGCGATGGCCTCAACCTGCAACTTGCAACCAACCACTTGAAACGGGCGAAGGGGCTTACGCTTGTTCGACGATCTTCACGCTGATGATGGTTTGCTTGGCCAGCGGGCGATCGCCGGGTGCGGTGGGCGTGGTGGCGATCTTCTCCAACACGTCGTCCCCATTGATGAGCTGGCCGAACGCCGTGTATTGGCGGTCGAGAAAGCGCGGGTCGCCATGGCAGATGAAGAACTGGCTGCCGGCGGAATTCGGGTCGCTGGAGCGCGCCATGGAGAGCACGCCGCGAGTGTGGGCCTTGTCGTTGAACTCGGCCTCGATCTGGTAGCCGGGACCGCCCGTACCCCACTGGCGCTGCTTGGAATCGTCCTTGGTCAGCGGGTCGCCGCCCTGGATCATGAATCCCTTGATCACGCGATGAAAGCACGTGCCGTCGTAGAAGCCTTGTTTCGCCAGCTTCTTGAAATTCTCGACGTGGCCGGGCGCAACGTCCGTCCAGAATTCGAGGGTCATTTCACCGGCGCTGGTGGTAAGAATTGCAACTTCGCTCATAATATTGTTTGGGGTTAGAAGGGGTTACTTTTTGGAGTCGTCAATCAGCTTTGCGGACTTGATGTAATCTAGGTTGGGAAAGGATGCCGTCAGGTAGGTATTGCCCCGCATCTGAATGGCACCTTGATCAGGGCGCTCGCCGGTTTCGCTGTTGATCTTGTCCACGACATCCATGCCCTCGATTACTTTGCCGAAGGGAGAGAAGCCCATACCATCAAGATTTTGATTGTTGCCAAAGTTGATGAACAGTTGCGTTGTGCGAGTGTTTGGCCCCGCCGTTGCAAAGGAGATTGTTCCCCGCGTGTTGCTTCCTTTGACCGGGTCATCGGTGATGTTGGCTTCGCGCCACTTAGCTGAGACCGCCGGATCACCATGGATGCCAAACTGGGCCATGAATCCGGGGATTACGCGAAAGAAGGCGATATCCTTGAAGTAGCCTGAGCGAACCAAATTGTAGAAGCGGTCTGCACCTTTCGGCGAAAGCGAACGAGTGACCTCAATGGTGAATTTTCCCTTGGTAGTCTCAAACTCTACTTTAAAGCTTTCCGGGGCCTTTTCGGTAAGTTTTGAGGGGTCGTTAAAACTCGGAGCTGTGGGTTTAGCCTCGGCCTTGGGCGGCTCGGGTTTGGTCTCTGCCGTCTTTGTTTCCTCCGCACGGGCGAGAGACAGGCCCAGCGCGAGGGTAAGTGCACACACAGTCCAAACGTTTTTCATAAGGGCGGCCAAGCTTCCACAAGCGCCCGGCAAAGTCACGCCGGGAATCGGGCCTCCCGTGGCTGCATCCAGCAGAACGCGGCCGGCTTGTCTGACGGGGTTCCGAGGACGAGGAGGAAACGATGGCGCCGACGATCCTGAGGACGCGCTGCGTCTGTTGCGAGGCAAACGTTGGCCGAGCTCTGACGACACGGCGCACAACAGTCACAGCCGCCACTTGCCACCGGCGCGGGCAGGCGATACAACACCTTTGCGCGCCGCGCATTCCCAGCCATGAAGAAAATCAAACGCATCGGCATTCTCACCTCAGGCGGCGACGCCCCCGGACTCAACGCCGCCATCCGCGCCGTGGGCAAAGCTTGCCTGGGTGTTTACAGCATCGAAGTCGTGGGCGTTCACGATGGGTTCATTGGCCTCGTCGAGAACAACATCGTCCCGCTCGAGAAGGGGGCGCTGGGTGGAATTCTCACCAACGGCGGCACCATTCTTGGCACCAGCCGCGTCAAACCGCACCGCATGGAGGTGAAAGGCAAGGTCCGTGACATGCGCGATGTCATCATGGAGAACTACCATCGCAATGGATTGGACGCGCTCGTGTGCATCGGCGGCGGCGGCACGCACAAGAACGCCCTCAAGCTCATCGAGAAAGGGCTGAACATCATCACCCTGCCGAAGACGATTGACAACGACGTGGCGCTCACGGACACGAGTTTTGGCTTCGACACCGCGCTGGGCATCGCGACGGAGGCATTGGACCGATTGCACAGCACCGCGCACAGCCATCATCGCATCATCGTGGCCGAAATCATGGGACACCGCGCGGGGTGGCTCGCGCTGGGCGCGGGCATTGCCGGTGGAGCGGATGTCATTTTGATCCCGGAGATTCCCTACGACATCAACACCGTGGCCAAGGCCATCCGGCGGCGCAGCGAGAAGGGCACGAACTTCAGCATCGTGGCGGTGGCGGAAGGCGCACTCTCCAAGGAAAATGCCGCCCTCTTCAAAGGCGCCAAGAAGCGCAAAGACAAGGCCACGACGGCAGCCGCCAAACTCAAAGCCAAACAGGAGCTCGCCGACCTCGATCACGCGCACGCGGGCAACACCCTCCGCCTCGCGCATCAACTGGAGGAATTGACCGGGTTGGAATCACGCCTCTCGATTCTGGGTTACGTGCAACGCGGCGGAACGCCGTCGCCGGCCGACCGATTACTCGCGACGCGGCTGGGCGCGGCCTGTGCCGAACTGATTCATCAACGCGTCTTCGGTGTGATGGTGGCCGCGCGCGGGGATGGCTGGCATCCGGTGCCCATCCGGGACGTGGCGGGCAACCGCAAGGAAGTGCCCCGTGATCACCAGTGGGTCCAGGCCGCACGAGCAGTGGGCACGTGTCTGGGGGATTGAAGCAAGTTGCCTGCCCCAAGCAGGCCGCAGTGACTTTTCCCTGAAATTTGGGGTTTGTGGCTTGCACGAAACCAAAAAGCGGCTAGGAATTCTTGGCCTCGGCAAACCCCAACCCAAATAAATCCCTGCGATGGGTCTATTGGGCGGGTCTGAACCCACCCGGTTCGTCCGAGTGAAACCCAAGCAACCGAGTCAAGTTTATGTCAGACGCCCCGAAGTATCAGCGCCCCGCCTTCGACGCAGCCCTCCAAGAATGGACCAAAGTCCTCAACGGCTGCGGTCTCCCGACCAAGTGCGAATGGATCCTTGATGAGAACCTCGTCTTCGAGAAGGACCCGCAACATGCGGGCGGCGTGAAGGTGTCGTATCAGACACAGTTCACACTGCGTCCCAAGGATCTCGCGCAGATGACTTACGAGTTCTTCACCCACGACGACGCGCGGATGGTGTTCTACCGCCTCGGCACCAGCCGGGGAAAATCCATCTGCCTGCTGCTCTGCGATCCCATTTTCGAGACGCGCGGACCCGAGGAAGGTTTTCTGCGCCGTGACGACTGGCTCATCTCCTTCCGCCCCGGCGCCCAGACGGAGATCGAGGAAGTCACCGAGGCTGAGCGTTACAAGAGTCGCCTGATCAGCGGGCGTCCCCTCGCTGACGTGGATTTCTGCATGCCGCTGGCCGCCTTGCGCGAGATGGAAGTGCATGGCCGCGTGCTGACGCCTTACGAGCGTTTTGGCGTGAAGATGATCGGCGCGTGGCAACGCTGGCAACGGGTCTCGGGGGAATGAACGAGGCGTGGTTGCAAGTCGCAGGTTGAACGTTGCTAGTTGCGCCACGCGGCTGCATTCAACCTTCAACATTCAACCGCCCTCTGTAATCTGGACGCGGTAAGCATCATCACATGACCAGCACTGAAAAACTCCTGCGTGCGCTCGTCGCATTGCCCAGCGTGAACCCGGCCTTTCTGCCTGCGGGACACAAGCACGCGGGCGAGCAGGCCATTGCGGAATTTCTAGCCACGGTTGGCGCACGCGCCGGCCTGGACGTTGAACTTCAGCCCGTTCAACCTGGTCGCCCGAATTTAATCGCCCGTCTCGCCCCACGCGGCACCACGAAACAGCGCATCCTGCTCGCCCCGCATCTGGACACCGTTCCCGCAGCTGACGACCAATACACGCCCACTGCCAAGATGGGCCGATTGCACGGACGGGGCGCGTGTGACACCAAAGGGTCCGTGGCCGCGATGTTCTCGGCGATGTGCGAACTGGCACACGGCGACCGTCGTCCGGCGGAGACGGAAATCATTTTTGCCGGGTTGGTGGATGAAGAGTCCTGCCAGACCGGCTCGCGGGCTTTGGTGGCCAGAGGGATGAAGGCCGACCTCGCCATCGTGGGCGAACCTACCAAGCTCAGCGTGCTGACCGCGCACAAAGGCAACATCTGGATTCGGGTTGAGACCACTGGGAAGGCGGCGCACGGCGCCACGCCACAGCTGGGGCGAAATGCCGTCCATGCCATGGCACCCATCGTGGAAGCGTTTGAAACGGACTATCGCGCGCAGCTCGCGAAGCGGAAGCATCCGTTGCTCGGCACCGCCACGTCCAACATCGGTGTCATTCGTGGGGGCACGCAGGCGAACATCGTGCCCGGCAGTTGTGCGGTTGAAATCGATCGCCGCACGTTACCCGGCGAGACCGATGCGGACGTGACGCGCGAGGTGAAGGAACTGTTGAAGAAGCACAAGGTCAAGGCCGAGTTCAGCTTCATCAAGCCGGGCGCCTGCCTGCCGATGGAAACCGATCCCGGCCTACCGCTCGTTCGTCATTTCATGAAGAGCATCGGACAAGCCAAGCCGCAGGGCGCGCAATACTACTGCGATGCATCTGTCCTCTCTGTGGGCGGCACGCCCAGCGTCATCTTCGGTCCCGGCGACATCGCGCAGGCACATACCGCCGACGAATGGATCGAGCTCGATCAACTCGAACGCGCCCGCCGCATCCTGGTCGAGTTCCTGCACTCGTTGCCGTGAGCGACGCCGAACACAAATCCGCCTTCTTCCGGCAGAGCGGTTGGCTGATGATCGCCAATCTCGTCACGGGCGCGCTCATGTGGGGCGTTCACGTGGTGACGGGCAAGACGTTGACGGAGGCGGAATACGGCACCGTGGTGAAGATGTTCGCCGTCACCATCCTCATCCCCGTCATCCCCTTACAATCCGTGTTTGCCCGTGAAACGGCGGCGGCGATGGCGTTAGGGCAGACCCAATCACTGGCCGGACTCATCCGCAAATCCATGGCGGGCATCTTCGCCATCTGGCTGGCGGCACTCGTTGTGATGTTGTGGTTTCAGCCCACCATCCTGACGGAGTGGAAAGTTGCCGACCCGGCCGCGCTTTGGCTGCTGGCCGTCGTGGTGCTGGGCATGATGTGGTTTCCATTGTTCTTTGGCGCGCTTCAGGGTTCGCAAAATTTTCTCTGGCTGGGCGGCAGCATGATGGTGAATGGCACCGCGCGATTGCTATTCACCTGCCTCGCAGTTTTTCTGGTCGTGAAATCAGCAGCAGGTGTCATGGCTGCCGTCACCGCAAGCGTCGTCATCACGCTGACCCTTTCCATGTGGCAATCCCGCGCGCTATGGACCGGTCCCTCCGCCCCGTTCCGCTGGCGTGAACTGTTGCCCAAGATGATTCCCGCCCTGATGGGCTTCACGGCGTGCCAGTTCATCTTTTCGGCAGACACCATCTACGTAGGAGTGTTTTTCTCGGCGGAGGAAACAGGCTTTTATGCGGCGGCGGGAACGCTTTCGCGCGCGCTGATCTGGCTGGTTTTGCCGCTGGCGACCGTCATGTTCCCCAAGCTGGTGCAAAGCGCCGCACGCTCTGAGAAAAGCAACCTGCTTGGGCTCACGTTACTCAGCACGCTCGCGCTGGCGATTGTAGGCGCGGTCGGGCTGGTCGTGTTCGGCCCCTTGGCCATCAAGCTGGTTTACAAGCCCAGCTATCTGGCGGTTGTGACGGATATCCTGCCGTGGTATGCCGGGGCGATGATTCCGTTGTCGGTGGCGAACGTGCTCGTCAACAACCTGCTCGCGAAATCGGATATGCGGGTGGTTCCATGGCTGGCGGCGCTGGCCGTGGGTTACGGCATCGCCATCAACCTGTGGCATCCCAGCCTGAAGGCCGTGCTGCAAATGCTCGGCGGCGTGACGATGATGCTGTTCCTGATTTGCGCCGTGTTCACGTGGGCATTGCCGCGCCGTGACAATACCCCAAGCACACCGGCAATGGGTGGAGTTTAGTTCTCCGGCCCGTGCCGATGCGGTGCGCGCAGCTTCCGGTAAACCCACGCTTCCACGGGGCGTAAACCTTTCAACAGCCCATGAAACGGCGAATAAATCAGCCGCAACCTGACCACCGAGAGAAACATCGTCAGGGAAGACCGGAACAACGAGGCCGACACTTTCGATCCCGCTTTGTCGGTCCATTCGGTGGGCACTTCCAAGACCGAAAAACCGGCACGCTTGGTGGCCACGATAAAATTCACATCGAACGCCAAGTCAGCGATCCGCAGGTCGTTCATGATCTTCTCAGCCGCTTCGCGGCGGATAACCTTGGCGGGGCACTGCGTGTCCTTGATATGCATCCAAAACAGCGATTCCACCACGAGATGAAAGCAGCGGCTGGTGAACCGGCGGAACAGCGGCTGCGCCTGGTGCAACACCGCGCCCGGCAGCCAGCGTGAGCCAATCACGCAATCCGCCTTCACCGTCAGCTTCACCAGTTCATGGAAAGACTTGGGCGGGGTGGCGCCGTCCGCATCCACGTAGCCAATCAAGTCAGCCATGGGGGCGAGTTTGATCCCCTCGATCAAGGCGCCGCCCTTGCCGATGGGCGCGGGGTGATTCTGCCAGGAAATGACGGGGTGCGCGGAGGCAACGCGCTTCACAATCTCCAACGTGTTGTCGCGGCAACCATTCAGCACCACAACCATGCTGAACTTGCCCGAGTAATTGGCCATGAAATAGTCCGCCAGCTCGCGGAGGACCGGTTCAATCCGGTCCGCCTCGTTGTAGGCAGGTATCAGGAGCAACAAACTGGGCTCGGGCACGGCGGCATTTTACAGAGCGATAGCACTTTGTCTAACCCGGCCTACAATAAATACCCGGCATTTCACTCGCCAAATTCCCCGCCCTGAGCCACAGGGAAATCACCAAGCAAAACGCGGAACAAAAGGCGACCAACGGCGTCTAACTCCTGTGGGCAGGGACTCCTGGATTATGAGCGAAATACAAATGGTGACCACCTCGCTGGAGCGGGCCGCGCATCGTCTTCGCTTGGGCCGCGCCCTTCGCGGGCTCTGGTTGGGCCTGCTCGCCGGAGCCGGGCTGTGGTTATTGGCCTTTGCGGTGTTCAAGCTCGCTCCGATCCCACCCGCCGTGGTGACTTACGCAGCCATCGTGGCGGTAGCGTGCCCGTTGCACGGAATAGTCATGGGTGACTGGCGCAAACCCTCCGTTGCCGCCACCGCCCGCTGGGTGGACGTCCAACAGAATCTTAAGGAACGCATGAGCACGGCGTTGGAAGTCGCCAACTCCAAAGGCGACCCACTCTGGCGCGAACTCGTCGTTCATGACGCCGCGACCCATGCGCAGGAATTTGACCCGCGCAAACTGGTTCCCTTCCGCCTGACCCGCGCCGCCTACTGGTCGGCGATGCTGCTCGTCATCGGCGTCGGGCTCGGGTTTGTTCCCGAATACCGCACCGCCCGCTTTAAGAAGGAACAGGCCGACAAAGAAATCATCAAGGACGTCGGTCGCGGCATGGCAGAAGTGACCCGTCACGAAATCGCCGCGCGACCGTCACAGGCCGAGCCAGTCAAGTAATCCCTCAACCAAGTCGCCGCGCTGGCCGATACATTCCAGAAGGCCGAACTCACCCGGGCGGCGGCACTGAAGGACATTGAGAGCGTGCAAGACAAACTGAAGGATCAACTCAAGGAACTCGGCAAAGATCCCGTGATGAAGCGGCTGGACCAAGCCATGCGCGCCAGCGGCCCCAATCAACCCTCCGGCTCTGAGCTGCAAAAACAGATGGAGGCGCTTCAGCAGAAGCTCGGCACCGACAAGGCGGATCCCGAGAAAACCCAAGCGCTCAAAGACAAACTCGACAAGTTGCAAGAGGCGGCCCGGGCGATGGCCGCCAAACCCAATGGGGGCAGCGATGCCGAACGCCAGCAGATGTCTGATTCACTCTCGGCCTTGTCGCGCGAAGCCTCCGAGATGGGACTGCAGATGCCCAATCTCAACGACGCCATCGCGGCCCTCAGCGCCGCCGATACCGACAAATTCCTCAAAGAGCTGAATGCTTCACTTGCCGACATGGACAAGCTCAACAGCCTCGCCAAACAAATGCAGGGCTTGAGCCAGCAGATGGAAAAACTCGGTAAAGACCTTGCCGAACAGCTCAAGAAAGGCCAAGCCGACCTCGCCCAGCCCCGCGCTGAAACGCCTTTGTGGACGCAGCACGGCGATCCGCTGCTGGCTCACTGGCAATTCGGCTTGGGTCGTGCAGTCGCGTTCAAGTCGGACGCCAAGCCGCGTTGGGCCAAGACCTGGCTGGCGTGGGAGAAGTATCGGTAGTTCTGGACACAGGTGGCGCAATGGAGCCTGCGTCGCACGGAGAACGCCGACTTCAGCACCGACGTTTCGCTGGAGAAAGGCGACGGGGTGATCAACGTCGAGGCGCTTGATGCGCAGGGCAACTACTGCAACTTCCTCAACTTGAAGGCGATCGTGGTCAGTCCAAAAGGCGAACGCGTCGTGGTGCCGGTGCGCCAGAGCGGGCCCGGCCATTACGAAGCGAGGTTCCCGACGAAGGAGCCGGACGTGTATGCGGTCAACGTGGTGGAGATGGATGGAGCGAAAGTCGTGGCGCAACAGACGGCGGGCGCAAAAGAAGAGGTAGCCTCTAAAGACAGTTCGAACCGACCACCACACGAAATGACACAAAAAAAAGGTTAGTCCCGCCAAAGATGGTTCCCCCGGCCCTCAAGCCCCATGCTGCTGCGCTGGCTCTTGCGGCTCCGGTTTCCCCCGTGTGCACAGTGCATTTCATGGATACTCCATTTCCTGCAACTCCCTCCCGATTGTCCCCGCAAAACACTTTGCGCCACCGCGTTCCTGCGCAATAATCCCTCCCACGCTGCGTCCCCCGGACCGGCCTGATTTTGATGAACGATTGGAACATTCAGTCCCGCGCCCACGCCTGCACGGCGTGTGAAAAGCCTTTTACCGACAAACAGTCCTTCCACACCGTCCTGCTTGACGACCGCGCGGCATTCCGCCGCCACGACCTCTGCGAGGGTTGCTGGCAGCACGATTTCGGGTCGGCCGCGCGCGACCAGAAGGGTTTCATCTCCCAGTGGCAGGGCACCTACGAAGCGCCGCCCCCGCCCGAGGAAGTTGTGGCCAAGGAAAATGCCGAGTCGCTCCTGCGCAAGCTGATCGAGCGGAACGATCCGCATTACATCCCGGCGGCTTACATTCTCGCCGTGATGCTCGAGCGCAAACGTCTGCTCAAAGTGAAGGAGCAACTGAACCGTGATGGCGAACGCGTGTTCATCTACGAGCAACCCAGGACGGGGGATATTTTCACCATCGTAGATCCGGCGCTGCAATTGAACCAGCTCGTCGCCGTCCAACGCGACGTGGCACATCTGTTGGAACACGGCCTGACGCGGCCTAGCGAAGTGGTCCCCGCTGAATCAGCCACGGCGGAGGTCACAGCCACACCCGAAGCCGAAGCGGCTGCGCCGGCCGAAGAATCCAAGCCTGCGTGAGATGAAGCAGAACGGAGCCATGGAGTGCGGGAGTGCGCGAGAGCTGGTCGAGCAGCGCGTATCCCAATACTCCAGAACTCCAACGCTCCGACGCTCCGCCTTCCTCCGGCCATGTCTGACCTGAGTGAATTGCAAGTCCGGCTCGGCTACACGTTCCAGAACGTGGAACTGTTGCGTCTCGCGTTGACCCATCCCAGCATCGCGCACGAGGCGGGCACGCACATCCAGACCAATCAACGCCTCGAATTCCTCGGCGACGCCGTTCTGCAACTCATCCTCACCCGCGCGCTTTACGACAAGTTTCCCGACTACGGCGAAGGCCCATTGACCAAGGCCCGTGCCACGCTGGTGAATCGCCGCAGGCTGGCCGAGCACGGACGCACCGTTGGGTTGCAGGATCATCTCATCGTCAGTCGCGGCGAGGAGCAGACGGGCGGACGGCAACGCCCCTCGGCGATTGCTGATGCCTTCGAAGCCGTGGTGGGCGCGCTGTTCATGGATGGCGGGCTGGAGGCGGCAAAGTCTTTTGTATTGAGCGAATTTGCCCAGTTCGTTTCTGAGGTCGCGGCGTTGCCCTCGATTGACAATCCCAAGGGTGAATTGCAGGAGCTGTTGCAAGCCACTTCTGCCGAGGCCCCGCAATATCAACTCCTCAATGCCAGCGGCCCCGACCACGACCGCTTCTTCGAATGCAGCGTCATCCACGGCGGCGTGGAACTCGGCCGCGGCACCGGCAAAAGCAAGAAAGAGGCGGAATCGAACGCGGCGCTGGCCGCGTATCAGAAGCTGCAGGCGGTTAACGCAGCCTCAGGATCTTAACTTCGAGCCCGAGGGGAGTAAGGTTCAGAGAGGATGATGGTCAAGAGGCAGAGGAAACGCTGATGGGCGCGGCTGACTGTGCCAGTTTGCCGGCGACATCTGAGATTTCGCCAATCAACTCATCGAACAGGGCGCAGCAGTCGGATTCGCGGTAGCCCAAGCCGGCGACGCCAAGCTGCACGAAGCCACGCGTGGTTTGGGCGGCGTAGCTGATAAGCCCCTGACGGAGCGGGAGGGAATAGACGGAAAGTGTGACGCCGTAAACCAATGTGTGCCATGCATTCGCCCGGCCCTCCTCCAAGGCGGCGAGATAGCGGCGCACAAACCGGTCGTCCTGCAGCGGGCGCAACGAGTCCAGATGAAACCGACCTACGCGGCGGCTCGCGTCCGCCAGCGGCTTCAGTTCAGGCATAGCGGCGAGTTGCTGGTCGTAGGCGATGAGCTCGCGCAACTCAAAACGCGCCGCGTGGCTGAAGCCGCGCAACACGGCGGGCAGTTCGACGGGGCGCAACACGCGCTCGTGGTAGCTCAGGATGAAGCGGCGGAGCGTCTCAAAATCGGCCACGGGGGGCAGATTCAAGGCAGCGGTGAGCGACGCGAGCGCAACGAGTCCGTCCGCCGAGCCCAGCTGCGCGGCGAGCGGATGCCATTGGCCAAGCCATTCGGCCGGGTCGGTGGCGAGTGTTTGTCGTTGTGCCCACATACGATATGCACGGCAGGCGGTGTGGTGATGTCCCATAGGCTTGCCATGCCCAGACCTTGCACGTCGTATGCCACGAGCGCGAGCCAGAAAGTTTTTGTCGGAAAGTTAAATGACTTGAACGCCACTCGTTCGCGGAACTACTGTCGTTTCCCCGCAAATTTTTTCTCCTGCGGCTGCGTTTTCCTTTTGTGCTGATGAGCCTTCGCCTTTATTCTCCTACAACCTCCAAAAAGAAGTTCCGCCAGTGAAATTTCGTATGCGAATTTGAAACCTATGAGTAATCCTGTTGTTGCCTCTAAGCCCTCCGCCTCGACCGCACGCCACACGCCCAAGTATCCCGGGGTGCGCGTCACCTGTAACGGCAACCAGCTCGTTGCCCAGCATGTCGAAACGCGCATCACGGAAGGCGGCGTGTTTTATCCGATCACGCCCTCAACCGAAGGCGGCGAAATCTACCAAGGCTCTTTTGCGATGGGAGAGCTCAACGTCTGGGGCCAGCAAAAGGTCGCGGTCGAGACGGAAGGCGAGCATGCCGCGCAGGGCGGTGCAACAGCGTTCGCGGTGAGCGGCAAGCGCACGGTCAATTTCACCTCCGGCCAGGGCATCGTGTATGCGATGGAGCAGTATTACCACGCGCCGGGCAAGATGTGCTCGATGGTGCTGGAGATCGGCGCGCGCGCGCTGACGAAGCACGCATTGAACGTCCATTGCGGCCACGACGACATCAACGCCGCGCTCGACACCGGCTGGATCATGCTCATGTCCAAGGACGCCCAGCAATGCGCTGATCAGGCGATCATCCTGCGCAAGGTTTGCGAACAGGCGCTCAACCCGGGCATGAACATCCAGGACGGCATGCTCACCACGCATTCCGAGCGCATGTATCTCGCGCCCGAGGCGGAACTGCTCCGCGAATTCCTTGGCGCGGCGGACGACATCATTGATTGCCCGACACCGGCGCAACGCGAACTGTTCGGCCCAAAGCGCCGTCGCGTGCCGGAAATGATGGACCTGAAAAACCCTTTGCTGCTCGGCCCCGTTCAGAATCAGGAGCATCATATGAACGGCGTCATCGCGCGCCGCAACAATTTCAACGAGCCCATTCTCGGGTTTCTGGAAAAGTCATTCGCCGAGTTCGGTCATCTGACCGGGCGGTTCTACGGTCTCATCACCGAGTATCGCACCGAGGACGCAGACACGGTGTTCGTCTCGCTCGGTTGCGCGGCGGACAACATCGAAGAGGCGTGCGATTACCTGCGCAACCAGCGCAACGCCAAGGTGGGCAGCATCCACATCAATATCATCCGGCCGTTCCCCGAAGCGGCGGTCATCAATGCACTGCGCGGAAAGAAGAACGTCATCATCATCGAGCGCACGGATGAGGCGCTCGCCGGCGACAATCCGTTGGCGCGAGACATTCGCGTCGCGCTCAGCAAGGCGAATGAGGCGGCGAAGTTCGGCGGCAGCCTCCCGGCGCTTACCCCGGCGGAGACGCCCCGCCTCTTCCGCGGCAGCTACGGCATCGGTTCGCGCGACTTCCGCCCCGAGCACACCCTTGGCGCGTATGAGTTCGCCACCGGCCAGGGTAAGCGCAAGGACGGCAAGGGCGCTGCGGATGGCGAGACGTATTTTACGCTCGGCATCGATCATCCGTATTCGGTCATCAGCAAGGACACGCCGTCGTTGCTGCCCGAAGGCTCCATCGCGGTGCGGTTCCACTCGATCGGCGGCTGGGGCATGATCACCACGGGCAAGAACCTCGGCGAGTTGATCGGCGAATTCGGCGACTATCTAACAAACGCCAAACCCGAACACGAGCCGGACGGTTCGCTCAAACAGAAACTGTTCGTCATGGCGAACCCTAAATACGGCTCCGAGAAGAAGGGAGCACCCACGAATTATTACCTCACCGTTGCGCCCGCACGCATCAAGGTGAACTGCGAGCTGAACCACGTGGATGTGGTGCTGTGCTGCGACCCGAAGGCATTCACGCACACGAACCCGCTCGACGGCCTCAAGAAAGGAGGCGCGTTCGTCTGGGAATCCAGCGACTCGCCCGAAACCGCCTGGACACGCATCCCGGCGAAGTATCGGCAGTTCGTGAAGGACAATGCGATTCGCGTCTTCATCCTCCCCGGTTTCGAGATCGCGCGCAAAGCGACGAACAAGCCCGAGCTGCAGCTCCGCATGCAGGGCAACTCGTTCCTCGGCGCGTTCTTCCGCGTCAGCCCGTTCCTCAAGGACTATGGGATAAGCGAGGAGATGTTCCTGTCCGACGTGAAGAAGCAGTATGAGAAGAAATTCGGCCGCTTCGGGGAAGCCGTCGTGGCGTCGAACATGACGGTCATGACGGAAGGCTTCGCACGCGTGACGGAGATCAAATATGGCGAACTCGCCGATCCCGATCGCTCCTCGATGCGCAACCCCCCGCTCGCGCCACTGGGCGAACATGACCTGCTGCCGACGGCGGGTTGCGGCGCCATCACGACCGGCGTGCCGAAGCCGGAAGGTCAGTCGCGCTTGCCGCTGTTCTCGCTCAGCAAGTTCGACAGCGAATTTCGCGCAGGCCTCGGGTATCACCAGCCCGCCGGCGCGTTCGCTTCGTGCGGCGTGATGGGTGCCGGCTCCGGCGCCACGCAGTCCAAGTATGTCGCGCGCCGGGAGACGCCGGTCTACATCGCCGAGAACTGCACGCAGTGCATGGAGTGCATCACCGCCTGCCCCGACACGGCGCTGCCGAACATGGCGCAGGAAATCTCCACCGTCCTCAGGACCGCGGCCGGCAATTACGTGAGCGACCTCGCGGATCGCAAAAAGCTGTTCAACGAGATCCCCGGTCTCGAACAACGCGCCCGCACGAAGATGAGCGAATCGGTGAAGGCCAAGACCAACACGCCCTTCAAGGACATCATCGCCGCCGAAGTCGCCGCGCTCGCCGAGATCAGCGACAAATCGAAGGCCGAGTTCACCGGCATCATCGCGAAGCTGCCGCTCGCCTACTCGAATGTTCCCGCCATTTTCCGTTCGCTCGAACAAAAGACGCCCGGCGCGGGCGGCTTGTTCTCCATCTTCGTCAGCGACCTGTGCAAAGGCTGTGGCGAATGCGTCCAGGTCTGCGGCGACCACGATGCGCTGCGCATGGTGCGCGAGACCGAGGAACTCAACGCCGACCTCACCACCGCGCAGATCTTCTCGCGGCTGCTGCCCGATACATCCCAAAAATTCCTCGGCCTTTACAACGACGGCGAAGCCGCGAACTCCCGTGAAGCCGCGTTGCGCAACCACCTCATGGTGCGGCGCAATTACGAGGCACTCGTCTCCGGCGACGGCGCGTGCGCCGGTTGTGGCGAGAAGAGCGTGCTGCGGGCGCTGGCTTCGACCACCGAGGCCTACATGCGCCCGATCTATCACAAGAAGGCGGATCGTTTGAGCGCGAAGGCCGAGCGCATCGAGAAGGAAGGAGTATCCAAGCTCGCCGCGCTCAAGGCGCGCAGCGAGGCTGAGTATCTCCTGTTCAGGAAGAGTTTCGCCCACATCATCATGGGCCTCGGCGGAGAGAATGAGAAGGACACCGCCAAGCGCATCGCCGATTACGAGGCGAAGCACGGCGCGAGCACCGACGAGCAAATCGTCAAGGGCCTCACGGCGGTGCTGCGGCAGGATGCGTTCAACCATCGCGAACTGCAGTCCATCGACGGCCGGCGCGCGAACGGCATGTCCGTCATGATGATGGGCGCGAGCACGGGTTGTAACACGGTCTATGGCTCCACGCCGCCGTCGAATCCGCATCCGTATCCGTGGATGAACTCGCTCTTCCAGGACGGCGCGACGATTTCGTGGCTGCTGGCCGAATCGCTCATTCTCAACCACTCGCGCCGCTCCGTTGTGCCGGAACGCCTGACGGACGCGCTGCTCGACCGCACGGAGAGGGTTGCCTCGGATGCCGAATATTTCATGCTCACGCATCTCGATGACGCGCTGATGACGGAGCAGGAAATCCGCGAGCTGCCGAAGATGTGGGTCGTGGGCGGCGACGGTGCGCTGGGCGACATCGGGTTCCAGAACGTCTCGAAGGTCATGCTCCAGAACCGGCC
>Ga0075471_10001550_pt1 | contig 15148 bp, 19 predicted proteins | sample DEB19_08_DNA_2_FD_74787 | JGI IMG/M metagenome (GOLD analysis project Ga0075471, IMG submission 74787) | Aqueous microbial communities from the Delaware River and Bay under freshwater to marine salinity gradient to study organic matter... | ecosystem: Environmental > Aquatic > Marine > Coastal ... | reverse complement strand
TTCCAGGCAATGAAACAGCTCCCATACCATTAACTGATGCTGGAGTTGCCATTGTAGCATTTTCTTCTACTGATTCTTTTTTAAGAATTCGTTTTGGAAGACCTTCATGCTTTGTTTGTGCAAAGTCTTTAAGGTCTTTTGGATCCATTGATTTAGCAAGATCAACAATCTCATCACGATAATCTTTGTTCAAGGTTTTAGGATCTATTCCTTCCTTCCCTTTAGAATCTAAGAATAGTCTAACTCCATGAGCTTGACCCATAAGTCTTTGTTGAGCTATTGATGTTGCTGGCATCTTATTTGAATTTTGTTAAAATAAGCTCATAACGATATTTATAAGCTTTATCTTCATTATATTTAGACATATTCTTTGAAGGAACCCCTAAAGTTTTAAGTCTAGATTCAATTTGATCTCTTCTGTGTTTTTCGTCATGTTTGAAGATTAAACGGTCAGGATTTCCATTCTTACCTTCTTCAAATTCGACAATCTGAGCACCAATACCATAAGGATTCTCCTCGAATTTACTTCTTAATTCGTCAAATGTAACCGATTCATTAATCGAAGATTCATTAACAAACTCCTCAAACGTTGGTATGTATTTATTCATTTCTTATTTGTATTTTATTCCAAGAATTTCTTGATAATCTTGCTTAAAGTCTCTTTTCTCGTCATCTATGTATTTGTACATAAAAACGATTTTACCATTTTCTTGTAATTCAATTACTCGATGGTTTGTATCTTTCCAACAAGTGAAAAGGTACGTAAGATTTCGATTTTCTTCTTTATTGATAAAAACTCTAACATCGTCTAATGTTGGATGTTTATCTAGGAATGATTTTCTAATATCATCATCGGCTACCCATTTTCTAGAAGCTAAGTCATATTGTACTAGCTCATAAGGGAGAACAGACTCATTTATGAATGCCTCATATGATATTAAATTTCTCATTAAATTTCGAAAGTTGTATCACCAGCAATTTGTCCTTTAACTGGCTTAGATATATTTTTAGGTTTTACATCGATAGTCTTTAGAAGATTTTCTAGGACCTTAGGATAAACCAAAACTAATCCCTTCATAGTGAACACACCAGAAGATTCGGAATAATCAACTTCCGTTCTTAGGTGTTTTTCAACTAACTTCTTAATCAAAGAAACCTTTTTGGTATCTACTTCCGAAGCTTCGTTAATAAATTGTTCGTATGATTTTAAGTTTCTCATTATGATTCTTGCATTATCATTGCATGGATAACATTAATTGAGATCCATCCTGCTTTTTTGAAGAATTCTTCAGCCATTTTATAGATTTTAGTATATGCCGGAGAAAAAGCTCTCAGACTAGAACCTGATTCAGCTTCGGAATTCCATGAATTCATTGCATTATTAAAAAAATCTTTATTGAATTTATTAGACTTTTCAGCAAATTCTTTTTTAGCTTGACCGGAAGTATCATCATTATAATCTGCCCAATATTTGACGTCTATTGATTCATTAACCGAAGTAAATTTGAATAGACCAATTGATTCTTTTATCATCGTTTTTTCTTGATTTTCTTTTCTTGCTTTCATGATATTTTCTAAAACACGTTTACCGTATTTAGAAAGAGTCCAAACCTCTGAACCTCTATTACTGAAAGATTCAAAATATCTCATATTTCTAGAGAACCATTTAGTTTGATCTATTGCCTTACCTCTATCTTCTGAAAGTTGTGTAAGGTGTGCATCTAATTCAGCACGAGTAACGAAACGTTTTCCAACAAATTCAAGAATTGAATTACGAACAGGGGCTTCAGAATTTACTCGAATAGCACCATGCTCACCATATTTTCTTTTGATTTGTGAACGTCCTTCATTAACTTCAGATTCGTTAATTTCTTTAACATTAGCATTAAGAAATTCTAAGCTAACGTCAATTGCTAGGCTTACGTTTTTATCTTTAGCTAGCTTGTTGAAAGGTTTGATTGTAATCTCATCAGATTTTCTCCAGCTACCAGAACCTCTCATTCCTTTCTTAACAACAATCCACTCTTCACCGTCGTTGAAAAGTATTTTTGAGTCTTCAGGAAAGTCTGTTATTTTATAGTTGTTCTTCATTATCAGAATTTGATTTAATTATATATCAATCCTTGATGGTCCAAGACTTTTCGGTTTTCTTCGAAATGTACTCTTCGAAAGTCGGCATAGCTGACTCTTTTTGAGGTTCAACATTATCAGTTTTCTCTTTTACTTTTGAAGAAAGATCTTTAAGATCATCAATTAATATTTGAGTTAGCATACCACTAGCTTTTTTCTTTGGCTTTTGGAATGCAGTCATCATAATCTTGAATATGTTCTTATTAATAGAAGTATTCAAAATATCTCGAGTTTGAATGTTAGGAATCAATCCAACATTAAGACTAAATTCAGGAACATTTGTAAAAGATAGAGGATCTAATTCGACACCTTCGTATCTATAACCATATTTCTTAATGTAATCGTTGAAAATTAAACAGATCAATTCAACATATCTTCTTTCAGGATCAGATTCCTTTAGAGCATATTTTTTAAGTCCGTTAATCTTAACGAATTCTACAATATCAGAAAGAATAATACCATACATATCTTGTGGCTCTCTTTCTTCGTCGTTTGTCTTATTTAATTGTTGGATAATTGGATCAACTGCTTTAGCATAAACAACTTCTTTTCGATCTTCGGAAATAAACTTAAACATGATTGAATCGATAGGTTTTTCCGTATCGGAATTCAATGCAGTTTTCTTCATTTCTGGATTTAATATCGAAATGATGTATTTAGTAAAAGAATCAGTTTGGAATCTTTTTTGTAGTTGATCTTCGGGAGTTCTTAGATATTCCATTAAACGAGTTTTTTGTACATCGTCTAGCTTACCATACCAAATGATCGGTGGTTTTTCAACTCGAAGTAGATCGGATATTGGATTGAGAATTGTAATATCGTCTACGATTTTACCTTTTGTATTTTGAATGTCGGTTAGAACCAATCCATTCATAGGTGATCTGTCATATGCAATCTTTACTGGTGATGCATTATGAAAGAATCTGAATCCGAATCTATAGCCAGAAGGAAGTTGGTTTAGGACTTCCTTCGGCAATGATTCAATATATTCTATTGGCTGATCGTATAACTTAGTTAGAGTTCGATCGATCGAAGTTATCTTACCATCTTTCTTGAAGAAATGCAAATCTCCATTCTCGTCTTTTTCAAAACAGAATCTTGTTGCATTTAACTTCTCACTAATGATAACGAAGTTATCAAATAGCTTATGAACGAATTGTAAACCTTCTTTACGAAAGACCTCTCTTAGAGTTTGAATTTCAGCCATATTATTTAATTTAGAGAATTACCAAGCGTAATTTTTATTCTTAACTTTGGTAGCATAATCTTTAAGATCCTTTGCATAACCTTTTGCAGAATTAAGATAGTAACTATCTTTTTCTCCGTGTCTTTGTTCTGATTGTTGAGCACTATTCATTGCTGATGCATAGCTTGCATAACTTCTAAGGATATTAGACATTAAGTTTCCAGCATCACTCATTTTAACTTCTCTACCTTTAGAATCCATTCCGATAAGAATATCACCATATTGAGATTTAGTTTTAGCAATCATAGCATCTTTAATTTGAGTTGTTAACTCATCGATAGCTGATTGAACGATTCCATCAATATCATCTTTAGAAGCACGATCTCTTAAAATAGCTTCATAGCGAGATTGATTTTCTTTTTTGAATTCTTTGTCATCTTTAAATGCAATAGCACCTTGACGAGATTCAACTCTTTCTTTTCTAAGACCTGTAGAAGAAGGAACTGTAGCTGGATCAATAACATAAACTACATCAGATACATCAGCCATTTTCTTAAGAGTATTTAAACCCGAACCATAAGACTTAGTAGATTTATCAACTCCAATAGTATCATTACCAGAAGCTTGAATTAATTTATATTCCGCTTTACCGTTTTTAGAAGCCCAACGATCATAAGAAAGTCCTAAATAAACCTTTCCTTTAACAACTGCTAAAGTAGTATCGGCAGGAACTGTTTTTTCATCTCTCCAAGCATCTCTTCCTGCGTAAGGGTTTGGTTTTGCTGTTGTTGAGTAATAAATTAGAATGTGGTTAGGATTTGCAGCAGTCCATTTAGCAGCTTCATCTGGAGTTATAGTCGTAATATCGTTATTTGTAATATCAGATGCAGCAATACCCATTTTAGAAAGGGCATCAAAAAATCTTTTACCCATACCACCTCTTGGGTTTGCAGATAATCTTTGGATGATTGGTGAGTTAAAAGCCTCAACAATTAGATTAAATTCCGCAATCTCTTTTTGTTCATTTAGATGATCTTGGAATTCGTTAAAATTAAGCAATTTCATTTGTTATGTTGTTTTTTTGTCTATAAGATTTCATTCCTTCGAGGAATTCAGTTAGTTTTTCTTCGTCCAATTCAGAAGCATCAGAAACCCCATAAGTTTGGAGCTTTTCAAGATATGCTTTCTTGTATTCGTTAGCTGCTTTTTGTTTGGCTTTTTCCGCCTTTACTTCACCTAACATTTTACTGAACTGTTTAAATTTCAATAAAGCCATTTTCAGTGGAAACTTTTTAATTATATATCCTAGCCGTAAACTTTCTTTAAGTCTATAGACCTTACACTATAAGGGAAATTCTGCTCTGCATAGATCTCTTGTCGAGCTAAACCATGCTTATATAAGTAGTTATTGAACCTTCCTACTCGGTAATCGTCGATAAAGTCGATAATAAGAAGCTTCTTTTTATCAGCATGTTTACGTAAACCACGACCAATAGATTGACGAATAATAACCTCAGATTTGAAAGATTCACAAAGGTAAATTGTATGGATATTTGTTACGTTGATTCCCGTAGAGAATGTTCCATAAGATGCAATCATGATCTTTTGTTCACCATCTTCTAGGTTTTCTTTATGCTTTTCTCGTAGGTCTTTATCGGTAGAACCGTCAATATACATTATTCTCCTATTGGTCTTGGACCTTAATTTCTCGTATAACTTATTACCATATTCAATACGATAGAATAGCACTAGGGCGTTCTTATGGTTCTTCAGGATCATATCTGTGATAAATTCCAATCGAGCCTCGCTTTGAATTGCATAATTTTGTTCTAAATTAAGGAGCTTTTTACGATCTTCTTCCGATCTTTGATGTAGGGTTTTGAATCCTTCTTTTACATCTTGTGGAGCGTAATCCATCTCAATTGCATAAACTTCACATGGAGTAATATGCCCTTTTTCCATCAAAAAATCAGCTCTAATCGAAGTAATAATTGGTCCAGTATAAGCCATTAGAGTTAGTCGATCTAGAGTTCCTGGTTTTGGAATTGTACCTGAAAGACCGAATTTACGTTCTGCAACTTCACATTTTTCTAAAATGGATTTAATACTGGCCGATTTAGCTTTATGGGTTTCATCGACAAGTACAACATCAAATGCATCATAGTAAGATTTCTCTTTCTTAACAAGAGATTGATAAGTACCAATAACGATATTAGCATTATCTCTGATTACTGATCCGGCATAGATTTGTTGAATTTCTAACTTCAATTCGGTAGATTCAGAATTGTATTCGTAGAAGTCTTCAGTTGCTTGAATTACCAAGTCGACTGTAGGAACAATCATTAAGAATTTGAAGTTTTTCTTCTCTTCCATTAGATAAGCTATAACCATAAAAATGATTAGAGATTTACCTGCTGAAGTTGCTAATTCAGCTAAACAACATTTGTATTTAATGATATCGAATGCCGCATTGATTTGATAATCTCTAGGTTTTCTCGAAGAGTTTTTCCATTTCTCAGCTACCCAAGCTTCAAATTCCGCTTTATCTACAGTTCGGTCGAATTTTCTTTCAATTCCATCTATTTGAATTTCAAAGTCGTATTGCTTTGCAGTTTCGACCAATTCATGCCACAATCCAGCAGGCAAATACCTGTTAGATTTGAAGTACGATATTTTACCATCCCACCAACCCTTTTTAACTCGAGGGTCCCACTTCGCATTAGCAACTTCCTTGGTAAATGTGATCTTTAATTGTTCCATTTCCATTTCGGTTGCTTCCTGAAGTGTTAGGATTTTATCGTTATGTGTTAATTCCCATTTCATCTTATGTGTTGTGTTTAAAATCCATTTCAGCTATACTGATTCTGTTACGGATTGCGAATCCCATTTTATCCAATGTATCTATGCATTGTGCACAGAAATTAATTTGGTTATCTAATAAGTCAGTTTGTCTGATTCTTAGAGCCATATCAGAATTAATGAATTCGTTAATTTCACGATAATCTAAACGAACATCATGTTGTGTTTTGTAATACTCATATCTGATCTTTTTGTAATTCTGATCGGATGCTTTCTTTTTGTATGATGCTGCTTTATATTTGGTTAGTTTATCAACTAACATGTGTCGATAAGATAACATCAAAACTTGTGCTTCGGCAATCTTATCGATCCTATTAATCATAGAAATTAGATCATTAACCTTAGAGGAATATGTTTCACGTTCCTTACTTAAAGCTTCTTCTAATTCATCTACTTTTATTTCGTCGCTTGTTTGTGCCATTAGAATAGAGTATTACCTTTTGGTTTTTTCTTAAAGTCAATCACTTCTTTTTTGAGATTCTTATTGACTTTCTTAGTTTTATATTTTATGCTACCCAGCTCCATTTGTTTTCCTGAAAATTCCGCTTCAAGTTTACCAAAGTCTAAAAGCAATTTTAGATCCTTGGGTCCTTCTTGGCGTTGATCGAATTTTTCTTGTTCTTCCATTATTCTAGACAGATCTAATGTCGAGTGGGTTATTTGTAAAGTATTCTCCGTAGTGTTTAACTGCGTCGTTCTTTTGTTTCCAGCAATATTCAATGAGTTCATTAAAGTCTTTTACAGGTTTTCTAATCTTAAAATCTCGGACAAGTTTACCCCACATAAAAACATTCTTTTTACGTTTTAGTTTTCTTTCCATTTCTACTCGACCTATTCGGTCATTATCATACAGATATCGAATCGTAGGAATATCATCAAACATATCTGTTGGTTTGTCGATACCTGATATTGATATTGAATTCGGACAAAGAAGAGAATCTATAGGACCTTCGAATACTGTTACAGGCCTTTCGAAATTAACTTGCATTAAGCCGAAGTAAATTGAAAGTGTATTCATTTTCATGAGTTCTTCGTTGCTTAGATTAATCTTTTTTCCTAAGATCAAATCGTTAATTTTTTCTAGGTTGTAGCTGATGTATTTTTCCTTACCTGGCTTAAAGTTACGTATTTGCCAACCGACAGTTCTTTTCAGGTCTGGAGTTAGGTTGAATATGTAAAGTTGTTCGGCTTTCGGATCATACATGAAGTTATGCATTTTTTGATGCATAAAACGTCCTTTCAAATATCTATCAATTCTTAGATTTTCATGAGGTTCAACCAAATTCAATTTAGATTTGATTGTTTCTAGTGGAATTGCATGTTCGATTAGGCTTTCGAAAATTCCCATTTCGAGATAATCTTTTGTTGGAACAACAACTGTGTTTACTCGAATGTAGTCGAGATAAAACATCAAATCATCTTTATTTGAAATTGGGTTATGGAAGTCTTTTAAGAATTCAATTAGGTTTGTATGTCTTTTAGGACAACCACCATTATAGCAGTGATACTGTAAGGATTTCCAATAGAGATTTCCTCGTTTTTTGTATGGATCATTAGAGTCACCACAATAAGGACAAGCCATATTCAATCTGTCACGATTGACCTTTAATTCTCGTTTCGGACCTACATGTTGATCGAATAGAATCCTTTGAATTTTTGCAATTACCTGTTCTTTCTGTGTGTTTGTAATTTCCATTTTTATTTTTTATGAATTCGCTATCATTTGTAGATAGGTTCCGTAGCTATTATTTTTAAATTCAGATGCAATATACAAAAGTTGGTTTTTATCAATCCATCCTTGTAAGAATGCTATTTCTTCGATACAACCAATTTTTAGACCTTGACGATCTTCAATTACTTGTACGAATTGTCCTGCTTGCATTAAAGATTCAAAAGTTCCAGTGTCTAACCAAGCTGTTCCTCGTTCTAAAACTTGAACATAAAGGTCATTTCTTTCTAAATAGATTCTATTGATATCGGTAATTTCTAATTCACCGCGATCAGAAGGTTTTAATTTCTTTGCAATTTCAACAACCGAATTATCATAGAAGTAAAGTCCTGGGATTGCATAATTAGATTTTGGTTTTTTAGGTTTTTCTTCAATTGTAAGAACTTTACCTGCTTTATCAAATTCAACAACACCATATCTTTCAGGATCTGAAACATGATAAGCAAATACACAAGCACCTGTTCCCGGTTCAACCATAGAATCACCTACAAATTCTAAATGTAGATTACGTAGAGTTTTTCTTAGTCCATTTGCATAGAATATGTTATCACCTAGAACCAAAGCAACTGGATCTGACCCGATGAATTTTTCACCAATAATAAAAGCTTCGGCGATACCTCGAGATTCTTCTTGAATTTCATACGAGAATTTACAACCTAAATGAGATCCGTCACCTAAAAGTCTTTGCATAGGTTCAAGATCTTTCGGATTTGTAATAATGAGAATGTCCTTAATTCCAGCTAACATAAGAACTGAAATAGGATAATAGATCATCGGTTTGTCATAAACCGGCATCAATTGTTTTACGGTTGGGATTGTTATTGGATAAAGTCGGGTCCCTTTCCCGGCTGCTAATACGATTCCTTTCATACTTTAAAATAAAAAAGAGCACTCTATTTCTAAAGTGCTCTTTTGATTTATGATTTAATTATTTCATGTCGAATTCTTTCAACCAGTCTTCGATATCTCCATCTGAAGAGGTTGCAGCTTGATTAGAAGCTTGACCTAAGTCCATTGGAGTTTCGTTTTTAGGTTGAGAAGTTACTGGTGCCGAAGCAGCAGGAGTTTCAACTTTTGAGTAATTAGTTGTAGAAGCGTATGATTTACCTGGATTACCAGTTAAGTCACCAAGATAAGCATGTACTCGGTCACGGATTTCATCAGACCATGGTTTGAAAGCATGTTCATCTAATGAAGGTACGTTTTCGTAAAGACCTAAGATCATGTTACGGCATTCAGCGTTGTTTTCCATTTTTACACCACCGACAGAAATTGGAGATTGTGCAGCAGCGAATTTACATTCGTCATAATTCCAATATCCACCTTTCAATGTTACTTTCAAAGAGAAGTCTTTACCATTGAAGAAGTCGAAGATGTTTGTTGGTTCAACCCCTAATTCGATGTCTGAAGCATCTGGAGAGATTTGAGCATCGATTAATTTCTTAACCGCTTTAGGGTAACGTAAGATTTGAACGGTTCCTTCCATTTCAGGACGTTGTGCATCCTTAATGATTTCTACATAAGAGTAGTAGTACTCTTTACGTTTAATTCTTTCAGCTTGTTTTTTATCAAAAGCTGATTCTGATTTGAATAACTTCCAGAATGTATCTTGGATAACTGATTTTTCGTTGATTGACGAAGGACAGTCAGCATAGAATCCATTACCTTCAGCGTCTTCTAACCAATAAGAGAATTTCTTAACGATAGATTGTTTAGGGTTTTTAGTGTTCGGAATGAACCTTACGATTGCTCTGTAGATAGAGTCTTTAGATAATTTAGGATCTGTTTTGTAGATGTCAGATCCACTTGATTTTTGTTTTTCTTCTGTCTTGAAATTATCAAGGCTTAAGTTGAAGATGTCGAAATTGTTTTCCATTTTACTTACTTTTAATTTACGTTGTTATTTATTTGTTGTTTATTTAATATGACCCTTACCAATACAAAGTTTCTATTGATTAATTATTTCCGGATTTCCTTAACTTCTTAGTTACGTTGAATTTAGCTTGGTTCATTTTCTTTACGGTACGATAGATTTATTTACGTTTGGGTCGGCTAACCAATCTGCCCATGTGTGATGTTTATTTGGGTCATAGTCTGGTTCGACTCGGAATTTATCAGGTGCGAATTCTCTTGGACCTTCATCGGTTAATCTACTTGAATAAAAAGGACCTAATCCATAAGCTTCTCCAGCCCACATGATGGTTCCATTTAATTTACACAAAATACTTAAGATTGATTGGTCGTGGCGATGATCGTTGAATTCTGGATGTTGTTGATTATTATCTTCGTCATTAACGAGATTATAGTTGTTTTCTAAAACAAGACTTAACCACAATTGAACGAATTCAACCGAGAAACTTGTTTTTCGACACATAAATACTCCACTTTCAATTTGTGGAGAATCCATAAATTCTTGATTCTGATCTAAGGTCAATCCATTAGATACAAACCTCTTTAGAACTCTCATCTTCTGAAAGTTTTTCTCGGCTTGATAAGGGTAGCCAGTCCCACAGAAAGTCATGATTGGTCGATCTGATTCACTCATAAACTTGATGTATTCATCGAATTTATGTTTCATATGAGGAACTATTGTAGAACCAGAATCGGTGTAAAATAAAAAATCTCCATCGTTCATTTCATTAAGCTGTCTAAGAATGATATATGGCTTCCAAATCCAGTAGCCATAACCTCTCTTATTATTCTTTACGAAATCTTCGTGGAGAGCAAGGAAGTTTTGAATCGTTTCTGGCGATTCTATAATAACTCGATCGAACCACCCTGTATCTTGTGCTTGTTTTCTTAATCTTTCTCTTTGATTCTTAAAAAGATCATTCCCGAAAGTAATAAAGCATTTGATAGGATGTTCTATTTTCGATTGACCGATTTGCATTTACTTACTTTTTATTTACGTTTATTTACTTAAATTATATGTTATATATCTCTAAAAGTTTTCACTAGCCATCCTAGAGTGCAAATATTCGTAAAATTTTTGCACCCCAGCTTCTAGGAAAGGGTCACATGGACCTTTTTCATTTTCGCCTCTCAGATAAAGAGATGAACGTCCTCGGTCGAGGAGCAAACAGGCTTCTTCGTCTTCGGCTGCTGTTTCAGAATATATTTTCTGAATAGCTTCGTAATACTCCGGAAAGTTTTCATAGATGTCTTTTTTGTAATAATATTCTACGTGATTCACACATTTCTGTGGTTCCACCGGATATATCGTACTTATCGCCATCGTATGAGGATACCACTCTACCATGATATTAGGGTAGATGTAGATCCAAATTGCACCATATCTAGGAAGCTCTTCTCCATGTACTTTTTGTACAGCTTCTTGCCATTGTCGATAGTTTTCAGAACCCGAAAGACTTAGATTAGATCCAAGCCCTACTTTTTGCACCGAATAATCTTCACCAAAATGCCATTCCAAATCGGACGGAGTTACGAAATTCCTTAATCCTGGATGCATTGAGAAAACATGATAGTTTTCTAGATACACCTCAACGAAGGTTTTCCAATTATACCCGTACTCTGTAGTTTCTGTGCTATGATAGAAATAATCATCGAAATTAATGTGGTCTTCTACTCCACAAGATTTAAGATCAAAATTTGGCGTTCTACCTTCGAACAGTAAACCATTCCAATTACTTACTTTTAACTTACTTAATTCACCAACTAACTTTTCTCTAAAATGTGGAGAAGTTTTAAGTTGTCCTTCTCTATCATAGGTCCAACAATGAACTCTACAAGAAACCATCTTCTTATTACCTCTCCCTTCTAACAGTTTTGATTGTCTATGAAGACAAACATTAGACTGTAAGGATAGCTCACCATCTCGATTAAACAAAGCCCAACGATCATTAGAGTTTGGAACTACGTAATAATCGTTATTGTTTGGTACCATCAATCGGTGACCTGTGTATCGAATGTCTTTAAAAAGACGTTCAATCTCTTTTGCCTGTATCATCGGATCAAAATAATCTTTGATATTAGGCGTATGATTTGTATTTGTCATAATTCTCCAAAGTTGTTTACTCCTTCGAGTAATTCTTCAATTGTTATGTCGCATTTAGCGTTCTTCTTCTTATTTATCCGAGCTTTCAACATTTGTAAATTACAAGGATGTGCAATAAGAAAAGGATCCACTTTATCTTTGAATCCTTGAGAAATTGAATATCTATGATCTAAATGATTAGCTTTCCAACTCCTTTTTAACCCTTTCGGATTTATAACATTCTTAAACAGATTGTAATTTTTTTCTGTTAGTGCTCTTACAAATATGAAGTAATTTTCCTTGTCTTCTAATAGCTCATCGTAATTATTACGATAACTTTCAAAGTTAATTAGATTCGTATTTAATTTTGCCATTATCCGATTTTTTCATATTCGTAACCTCCTCTTCGAATAAGATCCCAGAATCTGGTCCCATAAGTTCCTTCTTCAACTTGTTTTCCGAAAAGTTTTTTGGCTCCTTTAACGATACCTGATCCTATTTTTCGGAGTATGTTTTGCTCTTCGGCAAGTTCTCGATAAACATTTTTTGGAACACCTTGATAACGATATTTAGATCCGTTATTGAATTCGATTTCTAAAATCTTAGTGTCATCATCATAATTCATTTCTTTTAAATGAGAAGATTCCACCGATTTATTCCATCTCTTTTCAACTATCATAATATGCTTATTCGTTGAAGCAGTTTCAATTATGAATTCTTCGTATTTTAAAAAGCTCATATCTTAGTAGTATTTTATAATAACGATACCAGATCCACCATTTCCACCTTTTGCGGAATCTCCAGAATTACCTCTACCTGCACCACCACCATTTCCTCGGTTAGCAGTTCCATCAGCACCATCAGTAGTTGGTGCACCAGCACCACCACCAGCTCCACCAACTCCATAAGTTACAGATGATCCTGAAGTACTATAAGAAACTCCTGCACCTCCGGCACCACCTGAAGCACCCGAGTTATTGGATCCATTAGTAGAAGCTCCACCACCACCTTTACCACCAAATCCACCACCAGATCCACCACCTCCAGTGGCAGCTGAAACATTAGTAGATTGTGCTACTCCAGCAGAAGCAGCAGTTCTAGATCCAAGACCCATACCGCCACCTAAGGCGATAATTGTGTCGAAAATACTAGTTCCGCCTGTAGTTCCTGCATTATTTGCTCTAGCATCAGCACCTCCAGTTCCACCGATACCTACAGTAACTGAATATGTCTGTCCACTGATTATTGATAGGTTTCCGTTTAGAACCATTCCGGCTCCACCACCTCCACCACCTGCATTGTCATATCCATTGGCTCCTCCACCACCTCCACCGACAACTAAGTATTCGACAGAAGTTGCTCCATAAGGAGCTACCCAACTATAAGTTCCTACGGTTGAAAATGTAGATAAACCTGTTATAGCGATATCTTCAAAATTGGTAATTGAATCTACCACTCCGTTTGTTAATGAATATATTTCATAAACATTCGATGTTCCGTATGTTATTTTAAGGTAATTACCCGTATCCGTAGAAGGAGATCCTAATATATAAAGTTGAGATCCTACGGTAATAGGGTTATCTGAATTTTGTATTTGTCCACTGAAATTAAAGCTTTCATCTAAAGCATAAAGGACTGTTTGTTTAACTTCGGTTTCTGTTTGACTAGTGAAATTTATACTTCCCGTAGAACCTGTAAAACTGTATTGTAAATTTACACTATAAGGATATGGGTCCGGATCAGATCCATCAGATCCTCCAATAGATTCTGTTGTGATATTATCTTGTTGAAGTAAAAGGAAGTTTTGAATGTTTTGTTGCTCTACCGCCATCCTTTGGAACATAAGTTGTTCCTCTGATCTCCTTCTTCTATAACTATCTCTTGAATATGAACTCATTACGACTTTCTGTTTTTCTCAATCCACTCTTTAAAAATAGGAATAGCTTCTTTCATACCTTCTGTTTGGTTGGCTGAATATTCAGCTCTATTCATCATAGTTGTAGCGATAGCCATAGCATGCTTATGATCTTTTTTCTTTAGATCATCTATGATTTTGATAGTTGCGAGAGCTTTTTCTTTAGAACCATATCCGGTTCCTTTAACTGCATCTTTGTCTCCTGGATGGAAAAGTCCAGTGCTCTTACCTTCTTCAACAGATTCTTTAACTTTATTCTTATCAATCCATTCTCTGAAGATCTTCATAGCTTCTCTCATTTCAGGAGTTTGATGTTGATGTTTCTTAGCACGAGATTCCATTGTGGTAGCAATAGACATAGCCCAAACTCTTTCACCTTTACTCATTAACCAATCAAGTTTCTTAACTGTGTATTCAGCTTTCTCTTTATTGGCATATCCGGTTCCTTTGATAGCATCTTTCCCTCCTTTCGAGTAAAGTCCAATATCTGGTGGATCAGATTTATATTTTTTACGTTTTACCGTATGACCTACTCTCGGCTCTTCGGCCTCAAAAAGGAATTCTTCGAATGATGGTATATTTTTCATAATATATGTATCTTTTACCACTGTCTAGTGGTTGTTGTTATGTATTGAAATGCAGGGAAAGCTGCTGCCGAATTCCAGGTGCTAAATGGAGATCCGAAAGTTGTTGTTCCTGCAGTTACTCCGGTTTTGTAATATGTTGGATTTATTGAAGGTCCTTTAGTTACAAATGAAGTCGTAGAAAGAATAGAAACATAAGCTGTAGCTCCTATCGATGATGGTGGAGCTTTACGAATCCAATAAATACGGGTTTGACTATTACCTCCCACTACTGAATTACCTACTCTATTATATGTTCCTGTTAATCCTGTAGTACTGACGAAAAACCCATGAGTTCCGCTCGTGCTTGGTATGTGTGAAAATCCTACTATGTAAGAAGATCCTGGTAAAGGAGATTGTGTAGGATTAACCATACCAAATGGAGCTCCCCATGAAGTTCCGGTTGCTCCTATAAATTGTGCATTAGTAGTTCCATATATATTTGCATCTAAAGCAGACATTACGCTATTATAGTCGGTTGAATCTACAGAGATAAAATTACCAACGGTTGCAGCATCATATAAAGATTGAGCAGTAGATCCTAAAGAAGATCTTATAAGATCTGTAACACTCCAAGAAGTCCAATATCCATTTGCAGTAAGCCAATTGGCAGCTTCATTCCCACTTGAAAATGTTTGTAACGCAATTGAATTTGCTAATTGAATAAAAGAGGATTCTGTTAGATCAGTTGATCTTTTGAATCCTAGATTTG
>Ga0075471_10001548_pt1 | contig 15154 bp, 9 predicted proteins | sample DEB19_08_DNA_2_FD_74787 | JGI IMG/M metagenome (GOLD analysis project Ga0075471, IMG submission 74787) | Aqueous microbial communities from the Delaware River and Bay under freshwater to marine salinity gradient to study organic matter... | ecosystem: Environmental > Aquatic > Marine > Coastal ... | reverse complement strand
CACGACCTATCGCCGGGACGACGGCGGCTGCTCGATCGTGAGCGTGCGATTTTCGATGGCCGAGGTCGACGCACTGGCGCGGAGGCCGCCATGAGGCCGCGGCATCGTGTGACACTCGGCGCGAGGCAGACGGCGGTGAGGATCGCCTGCACTGTCGCGGTCGTCGCCGCCGCCTGGGCGATCCCGACGGCCGCCGCCGAACTGTCGGCCGGCGCCGTCGTCCGCGCCGAGTTTCCCGAGCTGCCCGATACGCTCTGCACGATGGCCGGGGGCCAGAGAGGGGTGCCGCAAATGACGATCCGCCTGCCGCGCAACTACGACAAGAGCCGGCCGTTTCCCGCGTTCGTCTGGCTGTGGGGCGGGCATGGCGGCGACGGCTCCGGCCCGGGCGCGGGGCCCGACATCGCCGGCGACCGCGACTACGTGTTCGTCGGCATGCCGCTGTTCAAGGCGGCGGTCGACCCCGCGAAGCCGTTCAAGGGGCTGGCCATCGACCCGACGGCGGATGCCGCGGTGATCGCGCGGGCGTTTGGCGCCATGCTGCGGCGGCTCGACGCGACGATCCCGAACGTCGACCGATCGCGGGGCGTGATCGGCGGCGTGAGCAATGGGGCACACACCGTCGCGACGATCCTCGAACTCGACGACGCGTCGCTCGCGGATCGCTTCGAGCACGTCGTCTTCGTGGAGGGGGGATTCTGGCTGCGGCGGGCCGACCGGCTCGCGGGCCGACGGCTGCTGCTCGTGCACGGCGACCAGGGGGGCCCGGAGCGGGCGCTGATCAACCGGGACGCGGCCAGGCTCTTGGAGAAGGCCCGGGCCAATCAGGCCGACGCGACGACGCTGGTGATGGAGGGCGTCGGCCACGACTTTCCCCGGCGGTTCATGCCGAGTATCAAGGAGTGGCTCGACGACGCGCCGCGGACCGTGGCCGTCGACAGGAAACGGCCACGATGATCCGGCTGATCGCCACGCTCGTCGCGCTCTTGGTGTGTGCCGTCGGCGCAGCGCAGGCGGCCGGGCCCGGCCGCAGGCCCAACGTGCTCGTCATCTACTCCGACGACCACGGCTGGGCCGACCTCGGCATCCAGGGGGGCGATCCCGACGTCCGCACCCCGCACCTCGACCAGCTTGCCCGCGACGGCGTGCGGTTCACGCGGGGCTACGTCTCGGCGCCGCAGTGCGTGCCGTCGCGGGCGGGGCTGATCACGGGCCGCTACCAGCAGCGGTTCGGCGTGGAAGACAACAACCGCGGCCCGCTGCCGCTCGCGGAGGTCACGATCGCCGAACGGCTGGCCCCGGCCGGCTACACGAGCGGCTGGGTCGGCAAGTGCCACCTCGACATCGGCGGCCCGAAAGGGGAGGCGAAGCCCGCGGCACAGCGAGAAGGGCAGGGCGGGGCGAAGGGAAACGCCCAGCGGATCCTCGCCGACCACATGCCGCACCACCAGGGATTCAAGGAGTATTTCCGTGGCGAGCTGCGGGACTACCACGCCTCGCACGCCCTCGACGGCACGCCCTTCGCCGACGCCCCGCGCGTGGTCCGCGACACCCGCTTCCGCGTCGAGGTGCAGACCGACGCTGCGCTCTCGTTTCTCGAGCGGCGTGCCGCCGCGGCCGACGCGCCGTGGTTTCTCTACCTGGCCTGGTACGCGCCGCACGTGCCGCTGGAGTCACCGGAGCCGTGGTTTGGCCGCACGCCGGACTCGCTGCCGCTGGAGCGGCGGCAGGCGCTGGCGATGATCGCCGCGATGGACGACGGCCTGGGACGGATCCGCGAGAAGCTCCGTGCGATGGGTGTCGAACAGGACACGCTCATCTTCTTCATCGGCGACAACGGGGCCCCGCTGGGCCGCGCCTGGAACGGCTCCACGAACGCGCCGCTGGCCGGCCAGAAGGGCATGCTCGCCGAGGGGGGCATCCGCACGCCGTTCGTGGCGGCCTGGCCGGGCCACTGGCCGGCGGGCGCGACCTACGATCAGCCGGTGATCAACCTCGACGTCGCGGCCACCGCCGCCGCGGCCGCCGGCCTGCCGCCCGACACGGCGGTCGACGGCGTCGACCTCACGCCGTTCGTGACCGGCAAGCGTCCCGGCCCGCCGCACGAGCGGCTCTTCTGGCGGTGGGGATCGCAGGCGGCGGTGCTGGAGATGCCCTACAAGCTGATCCAGCTCGGCGATCGGCGGCCGCTGCTCTTCGATGTGACCGCGGCGGAGGGCGAGGCGGCCGAGAAGAACCTCGCGGGCCGGCATCCGGAGATCGTCGCGCGACTGCGGGATCGGCTCGACGCGTGGGCGGCCGAGCTCCAGCCGGCGGGGCTCATCACCGACGCATCGTCCTTCGGCCGCCACCACGAGGAGCTGTTCGTCGAGCACCGGCTGCTCGGCCCGGAGGACCGCGCCACCGGCGCCGTCAGACGCCAGCGACCTCCCCCGGCGCCGTGAGCACGCGAGGACCATGAACGCACGAGGGGAGCCCATGATGATCCACCGTCCTGCTGCGATCGCCGCCCCGCTCGTTGCCCTCGCGGTGGCGCTGCATGCGGCCGTGACGGCCGCCGCGACGCCGGCACCTGCGCACGTGGGGCCGCCGCAGCCGGAGCATGCCGCGACCAATCGGGCCTTCACCGGGATCCCCAGTCTGGCGGTCGCGCCGGGCGGGCGGCTCTGGGCCACCTGGTACGCCGGCGTCACGCCGGGCGAAGACGCGAACAACTACGTGGTGCTCGCCACGAGCGGCGACGGCGGCGGCAGCTGGACGGAGCTGCTCACCGTCGATCCCGACGGACCGGGCTCCGTGCGGGCGTTCGATCCGGAGCTGTGGGTCGCCCCCGACGGCCGGCTTTTTTTCTTCTGGGCCCAGATGGAGAAGGGCCGCCGCGATCCCGAGCTCGGCGTGTCGTGCGTCGAGACGAAGGAGGCCGACGCGGCTCGCGCCTCGTGGAGCCAGCCCCGTCGGATCGGCGACGGCGTGATGATGTGCAAGCCGCTCGTGCTTTCGAGCGGCGAATGGGCGCTGCCGATCTCGCGGTGGAAGGAGCACGACAAGAGCGCGCAGCTCGTCGTCTCGGCGGACGCGGGCACGACGTGGACCGTGCGCGGGGCCTGCGACGTGCCCAAGGAGGTGCGGAATTTCGACGAGCACATGGTCGTGGAGCGCAAGGACGGTTCGCTCTGGATGCTCGTCCGCACGACCTACGGGATCGGGGAGAGCGTCTCCGCCGACCGCGGCGTCACCTGGCCCGAGCTCGTGCCCGCGACGATCCCGCATCCGGCGGCGCGGTTCTTCGTGCGGCGGCTGGCCTCGGGAAATCTCCTGCTCGTGAAGCACGGGCCGCTCGATCAGCAGACGGGCCGCTCGCACCTCACGGCCTACGTCTCGAGCGACGACGGCCGCACGTGGGGCGGCGGCCTCCTGCTCGACGAGCGGAAGGGGGTCTCCTATCCAGACGGCCAGGAAACCCCCGATGGCCTGATCCGCATCATCTACGACCGCAATCGCATCACCGATCGCGAGATCCTGCTCGCGACCTTTCGCGAGGCCGATGCCGCGGCCGGCAAGAACGTCAGCGGCACGGTGAAACTGCAGCAGAGAGTGAGCAAGGCGTCGGGCGGCCGCGAGAAGGGGCCGCCAGACGCGGACGCGGGGGCGCAGCAGCGGCCCGGTCCGGCTGCGGCGCAGAGTCCGCCGGAGTTCGCCGCCATTCGCGACGATTCGCGGCTGCCGCGGGTGCTGCTCATGGGCGATTCGGTTTCGATCGGCTACGCGCTCGACGTCCGCAGGCTGCTCGCGGGCGTCGCCAACGTCCACCGCGTTCCGGCCAACTGCGGATCGACGAAGACGGCATTGGGCTCGTACGGACTGGTCCGCTGGCTGCCCGACGAAGGCGAATGCTGGGACGTGATCCACTTCAATCACGGTCTGCACGACCTCTCCTACCGGTTCGCCGACGACCGCGATCGCAACGATGCCGGCGAGTATGCCTCGCCGACCAATGGTGGCCGGCCCAACGTGCCGCTGGACGTCTACGCGGAAAACCTGCGGCGTATCGTCGACCGGCTCGAGCGGACCGGAGCGACGCTCATCTTCGCGAGCACGACACCGGTGCCCGAGAGCGACGCCGCCAAGTACGTCGAGGATGCCGAGCTGCCCTACAACGACGCGGCCCGGCGGGTGATGGCGGACGAGGGCGTCGAGTGGAACGACCTGTGGGCGCTGGTCAAGCCGCGGCAGGCGGAGTTGCAGGGGAGGCGGAACGTCCACTTCACGCCGGCCGGCTCCGCCGTGATGGCCGAGCAGGTGGCGGCCCGGATCCGCGGGGCGCTCGCGCGGCGGCCCGCCTCCACAGCCACCACTGTGCCGCGGTAGATCCTGGTCGGCGATGTAGCAGGTTTGACACCTGCACCGCCACGAACAGAATGACGCTGCGGCAGGGTCGTCGCGGCTGAAGGCTGCCGCCACGGCTGGGCGTGCACGTTCAGGGACGCTTCTCATGACGCTCCATACGAAGCCTCGTTCGGTGAAGCTCCGCACGCGAGGGTGCGTCCTGTGTCGGGCCGCGGTGATGCTGCTGGCCGCGGTCGTCTGGCCGACGCCGGGCCGAGCCGCCGATCCGGCTGCCGGGCACGCCGTGACGCGGCCGCTCGTCTCTTTCACGAAGCAGCGGCTCGACGAGCGGTTCTTCGCGGAGGGGGCCGGCGTCGGCGATTTCAACAAGGACGGCGTGCCCGACGTCGTGGCCGGGGCGTTCTGGTTCGCCGGGCCGGCGTTCACCGAGCGGCACGCCTTCTACGAGCCCAAGCCGTTCGATCCCCGCAAGTATTCCGACAACTTCTTCGCCTGGAGCCGCGACTTCAGCGGCGACGGCTGGGACGACGTCCTCATCTACGGATTCCCCGGCACCGACGCCTCCTGGTTCGAGAACCCCCGCGGCGGGGCCGGCCCCTGGAAGCGGCACGTCGTGCTCCCCCAGGTCGACAACGAATCGCCCACATTCGCCGACATCGATGGCGACGGCACGCCCGAGATCGTCTGCTCGGTCGGCGGATTCTTTGGCTACGCGAAGATCGGCACACCCGATCCCGCAGCGCCGTGGCAGTTTCACCGCATCTCGGCGGAGGTGGCCGGCGGAAAATTCGCCCATGGCCTGGGCGTGGGGGACGTCGACGGCGACGGCCGGGCCGACATCCTCGCGAAGGGCGGCTGGTGGCGGCAGCCCGAGTCGCTCGCGGGCGATCCGCTGTGGGAGCATCACCCCTTCGCCTTCGCCGGCCCCGGCGGCGCGCAGATGCACGTCCGCGACGTCGACGGCGACGGGCTCAACGACGTGATCACGAGCCTGGCCGCCCACGGCTGGGGGCTCGGCTGGTGGAAGCAGGCGAAGGCCGCAGACGGGAAGCGATCGTTTGCGTATCGGCCGATCATCGGCGACAAGACCTCCGACAGCCCGTTTCGCGTCGCCTTTTCCCAGATCCACGCGGTCGACGTGGCCGACATCGACGGCGATGGTCTCGACGACATCGTCGCCGGCAAGCGGTTTTGGGCGCACGGGCCGGACGGCGATCCCGAGCCCGGCGCGCCGGCCGTCGTCTACTGGTTTCGGTGCACGCGGCCGGCGGCGGGTGAGGCCGAGTTCGTGCCGCACCTGATCGACGACGATTCCGGCGTCGGCGTGCAGGTGACGGTCGCCGATGCCAGCGGCGACGGCCGGCCCGACATCGTCGTCGCCAACAAGAAGGGCAGCTTCGTCCACACGCAGAAGCGGGAGCAGGTGCCGGTGGCCGCCTGGGAAGCCGCCCAGCCGCGACGCAGGAAGCCGATGGCCGACGGACTGCCGCCGCAGGAGGCCGCGGCGGCGATGTCGGCGCCCCCGGGCTTCTCCGTAAAACTGCTCGCGGCGGAGCCCGACGTGCGGCAGCCGATCGCGATGTGCTTCGACGACCGGGGCCGGCTCTGGGTGGCCGAGTGCTACGCCTACCCTCGCAAGGTGGCGGCCGCGGATGCCCGCGACCGCATCCTCGTCTTCGAGGACACCGACGGCGACGACACGCTCGATTCGAGGAAAGTGTTCAAGGAGGGGCTGAACCTCGTCAGCGGCCTGGCGTTGGGGTTTGGCGGCGTGTGGGTCGGCGCGGCGCCCGACTTCATGTTCATCCCCGACGCCGACGGCGACGACGTGCCCGACGGCGAGCCCACGATCCTGCTCGACGGCTGGGGCGCGCAGGACACCCACGAGACGCTCAATTCATTCGTCTGGGGTCCCGACGGCTGGCTCTACGGCTGCCACGGCGTCTTCACGCATTCCGCGGTCGGGAAGCCGGGCACGCCCGAGGCCGACCGCACGAGGATCAACGCCGGCATCTGGCGGTACCATCCGGTGCGGCACGAGTTCGAGGTGTTTTCGGAGGGGACGAGCAACCCGTGGGGTGTCGACTTCAACGACCTCGGCCACGCCTTCCAGACCGCCTGCGTGATCCCGCACCTCTACCACGTGATCCAGGGGGCGCGGTATCAGCGGCAGGCGGGTCAGCACTTCAACCCCTACTCGTTCGACGACATCAAGACGATCGCCCGCCACCGGCACTGGACCGGCGGCCAGTGGAACACCGCCGACCGCGACCGCTCCGACGCGATCGGCGGCGGCCACGCGCACTCCGGCGCCTGCATCTATCTCGGCGGCTCCTGGCCCGACCGCTACCGCGGCCGGCTGTTCATGAACAACATCCACGGCGCGCGGATCAACGAAGACCGGCTCACGCCGTCGGGCTCCGGCTACGTCGGCGACGGCGAGCCCGACTTCCTCTTCGCCAACGACTCCTGGTCGCAGTTCATCTCGCTGCAGGTCGGCCCCGACGGCCAGATGGTGCTCATCGACTGGTACGACCGCAACCAATGCCACCACGGCGACGACGCGAAGCACGACCGGGGGAACGGCCGAATCTTCAAGGTGGTCCACGACCGCAGCCGTCCGCAGGCCGCGCGGGTGAACCTGGCCCGAGAGACCGACGCCGCGCTCGTGGACCTGCTCGGCCGCGACAACGACTGGTTCGTGCGGCATGCCCGACGGCTCCTGCAGGAGCGGGCGGCGGCGGGCAGGCTTGCCGCCGACACGCCGCGGCTGCTGGAGGCGAAGCTCGCCGCCGCATCGACGCCCGCGAAGAAGCTGCGGGCGATCTGGGCGATGCACGTCATAGGGCAGCTGTCGAAAGACCGCATCCTGCGGCTCCTCGACGATGCCGAGCCGGGGGTCCGCGGCTGGGCGATCCAGCTGGCGGCCGAGCGGCGCGACGTGACGCCGGACCTGCTCGACCGATTCCGCAGGCTCGCCACGGAGGATCCGTCGCCCGTCGTGCGACTGGCCCTCTGCTCGGCGCTCCAGCGGCTTCCCCCGGAGGCCCGCTGGCCGATCGCAGGTGCGCTCGTGGCCCACGCCGAGGACGCCGACGACCACAATCTGCCGCTGATGAATTGGTATGCGATCGAGCCGCTCGTGCCGCTCGACCCGGCGCGTGCCGTCGAGCTGGCCGCCGCGAGCCGCATCCCCACGGTGTCGCGGTTCATCGTCAGGCGGGCGGCGTTCGAGGAGGCGGGCTACGAGCCGCTCGTCACGCTCCTGGCCAAGGGCGATTCCCCGACGCGGAAGTGGATGCTCGAGGAGATCGTGGCGGCGCTGGCAGCACGCGGCCGCATGGCGGCGCCGCCCGCGTGGCAGCGGGGCTACGAACTGCTCACGGTCGATCCCGACGAGTCGGTCCGCCGGCTCGCCGGCGTGGCGGCCGTGCGGTTCGGCGACCCGCGGGTCGTGCCGCAGTTGCGGGCGCTCGTCGCCGACCGCGACGCCGACATCGGCCAGCGAAAGGAGGCGCTCGAGGCGCTCGTCAGCTCCCGCGACGACGGGGCGCCGCCGGTGCTGCAGAAGCTCATCGACGATCCTGCGGTGCAGAAGCAGGTGATCGCCGGGCTTGCCGCGATTCCCCACGAACGCACGCCCGGCGCGGTTCTCGACGCCTACGAGGGGCTGGCCGCCGACGGCCGCCAGGCGGCGATCGCCGCGCTCGTCTCCCGGCCCGCATGGACGCTCGCACTGCTCGACGCGATCGCGGCCGGTGGCGTGCCCCGCGGCGATCTCTCCGCGTTTACGGTCGGCAGGCTCGCGCAGTCGGCCGACGAGCGGGTGCTCAAGCGGCTCAACGAGGTGTGGGGCACGATCCGGACGACGCCGGCCGATCGTGCGGCCGAATTCGAGAAGTGGCGGACGGCGTTCAAGCCGGCGGCGCTCAAGGAGGCCGATCTCTCCAACGGCCGCGCCACGTTCGCCAAGACCTGCGGCGCCTGCCACCAGCTGCATGGTCAGGGGGGCAGGATCGGACCGGAACTGACGGGCTCCAACCGGGCCGACCTCGAATACCTGCTCGCGAACCTGCTCGACCCCAGCGCAATCGTCGGCCGCGACTACCAGACGACGGTGATCGTCACCGACGACGGCCGGTCGATCGCGGGCATCGTGGTGAAGGAGACGCCCACGAGCGTCACGCTGCAGACGCCGACCGAGCAGGTGACGGTGCCGCTCGACGACATCGAGTCGCGCACGCTCTCGCCGCAGTCGCTCATGCCGGAAAACCAGCTCGCGCAGCTGTCTCCGGCCGCGGCCCGCGACCTCGTCGCCTATCTGCGGCATCCGGGGCAGGTGCCGCTGCCGGGCGAGGGTCCGCCACCGTTCACGGCCGACGGCAGGATCCCGGGCGCGGTGGAGGGGGAGTCGCTCAAGATCGCGTCGCAGTCGGCCGGCAACGCCCGCACCCAGGGGATGGCGAGCTTCAAGGCGGCCCGCTGGAGCGGCGACGCCCAGGTGTGGTGGACCGGCGCGAAGCCCGGGGGAAAGCTCGTGCTCGAGCTGCCCGTGGCGGTGCAGGGCAGGTACGAAGTGATGGCCGTCTGCACGAAGGCCCACGACTACGGCGTCGTGACGCTCTCCTGGAACGGCGGCCGGCCATCCGCACCGCTCGACCTCTACGAGAAGGACGCGGTGACGATCACGCCCGAGGTGTCGCTGGGCACATACGACCTCGCCCCGGGCACGGCGACGCTCGCCGTGGAGATCGTGGGCGAGAACCCGGCGGCCACGAAGGCCTGGATGTTCGGGCTCGACTACATCCGCTTCGTGCCGGCGAAGCCCGGGCCGTGAGCTGAACGGCATGGGCATTTCGGGCACGCTGTTCGGGGCAGCCCTTCACGGCCTTGTGATACGTTGGGGGTGAACGAACGACCGGTGCGAGGGATCCCATGTCGATGATGGTCAGCGGCTGGTACGCCGTGACGCGCACGTTCCTCGCGGTCGCCGCCTGCAGCCTGGGCGCCGTGGCCGCGGCGGCGGAGAGGCCGCGGATCATCTTCGACACCGACATCACCGGCGATTGCGACGACGTGCTGGCCCTGGCGATGTGCCACACGCTGGCCGACCGCGGGGCGTGCGACCTGCTGGCCGTGACCGTGTCGAAGGACAATCCGCTCACGGCGGCGTTCGTGGATGCCGTCGATACCTTCTACGGCCGGCCCGACCTGCCCGTCGGCGTCACGAGAAACCCGCAGGCGCAGCGGCGGGTGAGCGCATACCTGTCGCTCGTGGAAACGGGCCGGTATCCGCACACGATTCACACGAACGCCGACGCCTTCGAGGCGGTCGACCTGCTGCGGCGCACGCTCGCCGGCCAGCCCGACGGCGGCGTGACGATCGTGAGCGTCGGCACGGCCACGAACCTCGCCGACCTGCTGCGGTCGCCGGCCGACGGCCACTCCCCGCTCGCGGGCCGCGACCTCGTGCGGCACAAAGTGGCGAGGCTTTCGATCATGGCCGGCTCGTTCGCCGATCCGCCGGATGGCAAGCCTCACCTCGAGGCCAATGTGATCAACCACGTGGCCGCGATGCGGTGTGTGGCCGACGAATGGCCCGACGAGGTCCCGGTGCACTGGAGCGGCTACGAGATCGGCACGGCACTCCCCTATCCGCGGGCGAGCATCGCCCGCGACTACGCCTACGCGCCGCACCACATCGTCCGCGAGGCGTATCTGGCACACAGCGGACCCGAGCACGACCGGCCCTGCTGGGACCAGAGCAGCGTGCTCGAGGCTGTGCTGCCCGACCGAGGCTACGTGTCGCTTTCGCCCCGAGGACGCGTGTCGTTCGCCGAGGACGGCAGGACGATGTTCACGCCAGAGGCCGACGGCCGCGACAGGCACCTCGTGCTCGCGGCCGGCATGATTCCGCGGACGCTCGAGGCGATCGTGCAGCTCTCGTCGCAGCCGCCGCGGCCGCCCGTCGGGCGGTGAAGGAAGAAGGAAGCGTTCCGCGATGGCAGACCACGCCCCCCGGATCGTCGTCGTCGGCAGCGCCAACACCGATCTCGTGGTGCGGGTGCCGACGCTGCCGCGGCCGGGTGAGACCGTCATCGGAGGCACGTTCGCGAGCGTCGGCGGGGGCAAGGGAGCCAACCAGGCGGTGGCCGCGGCCCGGGCCGGCGGCCAGGTCACGTTCGTCGCCAAGCTGGGCGTCGACGCGATGGGCGATGCGGCGATCGCCGCCTACCGCGCCGATGGCATCGACGTCGCGCACGTCACCCGTGACGCCGCGACGCCCTCGGGAGTGGCGCTCATTCTCGTCGACGAGGCCGGGGAAAACAGCATCGCCGTCGCAGGAGGCGCCAACGACCGGCTGCTGCCGGCCGACGTCGACCGGGCCCGCGAGGCCATCGCGGCCGCGGACGTGCTGCTCGTGCAGCTCGAGGTGCCGTTGGAGACGGTGCGGCGGGCGGTGGGGCTGGCCCGCGAGGCCGGCACGAAGGTGCTCCTCAACCCCGCGCCGGCCCGGCCGCTCGACGCGGCGCTGCTTTCGGGCGTCACGATCATCACGCCCAACGAGACCGAGGCGGCGCTGCTCACCGGCCGTCGGGACATCGGCGAGCATTCCGCCGCGGCGGCCGCCGCCGATCTCGTGGCGCTGGGGCCGGCCGCCGCGGTGATCACGCTCGGGAGCAGGGGCGCCTTTCTCGCCGCCGCCGGCACCGGCCTGCACGTGCCGCCGTTTCCCGTTCGGCCGGTCGACACGGTCGCCGCGGGGGACGTCTTCAATGGCTGCCTCGCCGTGGCGGTCGCCGAGGGCCGCGGGCTGTCCGACGCCGTGCGGTTCGCCGCCGCCGGCGCCGCGATCTCCGTCACGCGGCGGGGAGCGCAGGATTCGGCGCCGACCCGGCACGAGATCGAAGCCCTCTGCGGTCGATGCCCGGGGGCGTGATCGCTGCCGCTCACGCAGGCCGTGCCGGCTCGATGTGGATGAAGGCGTCGGCGATCCGCAGCGGCGACGACCGCAGCAGGCTACGGACGCGACCGCCGATGTCGTGGCCGGCCTGCACCGTCGCCTCGCCGTCGACTTCCACGTGCAGCTCGACGAAGTACGCAGTGCCGCTCTTGCGGATCCGGCACTTGTCGAGCGCCCGCACGCCCTCGACTCCCAGCGCCAGCCGCCGCACCTTCTCCTCGAACTCCTTGGCGGGCGCCGCGTCGAGCAGCTCGCGGACCGCCATCCGCAAGAGGCCCAAGCCGCTGGCCACGATGATGAGGCAGGCGACCAGCGCCGCCCAGTCATCGGCGGGCTCGTAGCCCGGGCCACCGATCAGGCCGATCGTGATGCCGATGAAGGCCGCCACCGACGTGAGGGCGTCAGCGCGGTGGTGCCAGGCGTCGGCCTGGAGCGACGTGCTCTCCGCCTCGGCGCCGATGCCCGCCATCCAGCGGGCGAGCGCCTCCTTCGTGGCCACCACCAGCACGAGGACCAGGAGCGTCGACCAGTGCGGCAGGTGGTGGGGCGTGAGGATCTCGCGGATGCTCTGCACGGCGATCATCGCCGCCGCGGCGAGGAGTGCGAGGGCGGCCACGATGCCGGAGAGCGCCTCGGCCTTGCCGTAGCCGTAGGGATGCCGCTCGTCGGCCGGGGCCACCGACACCCGCAGGCCGCCCCAGACGACGAGCGACGTGACGATGTCGGACGTCGACTCGATGCCGTCGGCGATGAGCGCGTAGGAATTGCCGAAGAAGCCGGCCAGGATCTTCACGGCCGCCAGCGCCGCGTTCACTGCCACGCCGACGAGGGGCACGGAGGAGAGCGACGGCTCGACGGCGTCGTCGTCCGGCGCGCGGGGCATGTCGCGGTCAGTCATGATCGGAGCCGACTTTGTCGAGCACGACGATCAGAAACGTGGCGAACGGGCCGAGCAGGAGCGAGAGCAGGAGCCAGACGAGGCCGCTGCGATTCTTGCTCTGGGCCAGGCCGGCGTTGATCAGCGAGAGCGTGCCCCAGCCGACGAAGAAGTTGGTGCGGTCGTCCATGGAAGGGTGCTGGTGCGGCGGGGCGTTGCTCGAGTGCGGCGTGCGAGCCGCGGCGGGGGTCGGAGGGATTATGGCTCGCCGTGCCGGTGCGGGCCACGGCGGCCGGCCGACGGCGGCATCAGAGCAGTCGCGGCCACGGGATACCCTCTTCGATCTCGTCGTACGACCATTGGGTCCAGGCCAGCCAGTGCAGCCACTCCGTGCGGTCCGGCGTGCACGTGTCGCCCGGTGCGTGGCCGGAGACATCCCAGGCCATCGCCGCCTCGTCCATCGTCACGGTGGGGATGCCCGCCAGCACGCTGTCGACCGCCACGCTGCTGTTGAGCGTCACGACCGCGCCGGCGTCGTCCCATGTGCGAGCCAGGGGCAGCGCGGCTGCTGCGCCGGGCGTTCCGACACCGGCGACACTGGCAGGATGCGGGCGGAAGTGGGTGCAGGCCGGGGCGGCACGGTCGTACCAGTCTTCAAGGCGGGCGTAGTGCGGGGAGTAGGTTTCCGTCTGGCCGCACAGGATTCGTCGCGAGCCGGTTCGGTCGCCCCACGGTCGCACGGCGACGCCGTGTCGTTCCCAGCGGGAGCCGTCGCGGACCTGCGGCACGCGGTGGTCGCCCCGGCGTCCATGCCCGTCGCGCACGAGCGAGACGAACCGGCCCGGGTCGCCGAAGCTGCACCGATCGACCAGCAGATACGGACCGTCCGCCTCGATGCTGCGCCAGAGCGTGGTGCCCAGCAGGATCGGTAGGCCGCTGCCGAACCGCTCCCGCGACCGGGTGATGGCGAAGGCGAGGCCGCACTTCCGCAGCCCGGCCGCCGCCTTCGGCGCGAAATCGGCCTGCCACTTGATGCGCGGGTCACAATGGATGACGGCGTGAACGCGGGGCATGATGCCGGGGAGACGAAGCCTGTCGGAGGCGCGGGCCAAGTTCGCGGGCCAGGTTCGCGGGCCACGAGCGTAGGATAGCCGCGCGGCCGGCCGCCTCCCGGCACCGCGAGCCGAGGGGCTGCACAATCCACGCAAGGCGGGGGGCGGCGCGCACGCCGGTCCAATTTCTTGACTCCGCCGACGGGGGGAGGGACATTGTCCGGGTCGAGAAGACCGAGGCGGGAGGAGTGGTCCACGCAAAGGACGGCAGATGTCGCGCAGCTCGCGGATGGAATCCGGTGTCTTTCGTCGATCGCCGCTCGTGTCGCGCAGCCGGCCCCGAGGGCGACGGCACGCTGGTCGCCGGTCACACCTCGTGGTCGAGCAGTTCGAGCCACGGATCGCGCTGGCGGTGACGCCCACGTTCGTGGCCGACATCAATCTCCAGCCCAAGAGCGGCAGCCCGAGCCTCGTGCCGACGCAGTTCCAGTACTACAACACGAACAGCGTCACACTCACGACCGCGTCCCAGCAGGTCGTCCAGCTGTTCACCGCCGACGACGGCCGACACGGGGTCGAGCTGTGGGTGACCGACGGCACGTCGGCCGGCACGCAGCTTTTCAAGGACATCCGGCCGGGCGTGCGGTCGAGCGGGCCGACCGACCTCTTCGCAGCGGGGGGCGTCGTCTATTTCGCGGCGGACGACGGGGTCAATGGTCGGGAGCTGTGGGTGACTGACGGCACGTCGGCTGGCACGCGGCTCCTCAAGGACATCGCCCTGCAGACGCCGACGGTGGTCAACGCCTACACGGAGAGCCGCCCGGCGGACTTTGCCGCCCTGCCCGACGGCACGGTCCTCTTCGCGGCGATCTCGAACGATCCGGTGTCGTATGCGCCTGTGCGGCAGCTGTGGCGGACGGACGGCACGACCGACGGCACGCGTCCCGTTATCACCGGCGACACGACGCTCGCCCTCGATCCCGACCAGCTGACGACCTTCGGCACGCATGTGCTCTTCCAGTCTGGCGGCGTGCTGTGGATCACCGACGGCACCGAGGCGAATACGGTGCCGGTACAAACCTCCTCGTTCGAGTCGATCGTCGATCCCCGAGACTTCACCGTCTTCGACGGCCCCGACGTCACGAGCCCGTTCGTCATCTTCACGGCAGACGACGGCGCCGGCGGCCGTGCGATCTGGAACATCGAGCCCAACCGCGACCCGAGAGTCGTCTCACCGTTCGGCGTGACGCCGGGCAGCGGTTCGATCACCGAGATGGTCCGCCTCGGCGCGATCGCGGTGTTCGCCGGAGACAATGGCGACGGCACAGGCCCGCAACTCTGGCGGACGAGCGGCGGGGACGGCGGCGTCGCGCCGTTCGCGGTCTACGCGTCCCCGAATTTCAGCCCGGTCACCAATCCCGCCGCGCTCACCGTCGCGGATGGCCGGCTCTTCTTCACGGCCGACGGCCTGACCGGCGAGACATCGCTGTGGAGGACCGATGGCACCGACTTCGGCACATTCAGGTTTGGCTCGAACCTCTCGGGTGTCACCGGGATGGTCGCGCGTGGCGGCGACGTCTTCTTCGTCAACTTCGACGGCCAGAGCCGGGAGCTCTGGATGTCGGACGGTGAGTCCTTGGGAATCGTGCGGGAGATCAACCCGGTCGGGGACGCCTTCCCCGTGGGGCCGATCAATGCCGTCGCATTCGGCGGCGGCGTCATCTTCGCGGCCGACGACGGCGTGCACGGCACGGAGCTGTGGATGTCGGACGGTACCCCGGGTCCCAACGGCACTGCCCTCCTCAAGGACATCAATGCCGAGAACGGCGACGGCATCGACGCCCACAGCAGCGAAAGCGGCAGCAGCCCCTCCCTCATCCTCGGCAGCGGCAGCTACATCAGCGCCGTGATCAT
>Ga0075471_10001546_pt1 | contig 15162 bp, 28 predicted proteins | sample DEB19_08_DNA_2_FD_74787 | JGI IMG/M metagenome (GOLD analysis project Ga0075471, IMG submission 74787) | Aqueous microbial communities from the Delaware River and Bay under freshwater to marine salinity gradient to study organic matter... | ecosystem: Environmental > Aquatic > Marine > Coastal ... | reverse complement strand
ATAGTCCACGCAATCGCTTGAATTGCGTTTATCTTGTCAGGAGTAAAATTATACATACTCTCATTCCGATTATTTGTTCTAAACACCATTTGTGCATCAACCCAAATCAAATACTCCCTATCAGTACTAGTGTCCTTACACTTCACAAAGTAACAACTTTCAGTTCTTGACCTTCTCCAACTTTCATCATTATCGTTGGTAAAGTGTTTTCCGTTCACCTCGTAAAGTTCGTAGGTGTCGTTAAACTTCTTCACAACCATATTACCTTTACTATCAACCCAAGTTGTTTTCTTCTTGATAGTTTGGGTGTCAATCAGTTTGGGTTTAACTTCCTCAACCAATCTTTCCAAACCATAGTGTAAAAAGGCAATCCTTCGTTGTTCCAAGTTTCTAATTAGAGAAATCTCCTTAAAGGTTGGAGGTTGAATGTCGTCCCAAAAATCTTCAAGTGATTCAAAAGGACAAACCTTGTGAATAAGTTTCAAAATCTTACAACCTAAATCAAAACCAAATTCTGTGTTTGAAATAATAATTTTCATTTTTCGTGTTTTAATGTATTACTTAATCGGTACTTTCGGAATAAACATAGTATTCGTTACTGACAATCACTTTGAGTTTGTTACCTTCCAAAGTTAGTTGTTCAAGTTCTTCACTTTCATCATTCGTGGTGAATGTATAAAAATCATTTCTTTCACCCAAAGGGTTGGAAGGTTCAAAATCTCTTGTGTTCTCATCAATCTTGGTTTCAAGGTTATCAATCACCTCTTGGAGTTTATCATCAATAATAAAATCTTTCTTGTAATTGATAATAACTTCACCTTCTCCACCATTGATATTTTGAACATACTTGGTAACAAAATCAACTTCTTCCGTTGTCAATTTGAGTTCCATAATCTCACTACCTCTCTCACAAAATTCGGAAGTTGCAGATTTTGCGTAACAAAAACTTTCCTCATCATCTTCCAATGTAATACGAACTTGTCCCGCTTCACCAATGTAATGTCCGTCAGAGTTCACATAGAAATCTACATTGTTATACACTTCTCTGTCAAAGTAACTATCTAATTCATCACTCTGAACTTCAACGATACTTGGTTCGTTCTTTTTCTTTTTGTTCTTGTTAGCGGTATAGAAATGAAATTGAGTTTCATTCATACTATCTCCACCACAACTGAACTCCATATTACATTCAGTTATCTCCAACTTTTTCCATAATTCAATCGCTTCGTTAGTTTGCATAATCGTGTATTTTTTGGTTTAATTGTTTAACAATTTCAAATGCTTCGGGGTTATCCACATCTTTAACTCCATTGTTCATCCAGGGTTGGACTTGTAGGTGTTTAAGATAATCTTGTGGTGTTGGAACAAACTTCATTCGGAAATCTTCCGCGATATGTAACATCGCAATATCTACCACATCAACGGACTTTCCGTCAGAGTTTGTAATGTTGTAACCAAAGATTTTTGGAACAATATGATACGCGAACCAAGTGTTGTGTGTCATAAGACGAGCACTATTGTTATTCATTGTCGCCTTCGGACTATCAATAAGTTCGTGGATAGGTAGATAATCTTCCACCTTACCACCCCACCTCTTGACCGAACTCTTGGAGTGAATTAAAGGGTTTGCCATTTGTCGTTTCGTTTTCGTTAATAAAATTGTTTAGTCCCAAACTTGACTGATTGAACGATTGAAAGGGTTGTATTCAACTTGTTTACCCATAACCCAATCACCTTTCTCAATACGGAGTGTTTGGTGTTCACCGAAACTTCCGTCAGGTTGTTCGTGTCGTAAATCACTTTCTTTAAGGACTTCAACTTCGGTAAAGTCAGGACTATCACCGACTTTGAAATCACCATACAAAGTGTGTTGGTTCGCACCCTCACCTTTCAATAAGGTGTGTTTTTTTGTCTTTTTCATTTTCATAATTATCAATTTAGATTACAAATATAAAACTAATTTTTTGATATTCCAAATAATTTTTGTTAATCTTGGGTTAAAGGAACAATTCTACAATAATAGTTAAGTTCGTTCAAAGGTATTCTACCCCAATCAACGGAACTATAATACCCTTGTCGTTCATAGTTCTTCATCCACTCATTCATATCCTTCAATGCTTCCTCTTGTGTCTTATAGGACTTATCTCTACGAATCGGGAATCCGTCAGGGGACAATACAATATACTCTAATTTACTCATATAAGTTGGTTTAATTTGGTTTCAAATTCGTTTGTCATTGTTTAATGTTTTAGAATACAAATATAAAACGAATATTTGTATATTCCAAATAATTCTTGTTAAAGTTATCTAAAACTGGTTTGCTAAACTAATCTGGTTTTTGCGCTTGAGTTGCTTGACATGGGTCGTCCATGTCGAATATTTCGCGGCAGTGTAATACGATTGATTATCAAGGAGTTAGTTTTTGCCGCAGAATATCGGGATACCAAACCTGGCTGCTGCTGTTGCTGCTTGGTCAATAAAGAGCATAAAAAAAGGTCCTAAGAATAGGACCCTCTGAAAAACCAATGAAAAACCAAAAGATTTATACCAATTCCACCAAATTGTTGAAAATCATTCTTTCCCTATTACCATAGGTTCCGAACATTTTCTTTTCGGTGTTATCACCTTTACTTAAAGAGTGTGTGGTGTATTTTGTAACTCCACTAAACAATCCCCACAAGTTATCACCCTTACCTTTCAATTCACCATCCAAATCTACATAAAATCTTGATAACTTGTTTTGGGTAACGGTTGAAATTGAATCCACATCTTCCAAATTTACCTCTTTATCAATGTTAAACAAATCCCTTAATACTTGGTCTTGTATCTTCTTGGATATTTTAACATTAGACATCCTTTTAATATTCTTGAACATTTCCTTTTCTTCTTCTAATACGTTCTCCAAACTTCTACATACATCATCAACACGAACAATCATATTCTTTGTGTGTCGAATTTTGGTGTTAAGACCACGGAACGCGGCGAAGAATGAATTCTGACAACTGATAGTTAAATTACTCGGACCAAATGCCAGTGAGGTACTTCCATCAAATGAATTAATACCTGTCAAGTAACCCTCAATCTTGTCATTACCCAACTTCAAATCATTTGACTTCAACTGAATATAGACTTTTTGACCATCACCAAAGTAACCACCATTAACAATCTCCAATCCGACATTCTTTGAAACTCGGTAAAGTAATTCCACCAGTTGTTGATTCTGATAGATTTCATAATCATTACCTCTGATAGAAAGGGGTGTGTTAGTATCTACACGAACGATAGCCTTGTGGTTGTCAATGATAATACCACTTTCAGTCTGGATCGGTTCGGTCTTAACTTCCCAATCAAGGTTTGTCTTGTTCAGTACATCTTGTACTACATTCTTGTTTTCATTCATAATTTAATAGATTTAGAATACAAAGATAAAACAATAATAAATATAAACCAAATATTTTATTAAAAGAAATTGTTAATTAGGAGATATGATGACGATACGCCTCATGCTCATTTTAATTTTCCGCGGCGAGACCATATGTTGTATTACGACTTGCCGCGAAATATTTTACCTGTGCGATCTAACTGAGGGTGATGATTAATAAAAAACCCCATTGTGGAAACAACGGGGGTAAATCCAATAATCATAAAAACTCATTAAAAATATAAGATAAAAGTATGACAAAAAAAAATCCCCGATGTAGAAACATCAGGGGATTTTTAATCCGTACCCTATGAAAACTATTATAATATACAAAATCCCTTTGTAAAAACAAAGGGATTCATCATTACTAATCAAAAAAAATCAAAACAAATGACAGACAAACAAAAACTATTTGAACATTGAGGATAACAAAATTAGTAACCCCATCAATATTAGAAAATTAATAATCTTCTTTACAATTCCTGGTAATGGTAAAACCATTTCTTTTTTCAATATACGCATTTACTATCAAACTTAAAAACATTAATACGAACATCCAAAAACTAACAACTCCCAATCCTCTCAAAAATCCAATGGGTATGTCCGTAATTGATAATAATAAAATAGTAAAAAAGAATATAATTGTAAACATCCCCAAACACAAAACAGTACCAACAAAAACAACCAAACTTATCCTATGTACTTTGTCCAAAAAGTTGTTCATAAATAAAAGATAGTAAAAAAAATTGAGAAAACAAAATCGGTGTAGCTGTTTTAAGAGAACCTCAACTCATACAACAGGTGCGCGTGTCGGCTTTTTAACCTACACCGATTTTTGGTAATTTACTTCTTCTTCTTTTTAGGAATTGAAACTTTAGTACCAAACCTTTTGGTTAGATATTCCTCAATGATGTCGTTAATCCTTTGGGAGTCAAAGGTAACATCCTCAATCTCAATTTCCCGACCACTAATACCCAATTCGTAGTCATCAATAAGGTGATACCCCTCATCGTTAATCGCTTCGGCGATTTCCTCACTAATCTCACTAATCGTTTCAGAATCCAGTGTTACATTTTCATCACTACCACAACCTTCTTCCGCCTTTACAATAGATTCTTCCAAATCACCAAGAAGTTCATAAACTTTTTCAAACTTGTTTTCGTTCGTTGACATAATTTTTAATTTTAATTTTTAATAATACACAAATATAAAACTAATTTTTTGATATTCCAAATTTTTTTTGTTAAAGTTTTGTTGGTTATTCCTCATCAACCATATCGTATTTCCAATCCATTTTTTCCATCATCCCCTGAACCTTTTCCCAAATGGATGTATTACTCAAATCAACAATACCGAACATACTCGCGTCGAATATGATGATAGAATCGGGATGACACTCAATGGAGTTCTTATCCTTTTGTATAACAACATTGTACAATTCACCATCAATTTCAACTTGATACCAATTACCGACTCGTTCAATTTTCATAAAATTTGTTTTGATTAATAATACACAAATATACAACAATATCTTTTATATTTCCAAATAATTCTTGTTAAAAATTTCATAATGAAATTAGAGGAGTCCCCGTACAGCCCTGAAGGATTACGTAATTTCCGCGGCTATTGGTATGATCAGCCGCAGAAATTCCAGATTCAGTCTTCTGTCCTGAAGGGGTAGTTCGGGAAATAAAAAAACCCTCCACATTGGGAGGGTTTAACTTCGGTATTAAATACCATTACCAATTCTCGTTGGTTACATTAATTTTAGTTGAAACCATTTCGGTTACTTCATCAATGAATTTTTGAAGAATTTCGTTGTCCATTTTCTTACCGACAACATAATCGTAATCATCATCTTCTTTTACTTCGTGTTCATCAAGTCTGTCCTTTAGTTCTTCTTCAAATTCATTTTCCTCTAAATTGTAAAGTAGGTTACTAACTTTTTCATCAATCATTTCACGAATGATACTCTTAATCATCGTTTGAGGTTCTTTTTGTCCCATAACTAATTTGTTTTTTTAGAAATTAAAGGTTAATGTACAATCTTTGGTGGTTATATCTTGCAATCCTGTTATGACTTGTCAACAATCCGTACTCTTTACGAACCCTGTGGAATATTGTGTCAATACTTTCGGTAACATACTTGGATAAGATATTGGAAAATCCGTCGTTACTTTCATCAACAACATTTTGTTCGGAAGGTATACCACAATACTCACTCTCACCGACTTCGGAAATAAACATTCCTGAATAAAATCCTTTCAAACCAAAATCATTAACAAATCTGTGGGAGTTACACCATATATAAATGTTCTCACCTTCACTCAACACATCAACAAAGGTCTTGTCAATTATCAAACCTCGTGTATCGGGGAATTGACCAACACCGAACAAACCACTAGGACATCCGTGTCCCATCATAATTGTCCTATCGTGTTTTAAGATTAGTTCTTTAAGTTGGTCTTTTGTATTACCTCCCGTAACTAATGTCTTGTTCGGAATGTTCTTGTAAATAGGTTTAAGAAAATCCGTTGTCTTATCTGTTGGATGTATTATCAATGTTTTCATAATACAAATATAAGTTGTATATTTGATACTGCCAAATTTATTTTGTTAAAACAACATTAATGAATGTAATACTTCGAACCACAGGGATACGACAGACGGCTCGATCACACATTTTTTGCGGCAAGACTATGTTCTGTAATACGGTCTGCCGCAGAATATTACTGACCCGTCTTCCTCCATGCGGAACTCAAGATAATGGTTGTGAAAATAAAAAACCCCCGACTTTCGCCGAGGGTAACATAAACAATGAAAGGAAATTTAGTTGAGACAAATCCGATTAAATTCGTTTTTATCCTTACTCACCATTCGTTCATCAATGAATTGGGAAACAACATTACCCAATTTCATATAATCCCTAATGAACATTTGAAATGAATAACGGGTATCTTCCAACATTTCCATAACCTCACGAGTACTAGGTGTGTCTTCTTCCATACCCATAAGTTTAAGGGATGTTAAATACCTATCCCTACTTAATGTCTTTATGGATTTATGACTACCGAGTTCAATTCCACCGATGTTAATAGTGTTGTTGTTTTCCCTCAAACGGAATGATAACAATAACATATTATCAATGTGAAGGAGTTGTCTTTCGTTCTCATTTAACTCTCCAATTTCTTTTCCGTAAAATCTTAATTCTTTCATTGTTTTAGTTTTTTAAGGTTATCAATAACGGCTTGACAAAGTAAAGTTTTTAATTTTTCAGTTTCTTCGTGTGAAACAATCGCCACTCCATATCCTTCCACAATACTAATCAAATCTTCTTGTAATTGTTCTTGTACTTCTTTTACATTCATAACACAAAGTTAAGTTGAATATTTGAAACCACCAAATTTATTTTGTTAATGTTACTTAAATTCCAACAACACTCTTTTGTTCCAATCAATACCAGTTTGACAAAGACAAGAAAATCTTTTACCAACCTTTGGTCGTCTTTCTCTTTGAAATACTTTACCACAAGAACCACAAGTTGCTTTGTATTTTAGGTCAACAACATTGGTGTCTTCACTGGTGTAACACCTTTCGGGTTTACAACCAATCTCAATACACTTTCTTTTCCATACCCAATTATGATTGTTACCTGGTGTTAACGCGTGTGCGATTTCGTGAAGGATAGTGTCCTTTACTCTTTCTTCATCATTAATTGAAACCAATTTTTGGGACAACCCGATAACTTTATTTCGGTGTTTACATACACCAAATCTTTTGACTGAATTGTCATATTCAAACCTCCAACCTTGTTGGATAAGTTTGTGTTTGGTCATTAATTGAATTGCTAGTTTTTGTGCTTTGATTAGATTCATTGTCAGTTTGTTTATACAAATATAAAACGAATATTTGAAACCGCCAAATTTATTTTGTTAAAAGATACTAAAAATAAATTCCTGAATGTTTACCTGTCGGCAGATGTTACATTTTTTGCGGCAAGATCTTTAGGTGTAATACGTTTGCCGCATAAAAATCAATTCGTCGGCACTGTCGATCCGTTACTCCTCTTGGGGATAAAAAAACCCCCGACAATGTCGGGGGAAAACATACTAACACAACAAACAAATCTCGTCATATTGGATTAAAGCGGGGGTCAATACGAATGTATTACTTCACCCACTAGAACCCTAAATATTTTATCCACATTCATACAATTCTTTTACCATCACTTTTCTTTGCTCCACATACTTACACAACTTTTTGATGAAATTTTCCGCTGAATTTTTGGTAGAGAAATATGCAAAGAATTGACACATCTCACTATCTTCTTCGGTTTTCTTTGACAATACACCCTTCTCTTTTAATTTGTCTACAATGTCGTAGTTACTATCAAAGTGTGGATAAAAAGTCTCCATACTTCTCAAATCTGCCGATACCGTCCATTTAGTGTCTCCGTCATACTTGGAGGGTTTTAATGTCTCTGGTGAAAATCCTTTTGTCATAGTTTTAATGTTTTAGGATACAAATATAAACTTAATATTTGTAACTACCAAATTTATTTTGTTAAAAGTTTCTAAATATAAAACTGCCGCAAAATATTTCTAGCTCGAGTCTCCCCATGCCGGATCTTCAACATCCTTAAAAGAAAAACCCCCTTGTAGAAACAAGGGGGGTAATTACTACTTATTACGAACTCAAAATCAATATGCACTCCTAACACCATTATTTCTCGCACCTTTTGTCGCTAACGCGTCCCAATTAGTATCACCATCTTCATCAACTTCATCATTCATATTACATTCATTTTCCAAATCAATGTAAACACGAATACACGCCTGTCCTAATTCCTCCAACAATTTTCTTTTTCTACCTTGAATTTCCACATCAAAGTCAGATGCGAATACACTTCCACGAACACCACCACCCAAATAGTTACAACCCGCTCCGAACTTTCGGGGTAAATAATATTCAGGTACACCAAAGTGTTCACTTATACTACCTGAATAAAATCCAACACCACCACCTCTATACCCAATATCATAAAATACATTTCCGATACCCAAACCTTTAAGGTCATTCAATGTGTTCACTTTCCGTAATTGTGTTAATGTTACCATTTGTTTTTGTTTTATTGATTTTCAAAATAGATTTCAAATTCATCAAGGTCAATAATAACACCCAAAGTTCTTCCGTTATCCCATTCCACATTAATCACATTACTCCCATAATTTACAATAGTACCATAAGTACCATTCTCAACGGGAAACGGGTCATCTTTCATTTGTATCAACCTAATTCTTTTTCCGATAATGTTGTCAGTAATTCCGTAGGTCATAGATATTAATTTAAGTGGATTAAGTAATACACAAATATACAACTATTTTATTTATATTTCCAAATTTTATTAAATAAAATTTTGTTAAGGTCAAAAATCGGAAAACAAGAAAAAACTGGGATCCAGGTATCCCCAGTCGGGATTTTCTGCGGCAGGTTTTTCATCTGTAATACGACCCGCCGCGAAAATATATGATCCAGGTCCACTGTTCGTTGTTCCCGAACCACAAACAAAAAAAAACACCCCCGAAAGGGGGTGTTCTGAACACCACTCGTAGTAGTGTCTCGTAGTTGTTCTTGGTTAATTCTCTTCCTCTAATCCACTACAAAGGTGTTCCGTGAGGTGTTCCACGAACTTATTGTATAAGTCCATATCCAACTCAACCGACCTCTTCTTGTCCACCACATTCACTCCACTCTCGTCCGAAACCCTCTCGGAAAAATCCGAACCACTCCAATCGTAGGTAATGTAATCACTCATAATTCCGTTAATCATCCCTTTAATAGTCTCTTTTACTTTTGTGTTCATAGTCGTTTTTTTTTTGTTCCACAAATATACAACTAATTGTTTGATACTTCCAAATAATTTTTGTTAAAAAAAGAATAAAACACCCCCTTTCGGGGGTGTTTGTATTACCAATTTACAACCTTCGTAGTATCACTATCGTAGTTAAGTAATACATTTTGAGAGTATTCATCTTCCTCGTCCGTGTCCCAATCCTCACCCATATACTTCACCACCCAATCAACGGTGAATTCGTTTTTACTCTCAAAGGTGATTGTACCCTCGGTCTTGTTACCTTCAACGAACCAATCTTGTCTACGAACATTGTTCATCAAGTTGGTCATAAACTCGTGTGTGAGGTAGGTATCATCACAACCCTCAAAGTGATACAAGTCATCAACATCGTCCATTTCAAATTCAATAACTCTGTTTTCGTAATTTTTCATAATTATTAATTTAGTTTGTTTACACAAATATACGATGGATTCTTTTATAAACCTAATTATTCTTGTTAATATTTTACTAATACCTCACTGTAAATAGATTACAGTTTGACCTGTCGTCCGTTCTCGAATTTACGCGGCTGGATCATAACTCTGCCGCCAAAATTTCAGTTCAGGGTTGTCTGTCGTCATTCGTTGGTTAATGGATAAAAAAAAGGTATCGTTTCCGATACCTTGTTTGAATAGTCCTATTGGTTGTTAGATTTCGTACTGATTTCCGTTGAAAGATATTTCCTTGATACTATCAATCCCGAAGGTTAACCACTTCACTTTCCTTTCTTGGGGTTGTTTTTTACTCTCGGAAACCTTCACCAAATAACTTTCAAAAAGTTGTTTGTCTATCGGGTTACCTTCGTAGGTGTATTCAACCTTTGGTTTAATTTCGTCAAACCTCTCAACACAAATGTAGTGTTTACTCTCGGTTTTCGTGTCAATACAAACCACTTTTGAAACGTGTCTTTTTCCTTTCATTTCCTCAACTTCAAATTCTTCCTCAATACCCTCTTTTTCCCCATTCGTTCCAACACGTTTTCCGTACTCATTCCCCATAAGGAAATTACAACTTGACTTCTTGATAACCTTGTCAAAATAGGGGTTACCCGTCTTGTTCATTCTAACCTTCGTTTCGGTAACAAGGTGAACAAATGTAGATTTTTCAACTTCGTTCAACAACTTGATAAGTTCCTCTTTTGTGATTTTGATTTTTTCTTTCATAATAATAGTGTTATTTTGTTTATACAAATATACGAAGTATATTATTAAAAAAGTGTTAATGGAAGAAATTTATTTGTTAAAATTTTGTGAACAAAAGATCATGATCCGTCCCATCTCAAATTTTTCGCGGCTATCCAAATATCTGTTATATGACTTGCCGCAGAAATTCCCGACGACACGGGACATCTCCTCGACAGTCAATCACATCCAAAAAAAAATCCCCGACATTAGTCAGGGATTTCATCATCATCTACTTACCATTAGAGGAACTTAGAGGAACTTGTAATACTTCGGGTTATCCTCATACATATCAACATACCTTTCAACATTACTAATCGTTACCCTTCCTTCGTTGTAATACTCAAAAGGTACTTCAACAAACTTCACACTATCCCACCACTTCCGACCATTGTAATTTACAAAGGATTTCATTTTCCACATTCCTTGGGGTTTAGAATTTACATAAACCACCACTAACTTAATAAGGTTTTCTACATTCATTGTTTAATAGTTTTAATGATTAAGTAATACACAAATATACAATTATTAGTTTGATAATTCCTAATATCCCTTGTTAATGTTTTCCTAACAAATGTAATACCCAACCCACAGATATCACCATCTCCTGACCCAGGAGATTTTTCGCGGCACCCTTATATCTGTAATACGACCCCGCCGCAGAAAATTCCTAATCCGTCTTCGTCCCTGAAATGGTAGTTCGAGGACAAAAAAAATCCCCCAACTTCCGTTGGAGGATTCCATTCATTAACTTCGTTGGGTTACTTGTTTTCCTTCACAAATTCGGTAATCTTAACGATTAAGGATAACACCTTCTCCCTTGTAACGACCTTAATTTCATCGTGGGAAAGTTCCTCACCCAACTCCCTAAAAATCTCATCACCGACCTGTTCAACAAATTCATTAGTAGATAAGTCCTCAACCAAGTCAGTCAGTTTCCGACTTATCACATTCATCACTACAACTTCTTTTTTCATTGTCTTTATTTTTTTGTTTCCACAAATATAATACTTATTTTGTTATACAAAAGTTAAACACGAATTATTTTTTTTCATCAAAAAATTTGGAAACTAAAAAAAATTGTTGTGTGTTTGTAACACCTGGATCCATCTTACATTTTTTTGCGGCGATTCATTGCACAACACATGGTCTTGCCGCAAAAAATCGTACAGTGCGCTGCTTGGAACTCGTGGTTCGCTTACATCCAAAAAAAATCCCCAATGTAAAAACATCGGGGAACTTCATTAACCATTAAACCCTATTAATACTGATAATCCTTTATTTTTTCAACTCGGTTATCAATGATTTCCGTTAATTGGTCAAAGTACACATCGTGGTATTCGTTTTTGATTTCACCCTTATTGGTTACAATGTAAACGGAATAGGTATCCATAAAAGACAAGGTAATAATAACCCAACCTTTGTGGTGGTGTCCCGATACTTTCAAACAAAGTCCTTTGTCATTAAAGTTATAAAGTTTGGAAACACCCCAAGAGAAATAAACCATTCTATTGTGTGTTAATACATCAAGTGTTTCCCTTGTGTTGAACTCTCTTTGTCCTTTGTCATTTACGAAGTGGAATAATTGATTTTGTGTCATAGTGGTATGTTTTTGTTTATACAAATATACAACTAATTCATTTATACAACAAATCTATTTTGTTAAAAATTTCATAATGAATACAACCCGTTGATTGACAGGTGATGGGACATCTCGCCCTGAATTAATATTTTGCGGCGATATCGTTCCCTGTAATACGATCTTGCCGCGGAAAATGAAGCATCTCAAGTTCCCCCATGCGCTGATTCTGAACATCCTTAAATAAAAAAAATCCCCAACTAATGTTAGGGATTGTGTTGTTAAACTTATCATTTAGAAATCTTCATCGTCCAAATCGTATAGATTATTTTCATCAAACAATCCATACAAGTAGACATCTTCAAATTCTCTTGTCAGTTCATCATCTCCAAATTGGGTGATAACATTTTTGGTCTTTGACCAACCCGAAACATTAAGAACATCACTGATATTCTCTGTTACGGGATTTTTTTGAGTGGTAGTCGTTGTCGTATTCATAGAACAAATATACAACTTATATCCTTATACATCCAAATCTTTTTTGTTAAAATTATCCTAATGAATTTTGGAAGACATCGACAGGTGATTGACCCGGTGAGTCGTGTTAAAATTTTCGCGGCTATTAGTTTTACAGAACATGGTCTTGCCGCAAAACATTCGAGATCATGTGGGCTGTCGGATTTCAAATCGGTCTGGTCATTTAATAAAATAAAAAACCCCGAACAAAGTCGGGGTAATTTATAATTAACCAATTTACTAATATCCACAAGAACTTAATCAATAATCATACCAAAAACAAATTAATAACCGAAACCCAAATTACTTTTATACCCCGTAATACTTTTACTTTTACCCTTACAACCATAACCCGTAGTACCACAAGAGGTCATAGACACCATTACCACCATAATAAAGAAACCATAGACAAGATACTTCAACTTTCGGGGAATGTCATCGTGTATAATAACACTAAAAACCAAGGAGATTAACAACATACCACTAAAAAAGTTAATCACAATATCCCCGTAGGAATCATTACGGAATCCCGTAGTCAAGAAACACACCAAAAGAAAGGTCAACACCACAAGAACAAATGTCCAAATGTTAAAGATTAGTTTTTTCATTGTTTTAATTTTTGTTTACACAAATATACAAAATAAAAGATTATACATCCAAATATTTTTTGTTAAAATTATTACAACATAAATGATTGTGCCGCACAAAATGTGACATCTCTCCCATGCTCTGAGGGTCTCAAGATGAATCCTGATGAACAAAAAAAATCCCCAACTTTCGTTGGGGATTAGTTAAACAAAACCACTACTTATTTCTTTTCGATAATCTCCTTAATTTGTTTCCAATACTTCGGGAGTTTTTGACCACACTTGGTTAAATGTTTCTCATTGAGGTGACGACCTTTTAACACCCACTCGGAACAATAAGAAAGGTAACGACTATCGGAACTATTGAACCCGATACCATTCTCCTTGATTGTTTCCTTTGTAACCTTCTCATCATAGGTCTGTCTTTCATATAACACCACCAGTGCCCTTTCAATCCACTTTGGATTACGACTTAAATTTTCTTTGATAACTTCTTTTGAATACATAGTAATAAGTTTTTTTGATTAATGATTTACAAATATACAACTTATATTCATCACAACCAAATTTTTTTGTTAAAATTTTATTAACCAGGTGGACCGTGTTGGATTTTTTGCGGCGATATAAATCCTGTAAAAGGGGTCGCCGCGAAAATTTGTGGTCACCCCATACTCTGAGTTCTCGTGATGAACCTTATGGACAAAAAAAATCCCCCGACCATTGTCAGGGGATTGGAATCAAGTCCGTAACCTTTAGACCATTACAACCTCTCTCACATCAACCAATTTGAGGTAATCAATGTCATAACCCTTCATCTTCAACATTGACTTCCTTTTGTTGTAGTCATCCTTAATCAAGTCCTTAACAACCACCTTGACCTCGTAATAACCTTCAGACTTGATAAAATCAAACACCTCCTTTTGTAACTTGGAGTAATCACTCAACACCCTTGTTGAACACCCCATCAGATAACGAATGTTCATCATTTGTTTTTTGATACTTCCAACCGACCTACCCAAGTACTTACTCAATTCCTCATCACTCTTTATCCACAAGTCAGAGTAACCATACATTGTAATGAATGAGTAAACGATTGTCTCATCAAGGGAGTACTCAACCAACCCCTTTGTCTGTAATGTCTTTTGATTTTTGGTAACCATAAAAGTAGTTTTAATTTGTTTACACAAATATACAACTTATATCCTTATACATCCAAATCTTTTTTGTTAAAATTATCTTAAGAGTCCCACCCCCTATTATCCCCTACACCTACGGGGTACCATATAGGGTACCCCCTCCCCCTACCCGTATCCCCCCTTATATACCCCCTTTTTGACCTTTCTAAACCCCCCTACAATCCCCCGAATGAAATTTTTTCCAGAATTTTTCCAGAAAAGGGAACTTTTGTTATAAATCAATTTAAAAATTTTTTGGAAAATTTCAGATCTTACTGTATTTCTTTAAAATGTTTTTTGAGAACACAATTAATTCTTCAATAGATGCATCATTTTTCATTTTGTTTGCGATGTATGATATGATTTGTATGTTTCCTTTTATATAACCTTTGCTGGAATCAACCCTATCAATACTAAGTGAGTACCTATTATCATCAAATGGAATATCAAAATATGGACATTTTTCAGGTATATTAATATCATCAATAGTTAAATTAAACTCTAAATTTCTTTCTTTGGCATTAGTCTCTGCACGTTTAAGTAACATATACTCTTTAGTGTTTTTGATTTCATACTGTTCTTCAAATAATTTTAATTCCTCTATTGTTAATTTTTGTTTTGGTTTTAAGTTAATGTTTATCCACTTTTGTGGCATAACAAAGGTCCCATTTCTTATTTGACTTTCAATTTCAATCTGTACATCACTTAATGTATCACCGAATTCTGGTAGTACTGATAAATCCCTTAATCTTTTTCTAATTTTTTCACGTTTTTTTTGTTCCTTATGTTTTTCAGGATTTTTTTTTCTCC
>Ga0075471_10001545_pt1 | contig 15163 bp, 10 predicted proteins | sample DEB19_08_DNA_2_FD_74787 | JGI IMG/M metagenome (GOLD analysis project Ga0075471, IMG submission 74787) | Aqueous microbial communities from the Delaware River and Bay under freshwater to marine salinity gradient to study organic matter... | ecosystem: Environmental > Aquatic > Marine > Coastal ... | reverse complement strand
CTTGGCGCCGCGCACCCCGAGCGGGTCGGTGGTCTCGACGCGGGACGTGCCGGGATAGACCTTCCAGTCGGCGTCGCTCGCGAGCGGGACCGGCTCGACCCGGTCGAGGTTGCCCTCGCCGCGCACGGTGACGCGCTGGGTGAGCGGATCGCCCAGCGCCACGGACGCAGGCGTCGCCGTCGCCTCGATCGTGAAGCGCCCGATCGCACCCGAGAAGTTCGCGGGTCGGCCCTCGGCCGGCAACGGGAGCACGCGCAGCACGAGTGGTCGCGCCTTCACGTCGAGCTTGCGCGGCTCGCCGAAGAAGCCGGAGAAGAAGGAGTCGGAGAACGGGGCGTCGTCGGGGCCGCGACGGCGGTCGCGCTCGCGCGGAAGGACCGCGTGGATCACTTCGCTCGCGGCGAGGTCGTGCACGCCGGGGCGGATCGGGCTGATCGCGATCGGGAAGATCACGAGGTGGTAGTTCCGTCCGCCGATCGTCGCCGTGGTCTGGTCCGGCTGCCGGTCGTTCGGTCGCGTCACCGTGAAGGCGTCGCCCACGAGCTGGGGCTGCTCGACGTCCGAGACCCGCACGCCTTCGCGGATCGCGAGCACGAGCGAGCCCGGGACCGACTCGCCGACGAAGAGCTCGCGGTCGGGGATCCGGATCTCGAGCGAGGCGACCGCGGGGGGCTCCTCGCCGGCGGGAACCGTGGCGGAGCCGGGGCCCGGGCCACCTCGGCTTCCCGCGGATGCGGCACCGCCCGCGCCGCCTGCGGCACCCGACGACGGCGGCTGGCCGGCCGCGACGACTCGCAGCGAGAGCGGCTCGGTCGTGAGCGTCGTGCCGCCGGCGTCCACCTGCATCGGCGGGATCACGAAGTCGCCCGGGCGCATCGCGAGCAGCGACCAGGACCAGGCGATCTCGGAACTCATCGAGCCGTTCACGATGTTGAAGCTGGTCTGCTGGCTCCGGGCTCCGGGCTCGAGGCCGTCGATCGGAGGCAGCGACGGGGGCGACGCGGACCGCGTGCCCGTGATGCGAACGACGAGGCGGGCCGTCTCGCCGGCGCGGATCTCGCGCGGCGAGATCTCGGCGCGGACCGAGGCCTCGGCGGCGCGCGCGGGCGCCGGGTACGTCGCGACCACCGCGAGCGTGGAGGCGATCGCGAGCATCGCGGGAGCAAGGCGCGCAGCCCCGCGGCGGAATGCGTGCGCCTTCACCAGTCCCGCACCGTATCGGAGCCCGGCGGGCGCCTGCCATTCGATCCGCCGAAGATCGGCACGCGTCGCTCCTCGCCGCGCAGCGAGTCGAGGAGCGTGCCGGCGTCGCGCGGCCCGAGCTGGCCCGGCGCCGACTCCTCCTCGCCCTCCTGCCCGTCCCCCGCATCCCCGGCGTCCCCGCCCCCGGGGCCTCCCGGGCTCGCCTGGGCGTCGGGCGAAGCCTGCGCGCCCGGGGCGCCGCCCGCCCCGTTCGCGGTCGGCGTCGGCTGACCCCCGGGCTCGCCCGGGCCGGGACTCGGCGTCGCGGGCGCTCCCGGTGAATCCCCGGGCCCCGGTGTCGGTTGGCCCGCCTCCTCGGTGCCGTCCGGCGTCGCGCCCGGCGCCGAGCCGTCGGCCGGGGATGGCGACGGCCGCGGCTCCTCGCCCGAGGTCGGCTGCGGCTCGCCGTCGTTCGGCTGTCCGGAATCGCCCTGCTGCCCGTCCTCGGGCTGCTGGTCCTGCTTCTCGTTCTGCTGGTCGCCGGGATCCTGCTTCTGCTGCTGGTCCTGCTGCTGATTCTCCTGGTCGCTCTGCTTCTGTTGCTGGTCCTTTTTTTCCTCTTCTTCCTGTTGTCTCTGCTCGTCTTCCTGCCGCATCTTCTCGAGAGCTGCGGCGACGACGTCCCGGTTGTGTCGCGCGTCCTGGTCGTCGGGGCGCAGCTTGAGTGCTCCGTCGTAGGCGTCGAGCGCCTGCTGCCAGGACTTGCGCGTCGCCTCGCGATCGCGCTCGAGCGTCTCCTGTCCGAGCCGGAAGTCGGCGTTGCCGAGGTTGTAGAACGCCATCGACTGCTGCTGCGGGTCCTCGTTGCGTAGCGCGCGGGAGAAGGCGGTCGCCGCGGCCTCGAACTTCCCGGCCTTGTAGGCCGACGCGCCGACGTTGAAGTCGAGCCGCGGGTCGCTCGCGTCGCGACCGGCGAGCGCCTGGTACTCCGCGAGCGCGCCCGCGTAGTCTCCGGCCTCGAAGCGCGAGAGCGCGGACCGGGCCGACGCGCGTGCCTCGGCCGCGAGAGCGGGCAGCAGCGCCATGAGCAGCGCCGCCGACCGAGCCGCGCGTCGTGCGGCGTCCGCGGGGCGAGTCGCGGCACGGTCGGCGCCACGGCCGAGGCCGCGACTCGCGGACGTCGGGGCCGCGCTCGCCGAGGCGTCGGTCCCGGCACCGCGGGAGTCCGTCGCGGGTCTGGGCGACCCGGAAGCCCGCCTGCGTTCGCGCAGCAGCCACTCCGCCGCCAGCAGCGCGGTGGCCGCGGCGAGCGGCCAGCGGTAGCGGTCGACCGGCACGCGACGCATGCGAGCCGCGAGTTCCTCCTTCGGGATCGGCTGCAGCGCGCCGCCGATGAGCGTCTTCACGCCCTCGGCGTGCTGGCCGAGCGGGACGTAGAAGCCGCCGGTCTTCTCCGCGATCGCTCGCAGCGTCGCCTCGTCGAGCTTCGACTTCACGAAGTCGCCGTGCTCGTCGCGCACGAAGCCCGTGCCGCCGTCGGCCTGGGGCATCGGCACGAGTTCGCCGGCCGGGCTGCCGACGCCGACCGTGTAGACCTTGACGCCGGCCTTGCCGATCCGCTCGGCCGCGGCGACGGCCCCGCCGCCCAGGTCCTCGCCGTCGCTGAAGACGACCAGCAGCTTCACGTTGCGCCCCTCGGTGCGGAGCGCCTCCTCCGCGACCGTCAGCGCACTCGCGAGGTCGCTGCCGGGCGTCTCGACGATGCCGGGCGTGAGCGCGGCCAGCGATTCGAGGAACGCCGTGCGGTCGAGCGTGAGCGGGCACTGCAGGAAGGCACTGCCGGCGAACGCGATCAGCCCGAGCCGGTCGCCTTCGAGTCCGTCGGCGAGGTCGGTGATCGCGAGCTTCGCCCGCGTCAGGCGGTCGGGCACGACGTCGCGGGCGAGCATGCTCTTCGACACGTCGACCGCGATCAGGACGTCGATCCCGCGCCGCCGAGACTCCTCCCACTCGACGCCGACCAGCGGGCGGGCGAGGGCCGCGAACAGGAGACCGATCGAACCGAGGAGGAGGGCGCGTTTCGCGAGCCGCCGCCCGGGCGAGAGGCTCGCGGTGAGCGCGGGCGCGAGTCGCGCCGAGACGAAACGTGCGAGGGCGTCCTCGCGGCGCGCGTCCCAGCGCCGGAGCCACGCCCAGGCGAGGGCCACGACGGCGGCGCCGAGCGCGAGCCAGAGAGGCTGGGCGAAGCTCACGGGAGACTTCTCCTCGCCCCGCCGGTTCGCCACGTCTCGAGGCCGAGCAGCGCCAGCGCCCCCAGGATCGCCCACGGGAACAGGTCGCGGTACTCCTCGAAGTGCTTCATCGTCTCTTCCGTCTTCTCGAGACGGTCGATCTCCTCGTAGATCCGCCGCAGCGAGTCGGTGTCGGTCGCCCGGAAGAACTGGGCGCCGGTCGTCTCCGCGACCTTGCGCAGGGTCTCCTCGTCGACGTCCACCGTCGTCATGACGACGCGCTGGCGGCCGAAGCGGTCGGTGACGGGCATCGGCGCCTCGCCGCGGGTGCCGGCCGCGATCGTGTAGACCCGGACGCCGAGGGCGCGCGCCGCGTCGGCCGCCGTGAGCGGCGAGACCTTGCCGGCGTTGTTCACGCCGTCGGTCAGCAGGATGACGACGCGCGACCGGGCGTTGCGGTCGCGCAAGCGGTTCACGCTGGACGCGATGCCCGAGCCGATCGCGGTTCCGTCCTCGACGAGCCCGATCCGGAGTCGCTCGAGCCCGCTCGTGAGCCAGTCGTGGTCGAGGGTGAGCGGCGACACGAGGTAGGGGCGGCCGGCGAAGGCGACCAGGCCGAGACGGTCGTTCGGGCGGTCGGCGACGAACTCCTCGACCACCTTCTTCACCGCGTCGAGCCGGCTCGTCGACTTGCCGTCGGCCTGGAAGTCGAGCGCCGCCATCGAGCCGGAGACGTCGATCGCGAGCACGATGTCGATGCCGCTCGCCTCGACGTCGGCAGTCCCGAGCCCCTGCTGGGGGCGGGCGAGCGCCACGACGAGGAGCCCGAGCGCGCCGAGCCGGAGCGCGGTCGCGAGGCTCCCGCGGTGCGAAGGGGCGATCTCGCGAGCGACCCGGCGCGCGATCTCGACCGACGGGAAGGTGACGGCCGGGGCGGGGCCGCTCCGGCCGCGCAGCCATGCGAGCAGCGGCAGGAGCGCGAGCAGCCAGAGCGCCTGGGGATCGCCGAAGCGCATCAGGGCGCTTCCTCTTCCGCGACCGCCACGGGCCTCCCGCTCTCGACGAAGCGTCGCGCGCTCCCGAGCATCGCCTCCATCTCGTCGGGCCCGAGCGGCAGGCGGGCGAACTTCGCGAGGTCGCAGTGCGACAGGAAGTCCGAGAGGAGGTCCCGGTGCTCGGCGAGTGCGGGAGCGCGCTCCCGCAGGAGGTCGCCGATGAACTCCTCGGTGGTCCGGCGCGCGGCGCGGAGCCCGAAGCGCGCTTCCACGTATTGCCGGACCGCGTCGGACACGGCGCCGCCGAACTCGCGCGCCCGTCCCGGCTCCATGAGCGAACGCGCTCGCTCGAGGCGAGCGAGCGCCACGTCCTCGGCGCTCGGCGTCGCGACGGACGCCGCCGGGCGCCGTCGCCAGCGCACGAAGGCCCAGGCTGCCGCCGCGAGCAGGAGGAGCCCCGCCGCGATCGCGGCGGGCCAGAGCCAGGCGGGGACGATGTCGATCGGGCCCCGGATGTCGCGGATGTCGTCCGGGTTCATCAGCGCTGGCGCGCGGCCCGCTGTCGGAAGAACCGCAGCAGCGCGGGCATGTAGGAGACGGCGGTGTCGAGCTCGAGCGTGTCGAGCCCCGCGCCGCGCAGGCGGTGGAGGAGGGCGGACCGCCGATCGGCCGCAGCGCGCGCCCAGGCCTCTCTCGCCGCGGGATCCGAGGTGTCGACCTCGAGGAGGTCGCCCGTCTCGGCGTCCTCGAGCGCGACGCGGCCCACGTCCGGCAGCTCGCGCTCCCGCGGGTCGGTCACGTGGACCCCGACCAGGTCGTGGCGTCGGGACCCGATCTCGAGCGCACGGCGCAGGTCGGGATCGTCGAGCGGGACCAGGAAGTCCGAGACGAGGAACGCGACGGCGCGTCGATGCAGCACGCGGGCCGCGAACTCGAGCGCGCGTGCGACGTCGGTGCCGCGGCGTCGCGGCCGGAAGTAGAGGATGTCGCGCACCACCCGGAGCACGTGCGCGCGCCCCTTGCCGGGAGGGACGTAGTGCTCGACCTCGTCGGTGAAGACGACGAGCGCCACCTTGTCGTTGTTCCGGATCGCCGAGAACGCGAGCACCGCCGCGACCTCGGCCGCGAGCTCGCGCTTGCTCTGCTCGGTCGAGCCGAAGCCGCCCGAGGCGCTCAGGTCGACCAGGAGTGCGATCGTGAGCTCGCGCTCCTCGCGGAACTTCTTGACGAAGGGGCGCCCGGTCCGCGCGGTCACGTTCCAGTCGATCGAGCGGATCTCGTCGCCGGGCACGTACTCGCGCACCTCCTCGAAGTCCATGCCGCGCCCCTTGAAGACCGAGTGGTATTGGCCGGCGAGCGTCTCCCGCGCGAGCCGCTGCGTGCGGATCTCGATGTGCCGGACCTTCTCGAGGATCTCGCGCGGATCGGCCGGGCCTCCCGGGCCGGCTCCGGCGTCGGGGCGAGCGGCGGGGGGCATCAGGGGACCGGGACGGCGTCGAAGATGCGCGCGACGACGTCCTCGCTGCGCATGTTCTCGGCCTCGGCCTCGTAGGTGACGACGACGCGGTGGCGAAGCACGTCCATGCCGATCGACTTCACGTCCTGCGGGGTGACGTAGCCGCGCCCCTGCAGGAACGCCCAGGCCTTCGCCGCGACCGCGAGCGAGATCGTCGCGCGCGGAGAGGCGCCGTAGCGGATGAACGGACCGAGGTCGAGGCGGTAGGCCGCCGGATCGCGCGTCGCGAGGACGACGTCGACCACGTAGTCGCGGACCTTCTCGTCCACGTAGATCGAGTCGGCGACGCGGCGCGCGCGGAGCACGTCGGCCGGGTCGAGCACCGGCTGCACCTGCGGCGGCGGCGCGGAGGTCGCCATGCGGTCGAGCACCTGCCGCTCCTCGGCCTTCGACGGGTAGTCGACGACGACCTTCAGCATGAAGCGGTCGACCTGCGCCTCGGGCAGGGGATAGGTGCCCTCCTGCTCGATCGGGTTCTGCGTCGCCAGGACGAGGAACGGGTCGGGGAGCGGGAAGGTCTGGTCGCCGATCGTGACCTGGCGCTCCTGCATGCCTTCGAGCAGCGCCGACTGGACCTTCGCCGGCGCGCGGTTGATCTCGTCGGCGAGCACGAGGTTCGCGAAGATCGGGCCCTGCTTGGTGACGAACGAGCCGTCGCGCGGGTTGTAGACGAGCGTGCCGACGATGTCGGCCGGCAGCATGTCGGGCGTGAACTGGAGGCGGCGGAACTGCGCCTTCGCCGCCTGCGCGAGCGTCTTCAGCGTGAGCGTCTTCGCGAGGCCCGGGACGCCTTCCAGCAGCACGTGGCCATTGCCGATCAGCGCCACGAGCAGCCGGTCGACGAGGCCCTTCTGGCCCACGATGACGCGACCGATCTCCCGCTGCAGCGGCTCCACCCAGGCCGAGGCCGCGCGAACCTCGTCGTTGATCTGCTCGATCGTTCGTTCCATGGCGACTTCGAGCGATGCCGACGCTCTCCGAGGTTGTCAAACCCGGGTTTCCGCCCCGGTTCCTTGTGCGGGCGCACCCGCCCGTGTAAGGGTGCGGCATCGGCACTCCCGATCCGGCCCGCGCGACGCGTGCCGTCCGAGGCGCCGGTGAGGTGCGAGCGATGCGAACGGCGGCGGTGACCGGTGCGGCGTCGGGGATCGGCAGGGCGATCCGCGCGAGGCTCGAGTCCGAGGGGTGGCGCGTGATCGGCGTCGACCTGCGCGACGTCGAGGTCGGCTGCGATCTCTCGACCGAGCGGGGGCGGACCGCCGCGGTGGACGGCGTCCGTGGGCTCGCCGGCGGGCGACTCGACGGACTCGTCGCCTGCGCGGGAGTCGGCCCGCAGTTCGAGCCGCGCACGACGATCCCGCGGGTGAACTACTTCGGCGCCGTGGCCTTCCTCGACGGGCTGCGGCCGCTGCTCGCCGCCGGCGTCTCCCCGGCCGCGGTCGCGATCACCTCGAATTCGATCACCGCGGCACCCGGGGCGGACGGCGATCTCTGCCGGGCCTGTCTCGACGGCGACGAGGAGCGGGCTTCGGCCGAGGCCGCGACGCTGCACGGCTCGATCGCCTACGCCGGCTCGAAGCTCGCGCTCGCGCGCTGGACGAGACGCAAGGCGCCCTCGGCCGAGTGGGCGGGGCAGGGGATCCGCCTGAACGCGGTCGCGCCCGGCCCGGTCCTGACCCCGCTTCTCCAGGCCGGACTCGACGACCCGACGTTCGGCCCCGCGATCCGCGCCTTCCCGGTGCCGCTCGGCGGCATGGCCGCGCCCGAGCACGTGGCGCCGGTCGTCTCGTTCCTGCTCGGCGAGGGGGCGCGCTTCGTCTGCGGCTCGGTGCTCTTCGCCGACGGCGGCACCGACGCCATGCTCTTTCCGGATCGCCCCTGAGCGCGCCGCCGCGCCAGCCCCGCGATCCAAGCCCGAGGAGACGACCCATGACGCAATCCCCCGGACGCTACCGCCTGTTCGGCGCCGAGCTCTCGCCCTACTCGATCAAGGTCCGCTCGTACCTGCGCTACAAGGGGCTTCCGCACGACTGGATCCTTCGCGACCAGTCGAACGAGACCGAGTTCCGCGCGCTCGCGAAGCTGCCGCTCGTGCCGCTGCTCGTCACGCCCGACGGCACGGTGCTGCAGGACTCGACCCCGATCCTCGAGCGCCTCGAACAGCTTCACCCCGAGCCCTCGATCCACCCGCCGGGCGAGGTCGCCGGTTTCGTCTCCGCGCTCCTCGAGGAGTACGGCGACGAGTGGGGCAACAAGGGAATGTTCCACTACCGCTGGACCTACGAGCCGGACCAGGCGAGCGCGGCGCGCCGCATCGCGGGCGAGATGATGCCCGGGATCGACGAGGCGACGCTCGCGCAGGCGGTCGAGATGGTGCGCGGCCGGATGGTGCCGCGGCTCTCCTTCGTCGGCTCCTCGGCGGCGACCCGCGACTCGATCGAGGGATCGTTCCTGCGCCAGGTCGACATCCTCGAGAAGCACCTCGAGTCGCGCCCCTACCTCTTCGGCGGTCGCCCGGCGTTCGCGGATTTCGGCGTCTACGCGCAGATCCGGCAGGCCGCGACCGACCCGACCCCGGGCGCGCTCCTGCGCGAGCGAGCGCCGCGCGTCCTCGCCTGGACCGAGCGCATGCTGTCGCCGCGTGCCGAGGGCGAGTTCGAGTCCTGGGAGTCGGTCGCGCCGACCCTCCTCCCGCTCGTGCGCGAGGAGGTCGCGGGGGTGTTCCTGCCCTGGTCGACCGCCAACGCGAAGGCACTGCTCGCGGGCGAGAAGGAGTTCTCGCTCGAGATCGGCGGCCGCCCGTTCCGGCAGGAGGCGCAGAAATACCATGCGCGTTCCCTCGACGTGCTGCGCAAGCGCCTCGCGGCGGTGCCCGAGCGCACGGCGCTCGACCGGGTCCTGGCCGACACCGACTGTCTTCGCTGGCTCCGGGACTGACGCGCTGCGCCTCCGGGCCGGCTCTGGATCCGACCCCGCCCCGGAGGCTATCGAGAGGGCGATGACGTCGGCGGGAGCCCTGTCCGCGCCGGGCGCCCCGATCCCGGAGGGGCGCGCGTGCCGGTGATCGCGTCGCGGCTCGACCGCGCCTCCGGGGACTTCCGCCGCAACCGGGAGGAGATGCTCGCGAAGCTCGCCGAACTCGAGCGCCACCTCGACGTCGCGCGCGCCGGGGGCGGCGAGCGCTACGTGGCCCGGCACCGCGCGCGGGGCAAGCTGCTGCCGCGCGAGCGCGTCGAGCTCCTGCTCGACCGCGACGCGCCGTTCCTCGAACTCTCGCCGCTCGCGGCGCTCGGCAGCGAGTACGTCGTCGGCGCGAGCGTCGTGACCGGCGTCGGCGTCGTCTCGGGCGTCGAGTGCGTCGTGGTCGCGCACGACCCGACGGTGCGCGGCGGCGCGACCAATCCCTTCACGATGAAGAAGGCGCTCCGCGCGATGCAGATCGCGGCGGAGAATCGCCTGCCGTGCATCCAGCTGGTCGAGTCGGGCGGGGCGGACCTGCCGCGGCAGGCCGAGGTCTTCGTGCCGGGCGGCGCGATCTTCCGGGATCTCACGCGGCTCTCGGCCGCGGGCGTGCCGACGATCGCGCTCGTGTTCGGCAACGCGACCGCGGGCGGCGCCTACCTGCCCGGCCTCTGCGACCACGTCGTGATGGTCCGTGGGCAGGCGAAGGTGTTCCTCGGCGGGCCGCCGCTGGTCCGCATGGCGACCGGGGAGATCGCGGAGGAGGAGGAACTCGGCGGCGCCGAGATGCACTCGCGCGTCTCGGGCGTGTCCGACTTCCTCGCCGAGGACGAGCGCGACGCGATCCGTCTCGGGCGCGCGATCGTGCGCCGGCTCGAGTGGCGCAAGTCCGGGCCCGGACCCGCCGGCGGCTTCGAGGAGCCGCTCCACGACGCCGAGGACCTGCTCGGCCTCGCCTCGTCCGACCTGCGCCGGCCGATCGACGTGCGCGAGGTCCTCGCCCGCATCGTCGACGGCTCGTGCCTCGACGAGTTCAAGCCGCTCTACGGTGCGAACCTGCTGACCGGGTGGGCTTCGATCCACGGCTACCCGGTCGGCATCCTCGCGAACGACCTGGGCGTGCTCTTCTCGGAGGAGGCCGAGAAGGCGGCGCAGTTCATCCAGCTCGCGAACCGCTCGGACACCCCTCTCGTGTTCGTCCAGAACACGACCGGCTACATGGTCGGGCGCGCCTACGAGCAGCGCGGCATGATCAAGGACGGCTCGAAGATGATCAACGCCGTCTCGAACAGCACCGTGCCGCATCTCACGCTGCAGATCGGCGCGAGCTACGGCGCCGGCAACTACGGCATGTGCGGCCGCGCCTACGGGCCGCGGTTCCTGTTCGTCTGGCCGAACGGGAAGACCGCCGTCATGGGGCCGCAGCAACTGGCCGGCGTCCTCTCGATCGTCGCGCGGCAGTCCGCCGAGGCGGCCGGCAAGTCCTTCGACGAGGCGCAGGACGCGGCGCTGCGCGCCGTGGTCGAGGAGCAGATCGAGCGCGAGTCGCTCGCCGCCATCAACTCGGGCCTCCTCTACGACGACGGGATCATCGACCCGCGCGACAGCCGCACGGTGCTCGGGCTCGCGCTCTCGGCCTGCCATTCCGCGCCCGTGCGCGGCACCGACGCCTTCGGCGTCTTCCGGATGTGAGGGGCGGCGCGCGCGCCGCGAGGAGAGACCGAGTGCCCAAGTCGTCCAGGACCCCGCCGAGTGCGCCCGCGCCCCGGCCCATCCGCCGGCTGCTGGTCGCGAATCGCGGCGAGATCGCCCGCCGGGTCTTCCGCACCTGCCGCGAGATGGGGATCGAGACGGTCGCGGTCTTCTCGGACCCCGACCGCGACGCGCCGTTCGTGCGCGAGGCCGACGTCGCAGTGCGGCTCGGGGGCGCCTCGCCCGCCGAGTCCTACCTGCGCGGCGACGCGATCGTCGAGGCGGCGCGCCGCACCGGGGCCGACGCGATCCACCCGGGCTACGGCTTCCTCTCCGAGGACGCCGGCTTCGCGCGCAAGTGCGAGGACGCCGGGCTCGTCTTCGTCGGGCCCCCCGCGGACGCGATCGCCGCGATGGGGTCGAAACTCGAGGCGAAGCGGCGGGCGAAGGAAGCCGGCGTCCCGCTGCTCGAGACGATCGCGGTCGAGGGGACGACGCCCGCGCAGCGCGCGGAGGCGGCACGGGAGGCAGGCTTCCCGCTGCTCGTGAAGGCCTCCGCGGGCGGCGGCGGCCGCGGCATGAGGATCGTGCGCGACGCCTCCGATCTCGAGCGCGAGATCGAGGCGGCCGCGCGCGAGGCGAAGGGCGCCTTCGGCGACGGGACGCTCTTCCTCGAGCCCTACCTGGACGACGCGCGACACGTCGAGATCCAGGTCTTCGGCGACCGCCACGGGGACGTCGTCTCGCTCTTCGAACGCGAGTGCTCGATCCAGCGCCGCCACCAGAAGGTCGTCGAGGAGACGCCCTCGGTCGCGGTCGACGACGCGCTCCGCGAGCGCATGGGGGCCGCGGCCGTCTCGCTCGCCCGCGCGATCGGCTACGTCGGCGCCGGAACCGTCGAGTTCCTGCTCGGCGCCGACGGGCGCTTCGCCTTCCTCGAGGTGAACACGAGGCTGCAGGTCGAGCACCCGGTGACCGAGTGCGTGACCGGGCTCGACCTCGTGCGCCTGCAGATCGAGGTCGCCGAGGGGCGCCCGCTGCCCGATGCCGCGAGGCGTCCGCGCCGGGACGGCCACGCGATCGAGGTGCGCCTGTGCGCCGAGGACCCCGAGCAGGGTTTCCTGCCGACGACCGGGACGCTGCGTCGCTTCCGCTTCCCGGCCGGTCCCGGGCTGCGGATCGACGGCGGCGTCGAGGACGGGAGCGTGATCGGCGTCGACTACGACCCGATGGTGGCGAAGCTGATCGTCCACGCCCCCGACCGCGCGACCGCGGCCCGACGGCTCGCCGTCGCGGTCGACGCGATGGAGATCCACGGGCTGCGCACGAACCGCGAGTTGCTCTCGGGCATCCTTCGCCACCCGGAGTTCCTCGCCGGGCGGACCGACACCCATTTCCTCCTGCGCAACGAGCCGGCGGCGATCGTCGCGGCGCTGCGCGCGTCGCGCGCGACGGGTCCGCTCGACGCCGACGCGGCCAACGCGCTCGTGGCGACGCTCGCCGCGCAGGCGGCGCGCCGCGAGCAGGCGCCGACGCTGCGGTCGCTTCCCTCGGGCTGGCGCAACGTGCCGTCGGCCCTCCAGGAGGCCTCCTGGGAGGCGCGGCTCGGCGGCGGAGCCTCGCGGCGGATCGACGTCGGCTATCGCTTCGGCCGCGACCGCCTCGACGTGCGCGTGGACGGGGAGACGGTGTCGGGAGTGCGGCTCGGTGCCTGCACGGCGCGGGAAGTGGAACTCGAGATCGACGGGGTCGTGCGGCGCCACTCGGTGCATCTCCACGGCCCGCACGCCTGGGTCGACGGACCGGCGGGGGCGAGCGAGCTGGTGGAGATCGACCGCTTCCCGAGTCATGCACAGGCGGTCGCCGCGGGATCGCTGCTCGCCCCGATGCCGGGCAAGATCGTGCGGGTGAACGTCCGCGAGGGGGACGTCGTCGCCGACGGGGACGAGCTCGTCGTGCTCGAGGCGATGAAGATGGAGCACCGCGTGCTCGCCCCGCAGGCGGGGCGCGTGGCCGAGGTCCGGGTCGCGCCGGGCGAGACGGTGGACGCGGGGGCGGTGCTGGTCGTGATCGCCGGCGAACAGGACTCGACGGAAGCCGGCAAGGGCGCCTGAGGGGCGCCCGATCGACCGGGGACGGGGAGAGCATGAGCGGGAACGAGGTGCTGTGGGAGAAGGACGGGCCGGTCGCCTGGATGACGATCAACCGGCCCGAGGCGCGCAACGCGATGAACAAGGCGGTGCGCGAGGGCCTGTGGGAGGGCTTCCGGCGTTTCGCGGCCGACGAAGGAGCCGCGGTGCTGGTCCTGACCGGGGCGGGTGACGAGGTGTTCAGCGCCGGCGGCGACCTGAAGGAGATGGCCGAGCTCAAGCTCGAGATTCCGCCGCCGGACTACGCGCCCTACCTCGGGCGCAACATCGAGATGCCGAAGCCGGTCATCGCGGCGGTGAACGGGCTCGCGTGGGCGGGGGGCTTCCTGCTCGCGCAGATGTGCGACCTGTGCATCGCGGCCGACCACGCGAGCTTCGGCATCACCGAGGCCCGCTGGGGGCGCGGCGCGCCCTGGGCCGCGCCGCTTCCCTGGCTCGTCCCGCCGCGCGTGGCGCTCGAGCTGCTCATGACCGCCGACCCGATCGACGCGCGCCGCGCCTACGAGGTCGGGCTGGTGAACCGGGTCGTGCCGAAGGCGGATCTCCGAGCGGCGGCGCAGGCGACGGCGCTCCGCATCGCCGAGAACGCGCCGCTCTCGGTGCGCGCGGGCAAGGCGCTCGTCTACGCCGCGGCCGAGCTCGGGTGGCACGAGGCGCTCGACGAGGGGGATCGCCTGTTCGAGCCGGTCTACCGGAGCCAGGACGCGCAGGAGGGCCCGCGGGCGTTCCGAGAGAAGCGCAAGCCCGCGTGGAGGGGCAAGTGAGCCGCAGGCCGCTTCGCATCGCGAACTGCTCGGCGTTCCTCGGCGACCGCCTGCAGGCCGCGCGCGAGATGCTCGAAGGCGGACCGATCGACTTCCTGACCGGCGACTACCTGGCCGAGCTCACGATGCTGATTCTCTGGAAGGCGCGCGCGAAGGACGCCTCCCTGGGCTACGCGACGACCTTCCTGCGCCAGATGGAGGACTGCCTCGGGCTCGCCCGGGAGCGCGGCGTCCGGATCGTCGCGAACGCCGGCGGACTGAACCCGGCGGGGCTCGCCGAGCGGCTGCGGGAGATCGCGGAGCGGCTCGGGATCAAGGTCCGGGTGGCGCACGTCGAGGGCGACGACCTGATGCCGCGGCTGCGCGCCCTGCAGGAGCAGGGAGAAGCGCTCGCCCACCTGGACACCGGGCGCCCGCTCGCCGGATCGGGCGTCGCCCCGGTGTCCGCGAACGCCTACCTCGGGGCGTGGGGAATCGTCGCCGCGCTGGACGACGGCGCCGACGTCGTCGTCTGCCCGCGCGTGACCGACGCCTCGCTCGTCGTCGGGCCGGCCGCGTGGCACTTCGGCTGGAAGCGAGACGACTGGGACCGGCTCGCCGGGGCGGTGGTCGCGGGGCACGTGATCGAGTGCGGGCCGCAGGCGACCGGCGGCAACTACTCGTTCTTCCGGGAGGTCCCGGGCCTCGAGCACCCGGGCTTCCCGATCGCCGAGGTCCACGAGGACGGGTCGAGCGTGATCACGAAGCACCCGGGCACCGGCGGACTCGTCTCCGTGGGCACCGTGACCGCGCAGCTCCTCTACGAGATCGACGGGGCCGACTACCCGAATCCCGACGTGGTCGCGCGCTTCGACACGATCCGGCTGTCGCAGGAGGCGCCCGACCGCGTGCTCGTCTCGGGCGTGCGCGGCGAGCCGGCGCCCGCCCGCACGAAGGTCTGCATCAACTACGTCGGCGGTTACCGCAACGGGGCGACCTTCGTGCTGACCGGGCTCGACGTCGAGGAGAAGGCGGCTCTCGTGCGGCGGACGCTGTTCGGGGCGACCGGAGGGGAGAGTGCGTTCGACTCGGCCGACGTGCGCCTCGTGCGACTCGACAAGCCCGACGCGCCGACCAACGAGGAGGCGACGGCCCTGCTGCGCGTGACGGTGAAGGACCGCGAGGCGCACAAGGTCGGACGTGCGTTCACGAACGCCGCGATCGAGATGGCGGTCGCGAACTACCCGGGCTTCTTCTGTACCTCGCCGCCGACGCCGGAGACGCCGTTCGGCGTCTACTGGCCGACGCTCGTCCCGGTCGACGCGATCCGGGAGGAGGTCGTGCTCGACGACGGCAGGCACCTCCCGGTCCAGCCGACCCCGCTCGCTCGCGGTCTGCGTGCGGCCGCGCCGATCCCCGCTCCGGCGGCTGCGCCCCCCGCGGCCGCTGCGGTCGGACCGACCCGGCGCGTGCCGCTCGGCACGCTCTTCGGCGCCCGATCGGGGGACAAGGGCGGCAACGCCAACGTCGGCGTGTGGGCGCGCCGGGAGTCCGACTGGGCGTGGCTGCGCGCGAACCTGACGATCGAGCGCCTGCGCGAGCTCCTCCCGGAGGCCGCGAGCCTCCCGGTCCGGCGCTGCGAGCTGCCGAACCTGCTCGCGGTGAACTTCGTCCTGGTCGGCCTGCTCGGCGA
>Ga0075471_10001544_pt1 | contig 15170 bp, 12 predicted proteins | sample DEB19_08_DNA_2_FD_74787 | JGI IMG/M metagenome (GOLD analysis project Ga0075471, IMG submission 74787) | Aqueous microbial communities from the Delaware River and Bay under freshwater to marine salinity gradient to study organic matter... | ecosystem: Environmental > Aquatic > Marine > Coastal ... | reverse complement strand
AGCGTACGACCTGCATCGATCCAGGCGCGCTGGGTATTGAGAATGCGGCCAATAGCGGGGTGCTCGGCGATCGGGTCGGCATTTTTTGAAGGGGTGCGTTTGCCTGGCGCGCGCATTTGGTGGCGCTCGCGCGCATAGGCATCGGCGATTTGCCAGGCGGCGTCCAGCAGGCCAATGCCTTGAAGGGCCACATGCAGACGCGCTGCATTCATCATCACAAACATGGCATTCAAGCCACGCCCTGGCTCACCCACCAACCAGCTGGCAGCCTCTTCAAATCGAAGGACGCAGGTAGGACTGCCATGGAGCCCCATTTTTTCTTCGATCCGCTCACATTGCACGGCACTGCGAGAGCCATCAGGGTAAAACTTGGGAACCAGAAACAGGGACAGGCCTTTGGGGCCAGGCGGTGAGTCGGGCAAGCGTGCCAGCACCAGGTGGACGATGTTGTCGGTCAGGTCATGTTCGCCACCCGAGATGAAGATTTTGGTGCCTGTCAGGGTATAGCGACCATCCGCGGTGGGATTGGCCCGCGTGCTGCACAGTCCCAGATCTGAACCGGCCTGGGGTTCGGTCAGGCACATGGTGGCTAGCCATTGGCCAGTGGCCAGTTTTTCCAGGTACTCCGATTTGAGTTGATCGCTGGCGTGATGCTTGATGCATTCGTAAGCGCCATGCAGAAGACCTGGCGCCATGGTCCACCCATGGTTGGCCGCCGAAAGCATTTCGTAGAGCAGGGCCTCAAGCACGCTGGGCAGGCCTTGCCCGCCATCTTCGACCTGGGTTGCCAGGGCTGGCCAGCCTGCGGTCCAGAAAGCCTGGTAGGCCTCTTTGAAACCAGGGGGCATGGTAACGTCGCCATCGTGCCAGCGGGCGCCCACAGCGTCACCAGTCTGACTCAGCGGTGCGATAACCCCGCGAACAAATTTTCCAGCTTCCTCAAGAATTTGAAGAATCAGATCGGCATCCAGCTCTGCGAAAGGTTTCAGACGGGCAAGCTCGCTTGGCCCATGCAGAACCTCTGAAAGCAAAAAGTACATCTCGTCAATGCGAGGGTCATAGCCGGACATGGTGCGTCGTGAGCTGCTTACTTGGAGGGGCCCAGGTAGGTGTCAATGACCCGGCTATCCTGCGCCAGCTGAGTCGCAGGCCCCTGCAGGCCAAACTCACCCATTTCCAGGACAAAGGCGTGGTCGGCCACCTGCAGGGCGGCGCGGGCATTCTGCTCAACCAGAATGATGGTGACGCCTTCTGACTTGAGCTTGGCAAGGATCGAAAAAATCTCTTTGACGATCAGGGGTGCCAGCCCCAGACTGGGTTCATCCAGCATGAGGATGCTGGGCTTGGCCATGAGCGCGCGACCCACTGCAAGCATCTGTCGTTCACCGCCCGACAGCGTGCCTGCTTTCTGGCGACTGCGCTCCTTCAGGCGGGGGAACAGCCGGTAAACATATTCGAGTTCGTCCTGCCAGTTACGCTCCCCCCGACGCATGCGCGAATAAGCTCCCAGCAGCAGGTTGTCGTGAACCGGCATGGAGCCAAATAGCTCCCGCCGTTCAGGTACGAGGGACAGGCCCAGCATTACCCGAGATTCCAATGCCATGTCCTGAATGGGTTGACCATTGAGCAGCACCTCGCCACGCATGGGCATAAGGCCCATCAGGCTGTTGAGCAGGGTGGTCTTCCCGGCGCCATTGGGGCCGATGATGGTCAACACTTCACCGACATGCAAATCAAATGACAGGCCATGCAGAACCTCGGCTTTGCCATAGGCGACGTGCAAATCCTTGACCCGCAACAACGTTTCTTTCATGCTCAGTGCTCCGTGCCCAGGTAGGCGGCCCGCACTTTGGGGTCTTGTTGCACTTCGCTTGGCGTTCCTTCAGTCAGGTAGGTGCCAAATTCCATGACGACGATGCGATCGCAGACATCCATGACCAGGTCCATGTCATGCTCGACCAGCAATATGCTCAGTCCCTCGGATTGCAGTTGGCGCAAGACCTGTGAGAGCTCTCGTTTTTCAGCATGGCGCAAGCCGGCAGCAGGTTCGTCCAGCAGGAGTACGCTGGGGTCGGCACACAGGGCTCTGGCGATCTCCATCAGGCGCTGCTTGCCCATAGGCAGATTGGCGGCCTGCTCATGCACCCAGTCTCCCAAGCCCACACGCTTTATTTGTCGTTCGGCTTCGGCCATGATGGCGCTTTCCTCGCTTCGGTTACGACGCAGCACGGATGACCAGACGTCGCAGCTGCCGCGGGTATGGGCCCCTAGCGCCACATTCTCAAGCACGCTCATGTCGGAAATCATCTTGACATGCTGAAAGGTACGCATCAAACCCAGTTTTGCAATGTCGCGCGCATGGAGGCCATGTACCGGATGGTGGTTGAAGATCACCTCGCCCGAGGTCAATGGCAAGGTCCCGGTGATGAGGTTGAAGGTGGTGGACTTGCCAGCCCCGTTAGGGCCAATCAGACCCATGATCTGACCGGCCTTGACTTGAAAGCTGATGTCGTTGACAGCGACAAGCCCGCCAAATGACTTGCGAACCGAGCGAATCTCCAGAACCGTATCGCCTCTCTCAGGCTTGACCCGTTGGGGTAGGGGCGGCGCCAGGTCCCAGGTGCGTTCGAGCTGTTGGTTGCCCAGGAATTGCCGAACCCATGACCAAAGACCCTCCGGGCGGTATTTCAGAATCAGCACCAGCAGCACGCCAAAGATGATGATCTCAAAGCTGCCGCTGGCGCCCAGCAGGCTGGGTAGCCAGGTTTGCAATTGCTCATCCAGCAGGCGAACGACCCCTGCACCCAACCAGGCGCCCCACAATTGATTGACACCACCGACCACGGCCATGAACAGAAATTCAATACCCCACTTCAGACCAAAGGCCGACGGGTTGACGGCGCGCTGGTAGTAGGCCAGTAGCCAGCCGGAAACACTGGCCAGAATGGCAGAAATCAAAAAAACTGTCACCTTGTAGCGGAAGGTGTCCACCCCCATGGCTTCGGCCATTTGACGCCCATCCTTGAGTGCCCGAATGGCCCGTCCCGGTCGAGAATCCAGCAATAGGGTCAGAGCGGCGGTGGCAAGCCAGAGAAGAATCCAACAGACAGCGAAAAATCCGCGCCCCTGACCAATTTCCTGACCCAGCAGGGTCAGGCTTTTCAGACCAATCAGGCCGTCGTATTTTCCAAGGGCATCGATATTCCCCATGAGGTAGTACAGCGACAAACCCCAGGCGATGGTTGCCAGCGGCAGGTAGTGACCCGACAGCCGCAAGGTGATACGGCCAATCACCCAGGCGCTAGCGGTGGTGATCAAAACACCCAGCAACAGCGTCACCAAGGGCGGCCAAGCCAGGTTGAGTGCACACCAGGCAGCGGTGTAGGCACCAATTCCCACAAAAGCTGCCTGGCCAAAGGAGGTAAGACCGGCAACGCCGGTCAGCAAGACCAGGCCGAGTGTGGTGAGGGCAAACAGGCCAATGTAGTTGAGCTGAGCGATCCAAAATGCGGGTAATGGCAATAAAGAGGTTGCCACAATGGCTGCAAGAATCAACCACAAGCTGTGAGAACGCAGATGCCGCATGTCAATGGTCCTCTTCATCGTCAACAGCATGACGGGAGCGCAACCACAGGGCGGGCAGGATCAGGGCAAAGACGACCACTTCCTTGAACGCGCTGGCCCAAAAAGAGCTGAAGGCCTCGACCAGTCCGACTCCCAGGGCCACAACCAGGGCGCCAGGGTAACTGGCAAGGCCAGCAATCACAGCAGCGACAAAACCTTTGAGGCCGATCAAAAACCCGGAGTCGAACAGCACTGTGGTGGTCGGGCCGATCAACAAGCCCGAGAGCGCACCAATGAAGGCTGCCAGCGTGAAGGTCAGCTGGCCGGCGGTGTTGCTTGAAATTCCCATCAGTCGCGCACCATTGCGGTTGATCGCCGTGGCACGTAGGGCCTTGCCAGACAGGGTGTTGCCAAAGAAAAACCAGAGAAGGATGATAAAAACTAGCGCTGCGCCAAAAATAATCAGAGCCTGACCACTGAAAGGAATGCCTGCCACAGCAAATCGTTCATCCCAGAAGCTTGGGTTTCGATAACCTTCCGGACCAAAAAACAGAAGGGCCAGGCCAGTCAGAGCAAAGTGCACGCCCACCGAGACAATCAGCAGAACCAGCGGCGTGGACGACTCAAGGGACTGGTAAGCCAGTCGGTAGAGCAAGGGGCCCATGGCGGTGACCAAGGCCAGACTGAGCAGCACTTGGGACCACATGGGGATGTCGCGGGGTGCCAGCCAGGCAGACAAGCCGCAAAGCACCAAGGGTACAAGCAGGGGCGTGAGCGTGGCCCGGCTGAGGGTTCGCAAGGATGCGCCAGTTCGAATGGATGCGATCAGTTCCTGCAAGGCGACAACAATTGCCATGATCAGCAGAAGCCATACCGTGCCAGGAATCGTGCGGTTGAGAAACATGGCCAGGGTGAGGGCGCCAAACGCAACAAACTCACCCTGGGGAATGAAAATCACACGGGTTACGGCAAACACCATGACGGTGGCGAGACCCAGCAGAGCATAGATGGCTCCGTTGGTCAGGCCGTCAACGGCCAGCATGCCGGCAATGGTGAAATCCATTGTGAATTCGTGCCCGTGTGAAAGAACGTCTTACTTCTGGACCTGGAACTTTCCGTCCTTGACCATGATCATGATGCCGGTCTCGTTGGTATAGCCCCAGTGATCGTCTTTGTTCCAGTTCATGACGCCGTGGGAAATGACGGTTCTGCCCATGGTGTTGAGTGCATCAAGCAAGGCGAGCCGGAACTCGGTGGTGCCAGGCTTGGCCTTCTTCAGTGCCATCGGAACGGCTTTTTGCATGACAAGAATGAAATCGTTGGCGTGACCAGCAAATGGGCTCAATCCGGGCTTTCCGGTCAACTCCTGGTACTTTTTGGCAAAGTCCACGGAGGCTTGTTTGGACGGGTGGCTATCAGGCAGTTCACCGGCAAAAATGGCCGGGCCGGAAACAACGTAAGTTCCTTCCACGGTCTTGCCACCAATGCGAATCAGGTCGGGGCTGGCGGCACCATGGGTCTGGTACATCAGGCCTTTGTAACCCCGCTCACGCAGCGCGATTTCAGGCATTGGGGCAATTGAGCCGGAGGCAACAACCAGAATGGCATCAGGATTGGCAGAAACCAGTTTGAGAGCCTGGGGCGTCACGCTGGTATCGGTGCGGGCAAAACGCTCAACGCCAACCAGTTTGATGTTGGCGGCTTTGAGCATGGGCTCCATGGCCTTAAGCCAGCCTTCGCCGTAGCCATCGGCATAGCCAATGAATCCGAGCGATTTGACGCCCTTGGCTTTGATGTGCTCCATCATGGCGTGGGCCATGACATTGAAGCCCTGCGGCAGCACAAAGACGAAGGGGCCATCCTTGGTGGGTGAACCCGCAATTTGCACAGTCTTGGCTTCTGTGGCGATTGGCGAGATCGCAGAACTGGTGGGTGTCAGGTTGGCGCCAAAAATAACATCGACCTTGTCTTGCGTCACAAAGCGGCGCGCGTTTTGAGCCGCCTTGCCGGGGTCAGACGCATCGTCCAGCACGATCAGGTTGACCTTCTCGCCGGCAAGGGTTTTAGGGAACGAATTGATCATGGTCTGCATGGGCAGGCCCAAAGCCGCGCCCCCGCCTGTCAGCGACAGGGACACGCCAATAGTGATATCGGCGTGGGCAGCAACTGCTACTACCAGAGAGGCAGCTGCAGCAAGCAGATGTTTGAAGGGTCTCATGAGGTGTCTCCTTTGCAGGTGGGTTGAAAAAATGGCTCAGGTACAAAGCGCCTTGATGTCCTCAGGGACAGGTATCGCTTTGATTCGGTCCGGGGCTTCCGGGGGATGGATCACAAAGGCGCGGGTTTCAGTTCCTTCGCAGATCTCATCATCACCCCGTTTGACGACATGACGCTGAATAAACACCTTGTCGCGCCATTCAATGACGCTGGTGTGAACTTGGAGTTTTTCACCATAGGTGGCGGGTCGTTTGAATTTGGTGTGAATTTCCAGCAGGGGGGTGCCCACGATACCGCGGGTCTTGATCAGCTCGCGCCAGGGTGGAACACCGCACTTTACAAAAAAGTTGAGTGATGAGGCATCCATCCATCTGGAAAAATTCGGAAAGAAGACGATGCCTGCGGGATCGCAGTCCCCAAACATCACCTCAACTTCATAGACAACGGTTTTACTCATGGAGACCTTCAGCGCGGCGCCATTCGCAGGGCACCATCAAGACGAATGGTTTCGCCATTGAGGTGATCGTTTTGCACAATATGGACCGCCAAATCGGCGAACTCTTCGGGTTGCCCCAATCGCTTGGGGAAGGGAATACTCTCAGCCAGGGATTGTTGCACTGGTTCTGGCAAAGTTTTCATCAAGGGCGTGGCAAACAAGCCAGGGGCGATGGTACAGACGCGGATGCCATGTTGAGCCAGGTCGCGCGCCATGGGCAGCGTCATGCCCACCACGCCGGCCTTGGAGGCGCTGTAGGCTTGCTGGCCCACTTGCCCGTCGTAGGCGGCGACCGAGGCGGTGAAGACTATGACGCCCCGGGTGCCATCATCCAGGGGTGCGAGTTTGGCGCAGGCGGCAGCAAACAGCCGGGCTGCGTTGTAGGTGCCGATCAGGTTGACATTGACCACCCGGGCAAAGTCCTCCAGTGGTGCGGCTGAGCCGTCTTTGCCGACCACCCGCTTGGCTGTGCCGATACCAGCAATCTGCATCAGGATGCGCGCCGGGCCATGGGCTGCGGTGGCGCGTTCGATGGCCTGGGCCATGCTGTCGGGATCGGACACGTTGCAGGCGATGGCAATGCCGCCGATCTCGCCGGCCACACGTTCAGCGCTGTCCTGGTTCAAGTCGAGCACGGCAACTTTGGCGCCCAGTTCGGCCAGCTTGCGCGCGACGGCCTCGCCCAGACCGGAGCCTCCCCCAGTCACCAGTGCCGACAAGCCTTGAATCTGCATATCAATGGCCCTCGGGGTTTTCAATCAGCAGGGCCATGCCTTGACCGCCCCCCACGCAGGCACTGGCGATGCCCCAGCGCAGCCCGGTTTGCTTGAGGTCGCGCGCCAGGGTGAGGGTCAGGCGAACACCGGTGCACGCCAGCGGATGGCCCAGCGCGATGGCGCCGCCGTGCACATTGAGCCGGGCCAGGTCCAGGCCCAGTTCTTTGGCAACGGCCAAAGTTTGTGCCCCCTGCGCCTCATTGATTTCAAAGCGGCTGATTTGTTCCAGGCTGAGTCCGGTGCGCTCAAGCAGCAGACGGATGGCGGGTGCGGGGCCAATACCCATGATTTCAGGAGGCACGCCAACCACGGCAGCCGCCGCAACGCGCGCCAGAGGTTTCAACTGATGGGCTTGCGCATAACTGCCCGTAGAGACCACGCAAGCGGCCGCAGCATCCACCAGCGCAGAGCTGTTGCCGCCAGTCTGTACTCCACCTTCATGCACCGCCCGCAATTTGGCCAGTACCTCAACCGGAGAGATTCTTGGATGGGTGTCTGCGCTGACCTCGCTGATTTTTCCTGACAGTTTGATGCCACGCGGGTTGTAGCCAGCCAGCTCAAATTTTTCACTGACCACCGGCACAATTTCACCAGCATGAAAGCCGCTTTGCTGGGCGGCCACCGCTTTGGCGAAGGAGTCCGACGCAAACTGATCGACTTCTTCGCGGGTGATGTTGTATTTCCGGGCCAGATTCTCTGCGGTCTGGATCATGTTGATGCCAGCCGCAGGATCCTTGAGGGCTTCCCACATGTAGTCCTTGAAGCCAACCGGGGCGCCGAGTTTGAAACCGGTGCGGTGATCGAAGGCTGCAATCGGGTTGCGGGTCATGCTCTCGGTGCCCACCACCAAGGCCGCATCACACACGCCGGCTTCCAGTTGTTCGCCCGCTTGACGGAAGAGTTCGAAGCCGGTGCCGCAGATGCGTTGTGCCATGATGGCCGGAACGTCCTGGGGCACGCCAGCATAGAGGCCGATATGGCGCGGCAGCAGGAACTGATCAAAGTCACCGGGCGCCATGTTGCCGGCAATGACTGAGCCGATATCACTGGCCTTGACACCGGACCGTTGCAGGGCTTCACGCGCCACCTTGATGCCCAGGTCGGTCGGTGAAATATGGCCCAGAGCGCCGCAGTAGTCCACCATCGGCGTGCGCACACCCTGATGCATCCAGACATCCGAAAACCCGTTGAAAAACCCTTTTGCTGCCATGAGTTCGTATCTTTCAGTTCAAGCCTGAGGTTTCAGGATATGGTGCAGGCTGTCGTTGTGCAGGGCGGCCACTGTGTCGGCACGATGGGTGAGCACCGAGCGCTGATTGATCGAACCCTTATCAGTGACTTCACCTTTGTCGATGGTTGGGGCCTCGCTCAACAGGCAGAGCCGGGCAATCCGGTTGGCGCTGCCGGTGCTGGTCTTGGCCAGGGAATTAAGCACCTGCTGAAAATGGGCAAGCACCTTGCTACTGGCCAGGACCTCATTGAGGGGTGTACTCTCTGGGAGGCCCGCCAGTTCCCGCACACGGAGAGTGGGAAACACCATGGCGCCCACTTCCCTCAGGTTCAAGCCGGTAAGAACCACGTCCTGAATGTAGGGCGCCCCGGCGGCAATGATCTTGGCGCGTAGCGGCCCGACACTGACAAAGGTTCCGGTGGCCAGCTTGAAGTCCTCGGCAATCCTGCCATCAAACTTGAGTCCGAGGTGCTGGTCGGTTTCGTCAATCCACTTGATGGCATCTCCCGTTCTGAAAAAGCCCTCGTCGTCAAAGGCCTCGGCGGTCTCCTTGGGGTTTCTCCAATAGCCGGGTGTGATATTGGGCCCACGGTAGCGAACTTCAGTTTTGTCATCAATGTCCACCAGTTTCAACTCGAGCCCCGGGGTTGGCACGCCCAGATCTCCGGCGCGGACATTGGGATTGGTGACAAACAAGCCGAAAGGTCCCGATTCGGTCATGCCCAGGCCAGTCGTCATGGCAATCCGCTCGCCGATTTCCCGCTCCTCGCTTGCATAAAGGCTGTCCCAAACCGGCTGTGCCAGCGCTGCGCCCGCATAGAAAAACATTCTGACCCTGGATAACAGGTTCTTGCGCAGGGCGTCGTCGGTTTTCATGGCGTTGGCGATAGCTTCAAACCCGGTGGGAACATTGAAGTAAACGGTGGGGGCGATTTCTCTCAGATTTCTCAGCGTCTCTGGCATCAGGGCTGGGGTTGGTTTGCCATCGTCGATATAAAGGGTGCCGCCGTGGTAGACCACCATGCCGAAATTGTGGTTCCCGCCAAATGTATGGTTCCACGGCAGCCAATCCACCAGGACCAGTTCTTTCTCGCCGAGGGTTGGCATGGACTGGACCATCTGCTGCTGGTTGGCACACCACATCCGGTTGGTATTGATGACCGCCTTGGGCATCTTGGTCGAACCACTGGTGAACAAAAACTTGGCGATGGTGTCGGGTCCGCTGGCTGCCATGGCCAGGTCCACTGCATCGGTGACTGGGGTGGCACAAAGCTTTTCAAAGGAAACAGAAGCCCGGTCCGGGAGGGTTCCCTCGGCGATCACCAGGGTCACATCATGGTCCACCGTGGCTGCAATGGCCTTGGCATAGCGGCTGTCCTGTGCAAATACCAGCCCGGGGGTAAGGGTTCGCAGGACATGGCGTAATTTGTCGTAGTCAACGCTGACCAAGGAGTAGGGCGGCGACACTGGCGCAAACGGAACCCCGGCTATCAGGCATCCCAAGGCCAGCAGCGCATGCTCCAGGCTGTTTTCGCTAAGGATGGCTACAGGCCTTTCTGCATTCAGGCTCAGGTCGATCAGACCTTGCGCAATGCTGCGCGCCGTATTCCAGGTCTGCCCGTAATGGAGGTGGCGCCAGTCGCCCAGGCTGCCGTCGCTGTTTTTCATGCGGCGCGCCATGAAGGTCTGTTCCGGCTTTGTCTTAGCCCAATGTGCCAGGCGATCCGTCAAGCGCTCGGGATAGTCGCCAAGAGCCTGTTCGGCCTGCATGTAATGGATGCCTGGCGTTCCATCACGCAGACTGACTTTGGTCACACCAAACGTGAGGGGGCGAAATTTTGGGGCACTCATTGGGTCACTCATTTGAGGGGCGGCCGGTTGTTGATGTTTGCCTTGACTTATTTGGAGTTTTGAACCTTGGCGGCCTTGCCAGCAAGAAATTCTCGTACCCGGGCCTTGGCCTCGGGTGTGGACTGGGCAATTGATGCCATCAAGGCTTCGGTCAGATAACCATGGTCCGCGGGTTGCTCCGCAATCCGCGGCAGGGCATGGGTCAGGGCGAAATTGGTCAAAGGTGCGTTGGTGGCAATTCTTTGCGCCAGTTCCAGCGCTTTGTCTAGTGCTTTGCCGCCGGGAACCAGGTACTGGGCCAGGCCGATACGCTCACCCTCGGCCGCGTTGTAGACGCGTCCAGTCAGCATCATGTCTGTCATTCGGGCGACACCAATCAACTTGGGCACACGCACCGATCCGCCGCCGCCGACAAAAATGCCACGTGTTCCCTCAGGCAGGGCAAAAAAAGCAGATTCGTCGGCTACCCTGATATGACAGGCTGAGGCAAGCTCCAGGCCGCCACCAACGACGGCGCCGTGAACTGCAGCAATCACCGGCACGGGCCCGTACTGAACGGCATCAAGCGCGACATGCCAACTGCGTGAGTGAAAGACCCCCTGGCCAGCGTCCCGCTCGTTCAACTCCGAAAGATCCAGTCCGGCACAAAAGTGATCGCCTTCGCCGTGAATGACGGCAACCCGCGCCGATTCGGGCAGGTTCTGAAAAGTGTCTCGGACTGCTTCGATCAGGCTGTCAGACAGCGCGTTGCGCTTGCCCGGCCGACGCAGGGTAATTACAGCCACCGGCCCCTGCATGTCGAGGGTGACGCCGTGGGTAGCGGCGCGTTCAAGAATTGAATTACTCAAGGCGTTGTCCTTCAGAGATCATGGTCCATGATCTAAAAAGTTATAGTTGATAACTATATTTTGCCGAAGTAATCGGCATCAGTGACTAGGGTTTACCCTCGATGCCGAGATAAAAAATGATGGTTGACCCGGCTCGAGCTGGTGTTCGCGAAGCGGGCCAGTGCCAATCCAGACAAACCCGGCTTAGCCCCAGACCTCGCGTGCGGTTTGCAGGACCAGGCTCAACTTGGCGCGCTGGTCTTCCACCGCAATCTCATTTCCGTGAACAGTGCTTGAGAAACCACACTGAGGTGAAAGGCACAGTTGGTCCAGGGAAACATACTTGGCGGCATCGTCAATTCGACGCTTGAGCTCATCCTTGGATTCAAGCTTGCCGAATTTGGTGGTCACCAGTCCTAGAACAACAATCTTGCCTTTGGGCAGGTAACGCAGGGGGCGAAAATCGCCGCTGCGTTCATCATCGTATTCAAGGAAATAGGCGTCCAGGTCCATTTCCTTGAGCAGGGCTTCGGCCACCGGCTCGTAATTGCCTGAGGCGGCATGCGTACTCTTGAAATTGCCACGGCACAAGTGCATAGCCAGGGTCATGCCGGCCGGTTTGAGTGCGACCACTTTGTTAATGAACTTTGCATAGCGGTGGGGCAATTCATTGGGATCATCGCCGCGTTGACGGGCCGCTTCGCGCATCTTTTCGTCGCACAGGTAGGCAAGGTTGGTGTCGTCCATCTGGACATACGTACATCCAGCGTCTGATAGCGATTTGAGTTCATCACCATAGGCTCGTGCCACATCATCATAAAAACTGGGTTCTAGTTCAGGATAGTGATCCTTGCTGATGCCGGCACGGCCACCGCGGAAGTGCAGCATGGTGGGCGAGGGAATGGTGACCTTGGCGACGGCGCCACGACCAGGGGTGATCTGACTTTTGAGGTATTCGAAATCGGCGCGCTGGATATCCTTGACATGACGTACCTTGTCGACCACGCGCATTACCGGGGGAGCCAGTTCCTTGGTGCCGTCGGGTTTGATGACAGTCACTGGGATATCGGCTTTAACGCCGCCAATCTGTTCAAGAAAATCGATATGGAAATAGGTGCGGCGGAACTCGCCATCGGTGATGCTTTGCAGTCCGACATCTTCCTGGAATTTCACAATTTCGGTAATGGCCCGGTCTTCGACCTTGCGCAGTTGTTCGGCGCTGATTTCACCTTTGGCTTTCTGCTCGCGTGCTTCCAGCAGATATTTTGGGCGCAGAAAACTGCCTACATGGTCAGCGCGAAAGGGTGGGGTGGTGCGAGCGGTCATTCAAATCTCCGGGGTGGGTGACATAAAGTCCAAGAATCATAGACGATTGAAAACATAGCTTCGGGCGCAGCCAGTGGGAATTGCTTGTGAGTGTTGCCAGGCCATTCAGTCTTTCGGCATCAGGTGACCGGTGACCCGTCAAGCCTGGTTTACTGGGCAAATTGGTATCATCCGATCGTTAGCTTTCGCAACCTCTGTATCTGTACAAGTTTTTAAAGTTTCAGGAGTCATTCAATGCAAAAACGAATTTTTATTTCTGCAGCTGCGCTGGCCTTACTGGCCATGAGTGCTACTGCCACCTTGGCTCAAGATAAATTCAAGATCGGTCTGATACTGCCGATGACCGGTCCGCAAGCCACGACGGGTCGTCAGATTGAAGCTGCTGCGCGCTTGTACATGGCGCAGCACGGCGACATGGTGGGTGGCAAAAAGGTTGAACTGATTGTCAAGGACGACACCAGCGCCCCTGACGCCACCAAGCGCCTGGCTCAAGAGTTGGTGGTGAATGAGAAGGTCAATGTCCTTGCCGGTTTTGGCATCACCCCGTCAGCGCTGGCCACAGCACCAATCGCGACGCAATCCAAGACGCCCCAGGTGGTGATGGCTGCAGCAACCTCCAGCATTACCCTGGCATCTCCCTACATTGTGCGAACCAGCTTCACCATTCCCCAGGCGGCGGTATCGGTGGCTGATTGGGCTGCTGCCAAGGGTGGCATGAAAAAAGTGGTCACTCTGGTCAGTGACTATGGTCCTGGAATCGATGCAGAGAAATATTTCAAGGAGCGCTTTGCCTTGAATGGCGGACAAGTGGTCGATGCCCTGCGGGTGCCGATGCGTAACCCCGACTTCGCCCCCTTCCTGCAAAAGGTGCGTGACATCAAACCCGATGCCCTCTTCGTGTTCGTGCCTTCGGGCGCGGGTGCCGCAGTGATGAAACAGTTCCTGGAGCGCGGAATGGATAAGGCCGGCATCAAGCTGATCGGTACCGGTGACATTACCGATGACGACCAGCTCAACGACATGGGCGATGGCGCCATTGGCGTCATGACCGCCCACCATTACTCCACCTATCACCAGTCTGCAGCCAACAAAAAGTTTGTTGATGCATTCCAGAAGGCCAACAAGGGTTTGCGGCCCAACTTTATGGCCGTTGGAGGTTACGACGGCATGCGCGTGATTTATGAAGCGCTTAAGGTGACCAAGGGACAGGGCGGTGGCGACGCGCTGCTGGCAGCCATGAAAGGGCAGATCTTTGAGAGCCCCAGGGGCCCCATGTTCATTGATGCGCAGACCCGTGATGTGGTCCACAACATGTATTTGCGCAAAGTCGAAAAGAAGCAGGGACAGCTCTGGAATGTGGAGTTTGACGTCCTCAAAGACGTAAAAGATCCAGGCAAAGCGAAATAACACTGTCTGTGTGACGACTGTGCCTAGCCGGTGGCGAAGCATGGTCGTATTTTTTTGTGTCTCTCCCTAACAAGCCATGCTGACGATCCTGTTTGACGGCGTGGCCTACGGCATGCTGCTCTTCATTCTGGCAGTGGGTCTTTCGGTCACGATGGGGTTGATGAATTTCATCAACCTGGCGCATGGCGCCTTTGCCATGGTTGGCGGCTATACCACCATCCTGTTGATGCAGCGCTTGGATCTTCCCTTTCTTTTCTGCTTGCCCCTGGCTTTTGCCTTGCCGGCTCTGCTGGGTGCCTTGCTTGAAGTCACCTTGTACCGCCCCATGTACAAAAAACCGCACCTTGAGCAGGTTCTTTTTTCCATTGGGCTGACCTTCATGGCGGTGGCAGCCATGGACTATTTCATGGGTTCGACGCAGCAGATCATTCAATTGCCTGATTGGCTCAAAGGACGAACCGAGGTTGGTCAGGGTGCATGGACGCTGGGTATGGGGCACTACCGTCTTTTCATTATCCTGATCTGTGCTGCTTTGACGATAGGTTTGCAATACATATTGAGCAGTACCCGTTTTGGCAGTCGCCTGAGAGCCTCTGTCGATGATCAGCGCGTGGCGGCCGGGCTGGGCATCAACGTCAACCTGGTGTTTCTTTCCACCTTCGCAGTGGGGTCGGGCCTGGCGGGACTGGGTGGCGCATTGGGGACTGAAGTTCTTGGACTGGACCCAACTTTCCCGCTGAAATTCATGATCTATTTTCTGATCGTGGTGGCTGTTGGTGGCACCTCATCCATCACCGGGCCGTTATTGGCGGCGCTGCTTTTGGGCATCGCCGATGTGGCTGGCAAGTACTACATCCCCAAGTTTGGGGCCTTCATCGTTTATTTTTTGATGATCGTGATCCTGATGTGGCGTCCCCAAGGCCTTTTTGTCCGCAAAGGTTCTAGTCGGTGAGTCAAGCCTTTAAATCCTTGGAGCGAGCCCGTCGGTGGCGGGTTTGGGAGTTTGTCTTCTGGCCTTTGGCCCTGGCCTCTCCCTGGCTGCTTTCTGGTCACGCCCTGATCATCAATGAAATAGCCATTGTGGCTTTGTTTGCTGTCTCCCTTGACCTGGTGCTTGGCTATGCGGGCATTGTGTCGCTGGGCCATGCCGCATTTTTTGGGATGGGGGCTTATTCAGCAGCCCTCTTTGCCAAGCTGGTCATGCCCGACCCACTGGTGGGAATGATTTTCGCCATTCTGGTGTCAACGCTGTTGGGGGCAGTCTGCTCGTTGACCATCATGCGCGGGACCGACCTGACCCGCTTGATGGTCACCCTGGGAGTCGCCTTGATCCTGATGGAATTGGCCAACAAGCTCGATTGGCTGACAGGAGGCGCTGATGGACTGCAGGGCGTGATCATGGGGCCACTGTTGGGCCGCTTTGAATTTGATTTGTATGGGCAAACTGCGGCTTGGTATTCCCTTACTGTGCTACT
>Ga0075471_10001542_pt1 | contig 15187 bp, 12 predicted proteins | sample DEB19_08_DNA_2_FD_74787 | JGI IMG/M metagenome (GOLD analysis project Ga0075471, IMG submission 74787) | Aqueous microbial communities from the Delaware River and Bay under freshwater to marine salinity gradient to study organic matter... | ecosystem: Environmental > Aquatic > Marine > Coastal ... | reverse complement strand
GCCATCTCCGCTGCGATCTGGCGCACGAATCCCAGGTATCTCTCGCGGAACGCAGGGACTGCGAGCAGCTTGCTGCGCAGCGGCTTCGTCTTGTCATCCATGCCGACCAGTGGATCGAGCTCGACCATCGAGCCGCCGCCGCCCGGTCTCCGCATTCCTCGCTGCGGTCCGCCGTCCTGCGGAGGGCGTGCCTCCTGCACAGACGGCTCGCCACGCACCGCGCCCGGTGCGCTCTGCGGCGGGGGCGCGTCGCCTGCATCCGCCGGCCTCGGTCGCATGCCGCGCCCGGGTCGTCCTTCGGGTCCGCCCGGCCCACCGGGTCCACCAGGTCCACCAGGTCCACCTGGGCCACCCGGACCGCCATGCGACATCTTGAACGCCTCGTTCATATCGTGCGGCGCGATATGGAACACGCCGCGCGGGTCCTTGTAGATCGAGTAGTCGCTCGCGCGCGTCCAGTAGCCATCCGAGTTCGCCGTCGCCACATCGAGCGCGATGAACCAGAGCGCGCTGTCGACATCGAGGATCGGCGTGATCGCAGCCTCGAGCCGCTCCGGCGGCGTCTCGCTCAGCACCTTGCAGAGGTGGATCAGGTCCTTCCAGTCCTTCTCGTCGTCCTTCGTCTTGATCTCGTAGCGCTGCTTGTACGCAGCAAGCGCCTCGCCTCGATAGTCGAGGCCGCCCGAGCCGTTCGGCGAGCCCATGACCTTCCAGCGCGCGCCGTCGCCCTTGAAATCAGGCCAGCGCTCCTTCAGGAAGGTCTTGTTGAACTGCTCGATGTTGACGAACACGCCCCAGCTCTCGCCGTTCACGACCACGTGCACCCAGTTCGCCTTCGGTGCCGCGATGTGCGGGCTGGCGAGCCGCCCGTAGAGCACCGACGACATCATCGAAGCATCGCCGTTGCAGTTGAGGAAGTTCAGCGTGTTCTGCCCGTACAGACGGGCCTTCGGATCTGTGTGGTCGACATTGATGTTGAACGAGCGCTTGCCGCCGCGCGGCACCATCATGTAGCTCGACGCGCCGCGAAAGTGCACGCCGACGCCCGTGTATGTCTTGCCGTCGACGGTGAGGTTTGCCGGCACCTCGGCATCGGTGTTGTGGAAGAGCTCCAGCTCCTCCTCCCAGTTCGGCAGATCGAAGTCGATGAAGACGGTGCGGACGACATCCACCGCGAACAGCGGTGCATCGGGATACTTCTGCACATCCGCGGACGCGACCTTCGGACCAGGCTTGGTCTCTGCGCGCGCGCCACCCGGGCCGCCCGGTCCGCCCGGTCCCCGCATCCCTCCACGGCCACCCGGGCCACCAGGTCCGCGCGCGGGATTCTTCTTCAGGAACTCACGCGCCGCGTCACGCTCGGCACCCTCGAGCCGACCGTTCTTGTCCTTGTCGTAGTCCTTGAGGATCTTCCGTTCGGGCGCGTTCGGACCTCCCATGCCTCCAGGGCCACGCGCCGGAGGACCGCCGCCATCGGGTCCGCCGTCGGGCGGTCCGAAGTCCGGCCCGAATCCAGGCTCGAACGGCGGTGGGCCACCGTCGTCGCCCTCGGGCGGCGGCGCCTGCGCGATGGCAAGCGACGCGGCAAGCAGGGCGGACACGCAGGAGATGTGGCAGATGATTCGTGTGGCGCGCATGGTCGACCTCGGCGGTGTTGCCGCGTCGAACGGGCAAGGGCACGGCGCATGACGCGCCGGTCGCCATTTTGTCGCGATTCAGTGGTCTTCCGCGGTCTCAGCCACGCGCACCCAGTACGCGCGAAGCTCATCGCGCTGCGCCTCGCTCCAAAAGGTGCGCACATAGCGCGTCTCGAGCAGCCGATCGGCGTAGCCGGGGATCTGCGCCACCACGGCGGTCAGCCGCGCGTGCAGATCGCGGCTGAAGAGCGACGCCGACTCATTCGTCCGCTCGACCGGGGCGACGGGCTTCCCGAGGAATCCCGCAAGCTCCGCCTGCTTGGTGGGGTCGGGCAGGTCCGATCGCAGGATCAGCGCCGACGCGTGCGGTGTGCCGATGGTCGCGAAGCCGCGCGCGGGATCGAACCCGATCGCCTCGATGGGCATCCCGCCGAGCGACAGGGCGGGCAGGAACTCCTGCTCGAACCAGCGCACGGCGCTCTGGTGCGGGCACCGCTTCATGAAGATCGACGCGAGTTCCTGCGGCGGAAGCTCGAGCAGTTCCTTCCACTGCCTGCGGACGAAGTGCTTGCGCCCCCAATAGAGGAACAGCGAGATGTTCACGGCGATCGGGTCGCGGACCGCGGTGACGAACCGCGCCCGCGTCGCCCGTGCTATGTATTCGCGCGCCGCACGAGCGGGCGCAGCGCCCCAGCACGCGACGCCGTCGCCCGCCACCACGGGCTGCCCGTAGCGCCAGCGCGCGTGGCGCTCGGTGATCACATGAAGGTGCACGGCGCGAAGGCCCGGCGTACCGTCGATCGCGAGCTTCAGCGACTTGCTGCTCACGCGCGGATGGCAGAACACGAACACGGGCTCGAGCCCTGCGCGCACCGCGCCGCCGATCAGTCGGCGCTTGCGCACAAGCGCGCCGCGATGGCGGATCCACTGCTCGGGCCATGCGAGCCACTTGAGCGCAGCGCCCGAGTCACTCGCCGCGCAGGTGCCGATGGGTGACTCTGGTGCCGCGATCTGGTGCATGCAGGGCTATCCGATCCGCGCGATTCCGCCCATGTACGGCCGCAGTGCCTCGGGAATCGTCACGCTTCCATCGGCTTGCTGATGCATTTCCAACAGCGGAATCAGGATGCGCGGGCTCGCGGCGACCGTGTTGTTCAGCGCATACGCGAACCGCATCTTGCCCTGTTCGTCCTTGTAGCGCAGGTTTAGGCGGCGGCACTGGAAGTCGTTCAGGCGGCTGGCGGAGTGGGTTTCGCCGAACTCACCGGTCGGCGCGCCGTCCTTGCCCATCTCGCCGCGGCCCGGCATCCAGCTCTCGATGTCGATCATGTCCTCGTTCTTGACGCCGAGGTCGCCCGAGCAGCACTGCAGCAAGCGGTAGGGGAGCCCGAACGACTGGAGGATCATCTCGACCGTCTCGATCATCTGCTTGTGCCACGCGCGGCTCTCTGCGTCGTCCGCCTTGCACACGACCACCTGCTCGACCTTGTCGAACTGGTGGATGCGGTAGAGGCCCGCGGTGTCCTTGCCGGCTGCGCCCGCCTCGCGGCGGAAGCAGGTCGACACCGTGCAGTACTTGAGCGGCAGTTGCTCCATCGGCACGATCTCATCGGCGTGCAGGCCCATGAGCCCGACCTCGCCCGTGCCCGTGAGGTACATGTCATGCCCCGACCCGCGCTTCGATTCCTCGATGTGGTACGCCTGCTCGCGCCCCGCGGGAAAGAAGCCCGTGCCCACCATGCATTCCTCCTTCACGATGACGGGAATGCCCATCGGCGTGAAGCCACGCTTGTCGGCCATGAAGTCGACGGCGTAGCGGAGCACCGCCTGGTGGAGGCGCATGCCGAGGCCCGACAGCACATAGTGCCGCGTGCCCGACATCTTCACGCCGCGCTCGAAGTCGACGAGCCCGTGCATCTTCACGAGCTCGAGGTGCGTGCGCGGCTTGAAGCCGCGGTTCTCCGCGAATGACTGCTTGAAGTCCCAGCCGGCGGGCGCCCAGCGGCGGATCTCGATGTTGTCCTCGCTGCCCTTGCCCTTCGGCACATCGGCCGACGGCGGCTGCGGGACCTGAAGCCAGAGCGCCTTGAACTCGGGCTCGATCGCGGCGAGATGACGCTCCTCCTCGACCACGAGCGCCTTGAGCTCCGCAGGCTTCGCCTCGAGCGACGCGATCTCCATCTGGAGCGTGTCCTTCTCGTTGCCCGCAGCGCCCTTGAGCTTGCCCTTCAGCTGGCCGATCTTTGGCCCGATCTCCTTCGAGATCTTGTTCTGCTCGCTGCGCGCGTTCTCGAGCCGCGTCAGGATCGCGCGGCGCGCCTCATCAAGCGCGAGCAACCGGTCGACCTCGACCTGCATGCATTTGTCGCGCACGCCGTTGCGGTACTTGTCGGGGTTCTCACGCAGGTCCTTGAGGTCGATCATGACCACCCGAGTCTACCGAATTCCCGCCATCCGTAGACCGCGCTTTCTCCTCTCCACTCTCACCTCTCCACCCTCTCCGCCTTCATTCCGATCCTTCAGGATCGGAATGAAGGCGGGGCCGCCCACTTCATCTTCGCGCGCAGCGCATCCCAGTAGCGGTTCGAAGGATTGGCCACGAACAGGACCTTTCGCTCGTGCTGCTTCATGCGCACGGTGTCGCCGCGTCCGAGGGCGATGTGCCGCTGGCCGTCGAGGACCACGCAGGTTCCCTCGTTGGCGCGGCGCATCCATAGCGCGATCGTCTCGCGCGCGGGGACGACGACCGGGCGGAACGCAAGGCTTTGCGCGCAGATCGGGGTGATGGTGATGCCGCCCACGTCGGGGTGGACGATCGGCCCACCCGCGCTCGCGCTGTAGGCGGTCGAACCCGTTGGCGTCGCGATGATCACGCCGTCGCCGATGATGTCGACGCCCGCGTCGTCGTCGTCGACCGTCAGGGCCACCTCGATCATCCGGTGGGGGGCTCCCGCGGTGATGACGGCGTCGTTGATCGCCGAGCCCGTCTCCCGCAGCCCGCCCGCGTGCTCGACCTCGACCGCAAGCAGCATGCGCTCGCGGATCGCCGCCTTCGACGCAAAGACCAGTGCTGCGTGCGTCTCAAGGTCGGCGGCGTCGAACTCCGCGAGGAATCCAAGCCTGCCCGCGTTCACGCCCACGATTGGCTTCCCGTGGTTCACCAGCCGCCGCGACTGCGCGATGATGGTGCCGTCGCCGCCCACAACGACTGCGACATCGAATGCGACCGACGTCCCCAGCGGCTCATCGCCGGCGTCGATCTCGGCGACCTCGGCGTGGCGCGCGATCACCGAGCGGATCGAATCCGCCGTGCGCGCCGCCTCTGGCTTCTCGCGGTTGACGATGAGCAGTGCCTTCGCCATATCGAAACGGTCGGAACCTTAGCTCACCAGGCCCTTCGTGAGGCGCATGAACGCCGTCTCGAGGCTGATTTCCTCGGGCTGAAGCCGCGAGAGGCGGAATCCCTGCGCGAGCAGCCGTGCCGCCAGTTCGCTCGCGGCGATGTCCGCGTCGGGCTCGAGCTGCACATCCACCCGTCGCCCGCCTTCCTCGACGCGCACCTCGACTCTGGCGACGCCGCGCACGGTCTTGAGCAGCGCGGCAGCTTCCTCGGTGCGGCTCTCGACCGCGAGTTGCACGACCTTTCCGACCTTCGCCTTCTGCATGAGTTCGCTGACCGCGCCAGCGAACACGAGCTTTCCCTGCTCGATCACGCCGACGGCGTTGCACAGATCCGCAAGCTCATACAGGATGTGCGACGAGATCAGGATCGTCTTCCCGATGCGCCGCAGCTCCTTCAACAGCTCGCGCATCTCGATGCGCGCGCGCGGGTCGAGGCCCGAACTGGGCTCATCCATCAGCAGGACCTTCGGATCGTGGATCAGCACGCGCGCCACGGCAAGCCGCTGCTGCATGCCGCGCGAGAGTCCATTCACCTCGGTCTCGGTCTTGTGCGAAAGGTCGGTCAGCGTCAGCACCTCCGCGATCGTCTTCTCGCGCTTGCCCGCGGGCACCGCGTAGCACGCCGCGAAGAACTCCAGGTACTCGCCCACCGTCATGTCCTGATACGCCCCCATGAAGTCGGGCACGTAGCCGATCAGCGGGCGGATCAGGTGGTTCTGGTAGCCGATCACCTTTCCGTCGATGCGTGCCTCGCCCCAGGTCGGCTTCAGCAGCGTCGCAAGGATCTTGATCGTCGTCGTCTTGCCCGCGCCGTTCGGCCCGATGAAGCCGAAGCAGGTGCCTTCCTCGATCACGAGGTTCAGGTTGTCGAGCGCGACGAATTCGCCGTACTTCTTCGTGAGATTGACCGTCTCGATCATGGGCATGGCGTTCCGTCACTCTCCGTTCGAGCCCGCGCTCCCGCGCGGAAACTTGTCAGGCACGACCCACGACGCGGCATCGGGCAGGGGGATGATCCATCGCACGAGCACATCGCCCGTGCCTGCGACATCCTCGCCATCGAGGGTCAGCGGGAAGGGCAGCGTCGCGCGCTCGAGCCGTCCGATCACGATCAGGCACGGCTGCGTCATCCACTTCGAGAGGTCGAGCTCGCGCCCGCCCATGCGCATGATGCGCAGCATGCCTCGGTTGTCGCCCGAGCGCAGGTAGCGCGGGGGGTGCAGCATGTTGAAGAAGCCGAGCATCTCGGTCGTCCGGTCGAAGCCGAGGCTGTTACCCACGACGCCGAAACCGGTCCGCAATTGCTGCTCGAGCTCGGAGTAGTAGCGGCGCTCGAGCGACAGCTCCAGCCCGAGGCGGTCATTCAGGCGTGCGTCCTGGGGCAGTGTCTTCGCGAGATCGAGCGGCGCTCCTGGCGCCCAGTCGGGCGCGCTCACCAGCACTCCGCGATTCGGCAGCTGCCCCGGAAAGCGCCGCACCGAAACCTTGCCTTCCTCGGCAGGCGCCATCGTCTGCAGCGGATTCTGCTTTGGCCACACATGCAGGACCTGTACATCCCGCAGCGTGCCTTGAAGCCTGTGCGTCAGCGCGCCCGCGATCGAGATGGTCTGCGCCCCCTGAGTGGTCTTCAGCGACACCGCGATCTGTTCGGACACGCTCGGCATCTGCCCCCAGCCCTCGCGCAGCGCACCGATCCAGTCCGCCTTGAAGTCGACCGTGGTCGCGCGCGACGGCGCCATCGCGCGGTTCGGCGACTCAAGCGGCGCCACGTATCGCTCGCGGCTGGGAAATCCCTCGGGCGTCGAGCTCGACGGCCGCCACGACGCGAGCTGGTTGCGCAGCGCGGGGTCACCCTTGGGATCGAGCGCGACCTCGGTTTCGCCGTAGTCGGGCGTGTAGATCGAGAGCCAACTGGTCGCCTTGCGGCGTTGGACCTGCGTGATGTCGCGCTCGCCGGGCGCACGCTCCACCATGTCGAGCACCGTGAAGTGGCTCGCCATCGCGCTGCGCCCCGACATGCTGCCGCCGACAAGCCATATGGCGGCGGTGAACAGCGCGGCGACGCCGACATACGCGACCCAAGCCCATCGCTCACGCTTGAGCGCCTTCAACGCGGCAAAGCCGAGCGGTCCTGCCACCAGCCAGTACAACCCGAACACAAGCGTCGCGGCCAGCACGCCGATCGCAGCCTGTCCCGCCAGGCCGATCCGCTCGGCCACCAGCCTGCCGTCGCCGATTTCCTTCGAGTAGCCCGTTCCGCTCATGAGCCTGCCGGCGTTCTCGAGCGCTGTGTACTCCTGCCCCGACGGCGTGTCGGCACGGCGCCCAAGCACCCGGTTCCAGAACACATCGCCCTGTGGAATCGCAGGTATCTGCAGCCCGCGCGCGGAGATCTCCTCGACGTCGATCCCGAGCAGCGTCGCGTGCCCGAAGCCGAGCTCGCGGCGGATGCCGACGAGCTTGCCTTCGTAGGGACCGAGCTTCGCCGCAGGATTTCCGTCCGCGCCCTTCGGCGCCGGCGTCGCGATGAAGGGGCGCCATCCGCGGTCGAGCTTCGCCGCATCGAAGACCGCAAGGCGCATCGTCGCCGTTCGGTCGCGAAGCGCGTCCGAAAGCGACAGCATCGGCAGCAGCTCGCGCACGGGCACATCCTCGATCCGCTCGGGCGCCACGCTTGGGAGCAAGGGGCTCAGGCGATGCCGGCCTTCGACGCCGATCGACCACGGATCCCCCGCGCTCGGCAACCCGATCACGAGGTTTCCGCCGCGCTCGGTCCAGAGCTCGACGGCGCGCGCGGATTCCTCGGACAGCCGCGCAGGAGCCACGGAGCCATCGGCCCACACGATCGAGTCGAACATCGCCAGGCCTTCCCATCGATCGGGAAATGCCTCTGCCTCGCGCACGTTTCCGCACAGCGTGACCGTGTTCATCGAGGGGATCGCGCCGTTCTGCGCGCCCTGCGCGAAGATGTCGAGTCCCGCAGTCCGCGGCCCGACCACCAGAAAGGCGTCGTCCGCAAGACCGAGCACGCGCGGTGGATTCGAGGCCGTGGTCGGCGCGATCTTCACCGTCCCGAGGTCGCGCACGCGCTCGCCGCCGGCAATCTCGTAGAGCCGGAGGTCGAAGATCGAGCCACTGAGCGCCCCTCCGGAAATCGGCGGCAGGACGGCGTACAGCCAGCGCTTCTGCGCCTGCCCGGGATTTAGCACGAATCGCCGGGCGTGCTCGACGATGTCGAGATCCGCGTTCGGAACCTCCCACACCGCCTCGATCTCGGTCACGCGGTCAAGTCCGCTCCTGAACTGGAACTGCGCCCCGACAGGACCGTCGCCGCGGATCAGGTCGCCAACGCCATAGTGGATCAGCTCGACATCGATCGACTGTGCATGCGCGGCGTTCCCGAGAATCGCCGCAGCCGCAGAGACAAGGAGTGTTCGAAGCCGCCAACCAGACATGGCGAGACAGTGTATCCATGGACCACAGCCACTTTGTCCCGAAATCGCGGTCGGACTGAACTGCCGCCACCGCCGCGCCGATCCCACCCGCATGACCGCCTTCTCCGCCGTCATTGCGATCGCAGCAGCGCTCTTCACGGCCTTCCTCGCCACGCGCATCGTGGTGCTGCGCGTGGACGACGCCTGCAGGGTTGCCGAACTCGTTCGCCAGACCCGCGCACTCCGCGCCCGACACCGCATCCCGGTACCGACGCCGCGCTTGCGCCGCCGCTGAAACGCATCTCAGCGCTGCAGCTTCGCGAGTTCACCGAGGATGGCCGCATGGCTGCGGATCGCGTTTCGGTAGCACTCGAGCTCGAACTTCTCATTCGGCGAATGCACGCAGTCGTCGTCGAGTCCGAACCCGACCAGAAGCGAGTCCATGCCCAGGATTCTCTGGATCGACCCGACCGCGGGAATGCTCCCGCCCGTACCGATCAGGAGCGGCGCCTTGCCGAATACATCGTGGAGGCCCTTGTTCGCCGCGGCCAGGTACCGCGAGCTCTCGCTCACCTCGATCGCCGAGTTCGCGCCGTGGCTCTCGAACTCCGCCGTGCATCCCGCAGGCAGCCGCGAGCGCACGAACTCCTCGAATGCCTTCGCGATCTTCGCGGGATCCTGCTTTGAAACCAGGCGGAAGCTCACCTTCGCGGTCGCATGCGCGGCGATGACGGTCTTCGCGCCCTTGCCGGTGTAGCCGCCGAAGATCCCGTTCACATCGCAGGTCGGGCGCGACCAGGTCCGCTCAAGCGTCGAGCGCCCGCGTTCCCCGAACCCGTCCTTGAGCCCGATGTCCCCGAGAAACTCCGCATCGCTGAATCCAAGCGACTCCCACTGCGCCTTCGTCTGCGGCGAAAGCTCGGAAACGCCGTCGTAGAAGCCGGGAATCGTCACGCGGCGGTCGACATCGTGGAGTTCCGACAGGATCCGTGCGAGCGCATTGATCGGATTCGGCACCGCACCGCCGTACATCCCGCTGTGCAGGTCGCGCGTCGGCCCGTGGACCGTCACCTCCATGTACACGAGCCCGCGAAGGCGGGTCGTGATCGCGGGCGTCTTGATGTCCCACATGCCCGTGTCCGACACGATGCACACATCGGCTGCGAGCCGCGCCTTCGCCTCGTGCATGAAGGGCTCGAGGCTCTTGCTGCCCGATTCCTCCTCGCCTTCGATCATCAGCGTGACGGGGCAGGGTGGTCCGCCCGCGACCGCGTGCCACGCACGCAGCGCCTCGACGATCCCCATCACCTGACCCTTGTCATCGACCGCGCCGCGCGCGACCACGCGCTTGCCGCGCGGACCGTCCACGATCACCGGCTCGAACGGCGGGCTCTTCCACAGCTCGAGCGGATCCGCCGGCTGCACGTCGTAGTGCCCGTAGTAGAGGACGCGCGGGCGCTTCGCGGCATCGGGACCGACGCCCGGGTGATGCGCGACCACCATCGGCTGACCGATCGTCTTCGCCGCTTCCGCAGTGAAGCCGAGCCCCTTCAGCTCGTTCACGAGCCAGTCGGCGCAGCGCCGCGTCTCCGCGTCGTAGGCGGGATCGGTGCTCACGCTCGGGATGCGAAGGAAGTCGCACAGGCGCTTCGTCGAGGCGTCGAGGTTGCGCTCGACTTCTGCGAGCAACGAGGGCGTGGATGGCAGGGCGCCGGCGGCGGGCGATGCAGCAGTCGTCATGCGGCGGAGTGTACGGTCAGCGCAGCGGCAAGGCGGCGATCGCCAGGGCAAGCGTGCTGATCCCGACCACCGACATCACGAACAGGAAGAGCAGCCAGCGCTCGACCAGCCGCCATTCGCGGCGATCACCCTCCAGCACGAACCGTGCGTGGCGGTCCGAGCGGCGCTCGAGCTGGTCGAGCCCCTCCATCTCGGCGTAGCTCTTCGGCGGACGCACCGAGAAGTCGCACGCGCAGCGTGGACAGTGCGTCTGGTGCGCTCGGTCGACGAACCGGCCCGAGTAGCCACAGGCGACGCATTGCCGCCTGAAGAGACTTGAGCCATCCTTCGACCGTGTCAGCATGCGAAGACGATAGCATCGGACGCATCGCTTCCAAGCAGGAAACACATTCGGTTCGAGTTTGGGACACTTGGCGGTTCGGATTCCCTGCGAATCGGACCTCCAACGCGCGACCGCACCGCTCCGAGCCTAGAAACCCATGAACCCAACCGACTGGATCAGGCACCTCGAGGCACTCGGCGCGCCAGAGCCCGCCGAGCACCCCCCCGATCCGACCCTGTTCCGAGGCGACCGCGGCGAGCAGCGCCTCTGGCGCGCCTGCGCCGCGGAGGTGGGCGGCGGCGACCTCCTCGGTTGGATCAGGACGACCGTGGGAGACCGCCGAGGCCCGCTGCTCTCGACCGATGGATTTCTCGCGATCGAGGTCTGGACCGAGTGCGAACTCGCCGCGCTGCACGCGCTCGCCCGCTTCGCCCGGCATCCCGAGCCAACGATCGCCGCGTTCTCGGGCGACCGCGCGGCCGAGGCCATCCGCTGGCACCTCGAGCACACCCAGCCTGACAACGCGACCAACCGCCCTTGGGCGCTGCATGCGTTCCTGCTGGCAGAGGACGGCTCGGGCGATCCGACCGCCTACGCGGGAACCCTACTCCACAACATGAGCGCCACCGACGCCCGCAGCGAGTCCCTCTCGCGCTGGATCCTCGCGGATTGCGCTCGTGAACTCCGGCTGCGCGGATACGGATCGGCCTGACCAATCCTGCGGAGGAATCCGTACCATCCGCGCCATGACCAGCCCCAACGAGCGTGGCGTCCTCGCGCAGTGCGTGTCCTACCTGTTCTCGGCCGTCACCAGCGCCATGCAGCCGGCACGCCTACCGGTCGCGCTGCTCGCCGTGCTCCTCATCGCGGGTCTCGCTCCGCTCGTGGATCTCGCGGGCGGCAAGAGCTACGGGCCGCGCGGATTTAGCTCGGGCGCCCTGACGGAGACCGAGGTCGAGCTCGGCTACCAGCGCGCGCGGACGGCTGCAAACCGAGTCGCCGGCGAGGAGTTGGACCGGCTCGAGGCGGAGGCCCGCGGACAGGAAGGAACGCGGCGCCTTTCCCGCGGCGAACTCTCCAGCGCGGTTCGCGACGCGACCTCCCGCAAGATCGAGGAACGCGTCGCCAACGGCACTCCCTCCGATGACCAGGAGATCGAGCGCATGCGGCAGCGTGCGGCCGAAGCGATGCTCGTGATCGAGGAGACAGCCCCGCGCGGCATCGCCACGACCTTCCTCGGAGGCGTGCGGCTTGCCGTCCGACAGGCTGTCGCGGGCGTGCTTCGCCTCGACTTCAACGCGGTGCTCGGCGCGGCGACCGCTGCGATCGTCACGCTTCCCCTCGCGGCCATCCGCGAGTGCCCGCTTGTCTTCCCGCTGGCACTCACCGTCATCCTCTGCGCGGTCTCGCTGCTCGCTGGCGGCTCGTGCCGGATGGCGGCGGTGCACGCGGGCCGAAGCAGCCGCCTGGGAGCGCTCGAAGGCGCTGCGTACGCGCGCGCGCGGGCGCTGCACTTCGTCGCGCTGCCCGTACTGCCGACCGTTTTCCTCGCGCTGCTTGCGCTCGTCGTGCTCGCGTTCGCCGCGGTCCTGCGCATTCCCGTGCTCAATGTCATCGCGGGCGCGCTCTTCGTGGTACCGATCCTGATCGCCCTGTTCGGCGCCATCCTCGGTGTGACGGCGATCGCCGCGTTCCCGCTCATGCCCGCCGCGGTCGCGGTCGAGGACTGCGACGCGGGCGACGCAATCACCCGCGCGGGGGCGCTGGTCCTTGCGCGCCCTCTCGTGTGGCTCGGCATGCTGCTCGTCGCCACGGCGGTGCTGGTCGTCGGCGGCCTTCTCGTCAATGTCATCGTCGCTGCCGCGTCGCTTGGAATCGACTCGCTGCTCGCGACCGTCGGCGGCACTGCGGGGCGCGCGATCAGCTCGGGCGATGCGTCGGAGATTGCCGCGCTCTACGGCCCCGACCGTCTTGTGGGCATCCTCGTCGGCTTCTGGAACGGACTTCTCGACGCGCTCGTGGTCGCGTATGTCTTCACGCTCGCATGCGACCTGTCCACGCGCGGCTACCTGTGGATGCGCGAGCGCATCGACGGCGAGAACCCCGCCACGATCGCTGGATACGGCATCCGCTGAGCGCACAGGCTCAGGAAAGCAGCGTCTTCAGTTCGGCGACCGTCGCCTCGAGCGCAGCGACGCGCGCCTCGAGTTGCTCGACCCGCTCATCCGAGCGCGGCGCCTCGACGCGCACGGGTGCTGGGCTTCCCGCCATGCTGCCCGACACGATCGGGTGCAGGTCCTCGCAGAGAAGCTGCATCCAGCGCGGCGCGCGCGAACCCGGCGCCGGCGGAAGCTCGCGCACGAGTGGGAGATTCGGCTCGGTGCGGGTCGATAGCCCCTGCAAGACGCCCTCGACCGCCTCGAGCGAGTCGAACGCCTGCATGCGGCTGGCGCGACCGCGCAACTCGCCCACCGTCTGCGGACCGCGCAGCAGCAGCTCGGCCATGATCGCCAGCTCCGGCGGACGCAGGTCGAGTCCCTCACCCGCGGTGTGACGGAACTTCTCCACGCGCGACCCCGTGAAGGTCACGTCGCGGGCGAGGCCCTTCGCTCGCAGCCCATCGACGGCGCGCATCGCGCCATCCTCGTCGATCTCGACCACCGGATCGCGGTTGTTCTTCTGGTTCACCCCGGTCACGAGCGAGTTCAAAGACAGCGGGTACTGGCCCGGCGTCGTCATGGCCTTCTCGATCAGGGTCCCGAGCACGCGGCACTCATCCGGCAGTAGCTTCGACATGGGGGGAGCGTACACTCGCGGCGATGTCAGGGGACCGGATCAGTTCCGATGAAATCGCGCGGCTCGCCGTGCGCGCCCTCGTCAGTGGAAGGGCCGAATCCGTCGACGAGGCGATCGACCGCGCCGTCGTCGAGTCCCGCGCCGATCCGCGCACGCAGCGCCCCACGCGCGCCCAACTCCGCGCCCATGCGCAGGCGCTCGAGGAATCGGAGACGGGGGACCTTGCCCGGCTCCTCAGAATCGAAGCGACTCTGCGCGAGGCGCTTTCCGTCCTTTCAGTCCTCGAGGAGACGCTGATTGTCCACGACCGTGACTTCGCCGACCACGCGGCGCCCGCCGTCTACGGCAGGGCCGCGCGCGGCGAGTTCGATCTCGACCCTGCTGTCCATGCGCGCGTCGTGACCGCCGTTCCCTCGCACACCCTTGCGCAGGCGCTCGGCGACGCTGGCTTCGGCGAGACCGAGGTGCACGCGATCGAAACTCGCTACGGATGCCTCGACGAGATCACTTTCGCCACCGAGCTCGCCCAGTACCACATCGTGCGGGTCCCGCCTCGCGCGCCCGTCGACCCGCGCGTCGACCTCATCCGCGGGCGCCCTATCGACCACGCCGACTTCGAGGCGCTCCTCGGGCGTTTGCCCCGCTTTGGAAACATCGATCGCGGTGTCCGTCAGGCTGATTCCCCGTTCCCTCCTCCTCGCTGAAGTCGCGGAAAGACGCGCCCGATTCTGCCCACGGCGTCGGCCTAGTTTCGCGATGCCCGCTGCAGCGCTCGCTGCCGCGCCATCCCGCAGGTGTCACAGGCCGCTGGTCCTGGAGGTTCTCATGTTCAGCTGGATCAAGAATCGATCGCTCTCTGGGAGGATCGTCGCACTCACCGTGGTGCTCGTCATCGCCGCAGTCGCGGTGAACTATGTCGTCTTCGTGCGTGGCTACCGCAAGAGCGCCGAGCAAGCCATGGTCGAGAAGGCGGCTGCCTTCACCGCCGTCGCCGATGAAGCCAAGAACCACGCCAGCAGCCTCTTCCTCGCCAAGTCGATCGCGACCGAGGAACTCATGGCTGAGCTCAACGAGAGCGTCGCGAAGGGCGGCGACTACACCGACAGCCGCTTCTTCAAGACCATTCCCGTCGTCGTCGGCTGGCAGACCGCGGATCTCGCCGCGAAGAAGGAACGCATCAACTTCAAGGTCGTCGCATTCGACGCCCGCAACAAGAAGAACGAGCCCGAGTCGGGCTCCTTCCGCGCCGAACTGCTCACGAATCTCGAGAAGCAGGTTGCGTCCAGCGGCGAGCCGTCCGCCTTCGCGATCGACGAGCGCACCAACACGCTTCACTACATGCGCGCCATCAAGCTCGACCAGAGCTGCATGCTCTGCCACGGCGACCCGCGCGGCGAGTTCGATCCCGACAAGGACGGCAAGGATGCCCTCGGCTTCCCGATGGAAGGCTGGAAGGTCGGCGGCACACACGGCGCCTACGAGGTCGCGATCCCGCTCGAGGGAGTCGACAAGCAGGTCGCAGGGTTCATCGCCGGCGGCCTGATGTGGACCGTCCCGATGATCCTGTTCGGCGCATTTTGCTTCGCGTGGGTCCTCAAGATGACCTTTGGACGCCCGATGGCTGCCATGATCTCGCGCATCAAGGACATCGCCGAGGGCGAGGGCGACCTGACCAAGCGGCTCGACGCAGGAAACACCGATGAACTCGGGACGATGGCGTCGTGGTTCAACAGGTTCCTCGGAAAGCTCGAAGCCATCCTGGGCGAGATCCGCAAGGGTGCAGGCGAGATCGATTCGGGCTCGTCGCAGGTTTCCTCGACCAGCCAGTCCGTCGCGAGCGGCGCAAGCCAGCAGGC
>Ga0075471_10001539_pt1 | contig 15190 bp, 17 predicted proteins | sample DEB19_08_DNA_2_FD_74787 | JGI IMG/M metagenome (GOLD analysis project Ga0075471, IMG submission 74787) | Aqueous microbial communities from the Delaware River and Bay under freshwater to marine salinity gradient to study organic matter... | ecosystem: Environmental > Aquatic > Marine > Coastal ... | reverse complement strand
GGTCGTAGTGGATACGGTGGCCGTTGAACGTGAGCGCCGAGTATCGGAACAGCAGCACGGGGTCGGGCACGATGCGCCGGGACCAGGCTGGCGATGACGATGCCGCGACGGGAGCCGGGCCGGGCTCGCCGGCTTTCGGCGCATCGCGATAGACGATGTCCTGATGTTCGACAAGCGAGAGCGCTCCCTCGGCGCGAACTTCGTGGCGAACGGTGACGAAGACGAGGCTGCCCGTGCGGCCATCCTTGGCGCGAACAGCTTCGATGGTGGATGTCCGGCGCATCGATTGCCCGGGGCGCAGCGGCGCGGCAAACGTGATTCGGCTGCCCGCCCACATGCGGCGCGGCAGCGCCACGGGCGGCAGGAAGCCGCCGCGCTCCGCGTGGCCGTCGGGGCCCAGTTCCGATTGCCGATGGGTAGGAAGAAAGTACAGCCAGTGCCAGAAGGGGGGCACCTCGCGAGTCGCTGGCCACGGCTCATCCGGATAGTCGAGCGTCGAGGCGAGGGCGCGCAACGGCGCGAGAGTCACGACGTCGTCGCGGGATTCCGATCGGCCAACCCACTGGGCGAGCGGCGCGATGTCGAGGGTGGCCATGGTGTCGGCTACACCCACGCCATGAGCATGGGGATCAAGACAGCGCCTAACACGCCGTGCAAGCCCATGCCGAGGCTCGCGTAGGCGCCCGCCTGCGGGTGGATGCTGAAGGCGCGCGATGTGCCGATGCCGTGGGAGGCCACGCCAAGGGCGAAGCCTCGCTGCCACCATGGCTTGACCCGAGCGCCGTTGAGAATGAACCGGCCGAGCACGGCGCCGAGAATGCCCGTGCTCACGGCGAAGACGGCGGTTAGCGTGGGCGAGGCCTGGATTTGCTCCGCGACGCCCATGGCAATCGGTGCGGTGACGGATTTCGCCACCATGCCCAGTGCGAGCGCTTCATCGGCGCCCGCCAGTTGCAAGACGCCAACCGCCGTCACGATGGACGTGGCTCCGCCGGCTAGGAGCGCAAGCAGCAGCACGCCCACTCGCCCCTTCAGGGAAGCCCACCCCTTGTAAATGGGGATGGCGAGCGAGACCGTGGCGGTGCCGAGCAGGAAGTGCACGAACTGCGCGCCGTCGATGTAGGTGTCGTACGGCATGTCGATGGCGATCAGCACCAGCGAGACGACCGACACGGCAATCAGCACGGGATTGGCGAGCGGGTGCCGGTTCGTGCGCTCGTAGACTGAGGTGCCGAGCGCATAAGCGCCAAGCGTGACGGTGAGCGCGAGAAGCGGGCTCGCCGCGAGGTAGACCCAGATCTCGTGGATTGCCGGCAGGTCAGGGCGCACGCTCGTCCTCCGGGTTGTCGCGCGCCAAAAGGCGAAGCGTGAGGGCGGTGACCGCGATGGTGGCAACAACGCTCACGACCAGCGCCGCGATGACCGCTCCGGCGTTGGCGCGCAGCAGCGGCCAGAACATCAGGACGCCAACCGAAGCGGGCACGAAGAGCAGGCCGAGGTGCTGCAGGATGCCGCTGCCTACCGCATCGATGTTCCTGGGCACGGCTCCCCGCGCCAGCAGAAAGGCGAGCAGCAGCACGAGCCCAATCACGGGGCCGGGGATGAAGGGGACCAGGAACCGGCTCACCAGCTCACCCGCCGCCTGAAACAGCAGCAATTGAAAAAGGCCGTGGATCACCCCGCTAGGGTACGGGAACGAGAGGGTGGGAGGAAGAGCGTTGCCTTGCCAAGAGCGCTTGATTCGTGAGAAAAAAGCCGCCGATCTCGAGGGGGCGTGGGGTGAGGCAAACGATCGTGAATCGGGTCTGGGTTGGGCTGGCCGTGTGCGCCTTGTCCATGTCTGCGCTCGCCCAGTCGACCCCCGCCAAGCCTACGGCGCCCAAGTCCTCTGCGGCGCCAGCCGCGAAAGCTGCGAAGAAGTCCGGCCCGGCGACAGTGCGCCGCGCGCCGCCCCCACCCGCCGCAGCGCTTCCCGCGCCCATCCAGACCCGTGTGCAAATGGGGTGTCTCGACGAGGCGGCGCTGGAGAGCCTCTCGCTCCCGGTAGACGCGACGCTGCCCGGCCTTGAGCAAGTGTCGGAGAAGGCGCCGGAGTGGGGCCCGCCCGCGCCGTGCCTGGCGTATTCCGCTGCGGTGACCGGCCAGGTGAGCACGCTCCTGGTGGCGCAGCCTAGCCGCGGCGGCGAAAGCCCGGAGATGCTCGTGGTGACGAGTGAGCCCGGTCGTGAGCTGATCATCGCTCGTCGCGAGGCTTTGCCGCGGGACGAGACGCTGCAACGGGAACTGCGCTTGGCTGCGCGCGAGTTCGATGCACAGCCGGCCGATGCGCGTTTGGCGGTGCCGGCGCATGTTCATTGGGAGCTCGAGCACCTGCTGCGCGCGCTGTTATCGCAAGCGGCTTCCGGTGACGGCCATCATGTGCGCCTGGTGCTCGAGGTGCCAGGTGCCGGGGCACCGGAGCGCATCGGCGCACTGGAGCTGATCGAAACGGGCTCGAACCGATTGATCGACGCCGTCGTTTGGCAGCAAAGGACGGATCTTCCTGGAACCTACGTCGGCCTGAACGGCGCCGACTACGAGCGCGTGCTGTGGCAGTGGCCCGTGAAGCACGAGCGCATTTCGCGCGGCGTGGGGCCCAGTTCAGCAACAGTCACGCGGCGCGTCACGCAGCCTGCGAAAGACGGCGGCAAGCCGCAGGTCGTCCATCGCTCGGTGCGCTACATCGGGCAGCACATCGGCATCGACTACGTTGCGCCGCGCGGGACGCCCATCAACGCCGTGGCCGATGGCACGGTCGTGCTGGCGGGCACGCGGCCCGGGTATGGGCGCATGGTCATCCTCGACCATGGCGAGGGCTATCAGACCTATTACGCGCACCTCACGTCGTTCACCAAGGGCCTCAAGGCGGGAATGAAGCTCGCGCGCGGCGAGGTGCTGGGGCAGGTGGGGTCCACCGGGATATCGACTGGCCCACACCTGCACTACGAAATCCGCAAGCACGGTGAATACATCGACGTGTTCGATGTCGAGTCGCGGCTGACCTTCTGGAACCTGGCTTACGAGGAGCACCCCGCGTTCTTAGTGCGCGTGATGGGGTTCGCCGCCAGTCGGGGTGGCGCGGCGGGTGAGATGCTGCCCTCGGTGGCCGATGCGCGGCGGCTGGGCAGTTCGTAGTTTCAAGACCCCTTTGATGTGTCGAGGAGCGATGCGAGGCGGGCGATTTTGGTGTCCCGTCGGGTGTTACGGAGCTGCGAAGCCCTGACCTAACCAATCAAGTGTGGAGCCGATGATGACAACCACGATTAAGAGATGACTGTTCGCCGTCGCGACTATTGCGTTGAGCGGCGGAGCAATATCCCAGAACATCGACGGGCGAAACAGCGGGTTCGCCAATAACAACAACAAGGTGATCGTTCCCAAAGGGGGCAGTCCGGTACTCGATCTTCGCCAGATCGAACCTGGCAGAGTGGACAAGCGGCTCCTGGAATTCCGGAAGGAGGTGGACAGCGAAATACGTTCACGCGCGGACTTCAATGTCGCATGGCTCTTCTGGCGCGATGGGGTGCTCATTCACGAGGCCTATCATCCGAAGGTAAAGCCGGACAACTACTTTCTCGGATTTTCGGTGACCAAGTCCCTGATCGCCATGGCATACGGCCATGCCTTCTGTGGAGGCAAGCTGGCCCCCGGCGACCTGGCTGTCAAATACGTTCCACAGCTATCGGATTCCGCCTACGCGAACCGGACTATCGAAAGCCTGCTACTGATGAAATCGGGCGTTCCTTTCGACGAATACGAAAGCGAGAATGCTGCAAGAGTGTTCCGCTCGGTTCTGTCGCAGAGCGACACCTACGACAGCATCTTCCTCAAGATGCGCGAACGCGACTTTCCGGCCAAGGCAAGTCCGAACTGGAATTACGACACCAACAACACGGAGATGCTCGGGAGGGTGCTTCATGCAGTCTCCGGCGGCCTCGACGGGTACCTTTCCCAGGCGGTCTGGTCGAAAATTGGTGCACAGGCCGATGCATGGTTTGTCGTCGACAAGGAAAAGCGACTTTTGGCCGGGTCCGGCCTGTATGCGCAGCGGCGTGACTTTCTCCGGCTCGGTATTCATGCGCTGGGCCTCGTCTCAGGCGAAAACGCCAGCCCATGCCTGAGGTCGTACATGGGCAAGGCTGTGTCACCCCTGTCGGTCACCACGCGTCAAGCGAGCTTCGGGTACGGCTATCAGTTCTGGTCAAGAAACAAATGGGTCAGCAACAACGACGGCGTCTTCGAGATGAAGGGGCATCTGGGGCAAAGGGTCATTGTGGGCCCCAAGACTCGTGCGGTCGCAGTTGCTCTCAGTGTGGGGGACGGGGAGCTGGACCGCTTTTACTCGCTCTTCAAGCGGTTGCGTGAGCTGCCCATGCAGTAGGCCGATTGAGCCGGCGGTGCTTCGTGGCTGTTGTGCGCCTAAAGATTTTGGCGAGTTCGAATAACCTGTAGGAGGTGGGAGTGAACACGTTTCGCATCAAGTGCGCTTTCAGGGCTGTTTTTCGCGGAATGGCAATCGCATTCCTGCTGGGGCAGCCCGGGCCAAGCCACGCTGCAGGCCTGCCGTATGAACGGGTCTTCAAGAACAGGAACGCAACGGGCGAGGAGCTGGCGAGGGCATTCTTCGACTTGCTGTCGAAGACAGGAAGCCCAGCGGGGACGATCGGAACGACCCCGGCCCAGGACGAGGCATCGAAAAAGCTGGTGAGGCCCTACCTCGACCCGGCATTCCTGCTGCAGAGAGCGTCTGGCGAGCGATACACAGCGCAAACCTACCTTCCGGCGGATGTGGACGAGTTCAAGTTGGGCGATGTCAGCGAGACACGGCCAGCCGAAGGTGTGGTCGTCGTCCGTTACGCCATCCGGACGTTCGAAACGCTACCGGATTCGGCTCTGGTCATGAGCAAGGATAAGGCGCCGCGCCTGACAGTCTTCCATTGGAGTGTTGATGACAAGCGCTGGAAGGTTCTCAGCCACGCTAACTTCAACACGCCGGTGGCGGCGATCTGCGACAGGAAGCCTTTCTTTGACAACGGGGTCAATTCGCCCGCACATCCAAAAGATCAGGCGTTGGGAGAGGAGTTGGTCGGGAGGTTCTACGATCTCGTCTCCAAGGGGGATGCGTTACCCATATACCACCCGGAACTCCAGTTCCAATCGGCCAGCGGCGTCGGCTACTCAGGGCTGGTAAACAGGGCGCGGCCAACACGCTATCGAAAGATCACCTTCGGCCGGGCGGTGGTCACCCGCAACGGCCGCCTCCTGGTTGTTTCCTCCTACAACAGCACGGAGGAGCGGATCCTCATGCAGAGCGTTCATCTTCAAGCCGAGAGCGCTCCCAATCTCTCCACTTTCATGCAAGGCCAAGATGGGACTTGGAGCCTTATCGCCATCGCCGCTTTCGCGCCAGCAAAGGCGCTGCCGGAGGGCGCTGTTTGCATGGCGCCGGGCAAGCTTCAAAACGCGCCGTAGCAAAGACCGAAGCGGGGGTCTCCGGCGTAACCCAAGGTCGAGGCGGCGATCAGTTCACGCCCAGCAGCTTCTGCAGTTCTGCAGTCGTACGCGTGTCCGGGATGACCTTGAATGCTCCGTTCGCGTCCCGGAACACGCCGAACGGAACGCTTCGGCCACCTCCCCGACGGAAGATCCGTGAATTTGTCCAGACGTCCTCCCGGGCGGAAATCGGCGGCGCGGCGCTCTCCGCGGAGGGCGGCGGATGGCCATCGCGAGCTAGCCCCGAGTGGTTTACAGCACGTGGGGTGCTCCCGAATCGGGTCATATGTTGCTCCATCGCCGCAGCACGATCGGGCGCGGCAAGAATTGCGGCGCCCTGGGGCTCGCTCTTCGGATTGAGGATGGCGACCGGTAGCCACACGAACCGCACCTTGTCGGCAAGCGGCCGCGCTTCGTTCCAAAACTTGATGCAATCAGGGCACTGAGGATCGAAAACCACGTAGACCGTCACGCGCCCGGGGGCGGCTGGCGCCGTCTCGATACCCTTGCCGTCGCGGGCGAACTGCTCGTGGAGTGCCCGGGCGTCCACCCAGGGCGGCATGTCGGGTTGGCTTGCCACGGTTGGTGCGGCAACAAGGGCCGTGACCACGGAAAGGAGGAGGGCAGCTACTGTGTCGCGTGGGTTCATGGATGACTCTGGCTCAGGGGATGACAATCACGGTGGAAGGCAAGCCATACGCCGGTAGGGTAACGAAAAAGTATTTTCCCTCCGGTGTCCGATCCGGTGAGCGCAACCTTAGCCAGCCCGTGTTCGTGAAGGCGACGCCGAGCGCGGTATCCGTGCCAGAGCAGCGCTGTGGTTGACCCCCGGCGGCGGGTGCGAGGCATGAACGACTCCATTACTTGACCCCTCCGTGATGCCATCCGTGGTTTCCCCGAACGCCAATACGGCCACGTTCGTGGAAGTGGAGCGGGGCGATGTATTCTTGACGGGGGGGGTAAGCCAGCTTCCGGACGTTCGAGACCTGCCGCTTGGCGAGCAATTGATTGGAAAATTTTACGACCTCATCGTTAAGGGGGACGCGTTGTCGACACTCCATGCCGACTTTCAATTCCAGTCTGCGAGCGGTGTGGGCTACACGACTCTCTCCGAGAGGAAGAAATCGACTCAATATCAGCAGTTGACGTTCGATCGTGCCATCGTCACCCGCAATGGCCGACTTCTCGTCGTGTCGACTTACACCAAGGCTGTGCAGCGAACCCTCATGCAAGGCACCGCCCTTCGCGATGATAATGCTCCAAACCTGGCCACCTTCATGCGCGAAGATGATGGTCGTTGGAGCCTTATCGGCATGGCCTCTTTCGCGCCAGCAAGGGCGCTGCCGGAGGGCGCTGTTTGCGTGGCACCGGGCAAGCTTCAAAACGCGCCATAGCAGACTACCGGTAAATATTCATTGACGCCCTCGGTAGAGACCTGCTGCGCGAGATGGTCAATTTACATTCCAGCGAAAGCGGGCAGTAGAGCTGAACCCGAACACGGAGAATTTCATGCAAATTGTTTCCTTGACGGCCGGCGCATCCCGCTCGGCCGCTGCCTCGAGCGACGGTCACGGCTGGGTGTGGGGCAACGTTGCCCGACGCATGCCCGCTGGCCCCGATGGCCGGCCCGCCAGCCTGTGCGGCCCCGGCGCGGTCGAGGTGGGTCACGCCCGTTACGCGCAGCCCGTGCCGCAGCGACTTCGACCGCTCGCGTCCGTTCGCGCTGTGACAGATGCCAACGGGTGCCTCTTCGCGCTCGGCCCCGATGCGCGGCTCATGGCCTGCAGCCTCGTCGCGGAGGAAGACGGGTCGATTCCGGCCGTGCCGGTGGCGGGGCTTTCGCACCGCGCCCAGTCCGTGGCAGCGGGTGAAACCGCTACGGCCGTGCTGCTTGCGAACGGTGACGTCGTGACTTGGGGTTTCAACACGTTCGGGCAACTCGGGCGTGAGGCGCCACTGCGAGGCGCCACGCCTGCGCGAGTGGCGGGCCTGCCGCCGGTGGCAGCGCTCGTTGCGGGCAGCAACCACTTTTTGGCGCTGGATCGGCTCGGCCGGGTGTGGTCCTGGGGCGCCAATGCCTCGGGGCAGCTCGGCAGCGGCGACCTTGCGCCATCGCGACAACCTCGCCTGGTCCCCTTGGCAGCGCCCATCACCGCCGTTGCAGCAGGCGACACGCACAGCCTCGCCATCGACGATCGTGGACGGGCATGGGGGTGGGGATCTCATCACAAGGGACAGCTGGCGGGCGCGCCCGATTCCGGCGTGCACCACCATCGGCGCCCCGTGGCGTTGGCGCTCGGTTTCGCCGTCGCGGCGCTCGATGGCGGCATGCATTACTCCGCCGCGCTTTCCCGCGACGGCGACGTGTTCACGTGGGGATGGAACGGCACCGGTCAATTGGCGGCTGAAGGCGTGTCGGCCTCGGCGAAACCCCTGCGTGTTGCGGGCATCCGGAATGCCGACAGGCTTGCTGCCGGCCCTGGCCATGTTCTTGCCGCGTGCGGCCCGGCGGTCTTCGCCTGGGGAGACAACCGCACGGGCGCGTGCGGCCGCTCGCCTGACCGGCCTGTCGTGCACGCCGCCATTCAAATCGCCATCGCCTGAGGAGCCGCCCGTGAGCCAAAACAAGAAAGATGTGAACGACGCGGGCCGGCGCGAATTTGTCCGCTGGGGTATGCAGCTCTCGGCCGGTATTGCGCTTGCGCCCCTGGTTGGCTGCAGCGGCGGCGGTGACGGTGCGGCTTCCACCAAGACGGCCGATACGCTGCCCGACCCCGAGATGCTGGCTTCGCAAAACGGCTCCCTCAGCCTGACGCTCTCCGCGAGATACACCCGCCAGAGCTTCACCTTCGGCGAGCCCCAGAAGGTTTTCCCCGGAAACGCGCGCACCGTGGCAACCGAGCTGCGCAGCTTCAACGGGCGCTACCTGGCGCCCACCCTTCGCTTGAAGCCGGGCGATACGCTTCGCATTCTTCTCAGGAACGAGTTGCCCGGGAACGTCACGGGCCAGTCTTCCCTTCGGCACCTCAATTACCAGAACAGCACCAACCTGCATTTCCACGGCCTGCACGTGGACCCGCGCGAGATTCGCCCGGGTGTCTTCGGTGACTACGTGGTGGATTACTCTGGTGCAGGAGTGCTGCCCGGTGCCACTCGGCAGCACGAGCTGGCAATTCCGCGTGACCACACCGGCGGCATCTATTGGTACCACCCTCACTTGCATGGCTCGACCAACACACAGGTATCGAGCGGCATGTTCGGCGCCATTCTCATCGAGGACCCGAGCGACCAGCTGCTCACCGGAACGGGCATCCGGGAGCGCGTGATCTTCACCCACAAGCTCACCGTCAACAGCGCCGGCCGCACGGACTCTTTTTACGACACGCTTGTCAACACGCCATCGGCCTTTCTGCTGAATGGCGCGTTCCAGCCCACCCTCGTCATGCGCCCGGGCGAGGTGCAGGTATGGCACTTCGTGAACAGCGCAAGCTTCCGCCCCTTCCACCCGGTGCTCGACGATCACACGATGCTGGCGTTTGCCCGGGATGGCGCGCCCTATGACCAACGCTTCCTGCCGGTGAATCGCCTGAGCACGGCCAACTTGCGCCCGCCCGAATGGCCCGGTGCCGCCGTCTATCCTGGCGGAAGGCTCAGCGTGATCGTACGGGCGAGCGACACGCCCGGCGCGTATTACCTGCGATCGGCCGACGCGCCGTCGAGCGATGGCGAAGAGATCGTTGCGCGGCTCGTGGTGGAAGGCGAGCCGGCTGCCATGAGCTTGCCTCCTCCGACCCGACTGGCGCGGCCCCAGGAGCTCAAGCCCATCACCGACGACGAATTCGCCGCGGCCGGCGGTCGGCAACGAACGATCATGCTCTCCATCGAGCCCAAGGACAGCCCGCGCCTGCCCCAACCACTTCCGGAAGGCGAGGACTGGTTTGTACCTGCATCCGACGTGCAGAACTTCATCACGAACCTCGTGTTCGCGGCAGGCAAGCCACCCTCGGCGGGAGGAACGGGGCTTGCGGTCTTTCAGTCGTGGCTGGCGGAGCACAAAACCGTGCCGCTCAACGCGGTGGAGGAGTGGACTCTCATCAATGGCAACGCTTACCCGCACCCTTTTCACATCCACGTCAACGAGTGCTACGTGACCAAGCTCAATGGCGAGGCGATCACGCCGTTCTGGGCGGACACGCTTCCCATTCCCCCGAACGGATCGCTCACGTTTCGGAGCCGCTTCACGGACTTCACGGGGAGTTTCGTCTGGCATTGCCACGCCCTCGATCATGAGGACATGGGGATGATGCAGCTCGTGGAGGTGCGGGCCTAGGCCTTCAGCAGTTCCCCTCGCGGCCGGGCCTTGTCGCAAGCCCGGCGGAGGGGCGGGGTCATCGAAGGGCTGTCCAGAGCTTCAGCGGCACATGCCGGGCCGCATGAGCGAAGTCTTTGTCGGTGGAAAGCAGGGTGAGCTCGTGCCTGCGGCAGAGCTGGACGAGCAGCGCATCGATAGTTCCGACTTGCACGCCGGCCCGGCGGCACGTGTTGCGAATGTCGGCGGCGGCAATGTGGTCGGCTCGGTCTGGCGAAATAATTGGCAGGGCCCGAAACCGGTCAACGATCGCCGCGGCTGCTCGGGGTTTGTTGAAGCCCTGCAGGAGCTCCTGCAAAACCAAACCGGTAGTCACGACGGCATCGGCGCCTGCCAACGCTTCTAGGAGTACGTGCACCTCCGGCGCGTTCGCCGCGGCATCCCGCCGCAACGCGAGCGACCAGACGCTGGTGTCAACCAGCAGCGTCATCGACGGCTGCGCTCGGCCTTGTAGTCGTAAGCCGGGTCCCAGTCGAGCTTGCCGAAGAGTTCCGCGACTTTCTTTTGCTCCCGGCGGGCGATGAACTCTCTGAGCGCGAGGGTTACTGCGGCTTTCTTGGTCGGTTCACCGCTTAGCTCGAGCACTTGCTCAAGAAGCTTGGGGTCGAGGGCGAGGTTGGTTGCCATGTGTGAATATCTGTGTAAAGACTTACACATGATACCGCGATAAGTCGTCCGTCGGCGCCCGAAGTGCGCCGTCTCGCGAGTGGATTCTTGGTTAACCGCCTGCTCGCGAGTTGATGCCGGCGGCGAGGGGAGTTTGGTGGAGGCGGCGGGAATCGAACCCGCGTCCGAATGCCTTTCCACAAACAGTTCTACATGCGTAGCGGATTGTTCTGCTTTAACGGTTGGGCCATGAATCCGCTCACGACTTGCCCCGCGATCCGCCTTGGATTTAGGTTCCCGCCAAGCGGCCCGGCGGGTTCCGATTCACTGTTTATGACTCCGCTGCCGGTGTTCTGGCCCCACCCAGTGAAAAGTAGGTGCGGAGCTGGCCGGGATTAAGCGGCCAGGGCGTACGTTTCGTCGTTCGCAGTTAAATTTGCGAGTCCAGCGGTTTTACGAGGCGTTGGCGCTCGGCATGCCCTGCTTGTTTCACTGCACCCGTCGAAGCCAGGTCGCCCCCGAATTCGATGGAGTGTTGCAGCCGCCATTCTACGCTTCGGCTGCTCACGGAAGCTCAGATGGGGGCGGGGGCGGGAAGTTCAACGGCGTCCCCACGGGGTATTACAATAACAATTCTTGTAATACTTTTTGAGGGAAGCCATGACAACGCTCACCATCAAGGGCCAGGTGACCATTCCCAAGCACATCCGCGACGCCCTCGGCCTGAAGCCCGGCTCTTCCGTGAGCTTCGCCGTCAACGCGGATGGCGAGGTGGTCGTTCAGCGCGCCCAGGCCGCAAACGGCCGAAAGCGGGATCGGTTCGAGGCCGCCCGCGGCAAGGCGGAAGTGAAATGGCGCACCGCGGATCTCATGGCGCTGCTGCGCAGCGAGCGGTAGATGCTGGTCGACACCAACATCCTCATCGACGTATTGGAAAACGACCCGGAATGGGCCGATTGGTCTATTGCGCAACTGCAGGCGCAGTCGCGAGTGCATCGCCTGGTCATCAACCCGATCATCTACGCCGAGTTGTCGCTCGCCTTAGCGACCATCGAATCCCTCGACGATGCCGTGGAGGGCATGGAGCTGGGCGTAGTTGAGATTCCCCGTCCCGCGCTCTTCCTCGCGGGGAAGGCCTTTCTGCAATACCGGCGCAAGGGTGGCGCCAAGGGCAACGTACTGGGCGATTTCTTCGTGGGCGCGCACGCGGCGGTGAGCGGGCTCCCTTTGCTGACGCGGAATCCCCGCAGTTACCGGACCTACTTTCCCGGGGTCACGGTCGTGGCGCCCGGGTAGGCAGAGGCCATTCGGCCTCGACAGCGCGCTGGATCAGTCAAGCATTGATGTTGGGTAGGTGCTTCGCAGGCTCCATGCTGTCGTGAAGGACGCGGAGCACCTCCACGTGGCCTTCATGAGCTCGGAAAACAATGAAGTGCCTGGCGCCTTTCCCTCGCCTTGCAGCGTGCAAGGTGAGCACACCCGGCGCCAACTCATCGCGCTGCTTTGCGCCTGTAGCGTTTGGCCCGTGCGTTAAAGCCTCCACGGCCAAGGCAAGCGTCTCCATGTACCGCTCGGCTTGTGCCGCACCGAAATTCAGCGCCGTCCAGTTGGCGATCTCCTCCAAGTCTCGCTCGGCAAGCGCGGAAAGCCGGATTCGCCGGGCACCGCTCACGCCTTGGGTCGGGCCTGGCTGGCGATCCGCTTGAAGTGGGACTTGATCGCCTCGGGCGAATCGAGGCTCTTGAAGCGGCCCGCTTCGATGTCTTCGATGCCGGCCTTGACTGCGGCTCGTAGCGCCTTCAAGCGATAGGCATCTTCGGCCGCACGTTGCTCGAGGAGGCGAAGCCCTTCGCGAAGCACTTCGCTCGCATTTTGGTACCGGCCGCTGGCGACCAACTCCTCGACCAGGGACGCCTGATGATCAGTGAGAACGACGTTGCGAGTCGGCATGGGTGTGCTCCGCGAAAGCAATCGAGTGGCATAGTATGCCAATAAGTCGAGACGGCGCACTGTGACCTCCCTTGACGTTGAACCCGTGCAATTAACGCGCACGGCGCCGGGAAGGTTGACGACTGGTCGTCTTAAGGCCGTAGCTTCAGCAGCTTGTCGATCAGCAGGTAGCGCGTGGGATCGTCCGGGCAGGCTCCGAACCCGCACATCAGCACGGTGGAGAGGACATTCAGCGCCGTGAGCAGCACCGCCAGCCAGATGGCCGTGCTTGCCATGAGTCCGAGCTTGGCGGGCCTCGACCCGAAGTTGCGATCGAAAATGAGCAACAAGGTCAGCACGAAAATCGCGAACAGGTACACCACTGCAGCCCACGTGTAGTAGTGCATGCCCGCGACGGCGGTGCCGTATCCGGGATCACCCGGCAGGATGTGGAGCAGGATGTGCCGGTCTGCGATGAGGGTGCCCAACAGCGCAGCAAGAATCGACAGCGCATAGTGGCTGGCTCGCGTTCCGTGCACGAGATTCAGGATGAAGCCCGCTCCCATGGCGCAGAAGAGCGCGCGCTGCATCATGCACAGCGGGCAGGGGAGCTCGTTTAGGGCAAGCTGCATGCTGAAAGCGACGATCAGTAGCGACGAGATCGCGTAGAGGGCCAGCACGTTCAGCATCTGGACAAGGGCGGCAGGCATCGCGGCGTCCTCAGAATGAGAGGTTCAGCTTGGTGGTGGCGTGGTGGGCGAACAGCGCCACGTTCAGCACGCACGCCACCAGGAACAGCGTGATCGTGAGCCCCCTCGGCCCCTTCCATGCCGACAGCAGCACGGTGAGCCACATCACGTAGAGCAGGATGAACTGCATGGCGCGCCTCAGGCTTTCAGGAAGTCGAGCGGTTGGTGTTTGCGCCGGAAGAGCCCGGATGCGTCGGCTCCCCACCAGCGCGACGTGACGGATGTCCACACTTCTCGGGTATCGATCGAGGGCGGCGGCCCGCCAATCTGCCCGAGATTGATCACCTTGGTGGGTTCCCCGTAGAGCCCGCCCTTCACGCGGCCGCCCATGGCGAAATGCGTGGATGCCAGGCCGTGGTGCGTGCCGCCTCGCTCGTTTTCCCTGAGGGATCGGCCGAACTCGTCATACGTCACGACGAGCGTTTCATCCCACCGGCCGATCTCGATGAGGCCCTCGCGAAGTGCGGCAAGCCCGCGCGTGAGGCGCGCCAGCGCATCAGCCTGCCACTTGAGCTGATCCCAGTGCGTGTCCACCGAGTGGTGTTTGTCGCCGTCGTGGCCATTGAGCGTGATGTGGATGACCCTGACGCCCGGGTGGGTGGCCGCCAGTTCTACTGCTGCGCGCGCGTTCATGCCGAACTGGTCGGTGGGGAAATCCGTGCGGAGCATTTGTGGCGCGGCGGTGCGGTCACGTTGCGCGAGAAGAGGCTTGGCGGGGTCGTTGACGTCGACGGCGCATTCACCCAGGCGCCGCTTGTCGAGCCACTCGGAAGCGTGGGCCACCTGCACCACAGGGCGCTGGTTGCCGCGGAAGGGCCCCATGGGGTCCGTCTCGCGGATGTCCAGCATGTCGAAGGCAACGGCGTCGGCGATGTCGATTGTTGGCGCAAGCCGCGTCAGAGCCCGGGTTGCCCACCCGTCGTTTGTGTACTCGCCTTCGTCGGAGGCGGTGAAGGCCATCTCGGTGTCGCGGAAGTGCTGCTGCGTGACATCGGGCAGCCCAATGCCTTGCAGGATCGCGAGCTCCCGTTGTTCCCATACCGGCACCAGTGACCTCATGGCCGGGTGAAACCCATGATGGTCGGTGAGTTTCAGCACGGCATCGCGCGGCACTGCGATGGTGGGCCGGGCGCCGTAATACGTTGCATTAGTAAACGGCACCCAGGTGTTGTAGCCGTCGTTGCCGCCGTGCGTATACACGAGCACGAGCAAGCGATTGCCGGTACCGGACGGATTCGCGTGCGCCGATAGCGACGCCGCGAAGGGAGCGGCGGCGAGGGCTGACAGGAAATGTCGACGTCTCATGGGCGCGGGAGGCGGGTGACTGGATGATTATAGGCGCGGGCTGCCCGTCCAGCCGCACCAGTGCGCGATGTGGAGGGGCGACTCCACCACGGCATCGGCCCCCCACTCGTGGGGCCCGGCGCCATCGCCCAGGTAGCCGTATCCCGCAGCCAGCACGGGCATCCCGGCGGCGCGGGCAGCCTCCACGTCGCGCAAGTCATCCCCGACGTACATTGCTCCGCCTGGCGCCACGCCGATTGCACGAGCCGCGTGCAGCAGGGGGTCCGGGTATGGCTTGGCGCGGGCGCAAGTGTCGCCGCCAACGAGGATGGCCGAGCGCGTATCGATGCCCAACGTTTCGAGAATGGGTCGGGCGAGCCGCTCGGCTTTGTTGGTGACCACGCCCCACGGAAGCGCGCGGGCCTCGATCGTCTCGAGCAGTTCCGCCATGCCAGCGAACAGCGCGGAGTGAACACAGATGTTGCGCTCATAGACGGAGATGAATTCCGCGCGCAGCGGCTCGTAGCCTTCATCGCCGGGTGACAGGCCAAAGGCGGTTCCCACCATGCCGCGAGCGCCACGCGAGACGTGGGGGCGGAGTTTCGCGAGCGGCAGGGGGTCCCGCCCACGCGAAACCAGCATCTGGTTCACTGCAGCAGCCAGGTCCGGCGCGGTATCGACCAGCGTGCCGTCGAGGTCGAAGAGCAGCGCGCGGAGGGGT
>Ga0075471_10001538_pt1 | contig 15192 bp, 17 predicted proteins | sample DEB19_08_DNA_2_FD_74787 | JGI IMG/M metagenome (GOLD analysis project Ga0075471, IMG submission 74787) | Aqueous microbial communities from the Delaware River and Bay under freshwater to marine salinity gradient to study organic matter... | ecosystem: Environmental > Aquatic > Marine > Coastal ... | reverse complement strand
GGCATCCGCAACGTCGAGTGGGACGCGGTCGAGCTGCCGAGCCAGTTCATGGAGAACTGGTGCTACCACCGCGAAACCCTGCTCGGGCTCTCGGGCCACTGGCAGACCGGCGAGCGTCTCCCCGAGGAGCTGTTCCGCAAGATCGTCGCGGCACGCACGTTCCGCGCCGGCTCCGACATGCTCCGGCAGATCTACTTCGCGTCGACCGACCTGGCACTTCACGCGGGCTACGATCCCGACGGGGCGGTGACGCCGTTCGACGTCCAGCGGCGCATCGCCGAGCGCACGACCGTGCTGCCGCCGCTCCCCGAGGACCGCATGCTCTGCAGCTTCAGCCACATTTTCGCCGGTGGCTATGCCGCGGGCTATTACAGCTACAAGTGGGCCGAGGTGCTGAGCGCCGACGCCTTCGGCGCCTTCGAGGAGGCGGGGCTCGACGACCCCGCGGCCGTCTCGGCGACGGGGCGCCGGTTCCGCGACACGGTTCTCTCGCAGGGGGGTGGTCGCCATCCGCTCGAGGTGTTCCGCGACTTCCGGGGGCGCGAGCCGAGCACCGAGGCGCTGCTCCGGCACGCCGGGCTCGGCGGGGCAGCGGCCTGAGCGGGTCGCGAGAATCCGGGGCGTCGGTACGAGGTTTGCCCGCTTCCGGGTCTTTCCTCCTCCGTCCGGGTCGGCTCGACGACGTCCTGCGTCTCGCGTCCATCTACAACCACTGGGTTCGCGAGTCCGCGTGGACCCTCGACCTCGACGAGGTGACGCCCGAGGAGCGACGGGCCTGGTTCGACCGCCACGGGGAGACGGGTCGTCACCGGCTGATCGTCGCCGAGTCCGATGGAATCGTCGCGGGATGGGCCGCGAGCGGGGTCTACCGGCCTCGCCGGGGCTTCGACACCACCGTCGAGACGTCGGTGTACCTCGATCCCGCCTGCACCGGCCGGGGCCTCGGGACGCGCCTCTACGGGGCCCTCTTCGAGGCGCTGCAAGGGGAGGACGTCCACCGGGCCGTGGCGGCGATCACTCTGCCGAACCCCGCGAGCGTCGCACTCCACGAGCGCCTCGGGTTCTCTCGGGTCGGCTGCTTTCGCGAGTGCGGGCGCAAGCACGGGCGATTCTGGGACGTCCTCTGGATGGAGCGATCCGTCGCAGCGGATGGAGTCGCGTCTTGACCTCGATGCGACCGCGGTGATGAAACCGCGCCGATGTCGAAGGCAGGTCCCACCCGGCTGGCCCGAGCGATCCTCGAAGCCGCCGTCAAGGCGGTGGAGAAGGGGGGCGAGTCGGCGCTTCGCGTCCACGACGTCGCGAGTCGCGCAGGGTGCTCGGTCGCCCTCCTCTACCGCCACTTCCGCAGCCGCGAGGGCCTCCTCGAGGCCGTGATGTTCGAGCGCCTGCGGCGCTTCGGCGCGTTCGACAGTCGGGCGCTCAGGGAGATGGTCGAGGCGAGCCCCGACGTCGCGACCTTCGTCCGCAGGTACGAGGTCTTCGCCGCGGACGTGTTCGGACCCGAGCGCCAGAAGAACCGGCAATTCCTCGCCGAGTTCATCGCCACCTCGCGGACACGCCCCGAACTCAGGCGGGCCTTCGTCGAGCAGCAGCGCGAGACCCAGGAGGCCTTCGCCGACGTGGTCCGAGCGGGTCAGGCAAAGGGATTGTTCCGCAGGGACCTCGATGCGCGTGCCATCGCCTCGTTCGCCCGTGCCTACACCTTCGGGCGCGTGCTCGCCGAGATCGACCCGGAGGCGACCGGCAGCCTCGACGACTGGGTACGCTGTTCCGGGCTCTTCCTCTCGAACCTCGCGCCTCCGGCGGCACGGGCGGAACGCACGACCTCGGGCGCTCGCGTCGCGAAGAAGGCCCCGCTCCGACGCCCCGCGGGAGCTGCGGCGAAGGCCCGAACCCGGAACGCGGGTCTGCCCGCTCCTCGCCGCGCGGCTACTTGACCTTCGAGCCCGCGGTCATCGCGCGCTCGGGGCGCACCAGCGCGAGCCCGTCGGCGTCGCTCGCCGCGAGCAGCATGCCGCGGCTCTCGATTCCGCGCAGCACCGCCGGCCGCAGGTTCGCGACCACGACCACCTGCCGTCCGACGAGATCCTCCGGCGCGTAGGCCGCGCGAATCCCCGCGACGATCTGCCGGTCCGAGGGCTCGCCGAGGTCGACCTGCAGGACCACGAGCCGATCCGCCTTCGGATGCGCTTCGGCGGACCGGATCGTGCCGACCTTGAACTCGAAGCGCACGAACTCGTCGATCGTGCGCAGGTCCGCGTCGGCAGGGGCGACAGCCGAGGGTGCGGCTGCGGCCTGGGACGCCGGCTCGGAGGGCTGCGTCGCGACCTGGCCCGGACCGGGCGCTCCCGTCTCGTTCGACTCGCTCAAGGGGACTCCGTTTTCGTCGGGGCCGCGGGACGCGGCCGCGTGGTCGTCTCGATCCTCACCCGCGGGCGGCGCCCGCGACCTGCCGGCCGCAACTCGGGCAGAAACGCACCCCGCGAGCGGGCTTGCCGCACGAGGTGCAGTACGCGGTCTTCCCCGTCGACGCCGCGCTGGCGCTCCGGCCGTCGCGCTTCGACGGCGCACTCGCGACCGTTTTCCCCGACGCTTCCCGTTCGATCGCGGCCAGCGCCGCGAGTGCCCGCTCCTCCTGGTCGCGGCGCAGCCGCGCGTAGTCGTCGTCGGAGAGCTTGCCGAGCCGGTGGTCGAATTCCGCTTCCCGGATCGCGGCGAGCGCGTTGTCGCGCTCGCGCTCGACCTCGCTGCGCTCCGCGATCAGGCCGGGGCCCGCGTCGATCGAGCCGAACGCGTCGCCGCCGGCGGGAGAGAGCAGCGGCCAGGTGATCCACCACGAAGCCGCGAGCACGACGAGCAGTCCGACGATCGTGAGCGCCATGTCAGCTCCTGGCGTCCCAGTCGCGCAGCGCCGCCTCGATCCGGTCGCGACTCCCGGGGTCGCCACCGCGCGGCTCCGTGGCGACGCTCGGCTCGACGCGGCTCGCGGCGCCGCGACGCCAGCGCACGAGCACCCAGCCGATCGCCGCGGCCCCGAGGCCGATTCCGACGAAGGGCATCGTCCAGGCCGCGAGGTTGAAGCCGGTCGTGGTCGGGGCCGACAGGATCTTCTCCCCGTACTTGGCCTGGAAGTTGGAGAGGATCTCCTCCTCGGTCCCGCCGAGCGCGATCTGCTCGGAGATCTCCTTCTTGAGCGGGATGCTCGAGCCGCAGTTCAGGTGATTGCAGGAGTGGACCGTGAGCCCGCAGCCGCACTGGCAGGTGAGGGAACTTTCGAGCCCGGCCTGCGTCGGGGTGGTGCCGCCGGCTCGCGAAGCGGACGCGAGCAGGACGAGCGATGCCGCGGTTCCCGCGAGGAAACCCCTGCGCGGCAGCGTCGAGGAACGCGGTGCCGTCAAGACGCGGTCCGGGTTCCCGCCGGAACGCCGGCCGTCGCGGTCGCCGTGCGCTCCGACCACGAGGGCCACATGCAGATCGCGGTTCCGAGCGCCATCACGACGCCGCCGAGCCACATCCACGACATGAGCGGATTCAGGAACACCTGGAGCACGGCGGACTTCGTCGGGGGGTCGTAGCTGCCGAGAACGACGTAGAGGTCGCTTCCGAGCGTCGACCAGATCGCGACCTCGGTGGTCGGCTGCTTGGTGCGCTTGTAGAAGCGCTTCTCCGGCTCGAGGGTGCCGACGGGCTTTCCGTCGCGCGTGACGAAGACCTGCGCGAGAGTCTTGTCGACGTGCGGGTCGCTCTCGGTGCGGACGCCGTCGTAGCGGAGCGTGTAGGGGCCGATGTCGACCGTGCCGCCCGGCTCGAGCCCCTGCTGCTTCTCGAGCTTGAAGACGGAGGATGCGACGATGCCGATGAACACCATCGCGGTTCCGACGTGGACGACGTAGCCGCCGTAGCGTCGACGGTTCTTGCCCACGAGTCGCGAGAGCGCCGTCCACGCGGGCTCTCCGAGCATCGCCTGCCGTACCCGCATGCCCCGCCAGAACTCGGTCCACACCGTGGTGAGGGCGAAGGCCGAGAGCGAGAACGCGACGACGGCGTAGAAGTTGCCGCCGGCGAGGAGCAGGGAGGCGAGCCCGACCGCGAGGCCGGTCGCCGTCGGCCACAGGAAGCTTCGCTTCAGGCTCTGCCAGCTGGCGCGCCGCCAGGCGATCACCGGCCCGATGCCCATGAGCAGCACGAGCGCGAGCGCCAGCGGCGCGTTCACCCGGTTGAAGAACGGCGGTCCGACGGTGATCTTCACGCCCCGCACCCACTCGGAGATCACCGGGAACACCGTGCCCCAGAAGACGGTGAAGGCGATCCCGACGAGCACCAGGTTGTTCAACAGGAAGGCCGCCTCGCGCGAGAAGACCGACTCGAGCTCGTTGCGGCTCTTCAGCATCGGAAGGCGCCACGCGAGCAGCCCGATCGAGACCGCGAGCACGAAGAGCAGGAAGCCCATGAAGAAGGGCCCCATGCCCGACTGCGTGAACGAGTGGACCGACGAGATCACGCCCGAGCGGGTGAGGAACGTGCCGAAGATCGTGAGCGCGAAGGTCAGGATCACGAGCACCATGTTCCAGACCTTCAGCATGTCCTTCTTCTCCTGGATCATCACCGAGTGGAGGAAGGCGGTGGAGGTGAGCCAGGGCATGAAGGCCGCGTTCTCGACGGGATCCCAGGCCCAGTAGCCTCCCCATCCGAGGACGACGTAGGCCCAGGCCGCGCCGAACAGGTTGCCGAGCGTCAGGAAGAACCAGGAGAAGATCGTCCAGCGCCGCGTCGTGCGAATCCAGTTGTCTCCGAGCTTCCCGGTGGCGAGCGCCGCGATCGCGAAGGCGAAGGGCACGGTGGTCGTGACGAAGCCGACGTAGAGCGACGGCGGGTGGATCGTCATCCAGTAGTTCTGCAGCAGCGGGTTCAGGTCGGAACCCTCGGCCGGCGTGAACGACAGCCGCTCGAAGGGGTCCGTCACGAACACGAGGAGGGAGAGGAAGAATGCGCCCACCGAGAGGAGCACCGCGGTCACCCACGGCATCGCGTCCCGGTTCTTCGCCCGGTTCTGGGCCTGCACGATCGCGTTGCAGACCGCGAGGATGAAGGTCCACCAGAGCAGCGAGCCCTTCATCCCGCCCCACAGCGCCGCGATCGTGTACCAGGTCGGCAGCGTCGTCGAGGAGTAGGAAGCGACGTACTCGACGTTGAAGTCGTGCGTCAGCAGCAGGGTGAGCAGCGCGGCGACGGCGATGCCGACGAGCGCCGAGAACGCGTAGGCCGCGTGCGAGCCGCTCGCGACGAGGTCGCGGTCGCGGCGCAGCGCCCCGACGACGCTCGCGCCGATGCCCCAGAGGGCGACGACGAAACCGAGGACGATGGCCAGGCGGCCGATCTCGCTCATGCCGGGCTCCCGTTGTCGCCGGCCTCGCCGGCCGGCGCCTGCTTGTCGGCCTCGTACTTCGAGGGACAGGTGGTGAGCAGCGACTTCGCGTGGAACACCCCGTCGACGACGTGGCCTTCCACGATCACGTCGCGGCCGTCGGCGAACATGTCGGGCAGGATGCCGTTGTAGGAGACCGGCAGCCGCGCGGCGGCCGCGGCCGCCGGGAGCACCTCGCCGGCCCGCCGGGCCTCGTGGGTCCCGCCCTGCCCCTTGGGGATCGGCATCAGGACGAAGGCCAGGTCGAGCGTCTTCGGGTTCCACTGGACGGTGCCCTGCGAGACCCGCCCGGCGAGCCGCAGCGCGGCGTCGGCGTGGGCCTTGGGATCGACGGCCCACTCGTCGACGGTCATGAAGTAGGCCGAGGTCTCGCGGACGGCGGTCCAGACGAGGGTGCCGACCGCGGCGACGATGATCGCCGCGCCGACGAGGAACTTGCTCTTGCGGTTCACCGGAAGTCCCCTGGAGTGCCTGGGGCCGGGCTCCTGCCGGGGCCATGGCGCTGGCCGGGAGGTCGATCCGACCCGATGCGTCGAGCCTAGCCCCGCCTCCCGGGGGGTGCAATTGGGATCCCCGTGTGATCGTTTCCCGAACGGGCGCGGGGGCGACCGCGGAGGAGCGGGGAGGTGGGCATGGACGGAAGCGGGATGGCGGACCTGGCGAAGGCAGCCGTCATGGGCGTCGTCGAGGGGCTCACCGAGTTCCTGCCCGTGTCGTCCACCGGTCACTTGATCGTGGCCGGACGCCTGCTCGGATACGGCACACCCACCTTCGAGATCTTCATCCAGTTCGGCGCGATGCTCGCCCTCACCTGGGTGTACCGCGAGCGCCTCCTCGGGCTGCTCCGCGACGGCCTGCACCGTGCCGACGCGCGCCTCTTCCTGCTGAAGATCCTGCTCGCGTTCCTGCCCGCGGCGATCGTGGGCTTCCTTGCGCACCACGCGATCGAGGAGCACCTCTTCACGCCGGCGGTGGTGGCGGGATCGCTGGTGCTCGGCGGTCTCGTGCTGCTCGCGGTGGACGGTCCCGGCCGTGCGCCGGACGGACGCTCGACGGGGCTCGCGGACGAGAAGCTCGAAGACATGAGCTTCGGGCAGGCGCTCGCGATCGGGCTCGGCCAGACCGTCTCCATGATTCCCGGCGTCTCGCGCTCGGGTGCGACGATCGTCTCGGGCATGCTCGCCGGACTCGATCGGCGCGCCGCGCTGGACTTCTCGTTCCTGCTCGCGCTCCCGACGATGTACGCGGCGTGCCTCTACTCGCTGTGGAAGGCCCGTCACGACCTCGCGGGCGCGGGAGGGCTCGGCCTCGCGGTCGGGCTCGTCGCCGCCTACGCGAGCGCACTCGTCGTCATCCGGGCGTTCCTGCGATGGGTCGGCTCGCGATCGCTCGCGCCATTCGGCTGGTACCGGATCGCGGCGGGGCTCGCCGTCTTCGCCTGGCTGTTCCTCGGCCGCGGCTGAGTCCGGGACGGACTGCGGGCGAGGGCGGGTCCCGTGGACGCCGCTCGCCTTCGCCGGGGAGGAACGTGGGGCCGCGGTCGAGCCTCGCGAGAGACGGGTGCTCGCGCAGGAGCCGCTCAGGCGAGCAGGGCCTCGACGACGAGCTCGAGCGCGATGCCGCGCGAGCCCTTCACCAGCACGGTCGCGTCGGCTCCGGCCACGAGCTCGGAGACGCGGCCGATCGCCGAGGCCGCGTCGGGCAGGTGGTCGACCGCGACCCCCCGCTCGCGTGCGGCCTCGGCGACGAGTCGCGCCTCGCGGCCGACCGCGACCAGCCGGGCGTCGGGCGCGATCCGCGCCACGTCGGCCCCGAGCTCGCGGTGGGCGTCGTCGCTCGCGTCGCCGAGCTCCAGCATGTCTCCGAGCACCGCGACCAGGCGCGAGCCCGGGGCGCGAAGTGCCACGGCCGCCTCGAGGGCCGCGCGCGCGGACGCGGGATTCGAGTTGTAGCAGTCGTCGAGCACGAAGATCGGCTTCGAGGCGTGCTTCGACGGGCACATCCGGTGCGCGGCCGGTCTCGCGCGGTCGAGGCCCTCGCGGATCTCCGCGTCGGAGAGGCCGAGCGCGGACGCGGCCGCGACCGCGAAGGCGCTGGCCCAGGCCGCGGGCTCACCGAGAAGCGGGACCCGCCACTCCTTCGGCTCCGAGCGCGGCGCCGCGAGTTCGAAGCGCGTCCCGGCCCGGTCGAGCGCGACCCGTCCGAGCTTCCAGTCGTCGTCGGGGCACCGACCGAGCGTCTCGAGCCGCAGCCCCTCGCGCCGCCGCGCCGCGGCGACGAGCTTCGGCTCGGCGGAGCCGACGAGCGCGAGTGCGCCCGGCGCGAGCCGGTCGAGGATCTCGGTCTCGGCAGCGACGACGCCGTCGATGCTGCCGAGGAACTCGAGGTGCTCGGCGAAGGCGGCGGTGACGATCGCGACGTCGGGGTGTGCGAAGGACGCGAGCCGCCCGAGCTCGCCGGGGAAGCTGGTCCCCATCTCGAGCACGAGGAAATCCACGTCGAGCGGCGTCGCGAGGATCGTCATCGGCGTGCCGATCTGGCTGTTCTCGTTGCCGGGCGTCGCGCGGGTGCGGCCGCGCACGGAGAGCACGGCCGAGACGACCTCCTTCGTGGTGGTCTTGCCGTTGCTGCCGGCGATGCCGACCACCGTGCCGCGGAGCCGGTCGCGCCACCGCGCCGCGCAGGCCTGCACCGCCGCGAGCGTGTCCGGAACCTCGATCACCACCTCGGCGCCGCGAAAGGGCCCCGGCTTCGACGCGAGCACCCCGGCGGCTCCCGCCGCGATCGCCTGCGGGACGAAGTCGTGTCCGTCGACCCGCGCACCGGGCAGGGCGACGAAGAGCGAGCCCGTGGGCACGCGGCGCGAGTCGATCGCGAGCGACGTGAAGCGGCGCGAGGGGTCTCCGAGGACGACACGGCCCCCGGCCGCCTGTGCGATCTCGCCCGCGGAGAGCTCGATCGCGTGAAGGGCGTCCGCCCCGCTCACGGCTTCGCGCGGGGCTTGTCGCGTGCGAGGTTCCGGTTCTTCGCCCGACACGCCTCGGCGAGCTCGACCTTGTGGGCGGCGAGCCTCGACGCCACCTCCTCGTCGGAGGTACCGATGATCTGGGCCGCGAGCAGGCCCGCGTTCGTCGCGCCGCCGATCGCGACCGTCGCGACCGGCACGCCGCTCGGCATCTGGACCATCGAGAGGAGCGAATCGAGGCCGCGCAACGGCTCGATCGCGACCGGGACGGCGATCACCGGCAGCGTCGTGTAGGCGGCGATCACGCCGGCCAGGTGGGCGGCGCCGCCGGCGCCGGCGATCAGCACCTTGAGCCCGCGCTCGCGCGCGCCGCGCGCGTACTCGGCCACGTCGTCGGGCGTGCGGTGCGCCGAGGCGACCTTGACCTCGCAGCCGATGCCGAGCTCGCCGAGCGCGTCGGCTGCCTTCTGCATGACCGGCAGGTCCGAGTCGCTTCCCATGAGGATCCCGACCTGGACACCCCGGGGCTTGCGGGCCGAGTGCGATTCCGACATCGCCCGTCCGTTAGCCGATCTCGCGAGGCGCGTCGAGAGCCGCGGGTCTCACTCCTCGCCGAAGTCCTCGTCGGGGACGACCGGCATCCACCGGCCGAGCTCGTCGAGGGCGGTGCCCGCGTGGGTCGGGTAGCGAGTCGCGTAGCACGCGTGGGCGAGCAGGTAGGTCGCGGCCGGGGTCGTGATGAACTGGAACACGATCGCGAGGACGCCGCGGAACGAGACGAAGGGCTCGCTCCCGGCGAAGAAGAAGACGGGTGCCAGGATCAGCAGCGCCACGCCGATCGTGCCGGCCTTCCCGGCCGCGTGCATCCTCGTGTAGACGTCGGGGAAGCGGAGCAGCCCGAGCCCGGTCACGATCATGAAGAAGGTGCCGCCGACCATCGCGGCCGCGGCGAGGATTTCGCGCGTGAGTTCGAGCGGTGCGATCACGGGAAGAGCCTCCCCCGCGCGAGGTAGCGCGCGACGGCGGCGGAGCCGAGGAAGCCGACGAGCGTCAGGATCCAGACGGCGTCGAAGTACAGGCTCGACTCCCAGAGGATGCACAGCAGGCAGATCATCCCGATGACGATCGCCGACAGCGTGTCGAAGGCGACCGCGCGATCGGCCGCCCCCGGTCCGACGAGGATCCGGTAGAGGCAGAGCAGGGCCGCGCCGAACAGGCCGAGCAGGCAGGACTGGGTGACCCAGGCGAACCAGGGGCTCATCGCGCGCTCCCGCCGCCGCGCCCGGCACGGGTCCAGCGCAGGATGTTCGACTCGAGCGCGGATCGCGTCGATTCGCGCACGCCCTCCGGATCGTCGCCGACGTCGATCGCGTGCATGATGAGGAGATTCTCGGCCGGCTCGACGTGGACCGTGATCGTCCCGGGCGTGAGCGTGATCGAGTTCGCGAGCGTCGTCACCTCGAGGTCGGTTTCGGCCTCCATCGGGTAGGCGACGAAGCCCGAGCGCAGCTTGTCGGTCGGGCCGAAGACGAGCCTGGTCACGCCGATGCTCGCGAGCACGACCTCGCGCGCGAGGATGACCACGTAGCGCAGCAGTGCGGGCAGGCCCCGGAGGCTCATGGCCGGTCCTCCGCGGCGAAGGTCACCGGCTCGAGCCGCGCGACTTCGGCACGCGTCGCGAGCCGGGCCTCCGGCCCCAGCACGGCGTGCACGTAGTCGACGGGATCGACGACCCCCTTCGCGGCGTCGGAGGCGAGCCGCAGGAAGGGTTGCGCCCACAGCCCGAGGACCACCGTCGCCGCGACGAGCACCGAGGCCGGCGCGGCCATCCGACGCCAGAGGGGTCGCGGCGGGGCGTCGTGCCAGCCGCCCCAGAACGCGTGGCTCCAGATCTTCATCATCGAGAGCAGCGTGAGGAAGCTCGTCGCGACGGCGGCGGCCACGATCCAGAAGTGCGAGCCCTGGAGTGCCGTGCGCACGAGGACGAGCTTCGCGAGGAATCCGGAGAACGGCGGCATGCCAGCGAGCGAGAGCGCGGCGACGAAGAAGAGCACCGCCGCCCCCGGCGCGGCGAGCGCCACGCCGCCCATCTCCTTCAGGCGACCCGAGCCCGAGATCTCCTCGGCGATCCCGCCGACGAGGAACAGGCTCGCCTTCACGACGATGTGGTGGACCACGTAGAAGATCGTCGCGGCGATCGCGGCCGTCGCGATGCCGGCGTCGGCCGCGAGCCCGATCCCCATGACCATGTACCCGACCTGGCTGACGATGTGCCACGACAGCACGCGGCGGATCTCCCACTGGCAGAGCGCGCCGAGCACGCCGACCACCATCGTGAACGCGGAGGCCACGAGCAGGATCCCGAGGGCGAACTCGTTGCCGGGCTGCCGGAACGTCATCACGAAGACCCGCAGCAGCGAGTAGATCCCGACCTTGGTGAGCAGGCCCGCGAAGAAGCCGTTCACCCCGAGCGGGACGATCGGGTAGGAGTCCGGGAGCCAGAAGAAGAGCGGGAACGCCCCGGCCTTCAGCGCGAAGACCGCGAGCAGCACCATCGACGCCGCGGTCAGCATCCCGGCGCGCGGCCCGGAGAGCCTGCTCGTCACGACCGCGATGTCCGCCATGTTGAGCGTGCCGACGATCGAGTAGACGAGTCCGAGCCCCACGACGAAGAGCGCGCCGCCCAGCAGGTTGATCGCGACGTAGGTCAGGGTCTGCCGCACCTGCTGTCGCGACGAGCCGCACATCATGACCCCGTAGGAGCCGATCAGCATGACTTCGTAGGACACGAAGAGGTTGAACAGGTCGCCGGTGATGAACGACCAGTTCACCCCGAGCAGCAGCACCTGGAAGAGCGGGTGGAAGAAGTGAGCCTGCTGCAGCGGCGTGACCGTCGAGGGCACGTAGAGCGCGACCACGCTCGCCACCGCCATCGACAGGCACAGCATGATGCAGGACAGCCGGTCGGCGACGAAGGCGATGCCGTAGGGCGCCGCGTAGCCGCCCATCATCGAGACCTGCGGTCCGTCCGCGTCCACCTTCGCGAGCAGCCAGAAGACGAACGCGGTGAGACCGAGGCAGGACACGGCGTTCAGCGCCGACTCGGCCCTCGGCCGGTCGTGCAGCAGAGCCGTGCCGATCGCGGTCAGGAAAGGCACGAGGATGACGAGGACGACGGCGTTCACGGCGTCACTCCTCGTAGCGCGGAAGTCCCGCGCCGCGCGCGGGCCCGCCCGCCCAGTCCTCGGGCTCGCGCACCGGCAGGGCCTCGGGGTCGTCGGTGCCGTACTCGCGGTAGACGACGTAGCACAGCGTCAGGAACAGGGCGCCGACCGCGAAGCTGATGACGATCGCGGTCAGGATGATGTCGGGCGGGATCGGGTCCATGAGCCCGTCGACCCGGTGCGGGTCGGCGACGAAGGGCGCCGCCGCCTGGCTGCGGAACCCGCCGCACAGGATCATGAGGAGGTTCACCGCGTTCGACAGCAGGCCGAATCCGACGACGATGCGGAAGAAGTTCGGGCGCAGGATCGAGTAGGCGCCGCCGGCGAACAGCAGCGCGATCGCGATCGCGAGCGGGAGTTCCATCTCAGCGCTTCTCCAGGCTCAGTTCGACGAAGATCGTCATGAGGGTCCCGACGACGATCAGCATGACGCCCAAGTCGAAGAAGGTCGCGGTCGGCAGGTGGAAGGAGCCGAGGTGGAGGAACTCGTTGTCCATGTAGGGGTGGCCGATCAGCATCGGCCAGATCCCGTTCGAGACCGAGACCAGGAGCCCGACGACGGAGACCCGCCACCACCGGATCCCCGCCGCGCGCCCGACGCCGTTCGCGAGCAGGTGGATCGCCCCGGCGGCCGCGAGCAGCACGCCCGCGATGAATCCGCCGCCCGGGAGGTCGTGGCCCTGGAAGAAGATCCGCAACGCCACCAGCATCGTGAGCGGGATCGCGTAGCGCGCGACGGTGCGCAGGATCGGCGACTCGGCGTTCATGCCCCGGCCCCTCCCTCGCTCCGCGCGCGCCGGGCCCGCAGCAGGGCGTAGACGCAGAGCCCCACGGCCACGAGCACCGTGATCTCCCCGTTCGTGTCGAGCGACCGGATGTCGACGATGATGACGTTCACGGCGTTCGCACCCCCGCCCTTCTCGAGCGCGAGCGACAGGAGCCCGCCGGGACGGACGGCGATGTTCGCGTTCTCCCGGAGCCCGGGCGTCATCGAGAGGAGGAGCAGCAGCGTGACGACCAGGCTGAAGACCGTCGCCACCGCGATCGCGCCCAGGTGGCCGGGCGCGCTCATGTCGCGCCTGGGAAAACCCGGCATGAACAGGAGGACCAGCAGGACGAAGATCGTCGACACGGTCTCGATCAGGATCTGGGTGAGCAGGATGTCCGGCGAGCGGTAGACGACGAAGAGCATCGACACGATGAACCCGACCGTCGTGGTCGCGATCGAGGCCTGGAGCCGGGTCGTCGCGGTGACGGCGATCATCGTCGCGATCCCGAGCAGCACGCAGAGGAAGAGCCCGAACCAGGGGAGTTCCGACAGGCTGACGACGACGTCGCGATGGGAGAGTCCGGCCCGGGCGAGCGCCAGCCCCGCGAGCACCGGGACCGACAGGAGCGTCGCCGCGAGGTAGCGGCGCAGCGAGCCGTTCTGCCAGCGCATCGAGACCTCTTCGCCGAGCACGGCGAGACTCGCGACCATGCGCTCCCACAGCCGGTCCGGGCGGTGGTGCGTCTCGACGAGGTCGGGGATGCGGCCCATCCGGCCGCGGGCGAGGTAGAGGGCGACCGCCATCGCCATGCCTCCCATCGACAGCCAGAGGGGAAGCCCGGGCGTCGGGATCAGCGAGACGTGGAACGGGTGCGATCGCCGCGACGCGATCGCCTCGGCGAGGTGGCCCGTGAAGTCGGTCGCGCCGAGCAGCCCGAGGGCGAGGGCTCCCAGCGCGAGTGCGAGCGGCGAGACCCAGAGCGGCGGCCCCGCCGGGCGTGCTCCGTCGTCGACGTGTGCATGCGGCGCGTGGTGCCCGCCGCGGGAGGCGCCCTCGCGGCGCTCGCCGAGGAAGGTGCCGATCACGAACTTCGCCGCGACTGCCGCGACGAAGACGTTCGCGAGCACGCAGGCCGCGACGACGAAACCGCGGCCGAGGGCGAAGCCGGAGACGGCGTCGCTGTGCAGCAGTTCGTCGTAGAACGACTCCTTCACGAGAAAGCCGAGCAGCGGCGGCACTCCGGCCATCGAGAGGCCGGCGAGCACGGCGGCGAGGAAGGGCAGCGGCAGCTCGCGGCGGAGCCCGCCCAGGCGACGGAGATCGCGGGTGTGGGCGTGGTGGTCGACGATCCCCGCGACCAGGAAGAGCGCGCCCTTGTAGAGGGCGTGGTTCAGCATCTGGAGCGCGTCCTGCTCCGCCGCGCCGAAGCCGTAGAGCAGCGTGAGGAAGCCGAGCGTCGAGCCGGTCGTGCGCGCGAGGATCGCCTTCAGGTCGGTCTCGCGGAACGCCTTCCAGGCGCCGAGCAGCATCGTCACGAGCCCGACCGTGGCGAGCACGGGCGTCCACATCGGCAGCTGCCCGAACACCGGCAGCATGCGGCCCAGCAGGAAGGGGCCCGCCTTCACCATCGTCGCCGCGTGCAGGTAGGCGGACACCGGGGTCGGCGCGACCATCGCTCTCGGCAGCCAGAAGTGGAACGGGAACTGGGCCGACTTGGTGAACACCCCGACGAGGATGCAGCCGAGCGCGCCTGGAGCGAGCGGCGAGTCGAGCAGCGCCTGGATCCGGGCCGGGTCGCCGGCGATGCCGCTGATCGAGAACGTCCCGGTCACCTGCGCGACGAGGAGCACGCCCACCGCCAGCACGAGGCCGCCGAGTGCGGTCACCTGCAGCGCGAGCAGCGCTCCGGCCCGGGCCGCGGGTTCGTCGTCGTGGTGCCCGATCAGGAGGAAGGACGAGAGGCTCGTGATCTCCCAGAAGAGGAAGAGCAGCAGCAGGTCGTCCGAGAGCGCGATGCCGAGCATCGCGCCCATGAAGGCCGCGAGCGCGCCCCAGAAGCGCGGCATGCGACGTTCGTCGCCGTCGGCCATGTAGGAGATCGCGTAGAGCGCGACGAAGAAGCCGACGCCGGAGACGAGCAGCGCGAAGAAGCGCCCGAACGGGTCGGCGCGCAGCGCGAAGTCGACGCCGATCTCCGGCAGCCAGGGCACGCGGAACGACGCGACGGCGTCGTGGCCGGGCAGGTCGAGCAGGAGGAGAAAACTCCCCGCCGCGGCCGCCGCGACGATCCACCCGGCCACCGCGCCGAGACGCCGGCCGAGGAGCGCCGCCAGCGCTGCCACCGCGAACGGCAGGGCGAGCGCCGCGGGCAGGACGTTCGATGGAATCGTCGAATGCGGCGCCACCGGGGTCCTTCTCTTCTCTCAGCCGCCCGCGATCAAGCAACCCGCGGCCGGGCCCGCGATCACGGCGTGATCGTCGCCATCACCTCGCCCGTGGACTGGTCCACGAGCTCGATCGTCGTGGCCGGGGATCCCGCGAACCGCGCGCGTGCGTCGGTCGCGCCGCGCTTCATCTTCTCGAGGAACCCGTTGCGCATGCCCTCGGGCATCTGGGTCATCGGGAAGCCGTTCATCGAGATCCGGACCCGGTCGTCCGCCGGCCACTCGACCGCGACGACCTTCGGGCCGGCGATCGCGTGGCCCCGGAACAGCGCCTCGACCGCGCCCTTGTAGGTGGTCGCGGCCGCGGCCGCGGCGTTGGCCGCGGCGCCGGCGGCGGCGGCGTTCGGCGCCGGCATGCCGG
>Ga0075471_10001537_pt1 | contig 15195 bp, 12 predicted proteins | sample DEB19_08_DNA_2_FD_74787 | JGI IMG/M metagenome (GOLD analysis project Ga0075471, IMG submission 74787) | Aqueous microbial communities from the Delaware River and Bay under freshwater to marine salinity gradient to study organic matter... | ecosystem: Environmental > Aquatic > Marine > Coastal ... | reverse complement strand
AGCGGCGAGGAGCCAGGTGGAGGAGTTCGGGCATCTCCCGGTCATGGGCCGGGAAGTGGTGGAGCTCCTGCTCCCGGCACCGGCGGGGCTCCTCGTCGACTGCACGGTCGGAGGCGGAGGCCACGCCTCCCTCGTGCTCGAGGCGAGGACCGACGTGCAGGTGCTCGGCATCGACCGCGACGCCCGGGCCGTGACGGCGGCTCGGACCCGGCTCGCCCGCTTCGGCGAAAGGGCTCGGGTGGTGCACGGGGGATTCGAAGGTATCGGCGGAATCGTCGAACGACACGGTGAGGGGGAGCGCGTCATGGGCATCCTGATGGACCTCGGGGTCAGTAGTCCACAGCTCGACCGGGCCGAGCGGGGCTTCTCGTACCGCTACGACGCCCCGCTCGACATGCGGATGGACGTTCGCCAGGAACTGTCGGCGGCCGAGGTCGTGAACGACTACGACGAGGCGCGCCTGGCCGAGGTGATCGCCACTTTCGGCGAGGAGCGCTTCGCCCGCCGGATCGCCCACGCCATCGTGGCCGCGCGACCGATCATGACCACCGCCCGGCTGGCCGACGTCGTGCGCGACGCCATTCCCGCCGCCACCCGCCGACGGGGACCGCACCCGGCCCGGCGCACGTTCCAGGCGATCCGCATGGAGGTCAACCGCGAACTCGAGAGCCTGGAGGCGGGACTCGACGAGTCGGTGCACCTCGTCGGGCCCGAGGGCCGGATCCTCGTCCTCTCGTATCACTCGCTCGAAGACCGGATCGTGAAGGAGCGCTTCGCCGAGTGGTCGGGGGCGCGAGCCGCAGCCGCCGAGCCGCGCGGTCTGCCGGTTCCGGCGCCGGCCCCGGCCGCGATGGTGCGTCTGCTCACCCGGCGCCCACTGCGGCCCGCTGACGAGGAGATCGCGGCGAACCCGCGCGCCGAGAGCGCCCGGCTGCGCGTCGTGGAGCGGCTGGCCGCTCCCGTCGACGTCGTCGACGCGGTCGCATGAGCGCGACCGCACGGGTTGCGCTCGCCCCGTCGCGCCCTGAGTCCCGACACCTCCGGGTGGTCGGTGATCCCGTCGCCCGTCGCCGCGTCGTCGTCCTACCGATCGTCGTCGTGGTGGTCTCGGCCTTCCTCCTGGTCGGGTTCTGGGCTGCGCTCGCTCAGTCGGCGGTAAGTCTCGACTCCCTCGAGCGCACCCGTGACACCGAGCAGCTCCGCTACCAGCGCCTCCGCGAAGAGGTCGCTCGGCTCGCCAGTCCGGCCGCGGTGACGGCCGCGGCCCGACGACTCGGTATGGAACCCGCGGTCCGCAGCGAGTTCATAGCCGTGCCGCGCGCCGCGCCGCGGCCCGCGCCCGCCGATGCGGCACCCGTCTCGCTCGCGACCGATCGTTACCTCCGAGCGAAGCAGGCTCTTGGCCGGGACCGCTGATCCGCTGGGTCGTCGGCTCCGGGCCTGCGCCGCGGGGGTCGTCGTCGCCTTCGCGCTGCTCGGGGTCCGAGTGGTGCAGGTCCAGGCGCTGAACGGTGATGTCTATGCCCGCCGGGCCGTGGCCCAGTCGCTCCACCGCTCGGATGTGCCCGCCGATCGCGGGAGCATCTTCGACCGCAACGGCCGCGACCTGGCCCTCACCGTCCGCCGCTCGACGGTGTACGCCGACCCTACGTACGTGCTCGACCCGGCAGGCACGGCCGAGGCGCTCGCCCCCGTGCTCGGGGTCGATCGGCAGTTTCTCCTCGGTCAACTCTCCGATCGCCGGTTCCGGTTCCGTTACCTCGCCCGGACGGTGTCCGACGAAGCCCAGACCGCGGTCCGGGCGCTGAAGCTCCCGGGAATCGGTTTCGTCGAGGAACCCGATCGGAGTTACCCGGCCGGCCCGCTCGCTGCGTCGATCCTGGGACGCGTCGGAGGTGATCCGCCGGCCAGCGCCGTGGGCATAGAGGGCCTCTACCACGACCTCCTCGCCGGAGCCCCGGGCCGGATCGAGGTCGAGGTCGACCCGGGGGGCAAGGAGATTCCGGGGACCCGGCGGGTGGCGATCCCGGCCCGCCGCGGTTCCGACATCGTGCTGACCCTCGACGAGGACGTCCAGTGGCAGGCCGAGCATTCGTTGGTCGATCAGGTCACGGCGACCGGTGCGGCGGGGGGAACGGCGATGGTCGTCGACCTGCGCGACGGTGACGTTCTGGCCATGGCCTCGGTGCGCGGCGTCGGCGGCCGGGGCGCGACCGCCGGGCCGTACGATCGAAACGGCGCGCTGGCCGACCTCTACGAACCGGGCTCGACCATGAAGGTCGTGACCCTGTCGTGGGCGCTCCAATACGGCCGGGTCGGACCGCAGACCGTGTTCGAGGTACCCGACCAGTACACGGTTCCCGGCGCCGAGAAGCCCTACCAGGACGCAGAGCCCCACGCGACCGAGCGGTGGACGACGACCGACATCCTTCGTGAATCCTCCAATGTCGGGACGATCAAGATTGCGCAGCGCCTCACCAACGCGGAGATGGGTGCCGCCCAGCGGGCGTTCGGTCTCGGGCGGCGTTCGGCGATCACGTGGCCGGGCCAGTCGAACGGTCTGCTCACCGATCCCGACGAGTACTACGCGACCGGCCGATTCTCAGCAGCGATCGGCTACGGCGCCGCGGTGTCGGCCGCTCAGATGCTCGGGGTGTTCGCGACCGTCGCGAACGGCGGGGTGTCGCGTCCGCTGCACCTCCGGGAGGCGACCGTCGATCCGGACGGGCGGCGTACCGTCGACGCGGTCCCCGAGGGGAACCGGGTGGTGTCGCGCGACACGGCCCGCACGATGACCACGATGCTGCGTCGCGTCGTCGGGGCGGGAACCGGAGCCTGCGCCGCGATCCCCGGTTACGCGGTGGCGGGCAAGACGGGAACCACGAAGAAACAGGTCGACGGTGTGTACACGAGCCGCAAGATCGTGTCGTTCATCGGTTATGCGCCGGCGACCCGACCGCGCTTCGCCACCATCGTCGTGGTCGATTCGCCCGCCGATCCCCACCTCACCGGTGGGGTCGTGGCCGCACCGGTCTGGTCGGAGATCATGCGCTTCGTCCTGACCCGAGCCGGCGTTGCCCCCGACGACCCCGCCGACGGTCAGTTCGCGGCGGCCCGGCAGCGATCCGCGGCGAAGGGTGTCGGTTGCGAGGTGCCCCACGGTCCGGCGCTCGAGCGCCTCCTCGCGGCCCGGGTTCCGGCCCGCCCGCGAGTCGCGAACCGGCCGGCAGCAGCGGAGCGGCCCGCTAGCCTCGGGCGCGTCCCGTCCCCGACCAGGTAAGGGTCGACCGTGCGCCTGCACGACCTCCTCGCGGGTTCGGGGAGCGCTGACGCCGTTCCCGGCCCGGATCCCGAGATCAGAGGCGACGCCGATGTCGAGGTCGGCGCCGTCGTCATCGACCACCGCGAGGTCGTGGAGGGGGCGCTCTTCGCGTGTATCGCCGGGACCCGCCACGACGGGCACGATCACGCGGTCGAGGCCGTCCGCAACGGCGCGGTGGCCTGTCTGGTGGAGCGGTCGGTGGCCGTCGCGGTACCCCAGGTGCGGGTGCCGTCGGTTCGGGCCGCGGTCGGTCCGGTCGCAGCCCGTCTCGTCGGCGACCCCTCGCGGCGGATGACCGTCGTGGGGATCACGGGTACCAACGGCAAGACGACCACTAGTGCTCTGGTCGAGGCGATCGCGGCGGCCGCCGGTCGGCGTACCGGGGTGCTGGGCACGGTCGAGACGCGGTTCGCCGGCATCTCCGAGGTGTCGACGCATACGACGCCCGAGGCCCCGGCCCTCCAGGGCACTCTCGCCCGTATGCAGTCGGCGGGAGTCGAGGTGGTGGCCATGGAGGTGTCGTCGCACGCGCTCGCCCAGTACCGCGTCGACGGAACCCGGTTCGCGGCCGTCGCGTTCACGAACCTGGGTCACGACCACCTCGATTTCCACGGCACGACGGACGCGTACCTCGCCGCCAAGGAGCGGCTCATCCGGCCCGCCTTCACCGACCGGGCGGCGGTGAACCTCGACGATCCGCGGGGCGCCGGGGTCGCCGAGCGTGCGGCGGCGGCGGGACTCACGGTGCGTACCTTCGGTCGTACACCGTCGGCCGAGGTCCGGGCCGAGGAGTGCACGACGGGACCCGACGGCAGCGAGTTCACCCTGGTCACGCCTTCTTTCCGCGCTCGGGTGCGCATCGGGTTGGCCGGCGCGTTCAACGTCGCCAACGCACTGGCGGCCGCCGCGGTGGCCGACCTCCTCGGGGTGCCCGCCGACGCCGTGGTGGCGGGTCTGGCCGAGGCCCGGGGAGTGCCCGGACGCATGGAGCGCGTCGACGGTGGCCGTCCGTGCCCGGTCTTCGTCGACTACGCCCACACCCCCGACGCACTCGAGGCGGTGCTCGTCTCGGCCCGCACGCTGGTGCGGGGTTCGGGTCGGGTCATTGTCGTCTTCGGCTGCGGTGGGGACCGTGACCGGGGCAAGCGGCCGGAGATGGGCTCCGTCGCCGCCCGCCGGGCCGACGTGGTGTTCGTAACTGCCGACAACCCGAGGTCGGAGCGGGCCGAGGTCATCGCCGCCGAGATCCTCGCCGGTATCCCGGCCGTCGTGCCGACCACGGTCGAGACCGATCGCCGGCGCGCCATCCGGGCCGCGTTGGCCGAGGCGCGCCCCGGTGACGTGGTGGTGATCGCGGGCAAGGGCCACGAGACCGGTCAGACGGTCGCCGGGGTCACCCGTCCGTTCGACGACCGGGCCGAGGTCCGGGCGGCACTCGGGGAGTGCGCGTGATCGCACAGTCGGCGGCGGCCCTCGCGGCGGTGACCGCCGGGCGCGTGGTGGGAGACCCGACGGCGGTCGCGACGGGCTGGGACTTCGACTCGCGGACCGTGTCCGCCGGCGAATGTTTCGTGGCGCTGCGGGGACACCGCGACGGGCACGACTTCGTCGGGGAGGCGCTCACGGCGGGGGCGGTGGTTGCACTCGTCGACCACGAGCCCGCGGGCCTCGTCGTCGGTTCCGGACGCGCGCTCGTCATCGTGGCCGACGTCGTGGAGGGTCTGCAGGCCGCGGCCCGGGCCCGCCGGCAGAGCCGGGCCGATCTCGCGGTCGTGGCGGTCGCGGGCTCGACGGGCAAGACCTCGACCAAGGACCTCCTCGCGGCGATCCTCGCTCCCCTCGGCTGTCACGCAAACCCGGGGTCGTTCAACAACGAGTTCGGCCTTCCCCTCACGATCCTCGACGCGCCGGCCGCGGCGCGCGTCCTCGTCACCGAGATGGGGGAGCGGCGCCCGGGCGATCTCGCCCTGCTCTGCCGCGTCGCTTTACCCGATGCGGCGGTGGTCACGAACGTCGGCCTCGCGCACGCCGAACATCTCGGAGGGCCGGAGGGGGCCGCGGCGGTGATCGGGGAACTGCTCGAGGCGCTGCCCGACCACGGGGTTGCCGTGCTCAACGCCGACGATCCGTGGTCGGGCTCGCTGGCGGACCGAACGGAGGCCCGCATCGTGACGGTCGGCACCGCGGCGACGGCTGATCACCGAGTCGGGGAGATCGTGCTCGACGATCGGCTCCGACCCTCGTTCACCCTCGACGGGGTCAGGATGCGCGTGCCGCTGCACGGCGGCCATCACGCCGCCAACGCGGCGGCCGCTGCGGTCGTCGCCCGCGAGGCCCTCGGGGTGTCGTTCGCCGCGGCGGCCGACGCGCTCGGTTCCACGGCGGCCGCCCGGTGGCGTATGGAGTTACTCGAGTCCGCCGACGGCATCGTGGTCCTGAACGACGCCTACAACGCGAATCCCACGTCGATGGCCGCCGCCCTCGACGCCCTGGCTGCCCTCGCCGTCGGCGGTCGCCGGATCGCAGTACTCGGCGACATGCGCGAGCTCGGTATCCACCACGACGACGCCCACCGCTCGATCGGGGAGCGGGCCGCCGGCCTCGGCCTCGATCTCGTCGTCGGGGTCGGGGTCGGCGGCGCCGCCATCGCGGCTGCGGCCGGGGCGGGCGTTGCGGTGACCACCGCCGCCGACGCCGAGGGAGCGGCCGAACTCCTGGTCGGGATCGTGCGCCCCGGCGACGCCGTCCTGTGCAAGGCGAGCCGCGCGGTGGGACTCGAGCGGGTGGCCGACCGGCTGCTCGGCGACGACCGGGAAGTCACGAGCGGGAGCGGTGTCCGGTGATCGCGATGCTGATGGCCGCCGCGGCCGCATTCGTGGTCGCGATCGGGACCACGCCCCTGCTCATCCGATCTCTGCGCCGAAGGGGAATCGGTGCCCACATCCGCGATGACGGACCGGTCGAGCACCCGCACGCCGCGAAGGCGGGAACGCCGACCATGGGGGGGATCGCGATCGTCGCGGCGATGATCGTGGGATTCCTCTTCGGGCACATCCGGCGCCCCACGGTCGCCTTCACGACTCCGGGTTGGTCGCTGTTGGCCCTCGTGGTCGGACTCGGTGCGGTCGGATTCATCGACGACTACCTGGGCGTGCGGGCCCGGCGGAACCTCGGCTTGCGCAAGCGGGGGAAGACCGTGGGCATCCTGGTCGTCGCCGCGGTCTTCGCCTGGCTGGCGATCACCTACGCAGGTGTATCGACCGAGCTCTCGTTCACCCGACCGCTCGGCATCGATCTCGGCCGGATCGGGTGGATGGTCTTCGCCATAGTCGTCATCTACGCGGCGACGAATGCCGTCAACCTCACCGACGGCCTCGACGGGCTGGCGGCCGGATCGTCGGCGTTCACGTTCGGCGCGTTCATGATCATCGCCTTCACGGAGTTCCGGCACCCCGAGATCTACGGATTCCTCCCGGCGCACGCCCTCGATGCGGCGATGGTTGCGGCGGCCGCGCTCGGCGCGTGCGCCGGATTCCTCTGGTGGAACGCGGCTCCGGCCCGCATCTTCATGGGGGATACCGGTGCGCTTCCGATCGGTGGGGTAATGGCGGGACTGGCGCTGCTCACCAACACGGCCCTCCTGCTGCCGCTGCTGGCCGGTCTGGCCGTGGTCGAGACGGTCTCGGTCGTGGCCCAGATCGTCTCCTTCCGGGGCTTCCACCGCCGCGTGCTCCGTATGGCGCCGATCCACCATCACTTCGAGCTCGGCGGCTGGTCGGAGTTCACCGTCACGGTCCGGTTCTGGCTCTTCGCCGCGATCTGCGTGGCGCTCGGTGTCGGCATTTTCTACGCCGACTTCCTCCGGTTCGGACTCGAGTGAGCGGCGTCGTCGTCATCGGGTGCGCTCGGACGGGAGTCGCGGTTGCGGGTCGGCTCCGGGCGGAGGGAGCGGCGGTCACCGTGATCGAGGAGTGCCCCGGCCCGTCCGAGACGTACCGCGAGCGAGCGGCGGCGGTACGGGCGTGCGGGGCCGAGTTGGTGGAGGCGCCCTCGGCGAGGGACGCCGCGGCCCTCGTGGCGGCCGCCGATCTCCTCGTACCCAGCCCGCTCGTGGCCCCCGACCATCCGCTGGTCGCCGTGGCCGGGTCGGCGGGTGTACCCGTCCGCGCCGAGATCGACCTGGCCGCGGATCGGGCGGGCGTGCCCCTCGTCGCGGTCACCGGCACCAACGGCAAGACGACGGTGACGAGTCTGACCGCCGCGTTGCTCGTCGCCTCGGGGGCCCGGGCCGCCGCGGCGGGCAACATCGGACGGCCGCTCATCGAGGCCGTCGGCGACGACGACCTCGATGTGATCGTCGCCGAGGTGTCGTCGTTCCAGCTCGCCTTCGCCCCGGCGTTCCGACCGCAGGTGGCCGTGCTCCTCGCCGTGACCCCCGATCACCTCGACTGGCACGGCGACTTCGACGCCTACGCCGCCGCCAAGGCGCGCGTCACCACCGGACAGGAACCCGATGCCGTGCTCGTGTACGACGCCGACGACCCCACGGCCCGCGGTATCGCCGCCGGGAGTCGGGCTCTGCGCGCGGGCGTGTCGGTCCGGGCCGATGCCGCGGGTTGCGCTCGGGTCGTCGACGGCGACCTCGTAGCGGCCGACGGCACGGTGATCGCCGCGGTGGCCTCGCTGCGCCGGGCACTCGACCACGATCTCACCAACGCGCTGGCCGCAGCGACGGCGGCCGCAGCGGCGGGTGCGACAGCCGAGGGCGTGCGCAGTGGCCTCGCCTCCTACGAGACCATGCCCCACCGGGTCGCTCTGGTGGGCGAATCTGGTGGGGTGCGGTGGTACGACGATTCGAAGGCGACGAACCCCGATGCCGCGGTCCGCGCCGTCTCGTCGTTCCCTTCGGTGGTCCTCCTGGCCGGTGGTCGCAACAAGGGACTCGACCTCTCGGTGCTCGCCCGGACTGCCGACCGGCTCCGGGGGGTCGTCGCCTTCGGCGAGGCGGCACCCGAGGTCGTCGCCGCCTTTGCCGGGACCGCGGTCCCGATCGTGACCGCGGGTTCGGTACCCGAAGCCGTCGACGCCGCCGCGAACCTCGCCCGGCCGGGTGACGCCGTACTGCTCTCGCCCGCGTGTGCATCGTTCGACGCCTACGACGGCTACGCCGCCCGCGGTGACGACTTCGCGGCTGCCGTACGGGCCCGGGAGACCACCCCGTGACTGCCGTCTCGCCCCGGCTCGCGACCGGTCGGGGCCGGCGGCGTCCGGCCCCGATCGTGTGGATGCGCGCCCCGTTGCCTCAGACCCCCTCCTTCTGGCGGATCACGGTGATCACGGGCGCCCTCGCCCTCGTCGGTCTGCTCATGGTCCTGTCGGCGTCTTCGGTCAGCGCGATCGGGAGCAGCGGCTCGGCGTGGACCGTGTTCCTCAAGCAGAGCGTCTGGTTGCTCATCGGGGCCGGCGCGTTCTGGCTCGGGGCCCGTATCGACTACCACCGGTGGCAGCGCAGCGCGCTCCCGCTCTACGTGGTCGCCGTCGTACTGTGCGGGCTCGTGCTGATCCCCGGGGTCGGGATCGCGGTGGACGGCGCCCGCCGCTGGCTCGGGTTCGGTGATTTGCGGATGCAGCCGAGCGAGGTGGCGAAGCTCGCGCTGCTGGTCGTGTCGGCGTCGGTGCTGGCCCGCCGCAGCGATGCACTCCTCGACCCGAGGCGCACGAAGGAGTGGGCGGGTCCCATCGTCGCCTTCTTCGCGGTCCTCGCGGCTCTCGTGTTCCTCGAGCCCGACATGGACTCGGTTGTCGTCCTCGCGTTCATCGCGCTCACGATGCTGCTCGTGGCGGGCATCCCGATGCGGATCATCGGCGCGCTGGTGATCCCGGTCCTCGGCGTCGGCCTGCTGATGGCCGCGTGGGAGCCGTATCGCCGCTCGAGGATGCTCGCGCTCTTCGATCCGGCCGGTCACGAGGCGGCGGCGTACCAGACCATTCAGTCGGTCATGGCGATGGGGCGCGGCGGGGTCTTCGGCGTCGGTCTCGGCGCCGGCCGCGCGAAGTGGCACTACCTGCCCAATGCGCACACCGACTTCATCTTCTCGATCGTCGGCGAGGAGCTCGGACTCGTCGGCACCCTCGTCGTGCTGGCGGCGTTCGCGGGCTTCGGCGTCATCGGCTTCTCCATCGCCCGCTCGGCGCCCGACCGCTTCGGTGCCCTGATGGCGGCCGGAATCACGGCGTGGATCACCGGCCAGGCGCTCATCAACCTCGGCGCGGTGGTCGGGGTACTCCCGGTCGCCGGGATCACGCTGCCCTTCCTGTCGGCGGGTGGCTCCTCGCTCGTCGTCACGATGCTGGCGGCCGGCATCCTCGCCAATGTCGCCCGGCTGGCGCCGACCGGGGCGCCGTCGCGAGGAGCGGTGCCCGAGCGCGCCGTCGCGCGCCGTCGTCGATCGTGAGCGGTCCTCGGCTCGCGATCCTCGCGGGCGGCGGTACCGGCGGGCATACGTATCCGGCCATCGCGGTCGCCGACGAGCTCGTGCGCCGGGGGTGGCGGGTGCGCTTCGTCGGCGGGCGCCGGGGGATCGAGGGTCGCGTCGTCCCCGCGGCGGGCTACGAGATCGAACTCCTGCCCGGACGGGGCCTGCAGCGCCGACTTACCTGGGCGAACGTCGAGGCGATCGTGGGCGCGGTCCGGGCCGTCCTCGCGGCGCTGCGCATCGTGCGGACCGCCCGGCCCGTCGTCGTGGTCGGCTTCGGGGGCTACGCCTCGCTTCCGTGCGTCGTCGCCGCCCGGCTCCGGCGCATCCCGGTCGTTGTGCACGAGCAGGACGCCGCCGTGGGACTCGCCAACCGGCTCGGAGTCCGCGTCGGAGCGCGGCCGGTGATCTCCATCCCCGGTACCGACCTCCCCGGTGCGACACTGACCGGCAACCCGGTGCGGGTCGAAGTGGGAGCCGTGGTCCGGGCTCCCGACGCCGATCCCGCACTCGTCACCGTCGTCAGCGGCTCGCAGGGTGCCCGGTCCGTCAATGCAGCGGCGGTCGCCTGCTACGACCTCTGGCGGCACCGCTCCGACCTTCGGGTCCGGCTCGTGACCGGCCCCCGGTACTTCGATGACTGCGCGGCCGCCATCACGGCGGCGCGGCGGGACGACGACGCCCTCGCCTACGAAGTCGTCGCCTACGAGGAGCACATGGAGGACGTGTACCGGCGCTCGGCGCTCGTCGTCTGCCGGGCCGGTGCGGGCACTGTGGCCGAGTTGACGGCGGTTGGCGTGCCCTCCGTCCTGGTCCCGCTGCCCGGTGCCCCGAGCGACCACCAGACTCGCAACGGCCGCGCGCTCGAGTCGGCCGGGGCGGGAGTGCTGTTGCCCGACGCGGAGTGCACGGGCCCACGCCTCGCCGCGGCGGTCTCCGACCTGCTCGCCGATCCCGGGCGTCTCGTCGCGATGGCCGCTGCGGCCCGTTCGCTCGGAGAGCCCCGAGCGGCACAGCGGGTTGCGGATGTGGTGGAGGAGCACTCCCGTGCGCGCTGACACCGCTCCGGGGCTCGACTTGTCGCAGCCGCGCCGCCTGCACCTGGTCGGCGTCGCGGGGGCGGGTATGAGCGCGTTGGCCTCTGTGCTCGTGGGGATGGGCCACCGGGTCAGCGGCTCCGACTCCGCGACTGCGCCGGTCCTCGATCGACTGGCCGCGGAGGGCGTGGCGGTGCGGGCCGGTAACCGGGCCGAGCACGTCGAGGTAGACACCGACGCCGTCATCTACTCGACGGCGGTCCCGCTCGACAACGTGGAACTGCGTGCGGCGGCGACCCTCGGCGTCCCCGTGGTGCACCGCGGGGTGGCGCTCGGTGCGATGAGTGCGATCCGGCGGACGATCGCGGTAGCGGGCTCGCACGGCAAGACCTCGACCTCGGCCCTCCTCGTCTCGGTGCTGCGGGCCGGGGGTCTGGATCCGGGGTTCGTCATCGGCGCCGATGCCGTGGCCCTCGGCACGAACGCGGCCGCCGGTGCGGGCGAGTGGCTCGTCCTCGAGGCCGACGAGAGCGACGGCAGCTTTCTCCGGTTGCGACCCGAGGTGGCGTTGGTCACGAACGTGGAGCCCGACCACCTCGACTTCTACGGGGGTTTCGATCCGCTCGTCGGGGCCTTCGGGCGGTTCCTCGCCGGTCCGCCGGTGCGCTGGTGCTGCGCCGACGACCCGGTCGCCGCCCGCCTCGCGGTCGAGCACGATGCCCGCACGTACGGGACTGCGGTCGGAGCGTCCGTTCGGCTCACGGGCGAGCGGGTCGCCGAAGGCCGAGTGCGGCTCGCCGTGGAGGCGGGGTCGGGCGCGTTCCCCGAGTGCACCGTCCCGGTCGGAGTGAAGGTAGGAGTCAACGCGACGGGGGCGGCAGCGGTCGCGACCGCGATCGGGGTCGCCCCCGAAGCCGTGGCCACCGGATTGGAGGCGTTCCGGGGCGTCGTGCGGCGGTTCGAGTTCCGCGGCGAGCGTGACGGGGTGGCCTACGTCGACGACTACGCGCACCTGCCGACCGAGGTTGCGGCCGCGATAGAGACCGCCCGTGGAGCGGGGTGGCGACGCGTCGTCGCCGTCTTCCAACCCCACCGATTCTCCCGCACGGCCTCGATCGGAGCCGACTTCGCCGACGCCTTCTCGGGGGCCGACGAGGTAGTGATCACCGACGTCTACCCGGCCGGGGAGCAGCCGATCCCGGGGGTTTCGGGCCGCACCGTGTTGAACGCGGTCCTCGACCGACACCCGCGGTTGCCGGTCTCCTACGTGCCCCGCCGCGACGATCTCCTCGATGTCCCGCGGCGTCTCGCGCGGGCGGGTGACGTAGTACTGACCCTGGGTGCCGGCGACCTGACGAAACTGCCCGATCTGTGGTTGGCCGTCGGAGGCGGCCGGCCGTGAGCGTCTTCACCGAACTCGTGGCGCGCCTCGGAGGACGCGTCAGCCTCGACGCTCCCTCGGCCGACTTCACCACCTATCGCTGCGGCGGGCCCTTCGCCGCGCTGGTGCGCGCCGCGTCGGTCTCCGATCTCGCGGCGGTGGCCGCCGTGCGCTCCGTTGATCCCGGTCTTCCCGTTCTCGTGGTCGGTCGGGGTTCCAATCTCCTCGTGGCCGACGCCGGCTTCCCGGGTGTCGCGGTGGTCCTCACCGGCGAGTTCGAGGCCCTTACCGTCGATGCCGAGGCGGCGACCGTGGATGCGGGCGGGGCCGTGCCGCTGCCCGTACTGGCCCGGCGGGCCGCAGCTGCGGGGGTCGGTGGTCTCGAGTTCCTCGTCGGTATCCCCGGAACCGTCGGGGGTGCGGTCCGGATGAACGCGGGTGGCCACGGGACCGAGATTCGCGACGTGCTGCGCTCGGCCGGAATCTTCGACCTGGATTCGGGGGAGGCCCGGAGGGTCGGCCCCCACGACCTGGGCTTCGCCTTCCGGAACTCCGCGGTGGCGGCGACGGAGGTCGTGGTCGACGTTCGCCTCTCCGGGGCGGGCGCCGATCCGGCGGTCGCGGCAGCCCGTATCGACGAGATCGTGCGCTGGCGCCGCGAGAACCAACCCGGGGGGCAGAACGCGGGCTCGGTCTTCCGCAATCCTCCGGGCGACGCGGCCGGGCGGATCATCGACGCATGCGGTCTCAAGGGGCTGCGGGTGGGGGCGGTCGAGGTGTCGGCCAAGCACGCCAACTTCTTCTCGGCCGGACCCGGAGCTCGGGCCGATGACGTCTACGCCCTGGTCGTCGAGGTGCGCCGCCGGGTGGAGGCGCAAACCGGGATGCGGCTCGAGCCCGAGGTGCGCTTCGTCGGCTTCGGCGACGGTGCGGCGGGGTGAGTCGGGTGACCGGGATGGATCCGCGCATCGAGGCCCGACGGCTCGAGGTGAGCCGGACGGCGGGTCGGCGTCGGACCCGGATCGTGCTCGGCATCGGGACTCTTCTCGCGGCGGTCGGGGCGGTCTGGCTGGCGGTGCGCTCGCCGCTGCTCGACGTCGACGCCGTGAGGGTCTCGACCACTCCTCACGTACCCGCCGAGTCGGTCATCCTGGCCTCGCGCGTGCAGTCGGGGGAGCCCCTCGCGTTCGTCGATACGGGTGCCGCGGCCCGGCGGATCGAGGCCTTGCCCTGGGTCGCAACCGCCGACGTTCGCCGCGAGTGGCCGGGAATCATCCGGATCGTCGTCACCGAGCACCGACCCGTGCTCGCGGTGCGCGACGGGCGGACCGTGGCTCTCGTGGCGGCCGACGGCCGGGTGTTCGCGCGTCAGGCGGCGCTTCCGCCGGGCGTGCGCGAGTTGCGCGGCGTCGGTCGATTGCCGTTCCCGGGCGAGCCGGCCGTGGCCCCGGCCGTCGCCCGACTTACGGCGAAACTGCCGCCCGTTCTCGCGGCCCGGACCACAGCGGTCGATGTAGCGGACGGTCGCCTGGCGCTCGTCCTGGCCGACGGGGGAGAGGTGCGATTCGGTACGCCCGACGACCTCGCGGCCAAGGCCGCCGCCGCAGCCGCCGTGCTGCGGGCCTCTCCCGGGGTCTGCATCCGGTACGTCGACGTGTCGGCCCCCGACGCGCCGGTCCGCCGGGAGTGTTGATCGGTGGGTGGGACGGCACGGTCGAGCATCGTTGCCCCGCGCGCGCCGTTCTTGTACAGTCACCACGAGCCACAGAAGTCGAGGACAGCCTCAACCTCAACATAAAGTCGAGGGTTTCGCCCCGGGCGTCGGTTCCCGCGCCCGACCGACGAGACCGCTCCCTCGGCACCGAACGGAAAGGCGCCCCATGCTCGGTGCACCGCAGCACTACCTCGCAGTGATCAAGGTCGTCGGAGTCGGCGGAGGAGGATGCAACGCCGTCAACCGCATGATCGATGCCGGCCTGAAGGGCGTCGAGTTCATCGCGGTGAACACCGACGCGCAGGCGCTGCTGCTCTCCGACGCCGACGTCAAGCTCGACATCGGACGCGACCTCACGCGCGGGCTCGGCGCCGGATCCGACCCCGACGTCGGTCGCGAGGCCGCCGAGGCGCACCGCCACGAGATCGAGGAGGTGCTGAAGGGCGCCGACATGGTCTTCATCACGGCGGGTAAGGGCGGCGGGACCGGAACCGGGGGCGCGCCGGTCGTCGCCGAGATCGCGAAGCAGCTCGGCGCGCTCACCATCGGCGTGGTTACACGGCCCTTCGGGTTCGAGGGCCGGCGGCGCTCGGTGCAGGCCGACAACGGTATCCAGCGCCTGAAGGAGAAGGTCGACACCATCATCGTCATTCCCAACGAGCGTCTGCTCCAAGTGAGTGACGAGCGGACGTCGATGCTCAATGCCTTCAAGATGGCCGACGAGGTGCTCCTGCAGGGCGTGCAAGGCATCACCGACTTGATCACGACCCCGGGCCTCATCAACACCGACTTCGCCGACGTGAAGATGATCCTCACGAACGCGGGCTCGGCGCTCATGGGCGTCGGTTATGCGTCGGGCGACGGTCGGGCCGTCAGCGCAGCCCGCTCGGCGATCTCGAGTCCGCTGCTCGAGGCGAGCATCGAGGGCGCCCGCGGAATCCTGCTCAACGTCAGCGGTCCGTCCGATCTCGGACTCTTCGAACTCAACGAGGCGGCCGAGATCATCGGTCAGGCGGCTCACCCCGACGCCAACATCATCTTCGGGGCGGTGGTCGACGATGCCCTGGGTGACGAGGTCCGGATCACCGTCGTCGCGGCGGGCTTCGATCGCTACGAGGGCGAATCCCGCCCGGCCCGGGGCGGACTCGGACTCGACACCTCGACGGCCGACGCCGACGCCGGACTCGACCTCGACGACGACGACTTCGACGTCCCCGAGTTCCTGCGGTGAACCCGGGCGCGCCCCTGCTGCGGGCGCGCCTCGG